>Ga0268299_1001897_pt1 | contig 30026 bp, 23 predicted proteins | sample NOBtaG_FD_193484 | JGI IMG/M metagenome (GOLD analysis project Ga0268299, IMG submission 193484) | Activated sludge microbial communities from bioreactor in Nijmegen, Gelderland, Netherland - NOB reactor | ecosystem: Engineered > Bioreactor > Aerobic > Activated sludge | place: Netherlands...
CCGTCCCAGGAGGTCTCGACATATTCCGCCACGCAGTTGAGGCGGGTGCAGATTTCCGCCAGGGTATCATAATCCCAGCCCATCGCTTCGCCTGTGGTCTCGTCCACGAAATTGAACGGACGGTAGGCATTTTCTACCGCTACCGTGATCGTCCGTCCGCCCAGGTCGGGGAGTGCTACTTCTTCAGTAGCGCCGAGGAACCACTTATTATTGATGGCTTCGAGTGTGCCGTCGTCGATCATGCTCTGAAGGGCGAGGTTGAACGGCTCGACCAGTTCGGAACCTTTGGGGAAGGCAAAGCCGAGTTCCTGCAAGTCGGTCAGCGGGTCGCCCATGATCTGCACTTTGTCGGCGTTGACCCCGACATAGCCCTGACCTGCCACGTCGTCGATCACTACGGCATCCACATCGCCTGCGATGAGCGCCTGCACAGCAACGGGAACGGTGTCGTAGGTGATGAGACGTTCCTCAGTAACCAAATCGGCAGCGACGAAGTAGTTGGTTGTCCCCGGCTGGACACCGACGACCAGTTCGGTATTGGCTTTGAGGCTGTCGGCATCGGTGAAGCGATCTTCGCCCACCCGTGTCAGGATGGCTTGCTGAAGAGCGACATAACCCATCGAGAAATCAACCGTCTGTGCGCGTTCCTCGGTGATGGTGATGCCGTCCGCCGCCACGTCGAAATCGCCGTTGGAGATGGCAAGCAGCATCCCGTCCCAGGAGGTCTCGACATATTCCGCCACGCAGTTGAGGCGGGTGCAGATTTCCGCCAGGGTATCATAATCCCAGCCCATCGCTTCGCCTGTGGTCTCGTCCACGAAATTGAACGGACGATAGGCATTTTCTACCGCTACCGTGATCGTCCGTCCGCCCAGGTCAGGGAGTTCCGCCGACTGAGCAGATACCCCGAATGCTGGCATAAGACTTAACAACAGCAAAAACAGTAAGAGTCGTTTGCTACGATTAAACATAAATCCCTCCAATGCCTCTCAAATTAAAAGCAGTCCATTAAACGTTAAAAATTGTACCACGTGATAAATGGAGTACAACAAAATACTAACGTTTGCTAATGGCAATTTCATGGGGTTAGCTGACGAAATCAGGCTGCAACTTGTTAATTGATTTCGACAAATTCGCCGTTAAGATACGGTGATTTGGATTGAATCAGTTTTAATTTTCGCTGGTGCGAGTTTTTTTTGAAGGCGTACTCAGCTTTGAGGGCAGTGCTGCGGTCAGCAAAACTCCAGGTTGCCAGCAGCTTCACAGGCCTTCGGATGGCTGTATAAGCTGCGCCTTTGCCGGTGTTATGCTGTCTCAATCGCCGATTCAAATTGTTCGTGATGCCCGTGTAGAGAGAATGATCGACACACTCGACCACGTACAGAAGCCATTGACTGGACTGTATCAGTGCATCAGTCACCCAGCACCTCAGAAACCAACAGGCCGATTAAAGCCGTTAGCAGTCCAACATGCTGAACAATAACGCCGATCAATTCCAGCGTTTGAGAATTGGCGTAAACGTTGATGCTTTGAATAACAAGACTGACAATTACCAAAAAAATGCCGATGACGACAGGTAAGCCGCGTTGTTTCGCCATTCGCTCGGTAAAACGCGCCAGGAAACGTGACAACACAGGAGAGGAGTCGATGCGTTTAAACATAGTTCACCTTAAACTTCGTACTCTTTATAGCGCTCGTAAAGTTCGGGAGACAACTGGACGGTGATGATGACGCCATTTTCAGTATGATCCTGGGTTTCAACGGTTGCGGTCTCGTGGATTGACGAGATCAGATCGCCGCGTTGATAGGGGATCAGAAGTTTAACTTTAAATGATGCCAGCGCGGCTGCTTTTTCGATGCCAAGCAGCAGATTATCAATGCCGATTCCACGCAGCGCAGACACCTGAAATTCGTCCAGATAGTTTTCGCCGCCTTTGAGATGGGGGAGGGGTTTGCCCCCCAGTGCATCGATTTTATTCCACACCAGAAGGCGCGGTACACGCGGCATATCAATTTCGGCTAAAGTATCTTCGACGGCTTCGATCTGCTGCAAAACGTTGGGATGTGATGAATCGACAACGTGCAAAATGATGTCCGCCTCAATGACCTCTTCAAGAGTTGCACGGAAAGCAGCGATCAGAGTAGTCGGCAGTTTTTGAATAAATCCCACTGTGTCAGTGAGCAAAACATGGCGGCCTGATGGCAGTTCAACCCGCCGCGTGGTTGGGTCAAGCGTGGCGAAAAGCTGATCGGCGACGAGGACATCCGAACCTGTGATCGCTCGAAACAGCGTCGATTTTCCGGCGTTGGTATAGCCCACGAGCGAAACGACTGGAATTTTGGTGCGGGCGCGTTGGGCGCGATGCCGGCTGCGATGTGCGCGAACATCTTCCAGGTCAGTTTTGAGCTTCGTGATTTTTCGGCTGATCTCGCGGCGGTCAACCTCAAGCTGAGTTTCACCAGGGCCACGCACACCAACGCCGCCTGTACCGCCTCGGCCCGAAGCACCGCCTGTCTGCCGCGCGAGATGCGTCCATTGGCGGGTCAGCCGGGGCAGACGATATTCGTACTGCGCCAGTTCAACTTGCAGTGCGCCTTCGCGGGTGTGGGCGTGTTGAGCAAAAATATCAAGAATCAGCGCCGAGCGATCTAAAATTTTGACGTTTTCGCCAAAACGCTTTTCAAGCTCACGTTGATGGCGCGGCGAAAGTTCATCGTCAAAAATGACGACCTGTGCGTTGGTCGATTCGATCTGTTCGCGGACTTCATCGACCTTGCCAGAGCCGATGAACGTTGCTGGGTCGATCTGCTGCAAAGACTGGGTAGCCTGACCCGTCACGACCATACCTGCTGTATGCGCCAGCAGCGCCAACTCGGAAAGAGAGTCTTCAACGGTCAAAAGTGGACGGCTGGTACGCAGTCCAACACCTACCAGGAAAGCGCGTTCTGGCTCGTTATTGATAATCTGAAAAAAATCTTCGGACATAAAGGGGCTAAAACTTTCTAAAATTTGTGAAGTTATTTCTTAGCATACCACGTTTTGAGGCGTTCGAGGGCGGCTTCCAGGCGATCATCAGGAACGCTGACGCTGATACGCACGTAATTTTCGCCACCTGGGCCATAGGCTGCGCCGGGAGCGATTGAAACATAGGTCTCGTTGAGGGCTTCTTCGATATAGCCTTTCCCGGTTCCGTCCTGGACGCGCCCCCAGATATAGATTGACCCTTTGGGGCAGATGGCGTGGAGTCCGATTTCGGGCAGGACTTCCATCACGCGATTGCGCCGTCGTGCATAGAGCAGGTTGCGTTCGTCGATCCATTCCTGCGAAGTCTGGTCAATGGCGACGATGCCAGCGTCATAAATGGCCTGGAAGTGACCACTGTCCATGTTGCTTTTAACCTGCAACAGTGTTTTGAGAATATCGGCGTTACCCACCGCCGCCCCCAGCCGCCAGCCGCCCATATTGTATGTTTTGGAAAATGACATAAATTCAATGGCACAATTCATGGCGTTGCGGGCCTGGAGAACGCTGTCGGCACGATAATTATCAAATGTCACATCGACATAGGGATTATCCGATGCCAGTAAAATCTGATGCGTGTTGCAGAAATTGACGACCTTTTGATAGAAGTCCAGGCCAACCGTTGCACCTGTCGGGTTGTTGGGAAAATTGACCCACAAAATTTTTGCGCGTTTGGCGATGTCCGGCGGGATGCGGTCAATAGCTGGCAAAAATCCATTTTCTTCGTTGACGGGCAGCCAGTAAACTTCTGCGCCTGTCATATGCGCGCCCATCGAATAGGAGGGGTAGCTGATGTCCGGCGTGAGAACAATGTCGCCGGGGTCAAGGTAGGCGAGGGCGAGGTTGACAATGCCTTCTTTGCTGCCGATCAACGGTAAAACTTCGCGATCCGGGTTCAGCGTGACGCCAAAACGTTTTTGGTAGTAGCGCGCAACAGCTTCGCGAAATTCTGGCGTCCCTTTGTAGCCCGAATAGCCGTGATTATCCGGGTTACGCGCCGATTCTGATAGCGCTTCGATCACTGCCGGAGGAGGGGGTGTATCCGGGCTGCCGATGTCCAGGCGAATCACATCCAGTCCCTCAGCGACCATTTCATTAATACGCTGACCGATGACTGCGAAAACGTAAGGTGGCAAATTTTTCAGGCGGGAGGAAGGCGTTCGCACGATTTATTTATCTTTCACGAATTGTGGTCGGAATCACTCACGAATTGCGATCAAATACCGCTTTAATTTTATCATCCTGCGGCGCGGTACGCATAGGAACCATAATGTGAAAGGTGCTGCCGGGGTAGGTTGTCTCATCATGACCTGGACTCTCCGCCCAGATATTCCCGCCGTGCGCTTCGAGGATGCCTTTCGAGATAAATAAACCTAAGCCAGGGCCGCCGCCGCGAAATTTTGTTTTACCGCTGGAATGGAGTGAGGAGTCACCAACGGACGAAAACATGGTAAAAATATGCGGCAAATCATTTGCTGAAATGCCAATGCCGTTATCAATGACCATCACATCCGTAAATCCAGTCAATTCACGAGCAGCAATAATGACCTTTCCGCCATCTGGTGTGTATTTGATGGCGTTGGAGACAATTTTTTGCAACACATCGAGCAGCCGTTCGGGGTCAGCATAAGTCGGCTGGCGCGGGATGGTGTCTCGTTCGACGATGAGTTCCAACTGTCTTTCCCGTAAAGCTGGGCGCATACTATTTTCGAGCGCATCCATGAGCTGGTGCAGCCATGTGGGCTGAAGGTGGAGTTGAATCATGTCCAGCGAAATCAGCGAAACGTCGATCATGTCGCGGATGATTTCGCGCAGACGCTTGACTCCGCTGTCGATGCCCTCCAGCAGCATACGCCCATTGGGGTCTTCGCGCACACCTTTGATGGAGGTTGCCAGCATATTCGTATAGCCTTCAACCAGTGTAATCGGGGTGCGCAGCTCGTGAGCAGCGACGGCAATAAAATCGGTTTTACTTTTGTCGAGCCGTTCAAGCTGCTTTTGCGCTTCATACAGTTCGCGGCGCATATCCGCCATCAGTGTGTCCACTTCCAACCGCGAGAGGTAAGTAATCGCAGGATTGTAAATGGCATCCAGAGCGATCAAAAACTCGACAGCTTCCCCTGGTGGGCATAAACGCTGAATTTGCTCCGAATTCACCTGCTTGATGCGGGTCAACACTGGGACGAGGCTGGTCAATTCACCGACGGTTGGTGCGCTGCTGCTCGACATCCAATGTTCGAGAACGGAACTCAAGGGATCAAGATTTTGGGTTTTGACGGATTCCTTCAGACTATCGAAAAACTCGACCACGGTTGCGAAGACCTGTGATTTTTGTGCTTCATTTTGCGAAAGCTCCGCCACCGCTTCCTGGATCAGAGTCTCTTCATTGTCTTCGAGCCACCGTGCTAAATCCCTCATGGTCTTTTTCCCAATCGCTCCATTCGCATGAAGTAGATTATACTATTAAATCTTTTGTGAAACCGGATTCAAATACTCGTCTTGCAAGCCCATAATTGAGGTGTCCATATCCGTCAGCGCCCGTTCAGAATATGCGCCATAGCGATCTCGCTTGTTCTTCACCCGCTCGACAAGTTCCGGCAAAATTCCGAAGTTCGCTTTCATGGGCTGAAAATGTTCCGGTTCGGCATGAGTGACGTAATGGCACAGCGCGCCAAGCATGGTTGTCGGCGGCAAAATCCATTCGGACGTTCCATGAAGTTGACCTGCCATATTTACGGCGGCGACCAAACCTGTCGCGATATTACCGACGTAGCCTTCGACGCCCGTGATTTGCCCGCCAAAAAAGAGGTCGGGTCGCTGGCGAAACTGCATGGTTGGATGCAGAAGGGTAGGCGAATTGATGAAGGTGTTGCGGTGCATCTGTCCCATACGGACAAATTCGGCATTTGCCAGCCCTGGAATCAGCCGCAAAATTTCTTCTTGTTGTCCCCAGCGAATATTGGTCTGGAAGCCGACGATGTTGTACAGGCTGCCCGCCAGATTGTCTCGCCGAAGCTGCACAACCGCGTGAGGGCGTTTTCCGGTTCGTGGGTCGCGCAGACCAATCGGGCGCATGGGGCCGAACGCCAATGTATCCTGACCACGTGCGGCAAGCTGCTCGATGGGCAAACAGCCCTCAAAAAAACGTGGGTCTTCGCGTTCGAAATCACGCAATTCGGCTTTTTCAGCGCCGAGGATCGCCTCGACAAAACGCTGATATTCCTCGTCATTCATCGGACAGTTGATGTAATCGCCCTCATCCTCATCACCGCGATCATAGCGGCTGGCACGAAAAGCGATGCTCATGTCGATGCTCTCGACAGTAACAATCGGCGCAATCGCATCGTAAAAATAGAGATAATCCTGACCTGTCAGCCGAGCAATGTCCTGCGCCAGGGCGTCGGAGGTCAGCGGGCCAGTAGCAATGATCGTCGGCCCATCAGGAATTGTGCGAACTTCTTCGCGAATCACGGTGATATTCGCGTGTCCGTTAATCGCCTGAGTCACATATTCGGCGAAAAGTTCGCGGTCAACCGCCAACGCGCCGCCAGCAGGGACAGCCGCGCGTTCGGCACAGTCGATTAACAGCGAACGTAAACGCTTGACCTCGGCTTGCAGCAGCCCGGAAGCGCGATCTACTAATTTTGAGCCGAGCGAATTGCTGCACACTAGCTCACCCAGGCGGTTTGAAACATGCGCCCCCGTCGTTTTGTGAGGCCGCATTTCATACAATTTCACTTGAAAACCGCGCTCAGCAAGCTGCCACGCAGCCTCAGAACCGGCTAAACCGCCGCCAATCACCTTAATTTCCACAGTCATTTCCACTTTCTGATAATTTGCGACACCAGTTTAGCTCAATTCCTGGGCGAACTGATAGTATGTTTTGATTTTATCGACATTTTCGGCGTTGGGCGGTGCGATCTGGAGGGCGATGCGATAGGCTTCAACCGCCTCTCCATAACGCTTGAGGGCAAAATGTGCATTTCCGAGTACGTCGTAGACGCGATAGTCACGCACAGGTTCGCCTTCCGTTTCGGCTGCTGCCAGCATTTGTTTGATCGCGCGTACCGCCGCTTCATAATCGCGTTTTTGATAGCAGCTCCGTGCGATGCGATAATGCAGCGATACCTCCCAGGGGTGATAGGGATTAAATTGTAAAGCTGCGCGGAAGGCTTCGGCAGCACCTTCATACTGACCCAGACGAAAATAAGCATCGCCCAACATTTCATGCACCCGTGACCAGGTTACATCGACACCGAGCGGTTTTTTGGTGATTTGCAAAAATTCTTGCAGATAGCCGACGACATCGCGTTCACGTCCATCCAGCCCAGCAAGAAGTTCACCCGCAGTCAACAGCGCTTCTATCCGGCTGACGTGGCCTTCGGGACCCGCACCCGCCGCCACCGCAACAGCCATTTCAGCGGTTGCCAGCGCTTGTTCATAGTTATGCATATCCCGTAAAACGCGGCTGCGGAGTGTGTGTACCTGCGCCAGCCAACCGCGATTTTCACCAGTAGGGTAGGTGTCGATGGCTTTATTGAGGAAACCAAGCGCCGCATTCAGATCGCGCCGTTCGTAAAATGCCGTAAACCCCAGTCGTTCGTAACAGTAAGCTGTCAATTGGCTGATCTGGCTGGGCGTAAATAACGCCTGCCGAAAATAAATTTCAGCTTGCCCAATGTGATTATCGGTCAGTGCTATTCGCCCCAGTTGATAATAAATCCAGCCTAGATTGGCATAATGGGGCGCGATTTCGATAACTTTTTGATAGAATTTGCTGGCTTGGAGGGTGTCATTTCGGTCTGCAAAGCCAAGGCTGGCCTGTTCAAAACGTGCGAAGTAACTATCTCCCAGTAATTCAAGCCTTTCCGGCTGTTCAAACATGTCTGGTATCAGATTTCCGGCGGACAACAGATCATCGATAGCATCTTCGGGGCGTGCGCCGATCAAACGTGTTCGCGCGCGGTAGACAAGCAGCCGCGCGCGATCTGAATCAGAATTTTTAGAACGAAGGGCGCGAGCGATAACAATTTCGGCCTTTTTATGGTCGCGCTTGAGCAGTAAATCTTCAATGGCTTGTGATTGGTCTTGCATGTCATCCCTAATAAATACCCCAATCCTTCCTTCCATTATAACGATGACCGGATTTTTCGCTCAATTTTCTAAGAATCAAAAAAGCGTGACAGGGTTGTCACGCTGAAAGGCTTTGGATTTTTACAGGCTAGATTGCGCCCAGCACAATCGTCGCGTTTTGACCGCCCAGACCGAAACTGTTGGACATCAGATATTTGAGGTTGGGGAAGTCACGGGCGACGTTGGGGACATAATCCAGGTCGCACTCCGGGTCTGGCGTTTCATAATTGATGGTTGGATGCAGCACTTTGTCGATTAGGCTCATCGCGCAGGCAATGGTCTCGATTGCCCCGGAACCGCCGAGGGCATGGCCCAGCATACTTTTGGTTGAATTCACGGCGATGTTGTAAGCCTGCTCACCAAATACGCGCTTAATTGCCAGCGTTTCCATCGCATCATTGGCCTGTGTGGATGTCCCATGTGCATTGATGTACTGGATGTCATCGGGATTCAGGTGTGCATCTTCCAATGCCCAGCGCATACAGCGAATCGCGCCAGCGCCTTCGGGGTCGAGGGCAGCAATGTGATAAGCATCGGATGATGAGGCGTGACCTAGAATTTCACCATAAATACGGGCGCTGCGTTTGAGCGCGTGCGCCAGACTTTCGATAACCACAACGCCGCAGCCTTCGCTGAAGACGAAGCCGTTACGATTCGCATCGAATGGGCGGCTGGCAGCTTCGGGATTATCTTCATAGCCGGTTGCCAGTGCGTTCATCGCTTCAAATCCAGCCAGCGCGTAGTCCTGCAAAACAGACTCAACGCCACCCGCAATAATCATATCCGAACGACCATTTTTGATGAGTTCGCTGGCTTCGCCAATGGACTGTGTACCTGTTGCGCAGGCGGTTGAGGGCGCGTTGAGCGGGCCAAGCGCACGCATGAAGCGGCTGACATAATGCGCGGGCATATTGGGCAGGGAATTAATGAGGGCCAGCGGATTGGGCTTACGATAACCCGACGATTTATATTTGTAGGTGCTTTGTTCAGCCATCTCGTGTGCGCCAAGTGATGTGCCAATGACAACACCAACACGCTCACCTTCCGCCTCGATTTGCGGAACCGTCAGACCAGCATCTTCAACAGCCATCGTTGCGGCAGCAACGGCAAAATGCGCTGCGCGCCCCATGCGACGCGCTTCTTTGGGTTCAATGTAGACAGTGGGGTCAAAATCGCGTACTTCACCGCCGATTTTTACGGGAACATGATCGACATTAATGGTTTCCAGACGACGTATTCCCGATTTTCCGGCCTTTAAATTTTCCCACAGAGATTTCACAGGGCCTAACGCTGTGACCGCACCCAGCCCCGTAATAACGACGCGGGGGCGACCATTTCTGAGTAACTCCATCGATTAATCTTTCTCCTACTCATCCTGAGTTGATAAATCAGGTATCTGTTGTAATCCTTCACGAATTGAGTCAATGATGCGGCCTTTGACTGCTAAGCTGGCTTGACGGATCGCGTTTTTGATGGCTATTTCGTTCGAGCGTCCATGACCTATAATTACAACACCATTGACGCCTAAAAGAGGCGCGCCGCCGACCTCAAAAGTGTCGGTTCGTTTGCGCACTCGCTGGAAAGCAGATCGCGCCAGCAAAGCGCCTAATGTGGAAAACACATTTCGCCTCAATTCGTCGCGAATCAGGTGACTGATATACGATGCTGATGCCTCAAAGGTTTTAACAAATATATTGCCGACGAAGCCGTCCGAAATAATGACATCCACTTTGCCCTGCATAATTTCTTTTGGCTCGATATTGCCGACAAAATTGAGGGGGAGGCGCTGAATCAACTCGCTGGAATCTTTAATGAGCTGGTTGCCTTTACCTTCTTCTTCACCGTTTGAAAGCAGACCGATTCGAGGGTCGGGCAAACCAAGTGCGTTCTGTGCGTAAATTTTGCCCATGACGGCGAACTGCGCCAGCCACTCTGGTTTTGAATCGGCATTTGCGCCCAGGTCGAGAAGGATAATGTATCCGCTGCCAACGGGATAAATGCCGCTCAGGGCAGGGCGCTTAACCCCAGGAATCCGCCGCAGCGTAAACAGGGTCGCAATAGCATGTGCCGCGCCCGTGTTGCCCATTGTCACAAAGGCATCTGAAAGACCACCCTTAACGAGATTCATGCCCACATGCATCGATGATTGGGGTTTGCTTTTTCCGACGACCCCCGGCTTGTCGGTCATTGTGACCACCTGGGCAGCCGGGACGATTTCTAACTTCAGGCCTTGCGTATCATATTTGCTGAGTTCAGCTTTAATGACATCCGCATCGCCGACCAGAAGAATGGTTTCGTTTAATTCTCTGGCTGCCAGAACACCGCCATATACATCTGGCACAGGGTAATGATCGCTGCCCATCGCGTCTAGAGCAATTCGCATTCAAAATATCCCTTCATTCGGCCTTCATCCTGTATAGCGGCTAATTATTGACACAAATCGGTACGCTTGTAAAGCAAAGGATTGACATCGACTTACTCATAGGTATAATTCTTTTTCACACCAGCCCTGATGGCGGAACTGGCAGACGCGCACGCTTGAGGGGTGTGTCCCGTAAGGGGTGGAGGTTCGAGTCCTCTTCAGGGCAATTTTTTGAAAAAGACCTGTCAGAATTTGATCGGGTCTTTTTATTTTTACAGCTTTTACTGCAAGCCTTATCACTTTTTGTTGCAAGCCTTATCACTTGGATGTAAACTGCTCATTGAGGCTGGCTATTCTAATCTGCTGCGCGATACAGGAGTCCCAGATGAGCGATGCGACAAACCAAGCTTTATCAGAAGCCTATGAGTTGATCGAGGCGGATCGGCTGGTCGAGGCTGAAGCGATCTTGAAACCGATCCTCGCCGATGAACCCGATAACGCTGATGCCTGGTGGCTTTATTCGTATGCCGTGACAGATGTGGAAACGGCGCGCATGGCGCTGAACACGGTTCTTCATCTGGATAAAGACTATCCGGGGGCGGCTGAACTGCTGCAAACCCTGGAGGAAAAGTATCCCGCTCATACAACGGCAAAAAGCGATATTCGAAAATTAGCGCCCCAGCCACCTTCACTGCCGGATTTACCAGAAGATGAGGATATGGAGCCTGTTGTCAATTACCTGGACGACAGCGAACCGATTCTTGCGCGTGACCGCCAGATGAAATCTGAAGCACAACCACCCAGATCATCTGCCCGAAAACCCTCACGGCTTCCGATTTTTGTGGGACTTCTGCTGCTCATTGTTCTTGTTGTCGCGTTATTATTCTTGGTTTTGCGCCGTCCAACACCAGCCAGCAATGCCGTTACGCCAACGACTGCTCAACAGCAAGCGGCTGTGGATACGCCAACCGGTGATCAGCAAACCGTGGAAGCTGCCGTCCCAACCACCGATCAACAGACCCAAGAAGCAGGTGTGCCAACCGCAGAAAGCACAGAAGATGCGACATCTGCGACTGCTGAGGCAACCGTTTCGCCCCTCGAAGCCGAGGTTACGCCAATATCTGACACCGCCGCAAATAGTGTCCAGGGCGCATTAGCTGATTTTACACTGGCGGCTGATGGTATTGGCACATTGGACACACAGCTTGGAACGACGCTGGTTGCGGGTGTATGTACAACCTCCGGTCAGCAAATGCGAGATACCTTAACCGGGTCGATGAATGCTTTATCAGCAGTAGCCGATACGATTGGCGATACCGATGCGATTGGCGTTCGACTGGTCAACTGTGACACCAATGAAGTGCTGCGCGTGATCGCAGTGCCAATTGCTGACGCAGCCTCTTTTGCCGCTGGTCAAAGCGACGATACGAGCTACCAATCAAAATGGGTTGCCGTCGCCTAACGCCGAAAGTCACGTTTCCGGCTGTTTGTCGATAGGCAGCCGGATAATAAAGGTCGTGCCGACATCAACTTTGCTTTCAACTTCGATCATGCCGTGATGATTCTGGATAATTCCATAACTCACGAATAATCCCAGACCTGTCCCATTGGGTTTTGTGGAATAGAAGGGGTCAAAAATATTGTTGATGGTATCGGGTGGAATGCCACAGCCGGTATCTGAAAACTGGATGACGATATAGCCGCCTTCAACCCGTGCGCGGATTTCGAGTTTGCCACCTTTTTGCGTAGCCGCCTGAGCATTCAGGATAATGTTCATAAATACCTGCTCAAGCTGATCTTTGTTGCCGTAAATCGATGGCAGGGGGTCTACGTTTGACGATAGTGTAATCCCGCTTTGCTCAAACAGCTTGCGATTTAGATTAATCACACCCTCCAGTGTCCGGCGTAAATCTAAAAATTGAATGCCAGCTTCGGTGCTGCGCTTGCCCGTAAATTCCAGCAATTGGCTCACAATTCGGGTGATACGCTCAATGCTCGACTGGATATTTTCAATGGCGATCTGGTCAATAGGATCATTATTCTGAAGGTCTTCCACCATGTGTTCCAGATGGATGCGGATGGGCTGTAACGGGTTGTTGATTTCATGAGCGATGCTTGCCGCGAGATGGCCTACCGACGCCAGCTTTTCAGAACGGATCAACATTTGCTGCGCGGACTGTAACTCAGTGGTTCGAGCGACAACCATTTCGTGGAGATGTTCGGCATAATTGGCCTGGATTTCATGAAGCTGCGCGTTTCGCAAGGTCAGCGCCGCCTGACGCCCGATACCCGTGAACAGGCGCATATGGTTTTCGTCATACTCCGCATCATTTATCACGAGAACGAGCATACCGAGCAAATTGTCGCCATGCTCAATCGGTACAACCATTCCGCTCTTGAATTCAGGAAAAATGATGTCGTCTCCAGGCCAAAGCGAAGAATGCCGTATTTTCAGAAAACGCTGTATCGCCGCTTCTGTATCATAGGCAACACTTTTCCTATTCTGGTTGGTCTGGACTCGGCTTGCGATGACTTTCTGGTTTTCATCGAACTGATAAATTGCCGCCATGCTGCCTGGGAGCAAATCCATCGAGAGATAGAGTACCAGTTCGAGCAGATCATTGACCGCCAATGATTGATTTAGCTCCTCGCCGACGCGGAGAAGTGCCTGAAGTTCCTGGGTACGGCGCTGTAATTTTTCTTCAAGCTGCCGCGCTTTCATCTTGCTCTCGGCGCGTGCTAGCAGTTCACGTGGGTCAAAAGGCTTATACAGATAGTCATCTGCGCCGAGGTTTAGTCCATGCGCGACATCTGAAGCGGCTCTCGCCTTAGCGGTAATCAGGATAGTGGGGATCGTGGCAGTGCTTTTTTTCTCTCGCAGCCCACGCAGAACATCAAAACCATTCATACCGGGCATTTGAATATCCAGAAGAATGAGGTCTGGTAAAAGCTTTTGAGCCATATTCAATGCTGTTAATCCGTCATTTGCGCATTGAACCTGGTAACCTTCCCGTTCAAAAATGCGTTCCAACATAAGGGTGGTGTGTACTTCGTCATCGGCGACAAGTACCATTGGCGGATCATGCTTTTCTGCCATTTGATGATTACCCTGAATTCTTCGGGATTGGTTCTTATGAACCTGCGATGCTACAATTTCACCATTAGATTGGAAATCATGCAAGTGAGTTGTGATGAAACAATTCGTGAATAAGCGTAATGGTTTGGGCTATTCGATCTTTATCGGAATGCTGCTTGGAATAAGCATGGCTGTTATTTTTGCTGCTGGCTTCTTTTTTCGGGATTTAATCAGCTTGCCAACGTCGGTGTTTGCATCGGCATCTGCCATCAATAGCGCTGGATACCCTCTGTTGGATGAGGTTCAAACCTTAATCGATCAGCACTATCTGCGCGAACAGCCCGATTATGCCCAGCGGCAGTATGCGGCGATCCGAGGTATGTTGGTGGCATTGGATGATCGCTATACCTTCTTTATTGATCCACCCGTTGCCCAGAGCGAATCCGATGTACTGGCGGGTACCTATGGGGGCATTGGTGTACAGATCAATCGTGGCGAAATGGGCGAATTTTTGCTGTATCCATTCCCCGATAGCCCCGCCCGCGCTGCTGGCATCGACGATGGAGACATTCTTAAGGTCGTCAATGGACAAACTGTCGATCTCACGACCCGACAAGATGTGATTGACCAGATGCTGCGCGGCGAAGTAAAAGAAGGAAGCGGTGTTGAAATCACTGTCGTGAAGGCCGATGAAAGCGAATTAACCGTATTTATCCCATTTGCGGTTATCAATGTACCTTCGGTTTTGTGGCATGTTCTGGCGGAGGATGAGCAGATTGGCTATGTGCAGGTTTTGCGATTTACCAGCCGGACGCCAGAAGAAGTGAAAACTGCTCTAGAAGATTTGAAACAATCGGATATTTCCAGCCTTGTATTGGATTTACGCAATAATGCTGGTGGTCTTCTGCAAGAATCGGTTCAGGTCGCAGGTCAATTTCTAGCTGAAGGAGACGTGGTTCTCTATGAGCGCGACAACCAATCGGAGCGGGTGTTCAAGGCTGAAAACGGCGGCGTCGCAACGGATTTGCCGCTCATCGTGTTAGTAAACCAGGGGACAGCCAGCGCGGCAGAGCTTGTTGCAGGTGCGATTCGTGACAATGGGCGAGGTATTTTGATCGGACAAACAACCTATGGAAAGGGTACGGTTCAGCAGATTTTCCGCTTGTCTGATGATTCTTCCCTCCATATTACATCGGCAGAGTGGCTGACCCCTAAGCGCAATACGCTGGATGGCACAGGGCTTGAGCCTGACATTACCATGATCCCCGATGCGAATGGGCGTGATGTCGAAATTGGAGAAGCGATCCGCCAGCTTCATGAAAATCTTACGGAAAAGGCAGCTTAAAATGGCTGATGGAATCAAAATAATCACAAAAAACAGGAAAGCGCATCACGATTATCACATTGAAGAAACTTTCGATGCGGGAATTGCGCTGACGGGATCAGAAATCAAATCGATTCGCGCCAATCGCGTGAGTCTGGGAGATGGATTTGTGCAGGAACGGGATGGCGAATTATGGCTCATGAATATCCATATCGCAACCTACGACGAAGCCAGCATCTTCGGTCACGCCGATCCACTGCGCCCACGAAAGCTGCTGCTGCATAAACGGGAAATTGCCGAGATTTCGAGCCGGATTCGTGAACGCGGTTTTACGGCGATCCCAACGATGGTTTATCTGCAAAAAGGGCGGGCAAAGGTTGAGATCGCGCTGGCAAAAGGTAAAAAATTGTATGATAAGCGTGACGCAATTGGAAAACGGGATGTCGAACGGGAGATTCGGCGAGCGTTAAAAAATGACTATTGATTCCTGGCCCAGTTCAATCCTTGAAATCAACAGCCTGCCACTTGACGATAAAGAGGCAATTTATCGAACGCTGCTGCCGGATTGGCTGTTTATTCACTATGGGATTGATCGCGATACGCTATCGGCTGGTAATCTCCGTGTTGTGCAATTTCGTGCGCCTTCGGGGAGCCGTGCGGTTGAGATTAGTGTCAAGCGCCGCGCAGATGACCGCGACCCGATGCTGTATCTCAATATGGCAGATACCTTTAATAATCAACTGCTGGTGCTGCTCATGATTATCATGAATCCTGACGCGCCCCGCTTTAATATTGATGTGGATGAAGTGGGCAATCCAACTCAGTTTGGCACGATAGGGCGCAATCGACCCGCAGAGTTAGCAGCTATGAAAGCGGGTTTGTCGCCAGGGCAGATTCGTGCGGGTTTACGCCAGTTTAAACAGGGGCTGCCGCTCTTTGAGGAGTTTGTGCAGCGGCTTGGTCATGAGATATATCTGATCGAACCTTTAGCCTATCATAACGCGATTGCCTTCGAGCGCTATGGTTTTAACTATATTCGCGGCTTGCAAGAGATGAAACGGATTCATCAAGAATTTCAGCCGGAAGCCAGTTTGTGCAACCTGTTAACAGACGACAACCCGTTTCGTCCTCTCGATGCCTGGAAAACGATTCGAGGTCGCTCCTGGGCGATCCATGATGGTATTCTGGGCCATCCTTTTACGGGCTTCCAAATGTACAAATTGATCGGTAAAGAAGCTGGTATCAACACATTTCCCGATGCGCAGTGGTAAACAGCCGTTTATAACCTATGAGAGCGTCCGCGCTGCTCTGGAAGCGATGCTCTATACTTCCACAGCGCCGCCGCCCAACCCACTGGAAGAACTATCGCTGGTAGATCAATTCATCTCTAACCCTGACCTGCCGTCCATTGTTAACAGCCGTGAGTTTGCGCTGCGCCAGCTTCTCCTCTCGATAATCACGCAGGAATACAGTCAACATCGGCATAATTTTGGCCTTGCTGCACCCGTGCTCAATATGCCGTTTGAAGCTGCCGCCGCCGATATTCGCCGTGATGTTCAGCAGCAAAACCCCGAACTAAACGGCTGGTGCTTACTTTACTACCGTTACGTGCGTGTCGATCTGGATTTATCTATTGAGACGATTACAACAGTTGCCAACATCGAACAGCGTACCCTGCGGCGCTATCAGAACCATGCAACCATACGGCTGCAAGAATGTCTGGTAGAGGCAGAATGGGAAGCACGAACCAAACAGCGCAAAACACGCCTTTATGCCTCACTTCCAATTTCTATTCCGATTTCATTAGTTGGACGGGGAGATACCCTTCAATATGTCCAAAGGCTGCTTTCCTCCAGTCCCATACGCCATTTTCAGGTCACTGGGCCGCCAGGTATTGGAAAAACGGCTCTGGTTCAGGAGCTTGTGCGGCAGCAGATTGATGTGGAACAAATTAACCAGGTGATTTGGATTGATAACCCGGAATCCGTCGATTTTGTCCGGCATACCCTCAACGAAATGCTTCTCAATGACCTCAATACCCGATTAAGAGAATATACCCTGAGACATAACCTCGCGGTGGTTCTGGATCACTTGCATGGTGTTGATGAAGTGCATGTAGCTGATTGGCAGCATCTCCTCAGCGACTTGAGCGCAGCCCTGGTTTTTGTGACAAGTCGTGTGTATATCCCGCTGCTTCAGAGCGTGAAGCACATCACGCTCAAAGAGTTGGGAGAAGCGGATGCGCTGGCACTGGTTGAAAATTCAATCGATTTGGGAGAAGACGACGATTTTGACCGTGAATATGCTAGGCGAATGGTCAGTGAGATTGGTGGCAATCCCTATGCTTTGACTCTTGCCGCCCGAAATTTCAGCATTTATCACCTGAGTACCAGCCACGAAAGTGTACTAGACGATGTATTTAATCAATCCTACAATGCCTTGGACAAAGAAACACGTATCGTATGGCTGCTGTTTGCGTTGTGTCCAGCGGGCGAACTTCCAGTCTATGCGCTGACTCAATTATGGTCATCACTCTTCACACAAGAACGGGCCATGACGCTGCTTCGGCATTATCTTGTTCAGCGTGGGCAAAAAATTGACCATTATGCACTGCCTACTTCGTCGCGACATTTTATTCTGGCTAAATACATTAACGCTCCAACGGTGCTTGATACCCTCATCGAAGAAGTTCATGATGGGCTGTCGAAGGGAATCCCCTTTGCTTTTGATGTTATTGAACACCTTCTGCTGTCGGATTGGCTGCGGGTGCAACCTGAAAAAGCTCGAATGTGGATCAGTGTATCTCTTGGAGACGCGCTGCGCCGAGGACATTGCGCACAATGGGTGACTATTATTGAGAATTTTCAAAAACGGCATGGAAAAACCGACCTTAGTATTCAGATTGGGCTGGGCATGTGTTTGCGCCGTGTGTCGCGGTGGTCGCGCGCATTTGAAGTGCTGGAGCAGGCTATATCTGATGCGGGGCGCACCGGGCAGTTTCAAGACCAGGGCAGGGCGCTTTTAGAGTTAGGTATCCTGTATCGCCAGCAGGGTTATTATGAGAAGGCAGGGGTAATCATGGAAAAAGCTCAGGATATTTTCTCGCGATACCATAATCACGAGCGGCTCACCGATCTGCTCATTGAGCGGACACAGGCTGCGCTTGATAGGGGAGATGCCAAGCAGGCGCAGGATTATCTGCGCGATCTGCCGGAAACAGGTCGTATTTTGGCGATGGAGAGCGAGGTTCATCTGCTTTTGGGCGATTATCGTGGCAGTTTAGACCTGGCAAACCGAGCGATTTTACTCAGCACAGACAACCCGTTGGCGATAGGGCGGTTATATGCCATGATGGGGCGCATTTTCGACCAGCAAAATGAACTTGAAAATGCTGCGAATTATTTTGCTCATGCGATCACGATCCTTGAACGCGAAGGGGATTTGTGGGCATTGGCACGGGCGCAGTCTAATTTTGGAGCGCTCCTGATCCGCCAGGAAAATGCTTATGAGGCATATGAAGCACTTTCGAAGGCGGAAAATATCCAGGTGGTTCTGGGGGATCGAGTCGGGTTAGAGAGTACACGACATAATTTTCGTGTTTTAAGAAGGCGTTTTGGCGGTTGACCCACGCATAAAACCCGTTACAATATAAACATTACGCGCTCATAGCTCAGCGGATAGAGCATCGGTCTTCGGAACCGGGAGTCGGGAGTTCGAATCTCTCTGGGCGCAAAAAATCACACCTATCTACTCCATCCTGCGTAATTATCTATCTGTACTCAACTGTCTGTTTGCCGCCTAAGTGCAAAACAGCGTGAACATCGCCCTTAAACGTGATCGCTACAACTTCTGTCCCGCGCACATAAATCCTATCCACAAGCCGACTGATTAACTCGTTTTGGGCTTGTACATCGTTGTTGCAAGCCTCGAATTGCGTCGGAAATTTATCGACCAATTTTGCGGCAATCTCGTAAAGGTCAGAGTTTGCAGGGGGCTTAAGGCGCTCATACTCAGTTTTCCGTTTGGCTTGCGCAGCTATGAATTCAGCCTTATCGACTACGAACCCATGAATAAAAAGCTCATTCATGCGCTCAATCTCCACTGCCAATTGCTCTATACGTTTTGCTAACGTGGCGTCCCGCAGTTCAGCCTCGATTGCGTTTACGATGTGTTTACGCCAGTCAGCAGGAGGGTTAAGCGAGAACAGTATGTCGAGAACTTGGTCGTCAATCTTTGAAGTTTGCACTTGGCTTTGTGAGCATTTATAACCCCGGCTGGTTGCCATGCACTTGTAATAGGTAGTTTTGTGGCGTGTTAAACGGCAATGCATTTTGGCCCAATGTGGTATCTTTCCTTCGACTTCGTGCCTCTGTTCGTAGCATGACCAGCAATAAACCAACCCTCGCAGCAAGTAATCGTTATGACCGTCTGCGCCGTGTTTAGTGCGCTTGCGCTGGTCACGCACAGTTTTAACCTTGTCAAACAATTCCTGACTGACAATCGCCGGGTGCAAGCCCTTTGCTATCTCAATCGGCTTGTCGTAGTAACGCTTAGTTCTTGCTTTATTCAGGCGGCTCTCCTGATATGAGAGAAGGCCAAGATACAGCACGTTGTTAAACATTTCCTTAATGCTGCTGTGGCTATGGCGGCGTCCGTTCGTGCTGCGGCTCTCGGTATTGAGCATATCTGCCAAGTCCATATACGAGAACTTTCCGGTTGCGTACATCTCAAACGTCTTGACAACTAGTGCTGCCTCATGTTGGTTGACTTCAAGCGTGTTACGGGTTTTGAGTGTGCCGTCCCGGTTCGTGCCTACAACTATTTTCTTGATGTCGTAGCCAAATGGGCGGTTTGAGCCGTTATAGTAGCCTTGCAACCATAATTCGCGCTTGGCACGTTTGTACTTCTCGCTTAATTCGTTTGAGTAATGTTCAGCTTGTAAATCTTGCAGCCCTTCAACGAATGCCGCTGTAGCATTGCCATCGTCGGCAGACATGCCCATGACCGAGAAGATTTTAAGCCCGTAGTTGTCTCGTAGTTCATCTTTCACCGCGTTGGCCTCTGCCATATTGCGCCCGAACCTATCCCACGTTGCTACTACAACACTATCAAAATCACCACGCTGAGCCGCTATTCTTAACTCGTTTAACTGTGTGCGCTTCTCAATACTGCGACCCGACTTCGCCTCGTCAGTGAAGATTTTGACGATTACACCGCCATAACGATCAACGTAGTCAGTAATCATTCTTATTTGGACTGCAAGGCTAGTATTACCGCGCTGTTCCTCATGACTGTAGCGCATGTAAGCTGCAACTCGTTTGAGGTTCTTATCGCTCATTGATGGTATCTCCTAATGGCTAAGCTTTCGAGCTAAGGCCCGTAGTCGGTGTAGGCCAATTTAGGAAACGTAAAGTATAATCCTGGGGCCGCGCGGCTAGTGTTCTTAGTCGTTCGTTGCTACGCTCCGGTTAGTGTAGTTTGCGCTACCGGAGCATTTGTTTTTAGAGACTCTTATTATGGCAGGTATCACAACTTTTGACGAATACTGTTGAGATTATGATGATAGTTTCTAGGGATTGGGTTCATAACTCTCTGGGCGCATCGACTTCTGGCTATTCGCGTGCTTCTACCGCTTTTGCCCCACATGACGCGCGAATAATCAACTCCGTAGGCAGCAAGATTCGCTGCGGGCTTTCCAGTTTTCCCTCAATGAGATCGATCAATAAATCGGCTGCACGCGCGCCTTTTTCGGCAACAGGCTGACGCATTGTCGTAAGCTGCGGTTTAAGCTGCGTTGCGATGTTCATATCGTCAAATCCCACAAGTGCAAAATCTTCGGGGATGCGGTGTCCAGTCTCGTTTGCAGCCTGGATAACACCTAGTGCGATGGCGTCATTTGCTGCAAAAATGGCGTCAAAATTGCGGTTCAAAAGCTGTTTCATGCCAAGATAGCCCTGATTTCGGTTGAACTGTGCGGGAATGACAAGGTTTTCGTCATAGGGGATACCCGCCGCTTCGAGCGCATTTCGGTAGCCGATCAGCCGATCTTCACCATCCGAAATATTGAGGTTACCGGTAATGGTCGCGATTCGCCGCCGTCCCAATCCGATAAGATGCTCAACCGCAGTTTGCGCGGCTGCCACATTATTAACGGTCACATAATTGGTGTATTCCTGGAACTGATTTGGACGTTCAACGGTCACAAAATGCCTGCCAGCTTCAATAAGATGCTTGAATAATGGGTCGTTTGTGGCGGCTGACGCTACGATCAGGCCGTCCATCATGCGGTTCTGAAGGATGCGACGGCGAAAACTTTCTTCGTTATCGTTCGTGTGTTCGAGCCAGAGAAGGGTGGCGTGATCGCGCTGAGTTGTTACCTCGGTGATTCCACGCAGAAGAGTCGAAAAATAGGCATCATCGCCGGAAATTGCGTTGAGAATATGCGGAATGACGATTCCGATTGCCTTTGTGCGCTGTGTAACCAATGTCCGGGCAGCGGGATTGGGAGTAAAGCCTTCTTCTTGGATCACAGCCTCGACTTTTGCGCGCGTCTTTGGGCTAACGTATGGCTCATTATTAATAACACGCGACACCGTTGAGCGCGATACACCGGCTTTTGCGGCAATATCTTCCAGATTCATGGCTTTGTTGGGCCGAGCGCTGTTATGGTTGTTCACACGAAATCTCCTGATTCAAGTTTCTGGGATCGCTCCCAGAATTTAGTTAAATCATAACAACAACTCCCGCAATTTGTCAAAACTATCTGAGAGACAACTTGACTTTCAAAATACCTGGCCTCCATGCCGTCGTAAATCCTGGCTGATTTATTGTCGATTGACTTCAATGAGATCCCATGCGTCTTGATAATATTTCTGCTGGCTCAATAACTTTGCTCTTGGCATGGATAGGGTTGCTATAAGTCATTGCCTTATGGCAGTTCTTACACCAATTCATATAGCTATCGCCAATTTGCTTTCGTATATAGAAAGCGCTTATTGGTTTTAGCTCACCGCATTTGATGCAATATTTCTCGTTTAAGCTATTCATGGCACTCACCGCATGATAATCATCGATTAGAAAGCAATCAGCGTGACCCAGATTACGCTTCTTTGGAATGCATCACCCCTTGACCGCTTAACGGAGTGTACCTGATTATCATTTAGATGATTACTCCCCGATAAGTCTTCTTATCATGAGTAATGTCCGTTTTTTGATGCGACATTTCAGACTGCCCTTTCGTTTCGTTCGCGCCGTAATCGATTAAAGTGTGTCGCCAGCGCTGCGACATTTCAAAACATTATCGCGAAGTGTGCGCTTTTTGTCAAACGTTTCGTGTCGATTTACACCTCCCCTTCTCTCTTTGAAAGTGTGCGGTCTTTCAGCAACGTTTCCAGGCTGGCGTTAACGTCTGATAACCCGCTCTCAAGCGCTGCAATTTCATCGGCGACTACGGTCAAAAACTGGTGCAGAAGATGTTTATCACCATGCTGTACAATCTGCCTTGCCAGGGCTGGTGCGCATGTGTTTAAGAGCCATTTTTTGGTATCCGCTGCCGTGTCCTTTGCCCGCGCTACAATCGTCGGTTCAATTGTCATGACGGCCTTATACGTTTCATCCTGGAAATCGCAATGACCCCGGATGATCGATTGAATCAGTGTGTAGGGATTGCGCGCCTTTGCCAGCAGCGCGCCGATTTGCGCGGCCTTGCTGCCTTTCAACTCCATCTCGAAACGTAGCCAATCGGCATTCTGTTTTTGTTCCGCTGCCTTGTCGTAACAGCGCAAGAATGCTTCGCTGGAACGTGACCCGATGTAGAGCGTTTTTCCAGGATGCAAACCGCTGCCTAAAATCAGATTGCATTCCTTCGCGCGGGTTGCTGCCTTTCCAGCGTCAAACAGCGATTTGAGGCTGTCCAGATTGATTCTGCTGTCGTGGGCGTCCACTGCGATGTCCAAGCGAGTAATCTTCGCAGAATGTGTCACGTAATGCCGTAACAGTTCTAAGCCATCAATTCCCGTTTCTTCGGAAATCCGGTTCAGGCATTGACCGCTGTAAATGACATGCGTTCCCATGTCGTCGCGATTGGTGTTTACGTTCTCACGCCGCCCGTCGATGAATTGTCGCCCTGCCGTGTAGCCTTTCACTGGCGGGCAATCGAACCAATCGTGACGTAAATCGGTAGGGTACAGCTTGGTCATATCGTTACGATTTGGGTGAAACGTGACCGCCAGCCAATCAATTTTGACCGCCGTTCTAACCCCCCTATTTTCCCGATCTTCTTGCCTAAAAGTGTTGCAAAAAGTACGTCTGACCCCCCTATTAGAGTTAGGGGGGTCGGATTCGAATTGAGATTGTGGTATCATAGTTTTTATCCTGTTTGTATCCGTAACGTGTTTGGCGACACGCTTACATCTGGCGTTACCTGTTCTCAGGTTAACGCTTTTCCCAAAGTATGTCTATTCGCGCATATGTACAAGATTTTTCATGAGAGCCTGAGCAGCTTCTCATGCTTATTCATACACTCTGTACTAATATCAACTGTATTACATATTGCGGTCTTGTGGTTGTTTTTAGACAGAGTGTATGGCCTATATCTTGACATGCTCTGATTCCACGATTATGCTTAGGCGGCAACGTCGCACCTGCCCGCCTCTCAGGAAATCGTCGGGATTTTCCTGCAAGCCACGTCAGCCTTTCGGAATTAGTAAACCCCTAATAGGGGTTTATTTTTTTAATCGCTCGCCGCGTGGCATAAGCGCAAAACCGTCGGGGACGTTTTGCGCTTTGCTTTTCAGCTTGTGGCTTGTGCTGCTGGTCAAGTGTGCTGGCGCATTTTCCCTTCGAAAAGCACTCAGGCAAAACGTTGCACTTGACCGCATCACTTCGCCTCCCCTTTTTGCCCACGTTCGTGATAGGCGTTACAGTCATTCCAGACGTGTATCACGGCATCCAACGCCTCTGTCAGCACGTCCTTGCCGTATACCGCGTAAATACCCCTCAGCGCTGCCGCTGCACTTGGACTAACTTCTGCAATCGTCATGATATTTACACTCTGTTCAATGGTCATGGTCTGTTGTTTCATTGTGCGCTCTTTTTTCGCCCTAATACGTGATAGTTTTGAGCGACATTTTGGGGAGCATGTTTGAGCGTGAGAGCGCGCTGCCCAATAGACTTGACCGCATACGACGCACGTGTTTGAAAAGCGCATTATTCATCCCCTCTCAGAATGGTTTTGATTGATTCAACGTCCAGCGCGAATTGAATTGTGATGACATATCCGAACAGGATTATCTCAAGCGTTCGTAAACGCTTTGAGTATCCGGCATCGCAGCTCAATCCGATGATGCGCCAGTGTGAGCGGATATACTTTCTACCGCGCGGCAATCCTTGTAATTTCATACGAATATTGCTTTGAATATATTCGTAATGCCTAGTCTTCTTATGGGGAGTAATTGGCTGAGCACACCAAACTAACAAGAAATCGTGCTGTGTAACCGCATACAGGTCGATTTTGTTGCACACTCGTTCTTACAATCTGGTATAATAGAGGTCGGATTCAGAGCAATAAAAGCTGAGGGATTTTATGACAACTACGCCCAATCGCACACGGAAATTTCGCATCGAGTTTCGCCAGCAAGAAGTTGGTCGCGTCATGGAACGTTGGCGCGCTTCTGATTCGTGCTCATTGGTTGGCGTCGGCAGCGTCGGCAAATCCAACCTGATGCAGCACCTTGCCGATGCTGATGTCCAAAAAGCATACATGAAGGAAACCAAGACGAAGCTTTTTAAAGCCATCATTATTGACCCCAGCTTGCTGGTTCCGCTGCCACAGCTTCAGGACACGAACTCGGAGCAAATTCGCTGCTGGGCTGGCTACGAGCTGCTGATGCACCGCCTATTTCTGTCGTTTTATCAATCGAGCATGCTTAATGACCAGGAAGCCGCACGTCTGACCGAAATCTACCAATCCCTGCAAAATGGCAATAATCCATTGTATGCCTACATGGGACTGCGCTATTTTGAACTCGGCCTTGAAGTATTCATGCGCAAAGGCATCCACATTGTCTTTATGTTCGATGAATTTGAGGAAATGCTTAAACAGCTTCCGGTTAAATTTTTTCTGACATTGCGCGGCCTGCGTGATGCCAACAAGAAGCAGCTCTGCTATTTGGCATTTACGCGCTCACCCATCCCTGCCATCATTGAGCGCGAAGGCATCGACAAACTCGAAATTGAACAATTTGTGGAACTTTTCACAGACAATCTCTATTATGTCGGCCCCTACAACGAAGTTGATGCGCGCGAGATGGTCAATGACCTCATCAACCGCAATCAGAAGCAAATCGATGAATATGCTGTCAACTTCCTGCTGTGGGCTACGGGTCGTTTTGCGGGGCTGCTGCGGGCAGGTTTCCGTGTGCTGGATACTTTGAAAAATCTGAATCCGTCAACGACGATGACCAAAGGCGAACAGCTTGCGGCACAAATCGCTAAGAAAAAGCCTGTTCGCATCGAATGCCGTACAATCTGGACGAGCCTAATGGACAGTGAAAAATATGTTCTGAAAGCTGCGGCAAGCTTAGGCCCATTTCAGCGCAGCGACGATGTAGATGAAGCTGTGGAGATGCTGGTGCAGAAATCCCTGTTGAGCATCGACACCGATAACAAGCTTACGATTGAGCCGCCTGTTTTCCGGGCTTTTGTTACCAGTGATTCGGACGTTCGCCAGTAAAAATGGCTACTATACCTCAATTTGATGGCTCACTTTTCCTGGAAGGCCCTGCTGGCAGCGGCAAAACAACGGCTGCTGCCCAGTACATGCTGGAACTGATCCATGATGGTGTAGACCCTGAAACTATTTTTGTCCTCGTACCACAGCACAATTTAGCAGCACCCTACTCTGCTGCGCTGGCTGGGATTGATATGAGTGTCTCGCCAAACATCACCACTTACAGCCTGTTTAGTCGCCAGCTTTTGCGGCGTTTCTGGCCTGTGGTTGCAGCTCAGGCTATGCCCGAACAGCCCTTACGTGAGCCTGCATTTCTAAATCTGGAAACGGCGCAGTATTATCTCAAACGAGTCGTCGAGCCGTATATTCAGGCAGGGATTTTTGACAGTCTGCGTGTCCCGCAACCCCGTTTGATCGCCCAAATTCTCGACAATATGTATAAGGCTGCCCTTTCCGGCCTCTCGCTTGATGAAGCTGAGATGCGCCTGGTCGCCGCCTGGGGCAACCGACATTCCAGCCGTCAGCAAATCTACAGAGTTTCTACGCAGATTGCCCACCAGTATCGCGATTTTTGCCTGGAAAACAGCCTCATTGACTTTGGCTTGCTGGTTGAGTTATTCAACACCCATCTGCTGGAAACCCCAGTTTTTGAGAATTATTTCTATCAGCATTATGAGTATTTCATCGCTGATAATGTTGAAGAAATGGGCGCACTGGAGCATGATTTTATTGATTGGTGCAGAGAAAATTCCCGCGAATCTGTGCTGATTTTCGATTATGATGGCGGGTATCGGGCATTTTTAGGCGCTGACCCCGATCATGCCTATCAGATGCGCAGTCGTTGCAACGTACAACTGAAATGGGATCAGCTTGCACCGACCTCCGCATCTCTACAGGCATTAGTTACACAGGTAAGCACGATCCTCGCGCCAGAATATGAAGGCTTAGACGTGGAAGGCTCAACCGATGCCATCCATTTTTCTACCGATACCTACTACCCACAGATGGTTAGCACCTGTATTGGTGAAATTACGCGGTTAGTTCAGAATGAAGGAGTCTCACCTTCACAAATTACAGTCATGATGCCTTTCCTGAGCGATTCGCTGCGTTTTGCCTTACAAAGTGGTTTGCAAGCGGGGAACATCCAATCTCAGGTTTACCGCCCTTCTCGACCATTGATCTCCGAATCGGCTGTCAAATCGATGCTGATCTTAATCGTACTCAGCCATCCTGAATGGGAAATTTCGATTCCTACTCCTGATGTTGCTGTTGCTTTAAGCCTATTAATTGATGATCTAGACGCGGTGCGGGCGCATTTACTCACCAGCATCGTGCATCGCAAACAGCTCACCAGTTTTGATGACATTAACGCGAAAATGCAGCAGCGTATCACCGTTGATGCCGGAAAACGCTATGAACGGCTTCGTATATGGCTTCTGGAGCAAGCAGCACAAAATATCCCCCCCGATCATTTCCTGACACGGCTTTTCGGCGAAGTTCTGTCCCAACCAGGGTATGGATTTCATCGCAATTTTGATGCGGCACGCTCGATAGATGATCTGGTTCGCTTTGCAACGCGCTTTCGAAAGACGATTTACCCGGATGGTGTTGATGACTGGTCAGCATTCACGCGTGAGCTTTATGAATTGGTGTCCGCTGGACTCGTCCCTGCCCACACCTTTGACGAGGATGAGCATATCGACGCGGTTTTAATCGCGCCTGCGTACACCTTTTTGATCGCCAACCGCTCTGTTGATTATCAGTTCTGGCTGGACGCTGGCAATACAGGCTGGGAAGAACGCCTTGAGCAACCGCTTACCCATCCTTATGCACTTCAACGGAACTACGAACCTGGCGCGGTTTGGACGGACGATATGGAAAAAGCAACGCAGGAAAAACTCCTTAAAAATATTGTTCTCGGCCTGCTGCGCCGCTGCCGTAAGAAAGTCTACATCAATATCACCGACATCAGCGAAAGCGGCTATGAACAGCGTGGTATGCTGCTCAAATTGTGTCAGGAAATTTTGAGCCTACAAAGGGGAATGGCATGACCAATCGCCCCCTCGACCCACTTTTTCGACAAGCACAGCAAGATGCCATTCAGTATCGCTCTGGCATGTTGGCGATCTCTGCTGTCCCTGGCAGCGGGAAAACATTTACGCTGGCACATCTGGCGGCACGTTTGGTCAGCCGTTTATCGAAGACTGACCTGATGAAAGAGCGCGAAATTTTGGTGGTGACGTTCACCAACAGCGCCGTCAACAGCCTGCGTCGCAAAATAGCGGGCATATTGCAGCGAGATCGTGGGCTGCTCCCCTATGTTGGTTATCGTGTGCGAACTTTACATGGTCTGGCGCATGATATTGTTCGTGAAAGACCTACCCTGCTTGGCCTGACCGAAGATTTTCGCATTCTGGACGACCAAACCTCGCATCAGATTATCCGCGAACTCACTGAAAGCAACCTGCGCCAATATGGTGAGCCGCTTAAAGCCTACATCTACGCCGACCTGCTCCAGGACAAACAACAAGCTAAAAAAATCCTGAGCTACGATTTGCCTGAAGTCACTGTGCAAATTTGCGAACGTTTCATTAAATATTGCAAAGACAATATGATGACGCCAGGTGACTTTTATGCGAATGAAAATTTGGAAAGCTATCCGTTGGCGCGCTTCGGCCTGCGGGTTTATGAGGATTATCAACGCAACCTGGCTTATCGCGGAGCGCTGGATTTTGACGATCTGGTGCGGCTGGCGCTGGTCGCCATTAATGAAAATGAAGACTTTCGGACTCGACTGCAAAAACGCTGGCCTTATATCCTTGAAGATGAGGCACAGGATAGCAGTGCATTACAGGAGCAAATGCTGCGCCGTCTGACCGAGACACATGGCAATTGGGTGCGCGTCGGTGATCCTAATCAGGCGATCAACACGACGTTTACGACAGCGAACCCGCGCTATCTCCGTGAATTTGCTCAGCAGGCAGATAATCAGATTCCGCTCACGCAATCCGGGCGCTCTGGCAGGCCGATTGCTGATCTGGCGAACGTGCTCGTTGAATGGGCGGTTTCAGAGCACCCAATTCATCCCGCGCGCGATTCTTTCGATTATCGTTTGATCGAGCCGACTCTGCCCGGTGATCCGCAGCCCAATCCGCCTACAGAGCAGACGCAGATTTATATTCACTCAGTTACTCAACCCGTTACACCAGATCGCGAATTGATATTGACGCTCGAAAGCCTTCAGCGCTGGCATCCGGCGAACACCGACAAAACGGTTGCTGTGCTTGTGCCGGAAAATCATCGTGGTTTCAAGCTGATGGAACTTTTACAGCGCGCTTATCTGCCCTGCGAAGAACTCCTCCGCAGCACGTCAACAACGCGCGAAGTAGCAGCAGCATTTCAAGCCGTACTTAAATATCTGGCTTCACCGCTTGACCCGCAGGCGTTAGCTGCGGTTTACCGTGATGTCTGGTGGGGCTGGAACCTTGGGCAGATCAAATTAGTCGATCTTAAGGGCGATGTTGAACTGGATTCGCTCATCGAGCAAGCCGGAAAATCCATCGCGAATTTTCAACTGCTTGAGGATTTTCTTTGGCCTTCCGATGAATCGCTCTGGACATCAAAATTTCCTGTTATCGCTGATTATCCTGTTGTAGAAGCCGATTTGCTGGCGTTCCGGGAGCGTATGCGCCATTGGCTGGAAGCGATGATTCTACCTGTCGATCAACTACTGCTCACAATCGGTCAGGATTTATTTCGTGACCCGGCTGACCTGGCGCTTACTCATAAAATGGCAATTTCGCTGCGGGCTGCACAAGACCTGAATCCGGACTGGCGATTGAGCGAATTCGTCACTGAATTGCAAGCGATCAGCGAAAACGAACGTCGGTTTATCGGCATTGAGGACATGGCTGTTGGCTATGAGCCGCGTCCGGGCGTGATTACGGTTTCCACCATGCACGCTGCGAAAGGCCTTGAATGGGATCGCGTTTATCTGCTGGGCGTCAATAATTACTCATTTCCTTCAGCAGAACCCGGCGATATTTTTATCAGCGAAAAGTGGTTTGTGCGCGACCACCTGAATCTAGAAGCTGAAACGCTGGCGCAGGTTGATGCATTGCGCAACGAAGAATCCTATCATGAAGGCGCTGCCACCGGTCAGGCACGGCTGGATTACGCGGCGGAACGGCTGCGTTTGCTTTACGTGGGGATCACACGCGCGCGTCAGGAATTGGTGATTCTATGGAATACAGGGCGCTATAGTTATCGAGGCGGCAGCATGATCTGCCAACCTTCGTTACCATTAACGGTGCTGTTCGAATATGTGAGCGGGACACGCATCATCAAGAGGCAAACGTGATCGATATTCGATTGTCCGCG
>Ga0268299_1001898_pt1 | contig 29968 bp, 32 predicted proteins | sample NOBtaG_FD_193484 | JGI IMG/M metagenome (GOLD analysis project Ga0268299, IMG submission 193484) | Activated sludge microbial communities from bioreactor in Nijmegen, Gelderland, Netherland - NOB reactor | ecosystem: Engineered > Bioreactor > Aerobic > Activated sludge | place: Netherlands...
TACGCGCACGCCTTCGGGCAGAGCGTGATCGACGCGACGTACGCGGGCACGCACGCGAACTACGGCTATCTCGAGCTGACGTACAGGTATTGACCGCCGCTCGCCGTGCACCGTCGATGCACGGCAGGGGAGCGCGTCGGCAGGCCGACGCTCGCCGTGCACCGTCGATGCACGGCAGTGGAGCGCGTCGGCAGGCCGCCGCTCGCCGTGCACCGTCGATGCACGGCAGTGGAGCGCGTCGGCCGGCCGCCGCTCGCCGTGCACCGTCGATGCACGGCAGTGGAGCGCGGCGTCACGAGCTGCGCATCACCGCGGTGCCCTGCGGCGCCGCGGCGTCGCGGGTCGGCTCCCGGGTCAGGACGAGTCCGCGGACCGGCGACGTGTAGGCGTCGACGGGGATCGGCAATTGCGCGAGCACGGTCCCGTCGGCGCCCGCGGTCAGATTGCCGCACGGGACGTGCTGCTCGCCGACGCGCGCCCACAGCCGATACACCTCGCCGGACGGCAAGGCCGGGAGATCGCGAATCACGACGGCCGCCTTCTTCGCATCGAGGTCGAGGACGACGCGGCCGACCGGGCCGCCGCCGTCGACGCCGGCGAGCGCGAACGACACGAGGACGTTCGGTTGCTGCAACGTGGTCATGACGTCCTGCTGGAGCGCGAGGTCCCGCCGCAGGCGCGCGTTGTCGAGGCCGACCGCGAGGAGAAGCGCCGCCGCGATGGTGCCGACGACGCGCGGCCAGGTCACCACCCGTCGCGTTTCGGTTCGCACGGCGGACGGTGGGGGCGCCGGCTCCGCGGCGGCGAGCACGCGCGCTTTGAGGTCGGGCGGGGGCGCCGCGACGGCGTCGTAGGCGAGCGCGCCGAACGTGCTGCGGAGCTCGGCGGCCTCGCGCGCCAGCTCGGGATCGTTCGCGAGGTCGGCCTCGAACGCACGCGCCTCGGCCGGCGGCAGATCGCCGAGTACGTAGCGCGTCAGCAACTCGTCGCGGGTGTCGCGGGTCATCGGCTCAGGCCATCCTCTCGCCGAGCAGGGCGCGCAAGGACAGCAGTCCTTTCCGAGCCCAGGTCTTGACCGTTCCGAGGGGCGTGTCGAGCTCCATGGCGATCTCGGTCTGACTGAGCCCGCGAAAATAGGCCAGCTCGAGGACCACGCGCTGGGAGTCGGGCAACGTCGTGAGGGCGGCCCGGACGTGCTCCGTGCGCTCGCGAAGCGTCAGCGCGTCGAGCGGCGACGGGGCCGCGGGGGCGCGCGTGGGCTCGACGTTCCATTGCTCGAGCAAGCGGCGGCTTCGTCCCCGCGCACGCAGGCGATCGATCGCTCGGGAGCGCGTGAAGGTGATCAGATAGGCCGTCAGCGTGCCGCGCGCCGGGTCGAACGTGGACGCCTGCCGCAGCGTGACGAACACCTCCTGCGTGAGGTCCTCGGCGTCGGTCGTCGATGCCAGGATCTTCAACGCGAGGCCGTACACCAGGGAGGCGTGGCGGTCGTACAAGGCCGCGAGAGCGCTCGGGTCGTCGGCCAGTGCCGCGACGAGCGCCGCATCGGTCGCGTCCGCCGCGCGGTCGTCCTCCGGCGTCACGATCGGCGGCTCCCAGGCCGGTGCGGTGTCGGGTGCCATCCACGGGGTCCGTACTCTCCCGGAGCTACGCCCGGCCGCGTCGACCGGATGCGGGGCTCAGGGGGCGCCGTGGCCACGGTCTGGAGCCAGGACGGCGAGCCCCGTGATCCGGAGCGCGCCGTCGCCGATCGTGCCGACGGCGGTGGCCCGGCCGCTCGCGAGATCGATCGTGTAGAGGATCGAGCGCGAGGCGGCGAAGGCATGGTCCGCGCCCTCCACCGTGAGGATGTCGAATCCGGCCGCCGCGTCGAAGTCGACGCCGAGCGGGCCGACCGTGGTGAGGATGCCGTCGTTCGGAGGATCCTGGAGCACGAGCACGTCGAGCGTCGTGTCGAGGTCGAAGAGCTTGGTCGTCGGCGTGTCGGGGACGGCGCTCGTGTACGCCGCGGCGTTGATGGTCGGGCGTGCGCCGAAGTTGGGATCGGTCCGCGCGTAGGCGGGTGCGGCGTCCGTCGCGGCGGCGCCGAGCTCGGGGTGGACGCGGAGATTCTGTCCGTTCCGTCCGATCAACCGCAGCCGATCCGACTGCGGATTGAAGTCGAACGCCGAGGAGGCGCCCGCGTCGAACGCGGTGGTGAGCGTCGCGACGATGGCCGCGCGGCCGGCGCCGAGGTCGATCTCGTAGACGTCGCTCGCGGCGCTGACGCCGTAGAGCCTGCCGTTTTTCGGCCGGACGTCGATCCCGACCATGGCGGCGCCGGCGCCGGCCATGCTCACCCGCTCGATCGTCGCGGGCGAGGAGGCGCGAAAGCGGAGCAGGCCGCCGTCGTCGGTCAGTGCCACCAGCGTGGCGTCGATCGCGCGCGCCGGCGCGGTGCACCACGGAGCGACGCTGCCAGCGAATACCAAAGTGGCGATGAGGAGACGGGTGAGCACGTGGAACGTAGTTACTCCTGCGGACGCTGCGAAAGGAAGCGTGGGCCCGAGCTCCGCCGGCTCGGGCCCACGGCTCCGTCACTGATCGAGGGGAATCGCGATGTCCACGATCGGCACGTCGAACGTGCCGATCAACGTGGCTTTCCCGGTCAGCAAGCTGACGCGGTAGAACCCGTCGACGCCTGCCGCCGAGAGCGCGGCGAAGGCCCGATTGCCGACGGCGACGCCGTTTCGGAGCGACGTGTAGACGTCGAAGCCCGCGCCCGCGTCGACGTCGAGCCCGAGCTTCCCGGTGGCCGCGAGAGTGCCGCTGTTCGCGGGCGACTGTATCGCCACCTGATCCAGCCCCGTGTCGAGATCGAAGAGGGTCGTCGCCGTGGACGCATCGAGGTCGTTGTTCGTGTAACCGCCGGCGGCGATCGTCGCGACGGCAGCCGGCACGTAGGCGAGCGCCGTGTCGTTCGCCGTCGTGTCGGTGTTCAGATCGTGACGGAGATTCTGACCCGTGTCGCTGACGACGCGGAGGCGATCCGCCGCCGGGTTGAAGTCGACGCCGAACGTCGTGCCGCTGAGCGCGACCGTGAGCTGCGAGTCGAGCGTCGCGGCGGCCGTCGCGGGATCGATGATGTAGATGCCGCCCGCGTTGCCGACGCCGTAGAGACTCCCGTTCTGCACGCGGAAGTCGATGCCGACGATCGTCGTGTCACCGACGAGCCCCGTGATCACGCCGGCGCTCTTGGTGCGGCCGGGGTTGCATTCGCTGAACCGCACGAGGCGTTGGTCGTCGGTCAGCCCCACGATGGAGAGTCGCTTCCTGTCCTTGAAGTCGTCCCCCCGGCCGCCGCATCCGGGTTCGCGGCTGCCGGCGTTCGCGAGTTGTGCTCCGAGCCCCATGCTCACCGCCGTCAAAACGAAGATCCGTTGCCATTTCGAACGCATGTCTGCCCCCTTTTCGGGACGGACCCGCCGTGACGACGGGACCGTCGTGTGAAGTCAGGGTCCCTACGCCCGAGACCTTGCGCCGGATGCGGGTCCTCCGACTGGCCTCGGGCCACTGCAGCGGGTGGGGGCGCGAAAGGCGGAGAAATGCGTCGCAGCGCAAACGCGTGCTGCAAGCACGTATTGCTCCTGCGAACCGCGCAGTGGGCGGCGAGAAGGCATGGCGGGTCGGTTCGCCGCCTCGTGAGCGGGGCACGAGGCCCTGCGATCTCTACCCTTGAGCGGTGCGGGCACTCCGCGCCCGAGGCGGCGGGCCGACCCGCCACGCCTTCCTTCTCAGGGTCGTTGCGTGCGTTTCCCTAAAGCAAGCGAGCTAGGCGACGACCTTGTCGATCGCCTTCACGAGCTGCGTCTTCGGGACCGCGCCGACGATCTGCTCCTGGACCGCGCCACCCTTGAAGATGATCAGGTTCGGGATCCCCCGTACGCCGTACTTCGAGGGCGTATTCGGGTTGTCGTCGACGTTCATTTTCACGACCTTGAGCTTGCCGCTGTAGGTACCGGCGAGCTCCTCGACGATCGGCGCGATGGCACGACAGGGGCCGCACCACGGAGCCCAGAAGTCGATGAGCACGGGGAGCGATGCCTGTAGAACCTCGGCTTGGAAGCTGTCGTCGTCGATCTGTTGCACGTCGGCCATGAAACGGGTCCTCCTGTCGGTGTCGGACCTACCTAGTGATTGTTCCCGGTCGATGCAACGATTATGGTCCGCGAAGCCCCATGAGCGTCGACCCATGAGTGTCCGCCGCGTCGCTTCCGATGCCCCACTCGCGCCACTGGAGGCCGTTCGAGCGCTCGCGCCCGCCATTCGCGCCCGCGCCGACGAGATCGAGCAAGGTCGGCGCGTGCCGCTCGACCTGATCGATGGCCTCGCGGAAGCCGGTGCGTTCCGCTTGTGCATTCCGCATGAGCTCGGCGGCGTCGAGGCCGACGTGCAGACGCTGCTCGACGTCATCGAAGCGGTCGCGCGTGCGGACGGCTCGGCAGGGTGGGTGGTCATGATCGGCGCCACGAGCGGCCTCGTGAGCGGCTACCTGCCCGCCGACGCGGCGGCGGAAATCTTCGCCGACCCCCGCGTCGTGACGGGTGGCGTGTTCGCGCCGCGCGGTCAGGCGATCGCGGTCGACGGGGGCTACCGCGCCACCGGCCGGTGGGCGTTCGGCAGCGGCAGCGAGCACTGCCGGTGGCTGCTCGGGGGCTGCGTCGTGATCGCGGACGGAAAGCCGAAGCTGATCGGACGTGGCGTTCCCGATTCGCGGATGATGTTCTTCCCGGCGAGCGACGTCCGCATCGTCGACACCTGGACGGTGTCGGGTCTCCGCGGCACGGGCAGTCACGATCTCGAGGTTGCCGACGTGTTCGTGCCGGCGAGTCGCGCGGTCTCCTTGATCACGGATCGGCCGCGATCGGACGGCCCGCTCTTCCGTTTCCCCGTGTTCGGTCTCCTGGCGCTCGGCATCGCGGCGGTCGCGACGGGAATCGCGCGCACGGCGATCGACGAGCTCGTGAAGATCGCGGGCGGCAAGACGCCGACGGGCAGCTCGCGCAAGCTCGGGGAGCGCGGCGTGATCCAGATGCAGGTCGCCCAGGCCGAAGCGGCGCTCGAGTCGTCGCGCGCGTGGCTGCGCGCGGCCGTCGCGGAGGCGTGGGGGTCGGCGTCGACGGGGGCGCCGATTCCGGTCGCCCAACGCGCGACGCTCCGGCTCGCCGCGACCGAGGCGACGATACGCGCCGCCAAGGCCGTCGATCTCATGTACGAGGCCGGCGGCGGCACTTCGATCTACGCGACGAGCCCGCTCCAGCGGTGCTTCCGCGACGTCCACGTCGCGACCCAGCACGCCATGGTCGCGCAGTCGACCTACGAGCTCACGGGACGCCTGCTGCTCGGTCTCGACACCGACAGCGCGATGCTCTGAACGGCATGGCCGACTTCGAGACCCTCGCCCTCGATCGCGTCGGCGACGTCCTGCGCGTCACGATCGCGCACCCGACGAGCGAGCTGAACGCCGTCGACGAGCGCTTGCACCACGACCTGACGGCGCTCTTCGCGATGTTGAAGCGCGAGGACCAGGCGCGCGCGGTCGTGCTGACGGGGCGGGGGCGGGCGTTCTCGGCGGGGGGCGACTTCAACTGGTTCCCGCAGCTCCGGGACATGGCGCGGATGGAGGCGCTCCGGCGTGACGCCAAGCAGCTCATCTGGGATCTCCTCGACGTCGAGCTGCCGATCGTCGCGGCCGTGAACGGTCACGCGATGGGACTCGGCGCGTCGATCGCGCTGCTCTGCGACACGATCTTCATGGCCGACACCGCGACGATCGGCGACCCGCACGTCAAGGTCGGGATCGTCGCCGGCGACGGCGGAGTCGCGATCTGGCCGCTCGCGGTCGGCCCGGCGCGCGCGAAGCAATATCTCCTGACCGGCGACCCGCTGACGGCGGCCGAGGCCGAGCGCATCGGGCTCGTGAACCGGGTCGTACCGGCGGCGACGCTCGCCGACGAAGCGATGGCGTTCGCGGCGCGCCTCGCCGCGGGTGCGCCGCTCGCCGTTCGCTACACCAAGCTCGCCGTCAACAAGCTCGTGAAGGACGCGCTGAACGTCGCCTTCGACACCTCGACCGCGCTCGAGCTGGTCACCTTCCAGAGCGACGACCACAAGGAGGCGCTCGCGGCGATCCGCGACAAACGCCCGCCGCAGTTCAAAGGACGCTGACCATGCTCGACGTGTTCGAGGCGATCGAGACCACCCGTGCCGTGCGTCGCTACACGGACGAGCCGGTGACCGACGACGAGATCCTGCGCTGCATCGCGGCCGCCGTGCACGGCCCGAGCGGCGGCAACATCCAGCCTTGGCAATTCCTCGCCGTGACCGACCCGGCGATCAAGCGTGGGATCGGCGACGTCTACGGCCGCGCGTACGCCCGCTACGAGCCGACGGTGCTGAAGCTTCGCCAGCCGCTCAAGGACGCCGAGGACGAAGCCGCGTTCCAGCGCACGCTCGCCGCGTCACGCCACCTCGCGGCGCACATGGGCGACGCGCCCGCGCTGGTTCTCGTGTTGATGCCGAACATCTCGATGACGCTCGAGGACGCCGAGGGGCCGCTCGACGTCGGGACGCCCTTCGCCTCCGTGTATCCCGCCGTGCAGAACTTCATGCTGGCGGCGCGCGGGCTCGGTATCGGGACGACGCTCACCACCGTCTATCGGATCTATCAGGACGAGGTGCGCACGCTCTGCGCGATCCCGAGCCGTTACGAGATCGTGGCGCTCATCCCGATGGGCCGTCCGCGCGGGAAGTTCGGACGGGGGCGCCGCCGGCCGGCGGCGCAGGTGACGCACTGGAACAGGTTCGGAGAGAAGCGCTCCTGATTGCACGTCGATGAGGGCGGCGCCGCGCTCCGCGGCCGCCGCCCTCCGTTTCGTCACCGAATGACGTTCAGCTCGACGCGGCGGTTTTCGGCCCGGCCTTCTTCGGTATCGTTGGTCGCGACCGGGCGCGACTCGCCGAAGCCTTGTGGCTGGAGCCGGCTCGGCGAGATCTTGAAGCGCTCCAGCTGGTCGACGACGGCTCGCGCGCGCCGCTCGGACAGCCGCTGGTTGTACTCGTCGGTGCCCTTCGCGTCGGTGTGACCGTCGACCGACACCCGAATCTCCGGCTGATCCCGCAGGATCTGCGCCGCTTCTTCGAGGATCTCGGTCGCGTCGCGCCGGATCTCCGACTTGTCGAAGTCGAAGTTCACGCCGCGGAGGACGATCTTCTGCTTCACGACGGGTGGCGGCGGCGCCGGAGCCGGCGGGGGAGGAGGCGGCTCCTCTTCCCGCAGCGGGTCGAAGGCGCAGTGGCCGAAGAAGCTGCCGATCAACGAGCCCGCGGCGGCGCCGATGCCGATCGCGGTCGCGTAGTCCTCGGACTGACGCTCGGTCTCGCCCGACGTCGCGACGATCCCGCCGCCGACCGCGCCGCCGATCAGACCGCCGGCGAGCGCGCCGACCGCCGTGCCCGCACCCCACGCCCGATCGCAGTTGAACCCGCCGCGGTTTGGCCGCGTGCCCGCGCAACCGCTGATGGCGATCACGAGGGCGAGTGCCGCCGCACCGCCGATCCGCCGCCTGGTGCTCCTCCTCATACGAGTTCCTCCTTGAGTCGTGAGAGACGCCAGCTGGTGCCGCGTACTGACGTCCGTTCGGATAGTCAAGCCGAACGGCGCCTTGCGGGCTCGCGGGCCGTCTCCGATCAACGCGCGGCCTCGGCTTCGAGCGCACCCGCCGGCGCGTCCGCCTCGAGTCGGGCGGCCGCGTCCACGAGATCCGGATCCTCGAACCGGCGATCGCTGAACGCCGCGACGTCGTACGCCGCCGTCCGATGCGCATTCACGACGACGTCGTTCTTCTGGTTCGGCATCTCGCCGGTCGTGGAGAGCGCGGCCGTCGCGAGGACGTACGGTCCCGGCACGCCCCGCTCCCGGAACATCAGTCCCCAGTACGTCAGGGGAATCCACGCGGTGCCGGCCTCGAGCACTTGGGCGTTCTGCGCCCAGCCGAGCGGGGTGCCGTCGGCCCCGGCGAGCGTCGCCTCCAGATGGAAGCGGCCGGCGGCGTGTACGTCGACCTCAGCGCTCACGACGAGGCTGCCGTCGACGATCTCGTCGCGGTACCGGCCCGTCAGATGCGCGAGCGGGATGCTGTAGAGGAACCCGGTGGTCGCGATGCGGCGCTCGCCGTTCGGAAGCTCGGCTTCGACGTCGACGAGCTGCGCGCCCTTGAAGTCCGCGGCACGCTCGGCGCCGGGCGCCACGACCGCGGTGTAGATCAAGTCGTTCGCGACGGCGTCGCCGGCCGCGCCGTCGTCGCGGAAGTCGAGTCCGGACAGCACGCCGCCTTGCTGCGTGAGGATCTCGCCACGGATCTCCTTGGGATCGACTTTCCGCTCGTCGCGGACGAGGTAGGCGTGCAGCACGATCGGGTTCGGGGCCTCGAAGCCGGTGCGCGCGGGCCAGACGACGAGCGTCGGATTCGTGCCCTCCGGTCCGACGCTCTTCCCGCGCGTGACCTCGCGGTCGCGCGCGACCGGATCGACGCCGTCCTCGATCGGCTGTGACGAGCGCGGAAAGCGCGCGCGATGCCGGTAGTCGCGCGCGGTCGTGACGCTGAGCGAACCGATCTCCGGCAGCATGCCGGCGGGCGCGACCTCGGTCTCGGTGCGGACGGTGCGGCGGAGCGGGGAGGGGGATGGCGACGGCGCCGCGGCGACCTCGACCGCGGTCGCGACGGCCGCGGGGGCGGGCGCGCGTGTCTCGAGAGGCGGCGGCGTCGGCGCACGCCGCATCCACCAGAAGCCGACGGCGAACGCGAGAACGAGCGCGATCGACGGGAAGAAACGACGAGCGGTGACGCGCATGGGACGGGCGGGGCGGCCGGATCCTGCCGGCCGCCCCGATCCTCGGGCTCGGATCAGATCAGTAGAGGATGCTGATGAAGCGGCCGGTCGTCATCGACGACTGGACCTGCGTGTTCGGCGCGCACGGCACGCCGCCGCACGTCCAGATGCCCGTCGGGATCGCCCGACGGACGTCGGAGTCGCTGTTGTCGCGCTCGTCGGAGTGATTCTCGTGCGCGGCGTCGAGGTTGAAGAACCCCGACGACTCCTGCTTCGACGAGTTCGAGCACGCGTTCGAGTTGTCGTAGCTCGCGGTCGCGCTGCCGTTGCAGGCGTAAATGGAGGCGTATTGCACGATGCCGTCGTCTTCTCCGCTCAAGCACGCGCTCGGGCCGAAGATCGCCTCGTAGCCGCCGGTGAGGTGGATGTTGCGGGCGGGGGCATTCGATACCGTCCGCACCTGGACGGCGTCGGCGCTCCGGAGCCAGTACGTGGCGTCGTCGCAGCTCTGGATGAAGGACGCGAGGAAGTTGCAGAAGATGTTGCCCTGGCCGCAGACGGCGTCGGCGCCCTGCGAGCCGCGGTGCGCGCCGCCGGTCGTGATCGCCATGCTGATGCGCGTCGCGACCTGGTCGAACGGTCCCGTGAAATTGAAGTTCGGATCGCTCGCGTCGTTGTTGCCGAGGATGAAGTCCATGACCGTGCCGCCCATGCTGTGGGCGATCACCCAGAACGTGCCGCCCTGCGCGTAGGTGCGGGCGCACCGGTTGCCGCCGCCGTCCGCGCCGCCGTTCGTGGCGTTCACGATCTCGTTCGCGACCTCGCCCGCCGACTGCGACTCGTAGTAGGGCCGCGTGCCGTTGTAGCCGATCACGTAGTACGAGGTCGCGAAGTTCTTGGTCGCGGTCTTCACGAAATCGTTGGTGCCGTTCTTCCAGTAGTTCCGGGCCGAGTTCCAGTTCGTGTAGGTGTTGGTGTCGGTCTGCTTGCCGTGCACGAAGATCATGCACGGTTGGGCGCTCGCGACCGCGCTCGTGACGAGGACGAGTGCGCCGGCGACGACTGCCGACGCGCAGGAGTGCAGCAGGCTCCGCATCATCTCCTCCGATCTACCCGTTGGGCGGCGGCCGGCGCGCTCGGCCTGCCGCGGTGGGGGACCCGGCGCGCGCACTCGGGCGGCTTGTACTCGCGCCTCATTTCGAGTGTCAACGACAAAGCGCCGGCCGGGGCCGACGGGCTTCGATCCGCTCCGCGTGCCCACGAGGCTCGATATTTCGAGGCTTGTACTCGCGTTGATAACTCCCATAGTGGGTGCACAACCGCCCCCACGGGCGAACGGTCGAAACAAGGAGGGAGAGGATCATGAAGGGAATGGCCTGGAGTGCAGGATTTTTCGCGGTGGTGCTCGCCGCCGGCTTGCCGGTATCGGCGGCCCGAGCGGATTTGGCGGGGTGCGATCTTCCGAAGGTGGACGGCTTCGTCGCGCTCGTGGACCAGTCGGGCTCGATGTACGAGCCGCACGCCGAAGCGGGTGAGAACAAGGCGATTCTCGCCAAGCGCGTGTTGCTCCAGATCAACGAGGAGGTTCCCTCGCAGTTCTGCTGCATGAACTCGGCCCTCTACCTTTTCGCTCCGTTCGAAGAGGTGAAGCCGCCGTACATCCACGACCAGGCGTCGTTTGCCACCCGGATCGGGTGGATCCCGGACAGCCAGCCGATCGCGCTCCGCCTGACGCCGATGGCCGACGGGCTCGAGGAGCTCTCGCCGGTAGTGACCGGGATGAAGGGCAAGACCGCGATCATCATGATCTCGGACGGTGAGGCGAACACGGGCGGCGATCCGGTCGAGGCGGCCCGGGCGCTCGTCGCGGCGAAGCCGGGCACGTGCCTCCACGTCGTGTCGATCGCCGACAGCGACCATGGGCGCGAGGTCAACAAGGCGCTCGCGCAGATCACGCCCGAGTGCCGCTCGGTCGAGGCCCTCGAGATCATGGGCAACGGTCCGAAGGTCCAGCAGTTCGCACGCGACGTGTTCTGCAAGGCGCGTCCGCCGGCGGCGCGCCGGGGCGGTTGAGCCTCCGGTAACCCGAGTCGGGTCACCGCGGTTCGTGCGGCCGGCATCCGTTTCGACGGGTGCCGGCCGCGCTCGTTTCAGGCGGTTACGCGCGCGGCGTGTCGCTCGGCAGATCGCGCGTCGACGCGACCTTCGCGAGGTCGGCGAGCCAGCGTTCCTGCGTGAAGCTCAGGAGCGGTCGCAACAGCACGCGGAGCAGCGAGGGCACGGTGCCGCGCTGGGTTTCTTCCGTGATCACGCGGCAGCCCGTCGGCGTCGGCTCGATGTCCCACGAGTGATACGCGGCTGCGCCGAGACCCGTGCCGCTCCACGCGAGGCGGTGCGGCGGATCGTGCTCCTCGACGGTCGTGACGACCGACACGCCGAGCACGCTCCAGCGGAAGTGCGAGCCCATGCCGAGGACGGGCGCCGGCCCGCCGAGAATCCGCACGCTGCCGCACTGCGAGTACCATTCGGGCCAGCGCTCGGCGTGCGTGAGCCACGCGAAGACGGTCGCGACCGGCGCCGCGACCTCGACCTCGCGTCGCGAGTAGACCGGCGAAACCTCGGGACGCGCGTCGTCGGGCCAGCGCGCGGTCAGGCGCGCCGCCGTCACGCCGCCGCTTCGGCGAGCACGCGGAGCGCTTCGATCTGCCGCGTGCCGCAGACGACGGTCGTGACCCCGGACTCGCGCCAGGCCTGCAAGCGGTCGCGGATGCGCTCGGGAGGACCGACGAGCGACACCTCGTCCGCGAGCTGATCCGGAACCGCGGCCGCCGCCTCGTCCTTCTTGCCGCCGAGGTAGAGGTCCTGGATCTTCTTCGCCTCGGCCTCGAAGCCGTAGCGGCAGGCGAGGTCGTTGTAGAAGTTCTTGCCGCGCGCGCCCATGCCGCCGATGTAGAGCGCGAGCCCGGGCTTGATGTGACCGAGGCACTTCTGGACGTCGTTCCCGATCACGACGTTCACCGATGCCGCGATGTCGAACGTCGCGAGCGACTTGCCGCCGCCGGCGCGCGCGAAGCCGGCGTCGAGCGCGCCCTTGAAGACGTGGGTGCGGTGCGGCGAGTACCAGATCGGCAGCCAACCGTCGGCGATCTCGGCGGCCTGCTCGACGCTCTTCGGTCCGATCGCCGCGATGTAGATCGGGATCTGGCGGCCGTGGAGGATGCTCTTCAGCGGCTTCCCGAGGCCCGTCGCGCCGGGTCCGCGGTACGGGATCTGGTAGTGCTCGCCCTGGTGCTCGACGGGCTGCTCGCGCGCCCAGATCTTGCGGACGATGTCGACGTACTCGCGCGTCTTCACGAGCGGCTTGCCGTACGGCTCGCCGTGCCAGCCTTCGACGACCTGCGGACCCGAGACGCCGAGGCCGAGCAGGAAGCGGCCGCCCGAGAGCTGATCGAGCGTCGTCGCGGTCATGGCGGTCATGGCCGGCGTCCGCGCCGGCATCTGCATGATGCCGGTCGCGACGTGGATCTGCTTCGTGCGCGCGGCGATCCAGGCGAGCGGCGTCACGGCGTCCGAGCCGTACGCCTCGGCGGACCAGACCGAGTAGAAGCCGAGACGGTCGGCCTCCTCGATCATGGGCATGTCGAGCTTCATGGCGCTGCCGGAGTAGCCGATGGTGAGGCCGAGGCGCATGGTGGGGTCTCCTTCTCGTGGCGTGCCCGGGGTGCGTAGACCGCGGGTTCGCCTATGTCCACACTCGCGTCGAGTCGTGGGTCGATAGTGGGGCTGTTGAGTTCTGGGCGACGAGCGGCGAAGCCGATCCGTCTTCGTCGCCGGCCCGGCGCCCACGAACTCGCTCGCACCCGCCGCCCGCCCATCCCAGCTCGCTCAGGCAGCGTGGGCGCTTTCTCGGGCCGGCTCCTCGTCGGATGCCTCGGCTCTCGCCGCAACGTCGCCCAGAACTCAACAGCCCCACTACCGACCCACGATTCGGCTCTACAGCGGCGGGAAGCGTTCTGCCCAGGGTTCGCGGGGGACGCCGGTGCCGTTCGCGACGAAGGCGATCACGTGGTACCAGCCCGCGAGGACCAGGATCTCGAGGAGCTGCGCGGGCGTGAAGTGCGCGGCGAGCTCGGCCCAGAGCGCGTCCGAGACGCACGCCCCGTAGTGCAGCTCGTCGACGAGGCGGACGAGGAGCGAGTCCGTCCCTTTCCAGACCTTGTCGTCGGGACGGCCGAGGACGGTCGCTTTCATCGTCTTGGCGTCGATGCCGGCGGGGGCGCCGAAGAAGGTCGCGTGCACGCCCCATTCGTACTCGCAGCCGAGGCGGGCGCACACGCGCTGGATCACGAGCTCGCGCTCGCGGATGCCGAGCGCGGCCGTTCGACCGAGGAGGTACTTGCCGAGCGGCAGCATCGCCTGGGCGAGCGGCAGGTGCTGGGCGAGCGTTCGGAAGAGCGCCAGCGGCTCGACGGGTGCGCCTTTCGGCATCCAGCGGGCGAGCTCCTCCATGACGTCGGACTCGTATGGGGGCTCGACGGGCGGGATGCGCGGGCTGTCCATGGGTCTCCTCCTCGTGCTACGGATTCCGTAGCGTAGGGATCACTCATGGCTAGCACAAGACGACGCGTGCGCACGACCGTCCGCGGGTCGCGATCCGGCCGGCCGATCATGCAGGTGCTCGACTGGCTCGGGCGGCGCTGGGCGCTCCGTGTGCTCTGGGAGCTCCGTGACGGTGCGCTGCCGTTTCGGGCGCTACAGGAGCGCTGTGACGCGGTCTCGCCGACGGTGCTGAACGATCGGCTGTGGGAGCTGCGCGAGGCGGGGGTCGTGGAGCTCCAGGAGGGCGGCGGGTACGTGCTGACGACCGAGGGGGATCGGCTCGGCCGGCTGCTGGTTCCGTTGAACGAGTGGGCGAGGGACTGGGCGCGGCGCGTCCCGACGCGCCGCGCCCGTCCGATCGAACGCTGACGTCTGCGTCAGGCGGCCGGCACCCAGTTGCCGTGGAAGCCGTACGGAACGCGGTGCGGTACCCGGATCTCGGCGAGCGGCTCCGCCGCGATGTTCTTGGCGTCGAGCACGAAGAACGCGCTCGCGTTGCGACCCTGGTCGTAATTGAGCACGAGCACGTAGCCGTCGTCCTCGCCCGCCGCGTTGGCGCGGGGGACGAACAGCGGCTCCCCGACGCCGTTCCCGGCGCCGAAGTTGCGCGTCTCCATGGTGCCGCGGTCGAGGTCGTACTTCCGGACCGACGTCCAGACCGGCACGCCGGACGGGCAGCCCTCCGGGCCGGTGATCGCCATGTAGCCGTAGCGATGCTTCCGGCCGAGGAGGCGCTCGTCGACGCGGGGGAACTCGCCGTCGCCGTCGTCGAGCGGCGTCGAGCCCACCGTGCCGTTGGCGAGGTCGATCGTGAAGCGATGCAGGCGCGCGACGTTCTTGTCGCGCCAGCCCGGGTCGCGTGCGGCCTTGGGGTCCATGAACAGCAACTGCTCGTAGCGCGCGACGTCGAGCGTGATGACGCCGTTCTCGGCGTACGCGTTCATCGGGTGGAAGACGAAGCACGGGTCGATGTCGAACCAGCGAACGTCGGCGTTGCCGCCGCTCCGAGGCATCACGCCGAGCTTGGCGCCGCGCTCGGGCTCCCACGTGAACAGGCTGCCGCTCTTGCCGACGTTCGCGAAGTCGAACACCACGGGGGCGAGCATGAAGATCACGTAGTCCTTGGTGATCGCGAAGTCGTGCATCATCGACGGCCACGCGACGTCGATCACCTCCGAGCGCGTGAGCGCGCCGTTCCGATCGACGACGTGGTAGGTGAGGAACGGCGGGAACGGGGCGTAGCCGAAGAACAGCATCTCGCCGGTCTCGGGATCCATCTTCGGATGCGCCGTCATGGCGGTGCCGAGCTTGCCGCCGAAGTCGTAGAGTCCGACCGTGGCCAGCGTGCAGGGCGCCATCTCGGTCGGCAGCGACGACTCGACGAGCGCCAGCAGCTTCCCGGCGTGCGCCACGATGTTGGTGTTCGCGGTCACCTTGATCGACGGGGCCTCGGTGCCGGACATGCTGATGATGCCGCGGTAGAGCGGCCGCCCGGCCTTGCGCTCCTCCTTCAGCCCGTCGCTCTCGACCCACCGGTTCCGATACGACGCGCGGCCGTTCTCGATCTTGATCGCGTGCACCATCCCGTCGCCGTCGAACCAGTGGTAGCGGCCCTCGGGCTCGAACGCCGGGTTGGGGCCGGCGCGGAAGAACGTGCCGTTCAGATCGCGCGGGATCTCGCCGACGACCTCCAGGCCGTCGTGCACACCCTCCTCGCGCCAGGGGGCGAAGTTGCCGCGCAGAAACGGATTGACCTCTGATTCACGCTCGTTCATCGGGGCGTTCCTTTCGTGCGCCGAGCCGGGGCCGGCTTCGGCGTGCTGAGTTGGTCGATCATGGCGTCGCGCACGAGCGCGATCGCCGGGTTGTCGGGGGACCAGAACTGGCTGATCAGGAGGGACGTGACGCCGTGGACCGACGCCCAGAAGGCGGCGGTCGCCTCCTCGAGCGGTGCGCGCAGGCGACCGGCGTCGGCGAGCGCCATGACGCGGCGGCGGAGCCCATCGTAGGACGCGAGGCCCGCGCGTGACGGGCGCGACAGGCGCTTCCCGAACATCAGGCGGTAGTGGATCGGATGGCGCAGGCCGTACTCGACGTAGCGGTCGAACGACCAGCGGAGCGCCTCGACCGGATCCGACGGCGCCGCGCGATGCGCGAACGCGTTGCCGAAGTCGGCGAAGCAATCCTCGACCACGCGCGCGACCAGCGCCGCCTTGTCGCCGAAGTGATGGTAGATGGTCGGCGCGGTCACCCCCGCGCGGGCGCAGACCTCGCGGATCGAGAGTCCGTCCTCGCCGACGGTTGCCAGCAGATCCTCCGCGGCGTCGAGGATCGCCCGTCGGGTCGCTTCGGACTCGAGGTCGCGGGAGCGGAGCGCGGTCGTTTTCGTCGCCACGGCCCGCCTATATCGGCGTTACATTCGTGTGGCAATAGGGGCGTCTCTCGCGGGCTAAACGGCCAATCTTGGGTGTATCGTAGCTATACTTCGACCGTGTGGCGGAACGTGCCGAGCAGCTCGACGTGGTCGGTCTGCGGCAGCAGGTCGAACGGCCGGACGGACTCGAGCGTGAAGCCGGCGTTCGCGAGCAAGGCGGCGTCGCGCGCGAACGACTCCGGACTGCACGACAGATAGAGCACGAGCGCGGGGCCGAGCCGCCCGAGCTCGTCGACGACGCGCGGGGCGCACCCCTTGCGCGGCGGATTCAACGTCACGACGTCGACCGGCTCGTCGTGCGCCGCGAGCATCTCTTCGACTCGGCCGGTCACGAAGCGCGCATGGGGCATCTGGTTGCGCTCGGCGTTGGCGCGGGCGGCGAGCACGGCGGCTTCCACCTCCTCGATGCCGACGACGGACGCCGCACGCCGCGCGACCGTGAGCGCAATGCCGCCGACACCGCAGTACAGGTCGAGCACCCGCGGTCGGGTGCCGCTGTGATCGATCGTCGCCGCGTTCGTTCGCTCGATCCCGCCAGCGATCGTCGCATCGATCGCGGACGCGATCGTTCCATAGATCCGCGCCGCCATCCGCGTATTCGCCTGCACGAACGCCGTCGGCCCCGCCGCGAGCGTGACGTCGCCGTATCGCTCCCGGAGCGTGCTCTCGCCCCAGAGCCGTTCCGTGCGCTTGCCGAGGATCACGTTGCCGGTGGTCGTGTTCTCGTTGAGAAGCAGACCCGCGAGCGGGATGGTCGCGCGCAATCGGCGCGCGAGCCGCGGCGCCTGTGGCAACGGGACGCGCGAGCTCACGAGCGTCACGAGGACGCGCGACTCCGCGACGCTCGCCCGGAAGAGCACGTATCGGAGGCCGGGCTGCGCCTTCCCGTGAAACGGCACGTTCTCGGCGGCGAGCGCGTCCCGCACCGCCGGGATCGCGCTCTGGAGCAGCGGGTCGTGCAGGGGACAGCAGCTCACGTCGAGGACGCGATGACTGCCCGGTGCGTAGAGCCCGAGGACGGGCCCGCGGCGGGTCGTGCCGACCATCAGCTTCGCCTGGACGCGATAGGCGGTCGCCTCGGGGGCCGCGACGACGGGCTCGACGGTGACGGGCTCGCCGTTCGGAAACGCCGCGGCCAACGCCGCCGTCACGCGCTGCCGCTTCGCGTGCAGCTGATCCGCGTAAGCGCGGCCGACCCACGGGCAGCCGGGACACTCGGGTTGGTGCGGGCAGGCGACCGCGGCCGTCATGGGGACGGGGAGCCTAGCGGTCACGAGGGATGGGGTCGATCGGACGGGCGGCCGCGGTCGACCGATCGATCGACACGCGCATCGGCGCGCCCACCCCCGAGGGCGGGCGCGCCGTTCGCGTCAGTTCGTCGCCGGCTTCGGGTCGGCGGCCGGCTTCGCGCCCGGTGAGCCCGAGCCCGTGTCGGTCTCGCGGTACTGCATCTCGTGCTTGCGCTCGAGCGCTTCGATGCGCTGTTCGAGCTCGCGCCGCTTCTCGGCGCTCATTTGCGTCGTCTTCGGCTTGGCCTTCGGCTTCGCGGCCTCTTCGGCGAGCGCGATGCCCGACGTCAACGTGAACGACAACAGCACAGCCAACATGACGGATCGCATGGGTGCTCCTCCTTTTGGATCGGCTCTGGTATCGCAGCGACGAACGAAAGCAAAGCGACGGAACCCCCTTTGCGTACCGAGGCCTCGGTCGGTACCGTGAGGAGGCACCGAGGAGGGAATGTGATGCGTACGCTCGCAACCGTCGGACGAAGTCTCCTGCTGGTCGTAGCCGTGGCCGGCGTCGCAGCCGCGGACGGCCGCGTCGACGCCAAGCTCCAGTGTCAGGTGCAATACGGGTCGGAATCCGAAATGGGGGAGGCGTGCAAGGAGGGCGTGAACCTCGCCGTCCAAGCCGCCGCGAAGGGCGAGGACGCCGCGAACGACTGCGTGGTCAGCCGGAAGGAGAACGCGGCGCTCGTGACCGCATGTCAGCAAGGCGTGACCCTCTACTCGCGGTTCTCCGGGACGGTGCGCGACGGCGACAAGAGCGGGTTCTCGTACTCGTGGCAGCAGCCGAAGACCGGGTTTCAGGTCGACATCGGCGACTACCAGGCGAGCACCGGGAATCAGAAGGCGATCGACGACTGCATGCGCGCCTTCGAAGGCTCGGACACGCCGCCGAGCTGTATGTCGGGCATCACCGTGCAGCCGAAAGCTCCGGCGCCGGTGAAGGGCGCGGGACAGCGCTGACCGGCTACTGACACATCCGGCGGAGGGACGGGTCCCTCCGCATCGCGTCTTCGGAGATCGAGTCGCAGACCTTCCCGACGCGGGCCGCGTGGGCGGCATCGGCGTCCGACTTCTGCTTCGCCGCCGCTGCCGCTGCCTGGGCGGCCGGATCGCGTTTGGCGTTCTCACTCGCGATCGCCGCCGCGATGTCGGCCTCGCTGGCCTCGCCCTCGGCCTTGATGGTGACGTTGATCTCCGCCGGCGGGATCTCGGGTTTGACGATTGCGTCGCCCGCATGGGCGCCCGCCGCGATGCCGAGCACGATTGCCGTCGTCATGATCCGGATGCGTTGCATGTGAACCCTCCCCCTATGTTCGGTGCATGGCTGCATGGCACGTGCCACGCCCGTGTGCGCGTGATTCGCGACTCCGAGGGGAGGGCACGCGTCGCGAAATTGCCGCCCGCCACGGGCCCGACGCGCATCCGCGCCGTCGCGGCGCCGGCCGTTCAGGGCTTCGGGGACGGGGCGAACGGTGCCGGCTTCGCCGGCGGGGCCGCGATCGGCAACTGACCCGAGGCCGCCGCGGTCGGGTGACCCTGCTGCGTCCAGACGAACAGGCCCTCGTCGAGGACCGCCGTGTTCGGATAGCCGCGTTTCCGAAGCTCCTCGAGCACGCGACCCGACTCTTCGTGGGGACAGACGCAATACGACACGATCCACGTCCCGTCGTTCGGGACCGTGTCGAGCGCCCGCATGTCGAAGTACGGCACCGAGATCGCGCCGGGGATGTGCAGGCGCAGGTAGTCGGACGTCGGCCGCGCGTCGATCAGGATCATGCGGCGCTTGTCCGCGTAGGCCTTGGCGACGTCCGCGACCGAGGCGTAGCGGCCGAGGCGGAGCGCGAGCTCCGGCGGCTTGCCCTCGGGATTCAGGACGACGGAGGCCGCGGGCGCGGGGGAGGGCGGGACCACCGGCGCCGCCGGTACGGGTCGCGCGAGCGAGCGCACGTACGCGATCACGTCCTCGATCTCGGTCGTGCCGAGCTTGTCCTTCCACGGCTCCATCGGCGTTCCCGGACGACCGTCGGCCACCGCGACCCTGAGAAACGCGTCGGACGCGGACGCGAGGAACATCGGATTGGCGAGATGGACGGCGTTGCCGCGCTGGGTGGCGGTGCCGTGGCAGCTCTCGCAGTGCGTGGCGTAGAGGCGGCTGCCTTTCGCGACGTCACCGGTGGATGCCTTGGGTGCGAGCGGTTGCGGGGTGCCCGCGTCGCCCCGGATGAACGCGATCAGTGCATCGACCTCGGCCGGCTCGAGCGGCCCGCCGACGACTTTGCCGAAGCCGGCCATCGCCGTCCCGGCGCGCCCGCGCTCGATCGCCGATTGGAGGAATGCCGTGCTGGCCGTCGCGAGGAAGGTCGGCGAACGGAGCGCCGGCGCGTTGTCGGCCGCGTACCCCTCGAGCGCGGCACCGTGGCAGAGGGCGCAGTACTTCGCGTACAGCTGCGCGCCCGTGGCGGCGCCGGCGGGCTTCACCGGCCTGGCGCTCGAGAGCGCGCCGGCCCCGTCCGGTGCGGCTGCGGCGGGGCGCGCGGCGAGGATCACGATCACCGCGGCGAGCAGCCAACGGCCGACGAACGGACGGGACGACATGGTGACCGGCGGGAAATGTCACAGATCGCGCTGTCGAGCCACCCCGGCGCGCATCGAACCGACCCACCACTTCGTGGCCGCCGAGGCGGACGGCTTGCCCCTCCGGCGCCGGTGAGCGACAACGCAGGCCGTGCCGACCGGCGTGCCTCGACTGCTCGCGTTTCTCCATCCGACCTCGGCGCTGCTCGGCCTCGCCTTCCTGGCGTACGTCGCGTCGATCGGGCTCCGCTCGCGCGAGCGGAGCGGCCGGCATCTGCGCGGCCGCCACGCGCGCCTCGCGCCGTGGGCCTACGGGTGGATGGCCGCCAACTTCGTCGGCGGGGCGCTCTCGACGCGGTACCTGCGTCCCGACCTGACCCTCGCCGACAACGCGCACTTTCGCTTCGGTGTCGTGCTGCTCGTCCTGATGGGAGTGACGGCGCTGCTCGCGCGGGCGATCGGCACGAACGAGACCGCGCGTCTCCTGCATCCGATGCTCGGTCTCCTCGCGCTCGTACTCTCCGGCTTGCAGGTGTTCTTCGGCATGCCGATGCTGCCGCTCTGAGGCCGTCGCCATGAAGCTGCTCCTGGTCTCCGACCTGCACTACACGCTGAAGCAGCTCGACTGGGTCGAGCGCGTCGCCACCGATTTCGACGTCGTGATCATGGCGGGCGATCACCTCGACATCGCGTCGGCGGTCGCGCTCGAGGCGCAGATCGTCGTGATGCTGAAGTATCTCCAGAAGGTCGGCTCGCGCGCTCGGCTCCTCGTCAGCTCCGGCAATCACGATCTGAACGCGCGCGGCGCGCACGGCGAGAAGGTCGCGCGCTGGCTCGGTCGCGCGCGCCAGCTCGGGGTCGCCGCCGACGGGGATGCCGTCGACGTCGGCGGCACGCTCTTCACCATTTGCCCCTGGTGGGACGGTCCCGAGACGCAGAAGGCCGTCGACGCGCAGCTCGCGAGCGACGCCGCGCGTCCGCACCGCGATTGGATGTGGGTGTATCATTCGCCGCCGAGCGACTCGCCGACGAGCTGGACGGGCACGCGGCACTACGGCGACGACGCGCTCGTCGCGTGGATCGCGCGCTACCGTCCCGCGATGGTGTTCAGCGGCCACATCCATCAATCCCCGTTCCGCCAGGGCGGATCGTGGGTCGATCGCATCGGCGACACGTGGGTCTTCAACCCGGGGCGGCAGATCGGCCCGGTGCCGACCCACGTCATCGTCGACACCGACGCGGGCCGCGCGATGTGGTTCTCGCTCGCGGGCAACGAGGTCGTGCCGCTCGACGGGCCGCTGGTGCGGCCGCTCGCCGAGCTCACGTCGCTCGACTGAGGGTCAGTAGGCGTCGGGATCCGGCTCGCGATCGGAGCCCGGAGCGTGGTCGTCCTGCGAATGGGTGAGGGCGTCCAGGACCTGATCGACCATGCCGAAGTGATCCTGGTACTGCTCGAACTGCTGCTTCAGGTCGACGAGGTACGTCGTCATCGCGTGGAGCCGGCGCGCCAGGAGCCGCGCCACCACGAGCGCGACCTCGGGCGTCGTCCGCATGAACTCGAGGGGGGCGTCGACCACGTAGAACCGACTCGCCGCGAGCGTGACGACGGACGCGGTGTGCGCCGTATCGAGCAGGACCGAGATCTCGCCGAACACGACGCCCGGCTCGTCGAGGGCGGTGATCGGATAGTCGTTCTTCCGGACCTCGACGCTGCCTTCGATCAGGATGAACAACCCGCCGGCCGGCGTGCCCTCGGCGATCACGATCTCGCCCGGGCCGAAGCTGCGCTCCGGCAGCGTTCCTTTGCAGGCGTCGAGAATGGGGAGTTGCATCCGCGGTCAGAAGGGGCTGAACCAGCCCCCGTTGCGGAGCGGCCGGAAGGTGTCGTCGAGGAGCGCGCGCGGCAGGCCGTCAATGGTGATCACGATCATCATATTGGCATGGCGCGCCGCGGAGAGGTCGCCGTAGCTCTCGAGCCACACGCGGTTGCCGCGGCCCTGGCTCGCGTAGCGCACGCGGAAGTAGCGGATGCCCGGGTTCTCCGCGGTCACGCTGCGATCCCGGAAGTAACAGGAGCTGCCGTGATCGTCGCACGTGCCAGGCGGCACGTGCGCCTCGTAAACGAGCTCGGCGAGCAGATGGTCGATCCCGGAGGGGTCGACCTCGCAGATCACGAGCGGAGGGCTTTGCGAGAGGAACATCGGCAGGGACCCGTCGGCGCAGTTCCACACCTGGATGCCGAAGCCCGTGGCCGGATCGAACGGGAGGCTCAGGTAGTTGCCGTGGAAGAAGAAGTTGTCGCTCGGCTCATCCGGACGGATCGTGATCTTCGCGTCCGCGACGCCTGTGGTCGCCGCCAACGCGATCGCCACGAGCAGCGATGCGAGTCGCAGGCGCATGCCGCCGCGCGCGGCGGGTCGAGGGGGTACGAGATCGGCCATCGGCATTCCTCCCGCGGGTAGCGCCCAAGCTCTACTGCCTGGCGCCGTGTGGAACAAGCGCCGATGCGCGTCGCGGCGAGCCGACGGTCAGCGCACCAACGCGAAGATGGCGCGCGCGCCCGTCAAACCCTTCAGCTCGTGCGTACCCCGGAACTCGAACGTGAGCCCGGATCCTTCGATCGAATCGTGGGTCGTGCCGGAGACCAAAACCTCGCCCGCGCCGGCGAGCGCCGCGACGCGCGCGGCGGCGTGCACGGCGACGCCGCGCACCTGCCCGCCGACGATCGCGACCTCGCCGGTGTGGAGACCCGTGCGCACTTGGATGCCGAGGTCCGCGACGGCGGGATTCATGGCTGCCGCGGCCATGACGGCTTTGCCGGCGCCGTCGAACACGGCGCAGAAGCCGTCGCCGAGCGTCGCCATCTCGCGGCCGCGGAACCGATCGATGACCGTCCGAATGCGGGCATTGTGCTCGCGCACGATGCGCGTCCACTCGACGTCGCCGACGCGCGCGAGGGTCGCCGTCGAGTCGCAGATGTCCGTGAAGACGATCGTCGCGAGCACGCGCTCGCCGAGCGTATCCGGCGCTTTGGCGAAGGTGTGGCCGCTCGTGAACTCGACGCACTCCCACGGTACGTCACCTTCGACGTGGGCGAGATGGTCGGGCGGAATCTCGTAGGCGTCGCCGGGGCCGATCGTCATCGTGGTGCCGTCGGCCATCCGCACGGTGAGCCGTCCCGACAGCGTGTACCCGACGTGACGGTGATGGCACGTATCAGTGCCGGCGATGGGTCCGACGTCCTTCGCCCACTCCCATCCCGGCTGGAAGACGAAGCGGCTGACGGCGATCTCGTCGAGCATCACGATCTCGACGTTGCCGTTCGGGAACGTCCGCACCTCGTCGGGGACGGCGAAGCCCTTGCGCTGGAGGCGGGGCACGGGCTCCGGTCTAGCTCAAACGGCGATGGCGGGGCCAGCCGGCGTTTCCCTTCGGACGCCGCCTGGCATAACCCTCGTCGACCGGCAACCCAGGGAGGTATCGTGGCCGATCTCGAACTCTGTGGATTGAGCGTGGCGCGCGCCGCGCGAGCGTTGCGCGCGGGCGAGCTCTCCCCGATCGAGCTGACCGAGGCGTATCTCGATCGGATCGAGCGTCTGAACCCGCGCCTGAACGCGTACGTCACGGTCACGGCCGAGCGCGCGCGCGCCGACGCGCGGCGTGCGACCGACGAGCTCGTTGCGGGCCGCGCGCGCGGACCGCTGCACGGCATTCCCATCGGCCTCAAAGACCTCTACGAGACGGCCGGCATCCGCACGACCGCCGGTGCGAAGATTCACGCCGATCACGTCCCGGCCGAGGACTGCGCGGTCGCCAGACGGCTGCGTGACGCCGGGACGATCCTCCTCGGCAAGCTCGCCACGCACGAATACGCGTACGGCGTGACGACGACGAACCCGCACTTCGGCCCGACGCGGAACCCCTGGGACCTCGATCGGATTCCCGGCGGCTCGAGCGGCGGCTCCGGCGCCGCCATTGCGGCCGGCCTCGCGGGCGCGACGATGGGCACGGACACCGGCGGCAGCATCCGGATGCCGGCGTCGGTGTGCGGCGTGGTCGGCATGAAGCCCACCTACGGGCGCGTCAGCAAGGCGGGCGTGATCCCGCTCTCCTATCTGTTCGATCACACCGGCCCCATCACGCGTACCGTCGAGGACGCGGCGATCGTCCTCAACATCGTCGCCGGCTACGACCCGTCCGATCCGACGACGGTGCGGACCCGCGTGCCCGACTTCACGGCGGAGCTCAGCGCCGATTTGCGTGGGCTCCGCGTCGGCGTGCCGCGCGCGTACTTCTTCGATCGGCTCGACGACGAGGTGCGGGCGGGCGTCGAGGACGCGATCTCCGAGCTCCGCCGTCTCGGCGCGGAAGTCCGGGAGGTGGCGATCGCGGGAGTCGAGTTGGGGACGGGAGCGACGTTCGGGCTCGTGCTCGCCGAGGCGCAGGAGATCCACGCGGAGTCGCTCCGGACGCGGCGGGGCGATTTCGGCGCCGACGTGCTCCAGATCCTCGAGAACCCGACGCCCGATCCGGCGACCCTCATGCTGGCGCTCCGCGCGCGCGACGCGCTCGCGACGGCGATGCGGCGTGTGCTCGAGACGGTGGATGTTTTGGTGACCCCGTCGACGGCGATTCCCGCCGCCCCGATCGGCCACGAGACCGTTCGGCTCGGGGACGGTGAGGATTCGATCCTGTTCGCGATGATCCGCTGCACCGCGCCGTTCAACGCGGCGGGCCTTCCGGCGCTGTCGCTGCCGTGCGGCTTCACGCGCGGCGGGCTCCCGATCGGACTCCAGATCGCCGGACGCCCGTTCGACGAGACGACGGTGCTGCGCGTCGGTCACGCGTACGAGCAAGCGACGGACTGGCACCGCCGCATCCCGGCGTTGGCATAGCGCGCGTCCGGATGGCGCGCGTCGGCGGGTCAGCCGACCGGGGGCTCGCCGCGGCGGAGCACGCGCCGCGCGCCCGGGATCACGTCGATCGAGCCGAAGACGACCTTGCCGAGATCCGAGATCGTCGTGTCGAGGCTCTTCAGGCGGGTGTCCACCCGCCGACGACCCCAGATACCTCGGGCAAGATGCGCTCGAGGTTCGCCGCCGTTCGCGTGAGCTCGGCCGCGAGATCGGAGGCGAGCCCGTCGACGTGATCAACGCGCTCACCGATCACGGCGACCGCGCGCGTCAGCTCCGGGATCGCGCGATCGAGGGCCGCGGTGGTCCGTTCGAGCGCGGACACGAGCCCTTCGATCCGTTCGGGCAACCGCACGAGCGCGCTCCGCGCGCTTTCAATGGACTCGGGCAGGGCGCCGAGCTCGGCACCGACACTCGTGCTCCAGCGCACGACATCGGTCAGGGAGAACCAGGTCATGGGAGCGGCGACCATCGCCGATGTGCACGACGATCACAACGTCAGAGATCGGTGAGATGGTGCCGGAGGTCGGACTTGAACCGACACGAGGTTGCCCTCACGGGATTTTGAGACCCGCGCGTCTGCCGTTTCGCCACTCCGGCGGGGAGTGCAAGCACGCTGCCTTAGCGCGCGTCGCCTAGCCGCACAAGATCGATGCGCGACGCGCGTGCGTTGCGCGAGATCGGCTAGCGGCGCGCCGTCGGCGGCTTGTCGGGATCCTCGAGCGCGGGAATCTGCACGGCGACCGTCGAGGGGGACAGGCGGTTGTTGATCTTCGCGACGGCCTCGCCGGCGAGGCGCTGCGTGTGCGCATCGGCGGCGGCGTCGGTCTGGATCGCCTGGAGCTTCGGGATGGAGCCCGAGTCGCCGATCTCGCCGAGCGCGAAGATCGCGGTGCCCCGGGTCTCCGGCGTGATGTCGCGGCTCAGGTACTCGCCGATCGGTGCGGCAGCGCGCACGTCGCCCATCCGTCCGAGCGACACGAGGATACGCTGCTGCACATGCGGTGGGACTTCGCGCATGAAGAGCTTCTGCACCAGGATCGGCGTCGCGGCCGTCGCGCGCAGCTTTCCGAGATAGTCGATGGCCTTCGCCATGACCGACTCGTCGGGATCGCCGGCGGCCTGGATCAGATACTCGATGGAATCGGTCGAGCCGGAGTCGCCGAGGTTCTTCACCGCTTCCAAGCGGACCGCCGGATCGGGGTCGTTCAGACGCTTGGTGTAGTCGTCGATGCTCTTGCCTTGACTGGCTTCCTTGTAGCGCTGCTGCACGCGAAACGGGTTGACCTGCGCGGAAGCAGGCACGACGTACGCGACGACGAGCAGCGCGGCGATGGGAGCGAAGACGTTCCAACGCGCCACGCGGGGAGACCCTCCTCGCGATGTCATGCCGGATGGTACCCGCGTTTGCAACTGCGACGGCGGACGCGACTTCGCCGATCGCGCGTCGGTCGGCGTGAAGCTGACGTTCACGTGCATGGGCGTCCGCATGGCCGCAAAACGTCACCCTTGCGGTGACAGTGCCGAATCGCGGCCATCGTTCGATGGCTCCTGGCATGCAGGTTGCTCGATTTCGCGAGCGAGTCGTGCGGCGAGTCGCACGTCGCCACCACAACCATGCTGCCAAAGCGCCAACCCAATCGCACTACGCGAACCGCTCCGCCGATGCCGAGCGCGCCCGAAGGCGCGCGTCCGTCGACGGGTCCTCGTCCCGCCACTTACGAGCTGATCGAGCGCATCACGAGCCTCCAGCTCAAGATGGTGCCGCTCGAAGTGCTCGCGGACGGCGTCGTCGCTCCGCTCCTCGATGCGTTCATGGCGCCGGCGGGCGGCCTCCTGCTGTACCACAGCGAGGACAGCTCGCTGCGATTGATCGCGTCGCGCGGTCTCTCCGCCAACGGTCGCGAGCATCTCGCCCATCTCCGCACCGGCGCGGGCGGCGGTTGGGAGATTCCGCTGCACGGCCTGATGAATCGCAAGGCCTACATCATCGAGCGCCCGCACGAGCATCCGTTCGTGCCGGAGCTCGTGGTGCGCGACGAGTCGCGGCCGCCGGCGAACCTGGCGTGCATTCCGCTCTATCGCGGGCAGTTGCCGGTCGGCGTGCTGCTGGTGATCGCCGATCGCCGTCCGGTGACGAATCCCGAGGTGATGACGCACGTCCTCGTCTACGACGTGCTCGCGCTGGCACTCGACGCGGGCCTGCGCTCGCGCGGCGAGCCCCCGGCGCCGCTGCCCGATCGCGTCGTCGCGGAGCTCACGTGCGACGATTGGACCGATCCGCGCGACACCGCGCGTACGCTCGAGCAGCAGCTCGCGCTCGTCACGAGCGAGCGTATCGAGCTCGGGGAGCGCGTGTCGGTGCTGGAGGCGGCGCACGCGGAGACGCGTGGGCTCCTGGCGGCGCAGAAGACGCTCCATCGCGAGCTCGTCGAGTCGGAGCGCGCCGAAGCCGCGCGCCGGATCAGCGAGCTCGAGCAGGCGATGGCGGAGACGGTGGGGCGGGCGCGGGCGGAGGCCGAGCAGACGCGGCTCGCCGAGCGCGCGAGCATCGACGAGCAACTCGCCGTCGAGCGCAACGCGGCGGCGACGACCATCCGCGAGCTCGAGACGACGCTCGCCGATCGCGAGGCGGCGTTCGCGACGGCGCTCCAGAAACTCGAGACGGCGCTCCAGGAGCGCGAGGTCGCGCTCGCCGAGCGCGACGCCCAGCTGAACGATCTCGGCGGGGAACGCGACCGCGTGCGCCAGGCCGCGAGCCAGGCCGGCGGGGTCGTGCGCGAGCTGCACGCCGAGATCGAGCGTCTGAAGGCGAGCCAGGCGGCGGCCGACGCCGATCGCGAGCGTGCGTTCGCGGAGACGCAGGAAGCCTTCGAGCGCCAGCTCGCCGAGGTCGCGACCGAGCATCGCCGGGCGCTCGAACGCGCGGAGACGTCGTACGGCCGGGCCGTCGACGAGCTGCGCGGCGCGGAGCAGCGGACGCAGGAGCTCGCGGCCGAGCTCGCCGCGGTGCGAGACGAGGTCGCCTCGCTCCGGGCCGAGCGGTCGCAGGTGCTGGCGGCGCTCGATGCGCCCGGCGTCGAGCCCGCGACCGCGGTCCGCGCGCTGCACGAGCGAACCGGCACGCTGGAGGCGCAGATCCGTGGGCTCGAGACCTCGCACCTCGAGCTCGAGCGTCGGCTGGTCGGCGAGATGGAAGCCGCCGAGACCAAGCTCAGTGCCCAGCGCCGCGAGCTGCACGAGGTCCACGCCGCCCACGAGCGCGATCTCGACGAGCTGGAAACGAGCCACCGGAACGCCATCGAAGAGGTCCGGGCGTCGGCGCGGCGGGGGATCGAGGCGGCGGAAGCGTCTCAATGGATCCAGATCGCCGAGGTGCAAGCCGAGGCGCAGCGCAAGATCGAGCTCGAGCGGTTCGACGCGCAGCAGCGGCTCGATGCGCTTCGCATCGAAGGTCGCGACGCGTTGCACGCGGCGCGCGAGGCGCAGACCGAGGCGGTGGCGCGCGCGGTGGCGGCGGAGGGGCGGGTCGAGGTTCTCACCGAGGAGCTCACCGCGGTGCGGGCCGAAGCGGCACGGCTGTCGGAGGAGCGGGCGCACGTCCTCGCGGCGGTCGACGATCCCAGCGCGGAGCCGGCCACGGTCATTCGCGCGCTCCGCGATCAGGTCGCGGTGCTCGAAGGCGAGGTCGGCATGATGACCGCCGAGTGCAGCGCCCTCGAACGGCAGAGCGCGGCCGAGGCGCAGGCCGCGGAGGCGCGGCTCGCCGACGCGCTCGCGAGCGCCGATGCCCGCGTCGACGAGCTCCAGACGTCCGCGCGGGTGAGCCTCGACGAGGCCCGCCGCGCCAGCGAAACGACGCTGGCCGAGTTGCGCGCGGCGCTCGCCGAGCGCGACGCGCTCCTCGCGGCCCGCGAGGCGGCCCTCGGCGAGGTGACCGAGGATCGCGACCGCACGCGCCGCGCGGCCGTCGAGGCGAGCGACGCGCTTCGTCGCAGTCAGTCGGAATACGATCGGGCGCGGGTCGAGCTCGACGCGAGCGAGACCGCGGCTCGCGACGCGCGCGCGCAAGCCGCCGCGCACGCGGCACGACTGCTCGAGCTCGAGCGCGAGCTCGGCGCGTCGCGTGACGAGCTCGGTCGCTTGCACGAAGAGCGCGCGCGCGTGCTCGCCGCCGTCGACGACAGCGGCACCGAGCCCGCGGCGGTGATCCGCGCGCTCCGCGAGCAGGCCGCATCGCTCGGGGCGCGGGTCGAGGCGCTCACGATGGAACACGCCGTGGCCGTCGAGCGTGCCGCCGGCGAACGGGCGGCGCTCGAAGCCAAGCTCGCCGCCGTCGAGAACGAGCGCACCTCCGCCGAAGCGCAGAGCGGTCACCAGACCGGACGCATCGCGGCGCTCGAGCGCGACCTCATTCGCAGCGAGGAGATGCTCGCATCCGCGCGCCGGCAGCTCGATGCGGCCGTGGAGCGCGCGCGGGCGAACGTCGCGGCGGAGCGGCCCGCGGTCGTCGAGGCTCCGGCAGTGTCGCCGCGTCCGGACGCACCGCCGACGCCAGCGTCGGCTCCGAGCGCATCGACCGTCCCGGTGTCTCCGGCGGCTCCCGCGGCGACGCCGAGCGTGCCGCGCATCGAGGTGCTGTCCCCGCCGCCCGCGCCCGTCGTGGAGGCCGGGAGTCATCGCATCCTCGAAGCCGATCCGCTCGTGCGCGAACGTATCGCGGCGGCGCTCGGGGAAGCCGTCGCCGGCGACGCGGCGAGCAGCCTCTTCGTCGCGAACCTGTTGAGCGTGCTGCCCGACCGTCTCGGCGAGCTCGCCGCCGCCGTCCACGAGGGTGGCGTGCTCGTCGCCTACGCGTCGTCCGCCGGACGGAGCCGCATCTTCGGCACGCTCCGCTGCTTCGACGATCTGCCCGAGCCCGAGGTCGTGGTGGGCGCGATCGCCAAGCTCGGCGGCCAGCGCCGCTTGATCTCGCTCACCGACGACGTCGACGGCTTGATTCCCCTGAAGGCGGCGCTCACGAAGGGCGGCCACTCGCTCTCGATGGCCTGCGATCCGAAGCAGGCGCTCGATCTGCTCGGCATGCTCACGCCCGATGCGGTGCTCGTCGACATCCGGAACGCACCCGAGACGGCCGCCACGTTCCTCGAAGCGCTCGCGCTCGAGAACGGCCGCACGCCGACCTTCCTCGTCTGCGGCGACGACCCGGCGACGACCCTGCGGCGCGCCCTCGAGCCTCTCCTCCGCGCGACGCCGCTCGACGCCGCGCAGCTCGCCACGGTCTGCCA
>Ga0268299_1001899_pt1 | contig 29926 bp, 27 predicted proteins | sample NOBtaG_FD_193484 | JGI IMG/M metagenome (GOLD analysis project Ga0268299, IMG submission 193484) | Activated sludge microbial communities from bioreactor in Nijmegen, Gelderland, Netherland - NOB reactor | ecosystem: Engineered > Bioreactor > Aerobic > Activated sludge | place: Netherlands...
CTATCCCGTCTGGATGAGCCACGGCGACCGCGTGATCGCGCTGCCGCCCGGCTTCCGCACCGTAGCCGAGAGCGCCAACGCGCCCTTCGCCGCCGTGTGCGACGAGGCGCGCCGCTTCTACGGCGTGCAGTTCCACCCCGAGGTGATGCACACGCCCGACGGCGCCAAGCTGCTGCGGAACTTCACGCACCGCATCGCCGGCTTGCGCAGGGACTGGACGATGAAGGCCTTCCGCGCCGAGGAGATAGCCAAGGTACGCGCGCAGGTCGGTAAGGAACGCGTGATCTGCGGGCTTTCGGGCGGCGTCGATTCGGCGGTGGTGGCGGTACTGCTGCACGAGGCGATCGGCGAACAGCTCACCTGCATCTTCGTCGATCACGGTCTGCTGCGCCACGACGAGGCCAAGCAGGTCGTCGAGCTCTTCCGCGGCCACTACAACATCCCGCTCGTGCACCGCGACGCCTCGGCCCTCTTCCTCGGCAAGCTCGCGGGCGTCGAAGACCCCGAGCAGAAGCGCAAGATCATCGGCACCACCTTCATCGACGTGTTCGACGAGGAGGCGCACAAGGTGGGCGGTGCGGCTTTCCTCGCGCAGGGCACGCTCTATCCCGACGTGATCGAGTCGGTGTCGTTCTTCGGCGGCCCCTCGCACACCATCAAGTCGCACCACAATGTCGGCGGCCTGCCCGAGCGCATGAAGATGAAGCTCGTGGAGCCGGTGCGCGAACTCTTCAAGGACGAAGTGCGCGCGCTCGGCCGCGAGCTCGGCCTGCCCGACAGCATGGTGGGCCGGCATCCGTTCCCCGGCCCCGGCCTCGCCATCCGCATCCCGGGCGACGTGACGCGCGAAAAATGCGACGTGCTCCGGAAGGCCGACGCGATCTACATCGAGGAGATCCGCAAAGCCGGCCTCTACGACACGATCTGGCAGGCCTTCGCGGTGCTGCTGCCGGTCAAGAGCGTGGGCGTGATGGGCGACGCGCGCACCTACGACCACGCCGTGGCACTCCGCGCCGTCACCTCCACCGACGGCATGACCGCCGACTGGTTCCCCTTCCCGCCCGAAGTGCTGGCGCGCATCTCGACGCGCATCACGAACGAGGTGCGCGGGATCAACCGCGTGCTCTACGACGTGACGAGCAAGCCGCCGGGGACGATTGAGTGGGAGTGAGGAATCTCAAGGCTGTGGCCCAGTAACCTTGGTCATCGGCATGAATTCCTCCCGTGCTGAAGTCGAAATTTTTTCAGACCTCGAGGCCATTTGCACCTCGGCGGGCTTTATCCATGCAATCGCCTATTTCTGCTGGCGAGATAATCTAATCCGCTATCGCGGCGCTCATGTCGTCGAGAAGGACCTCGACCACAAGCACTCACAAGAAAGGCTACTTCGTACCGAAATCTCTACTTTAATCGGCCTTATGGCGAAACAGCCGCTCGACTTGATGCTGCCAACGCCAAGCACGATGCAGCATTACATCGATCGAACAGAACGTTTGCTGTTAGAGTTGCATCACGCGCTGACGATTCCTTGGAGCGAATGGTTCCACGCATACAGTGAAGAAAACAATCGCGGAGCGCTGCCGCCGCAAGACCCGTTTGATAGCGCGTCTGCTTTGCGCGAACCGATCTTCTATAGTGGAGAGTCAGCATACGGATTTCAGTATCACGAATTTGCGAAACGAAAATATCGCGACGACAATCCTTGGCTTGAAACTAAACGGGGATTTCGCATCGAGGATGCCTGCAAAATTGCAGAGGCAATAGGGAAGCTACAAACACACCGGCTCGCGGAAGGGAAAGAAACACTCAAGGCGCTCCCGGCGGATCAATGGACTTTCCTCCCTGCCTTTACGTTTACGGCGCAAGAAGCGGCCGAGGCATCGGGAGTGGCCACGACGACTGTTGAGAGCTTCTTGGGTTCTTTCAGTCTTCGTTCTGAAGACCGCAACTCCACCTTTACTGCCTTAAACGAGTTCAATGTCACGAACTCGACGCCTATACTGAAGTCCGCACCTGACGCGTTTATCCTCCTTCAGCATTACAGCCTTGTAGAGGCAATTTACGAAACGCCGTTCTTCTGGATGTGCGAAGACAAGGCATACTCGCCAGTGGCGCTCAATAACCGCGGCCGTTTCCTTGAGTCTGTTATTGAAGATCGCCTGCAAAAGGTATTCGGCTCGACACGAACCCTCCGAAATATCGACATCTACAAAGGCAAGAACCGAATAGCGGAGGTCGATGCGCTAGTTTTGTACGGCGATCGCGCAATCATTTCGCAAGCAAAGTCTAAACGACTTACCATCGAGGCGCGAAAGGGAAATGATCTTCGACTTAAGGATGATTTTCAAAAAGCGATACAAAATGCCTACGATCAAGCAGTTTCTTGCGCAAATGCATTGATGAATGATGGGTTTGATTTCAAGGATCAATCGGGAGCGGAAATTACAATTGGCAACAAACCCAAGATTGTATTTCCACTTTGCATTGTAGCCGATCATTATCCCGCCCTAGCATTTCAGACTCGTCAATTTCTGAAAACCTCCGTTTCCGAGTCCCTGCAACCTCCGCTAGTCATCGATATTTTCTCGCTTGATGTGATAACCGAACTCTTAGACTCCCCACTCCATTTCCTGAGTTACTTGGCGTTGCGCGCGCGCTTCAATGAAAAAATTGTCGTCAATCATGAACTGGCAATCTTGGGCTTTCATCTAAAAATCAATTTATGGTTGAATAGCGAACATGATATGGTGAACATCGGAGACGATTTCACCAACTCAATCGATATTGCAATGATGGCTCGGCGAGGTGGCGTGCCGGGGAAGGCCACCCCTGACGGGATTCTGACTCGTTACGATAATCTTTCGATTGGCCGAGTATTGAGGGAGATAGAAAAATTTGGCTCGGCGGAGTTGACCGGTTTGGGTTTGCTCCTGCTGCAACTCAGCTCCAAAGCAGGCCAGGCGATTAGTCGAGGCATCGACCGAATTTTGGGCGATGCAAGAAGAGACGGCAAAAATCACGATATTTCTGTTGGGCTCGGCGAGGCGAAATCAGGAATTACCATCCACTGCAATTCGACACCCGAGAATCTCGCTCGTGAACGCCTTACACTGCATTGTCGATTGCGGAAATACGACACAAAGGCGAACTCTTGGTATGGACTTCTACTTGATTCGGCGTCAGGTGCGATTCGGGGTGCCTTGGTTAATGAAGACGAATGGCGACCTGATCCGAAAATGGACGCTGTAGTTGCTGCCTGGCCAAGGCGCCCGCCGGTTCCTATTTCGGCACTTTCATCCGCTCCGAGAAAGATAGGGCGCAATGAGCCGTGCCCTTGCGGAAGTGGCAAAAAGTACAAGAAATGTTGCCTCGTGAAGTGAATAGAATTCGCTGCCGCAGTTTGACTCGGAAATAGGGAAAATTGGGGTCAGAGTGAAATATGAAGCAATTTCCCCCGCCGATCATTTCCCGCCCCGCATCGGATTGATCACCTCGATCCCTTCGAAATCCCTCTCGTTTGCCGTCACGATCGCACACTCGTTCGCCGCCGCAACCGCGGCGATGATCATGTCGAGCGGGCTTCGGGGGCGGCCCGTCGCCTTGCCGTCGGCCATGAGGCGCGCCCAGGCGAGGGCGGCGGCTTCGTCGAAGGGGAGCACGCGGCCGGCGAACAGCGCTTGCGGCCCCTCCGGGCCCGCGAACCAGGCTTCGAGTTCGTCGCGCCGCTTGCCCGCGGGCTTCTCCAAGACGCCGCGGCGGATTTCCGCGACCGTCAGCGACGCGATGAAGAGATCCTGATCCGCCCGCGCCGCGAGCCAAGCCATCAGCGGCTCCGACGGCGCGGGCTTCGTGATGTTGCTAATGATGTTCGTGTCGAGGAGATAGCGCATCAGAGATCGACCGGCCGCCCATCGACGCGCGGGCGGGCGAGGTCGAGATCGGCGCCGACCAGCGGCGAGCGGCGGAGGGCGGCGAGGATGCCGCCTGTCTTCGGCGGCTCGCCGGCCAGGGTTTCGCGCACCGCGGCCCGGAGTTGCGCGGCCGCGGGGCTTTTTTCGGCGAGGCGGCGCGCCACGGAGCGGACGAGATCGCGATCGGAATCGAGGCCGAGCACCTCGAAGCGCGCCAAGCCGCGCTTGCCGAGCCGCTTGCGATAGTTTCGAATCGCGCGCTTCTGGGAGCTGCTCATTCCGGCCTCCGACTTTATGCCCCGTAATATATCCAGGAAGCGGGCTGGATCAAGGCCGCCGCGAACCTTATGTCTGCCGGCGAAATTTCAACGGAGCCTCCATGCCCGCCCTCTCCGCCTTCCCCATCACCGCCCGCTGGCCCGCCAAGCATCCCGACCGCCTGCAGCTCTATTCGCTCGCGACGCCCAACGGGGTGAAGGTTTCGATCATGCTCGAGGAGATCGGGCTGCCCTACGAGGCGCATCTCGTGGACATCACGAAGAACGAGAGCTGGCGGCCGGAATTCCTCTCGCTCAATCCCAACGGCAAGATTCCCGCGATCATCGATCCCGACGGGCCGGGCGGCGTGCCGCTGGGCCTCTGGGAGTCCGGCGCCATCCTCATCTATCTCGGCGAGAAGACCGGCAAGCTCCTGCCCGCCGATCCGGTGCTACGCTACGAGACGATGCAGTGGGTGTTCTTCCAGAATGCCGGCGTCGGGCCGATGTTCGGGCAGGTCGGCTATTTCAACAAGTTCGCGGGGCGCGCGATCGAGGACAAGCGCCCGCTGGAGCGCTATGTGAGCGAATCGAAGCGCCTGCTCCGCGTCGTCGAGGCGCGGCTGGCGGGGCGGCCGTGGATCATGGGCGAGGATTACACGATCGCCGACATCTCGCTGCTCGGCTGGGTGCGCAACCTCATCGGCTTCTACGAGGCGCGCGATCTCGTCGCCTTCGACAGCCTGAAGCTCGTGCCGGCCTGGCTCGAGCGCGGCCTCGCGCGGCCCGCCGTGCAGCGCGGCCTGGCGATTCCGAAGCGGCCGTGACCCCGGCGCCCGGACGGAGCGCGACCTGACCTTCCGAGGGGGCCTTAAGCTTTCCGCGCGGCGGCCTTAGGGTGAGCGGGCGCCGGCGGCCGGATCGGGGGAGCGTCGCGCGCGCGCGTCGGTCGAGCCGGCACGGGTGAAAGCAGAGATTGGCGAGGGAAATGAACGGCCCGGGCGTCGACAGTCCCTATTGGAGCCAGGACGCCGCGACGCTGGCCGCCAGCCTGGAGTCGGGCCCGGGCGGCCTGACGTCCGCGCGGGCCGCCGCGCGGCTTGCCGAGGTCGGGCCCAATAGCGTCGAAGATGCGCCGCGCCTCGGCGCGCTCCGGCTTCTGCTGCGCCAGTTCGAGAGCCCGCTCGTCCTCATCCTGGCCTTTGCCGCCGCCATCTCGCTGGCGCTGCAGCAATGGGTCGACGCGGCCATCATCCTGGTGATCGTGCTGGGCAGCTCGCTCCTCAGCTTCTTTCAGGAATACAGAGCCTCCACGGCGGTCGAGGAACTGAAGAAGCGCTTGGCGCTGAAATGCCGCGCGATCCGGGACGGGGCGGAGGTGTCCGTGCCCGTCGGCGCGATCGTGCCCGGCGACATCATCCTGCTCTCGGCCGGCAATCTGATTCCGGCCGACGGCCGCGTCATCGAGGCGAAGGACTTCCTCGTCAGCGAAGCGAGCATGACGGGCGAGTCCTTCCCGGTCGAGAAGCGGCCCGGGATCGTTCCGCCGGACGCGGCCATCGCCGCCCGCACCAACGCCGTCTTCCTCGGCGCCTCCGTCCGCAGCGGCACCGCGACGATCCTCGCTGTCAAGACGGGCGGCCGGACCGAATTCGGCGCGATCGCGGCGCGGCTCAGAGCGCGCCCGCCCGAGACCGACTTCGCGCGCGGCGTGCGCCAGTTCGGCTATCTGCTGATCCGCGTCATGGTCGTCATGGTGCTGTTCGTGCTGACCGTGAACCTGCTGCTCGGCCGGCCGGTGATCGAGTCCTTGCTGTTCGCGGTCGCGCTCGCCGTCGGCCTGTCACCGGAATTGCTGCCGGCGATCATCAGCGTCACGCTCTCCGCGGGCGCCCGGGCCATGAGCAAGCGCGGCGTCATCGTCCGCCGGCTCGACGCCATCGAAAATCTCGGCAGCATGGACATCTTGTGCACCGACAAGACGGGCACGCTGACCGAAGGCGTCATCGTTCTGAGCGAGGTCCTCGACGCCGGGAACCGCGCCTCGGACGAGGTCCGCCGGCTCGCCTTTCTCAACGCGGCGTTCGAGACCGGCATCGAGAATCCGCTGGATGCCGCGATCGTGGCCGCCGGCGAGAGTGCCGGGCTGACGACGCGCGGTTTCGCCAAGATCGACGAAATCCCTTACGACTTCCTCCGCCGCCGGCTCACCATCGTCGTGGCCGAGGACGATGCGCCCGCGGCCCATCTCATCGTCATCAAGGGCGCCTTCTCGAACGTGCTCGAAATCTGTTCGTCGCTGGAGCGGGACGGCGTCGAGGAGCCGTTGGATGCCGCGCGGCGCGCGGAACTGGAGGCGGTCGTCAAGGCCAAGGGCGCCCAAGGCTTCCGCGTCCTGGCCCTGGCAACGCGCCGGGTCGCGGCGAAAGCACACTACGGCCGCGACGACGAACGGGGCATGACCTTTCGCGGCTTTCTCGTCTTCTACGACCCGCCCAAGGCGGATGCGCGGCGCACGATCCACGACCTCAACCGGCTCGGCATCCGCATCAAGGTGATCAGCGGCGACAACCGCTACGTGACGGCGCATCTGGCAGAGGCCGTGGGCCTCGACGCCCGATCCATGATCACGGGCGAAGAGCTTGCGATTCTGAAGGACGAGGCATTGTGGCACCGCGCGCCGCGGACGGATCTGTTCGTCGAAATCGACCCGCAGCAAAAGGAAAGAATCGTCCGCGCCCTGCAGCGGACCGGGCACTCGGTCGGCTATCTCGGCGACGGCATCAACGACGCGCCGGCGCTGCATGCGGCCGATGTCGGCATCTCGGTCGAAGAGGCGGTGGACGTGGCGCGCGAGAGCGCCGACATCATCCTGCTCCGCCGCGATCTCGACGTGTTGCGCTCGGGCGTCGAGGACGGCCGGCGGACCTTCGCCAACACGCTGAAATACATCTCGATCACCACCAGCGCGAATTTCGGCAACATGGTCAGCATGGCGCTCGCGACGCCGCTGCTGCCGTTCCTGCCGCTCGCCGCCAAGCAGATCCTGCTGAACAACTTCCTCTCCGACCTGCCGTCGATGGCGATATCGAGCGACAACGTCGATCCGGACCGCGTCTCGCGCCCGCAGCGCTGGAACATCAAGGACATCCGGAAATTCATGATCGTGTTCGGGCTGATCAGCTCGGCCTTCGATCTGCTGACGTTCGCGGTGCTGCTGCTGGTTTTCAACGCGAACCAGGCGACGTTCCAGACAACGTGGTTCGTGATTTCGCTTCTGACGGAGCTCGCGGTCGTGCTCGTCCTGCGAACCCACGCATCTGCCTTTCGGAGCCACCCCAGCCGGTTGCTGTTGTGGTCGACGCTGGCCGTCGCCGCCGCCACGCTCGCGATCCCGTTCCTCGGGTCGCTGAGCTCGGTATTCGGCTTCGTGCCCCTCTCGGCGCTTCTGATGGGCACCGTCGTTGCCATCGTCCTCGGCTATGTCGTGGCGACGGAAGTGGCGAAGGCGTGGTTCTTCCGGCCGGTCAAGGCGGCGGCCGGCGGCCGCGGCGCGCCGCGTCGTGCGGACTGACGACTCGAACGGGAGTGACGCCGTGACCAAGCCGAAAGCCGTCGCCGTCTACGGCATCAAGAACTGCGACACGATGAAGAAGGCGCGCGCCTGGCTCGAGGCGCGGAAGATCGGCTACGCCTTCCACGACTACAAGACGGACGGCATCGACCGCGCCCGCCTGGAAGCGTGGGCCAAGGCCGTCGGCTGGGAGACGCTGCTCAATCGCGCCGGCACGACGTTCCGCAAACTCCCGGACGCCGACAAGAACGGGCTCGATGCCAAGAAGGCGATCGCGCTGATGCTCGCGCAGCCGTCGATGATCAAGCGCCCGGTGCTGGATATCGGCGGGCGCCTGCTCGTCGGCTTCAAGCCGGAGCAGTATTCGGCCGCGTTCGCGTGAGGCGGCCGTGCCGAGATTCGGCTTGACAAATGTTCTCATTATGTTCTACACACCGAATCCGCTTTTACGGGCGATTTCGCGCGGGCACGCGATGATTTTTTCGTCGGCGGCGCGTTCGTCTCCCGCGCGCAAGGTCGGCGGCGGGCGAGAAAAGGAAAGGCGGAGGGCGAGAAAAGGATAGAGAGGGATAGAAAAGGATAGATTCCGGCGCACGCGGCGAATCTATCCCTTTCTGTCCCCCGGCGTGCGGCGGCTAATCCACTCCGAACAGTGCCGTGCAGGCGAGCAGCTTGCGCATGGCGTTGTCGCTGCCCGCCAGCGGCAGCGTGAAGCGGGCACTGCCCTTGCCGACGAGGTTGAGCGTGCCGCCGCCGGCGATGGCGCGGCGCAGGTCGGCGTCGTTGCCGGTGTCGATCCAGAGCGTGTTGCGCCGGTCGGCCGTCACCGTGCCGCGATGGGTCTTCTTGTAGTCGCCGAGCTCCACCGAGAATTCGTAGGACGTGCTCGGCTCCATGTTCCAGGTCTTGTTCGAGATGCCGACGAACATGGTGAGCTGCGCCGTCGTCCGGATTCCGTATTCCAGCCCGTCGGCGCCGCCGCGATAGACGATGCAGTATTGGAAGCGCTGCTGCGCGTCGAATTGCGCATAGCCGGACCATCCGCTGGTCTTGAAGTTGGGCATGGTCTGCGCCCGCGCCGATGTCGCCAGCGCCGCGGCCACGACGACGCCGAAAATGATCCGCCCGGCGCTCATCCGGTGTTCCCCCATGCCAATGCCGGAAAAGATTAACGGTCGGGCCGCGGGCGGGCAACCTTGCGGCCGGAGGCCCGATTTGGCGCCGGCGCGTTAACTTTGATTTTGCCTTGCCGGCCCGGCGCCCGCGCATCAGTTTGGATCATGGCGCGGCCCCCCGCGCCGCCGCTTCACCCCGGATTTTGCCATGCGCGCCCTCGTCCCCGCTTTCGCCGCCCTTGCCCTCCTGGCCACGCCGGCCGCGGCCGACGATTCGCCAAAATGGGGCGCCATCGCCTATGGCGGCGCCACGCGCACGGCGGGCACCGCCGTCGACTACGCCACCGCCGGCGAGGCGCGCCAGGCCGCGCTCGACGCCTGCGCCGGCCAATGTTCGCAGACCATGGTCTTCCAGCGCAATTGCGGCGCGGTCGCCGCCGCCTCGACCGGCACCGCCAGCTGGGCGCGCAACCGCTGGCGCGACCGCGCCATCAGCCGCGCCCTCGCCGACTGCCGCAAGCGCGGCGGCGACTGCACGGTGGTGGCCTGGGCCTGCACCGCGCACTAAGGCGCGTCCGGACCGATTTCCGCGGTTGCACCGCCCGGAGAGGCGGCTAGGCTGGCGCGGATGATGCGCCCCCGCCTCCCGTTCCTCGCGATCCCCTTCATCGCCCTTGCCTCGGCCCCGTCCGCGGCGGCGCAGGACCATTGGGGTGCCGTCGCCGCCGGGCCCGACGGCGCCGCCGCCCAGGCGATCGAGCAGAGTTCGCGCGGCACGGCGCGCGAGGCCGCGATCAAGAGCTGCGGCGGGCGCTGCACCCATCTCGTGACGTTCTATCGCGCGTGCGCGGCGATCGCGACCGGCGCCGGCGGCTATGGCTGGGCCGCGGGCCCGAGCGTGCAAGACACCGGCGAACGCGCGCTGCAGTTCTGCATGCAGCGCGGCAAGGATTGCCGCCTGCGCATCGTCGCGTGCAGCGGCAACGATTGAGCGGGTCGCGCTATTTCTTGCGGAAGGATTCGAGGCTGACGACCTGCGCCGTCTTGGGCGGCTCGGGCACGGTGGGATCGGCCGGCGCCGCCCCCGATGCCGCCGCCTGGGCCGGTGCTGCGACCAGCGCGGGCGCGGCCTTGGCCGCCGGCACGGTCACAGCGGACTTGTCTTCGCCGTCCTGCGCCTGATCGAAGCGCAAGCCGAACTGCACCCCGGGATCGTGGAACGCGGCCAGCGCCGCGTAGGGCACCACGATGCGCTGACGCCTGCCTTTGAAGCTCAGGGTTACGCCGAAGGTTTCCTCCTCGGCCGCGAGGTCCCAGAACTGGTGCTCGAGCACGATCGTCATCGCTTCGGGATATTGGGCCTTCAGCCAATCCGGCATCTGGACGCCGGGAAATTCGGATTTGAAGGTGATGTAGAGGCTGTGGCCCCCGGGCAGGCCGAAGCCGGCCACCCGCGCGATCGCTTCGCGCACGACGCCGCGCAAGGCGGCTTCGACCATGCGGTCGTATCGCAGCAGATCCTTGTCCATGCTACCCGTCGGCCGCCCCAAGGCCAGTTCCCCGCGGGCATTATTCGCCGCCCCGCCCCGCCCGGCAAGCCCCGCGCGGCCGCGGAGCGAAGCGGAGTCGAGACGGTAGACGGTGCCGGAACGGGAAAGTGGGGGGACTTCTGTTGCCCGGCGCCCCCCGAGCCGCGCTTACCTACTGCTAGGCAGCGAGGGCCAACTTCGAGTTGTCATTGGCACTTGTGAAACGGCCCGATAACGGCGGAACCATGCCGAGCAAAAGTATCCACCTTTACCCACGCGTCGATCCTGTTTCGCCCCCATTGGTGGAGGCGCCGGGTACCGCCCCCGGGTCCGCAGTGGTTATTACGCAGAACGTTTATCGCCATAGCCGAGCTGCCTTGCGGCGGCCGGCACGAGTAATATAGGGCGCCCGCCCCGGCTTTTGAAGGTGCGCTGGCACCGCACCGTGAAGGGCGCTAGGTTGCCGCCCCCTCCCGCCCGGCCAGCCCCCGATGCCGCTCACGAAAGACCAGCAAGCCGAGATCGACGCCGCCAAGGCGCAGCGCGCGGAAACGCGCCGCGTCAGCGTGCCCGCCCTCGAAGCGATCCTCTACGACGCCCTGCCCGTGCTCGACCACGGCTTCGTGCGCGTCATCGACTACATGGGCGACGACGCCGCCATCGTGCAGGCCGCGCGGGTCTCCTACGGCCGCGGCACCAAGAAGGTGCGCGAGGACGCCGGCCTCATCCGCTACCTGATGCGGCACCGCCACACGACGCCGTTCGAGATGTGCGAGATCAAGTATCACGTGAAGCTGCCGGTGTTCGTGGCGCGGCAGTGGATCCGGCACCGCACCGCCAACGTCAACGAATACTCGGCGCGCTATTCGATCCTCGACCGCGAGTTCTACATCCCCGCCCCCGCCCAGCTCGCCGCGCAATCCACGCAAAACCGCCAGGGCCGCGGCGACGTGCTCGAAGGGGCCGAGGCCGCGCGTGTGCTCGACATGCTCAAAGCCGACGCCGAGCGCAACTACGACCACTACGCCGAGATGCTCAACGAGCGCGAGGACGGCAGCGTCATCGACGAAAGCAAAAGCGGACTCGCGCGCGAACTGGCGCGCATGAACCTCACCCTCAACGTTTATACGCAGTGGTATTGGAAGACCGATCTCCACAATCTCTTCCATTTCCTGTCGCTGCGCGCCGACGCGCACGCGCAATACGAAATCCGCGTCTACGCCGACGCGATGCTGGAAACGGTCAAGCGGTGGGTGCCCGCGGCCTACGAGGCCTTCATGGATTACCGCCTCGGCGGCTACGCCCTTTCGGCCAAGGCGCTCGAAGCGGTCAAGCGCATGCTGGCCGGTGAAGCGGTGACGGCCGAAAGCGCCGGCATGTCGGCGCGCGAATGGCGCGAGCTGACGGCGGCGCTGGGACGGTAAAAGTTAACGCGAGCCGGCGGGCCGGCCCCTTCACGAGGGCAGGTTCCCTGTACACACGGCCCCCGCTTCCGACGTATAAATCGAGGTATTGGGGACTATCGGGGAACGTCCGATGCTGAAGCTTGGCTTTGCGCTCAAAGGCGCCGGCGCCGCGATTTTGGCGCTGAACCTTGCCGCCTGCGCCACCTACAAGACCGCGGATTATCCCAGCCAGCATGCCGACCGCGTCGTCGTCGAAAAGGGCGCGCGGACCATGCAGCTGCTCCAGAACGGCAAGGTGATGAAGACCTTCCGCGTGCAGCTCGGCCAGAACCCCACGGGCCACAAGCAGCATCAGGGCGACCAGCGCACGCCCGAGGGCGTTTACACCATCGATTTCCGCCGGCCGGAAAGCCGCTTCGGCTTGGCGCTGCGCGTCAGCTATCCCAATCACGCCGACCGCCAATACGCCGCTTCGCGCGGGGTCGATCCCGGCGGCGAGATCTACATCCACGGCCAGCCGCATGGCGGCGTGAATCCCGCCCGCCTCGCCAGCGGCCCCGATTGGACCGACGGCTGCGTCGCCGTCTCCAATGCCGAAATGCGTGAGCTCTGGAGCCTGGTGAAGACCGGTACGCCGATCGAAATCCGGCCCTGAGGCGAGGATATTCGCGTGGCCAGCGTGACGCGACGCGGACTGATCGCCGGCGGGGCGGCGGCCGGTGCCGCCGCCGGCGCGCAATTGGCGGCCGCGCAAGTCGAATCGCTCGCCACCGTCGCGCGCACGTCCTTCCCGGTCGATCTCATCGTGGTCGAGAAGCGGCGGCGGCGGATGCATCTCTATTTCCGCGACCGCGTGCTCCGGAGCTATCGCGTCGCCCTCGGTCAGAACCCGCTCGGCCACAAGCAGGCGCAAGGCGACGGGCGCACGCCGGAGGGCCTCTACCGCGTCGACATCAAGAAGCCCGAGAGCCGCTTCGGCCTCGCGCTGCGGGTCAGCTATCCCAATCCGCGCGACCGCGCCGCCGCCGCCAGCCGCGGGGCGCCGCCGGGCGGCGACATCTACATCCACGGCCAGCCGGCGGAGGCCACGGCCCTCGCCTACTTCCGCATCAAGTACGCGCGCGAGGATTGGACCGATGGCTGTATCGCCGTGACCAATGCCGAGATGGCCGAGATTTTCCGCTCCGTCCGGGAAGGAACGCCGATCCTGATTCGCCCCTAGCAGACGGGCCGCCGAATCGTCGGACCACTACCTGTTGCGATTTCGTGCTTGGCCGGAGCCGCTTCATAGGGCTAATATCCGCCCGGCTCGGGGGAACCGTAGGCTTAGGATTTACGTCAACGTCAGGGGTTAAGCCCGTGGGAAGGGCGTCAATTAAGAACTCGCCAAGACAAAGTAAGTAAAAAAGACCCAAACCAACCCGAGGTTCCGTAATGAAGTTGGCCGAGATCGCGACGGGGTTCCGCCCGCCCCTTCTCCTCCTGTTTGCAGTCGCCGCGCTCGGTGCGGCGGGGTGCTCCTCCACCGGAAGGCTCGAAGGCGAAACGCCGCCGAAATCGGTGCTGCGCGGCCATGCCACGCCGGCCCAGGCGCTCGCCCATTCCGAGGCCGACAAGCAGCTCCTGGCGCTCGGCATCAAATATCGCCGGATCGAGGACGAGGAGAGCGACAAGGGCTGCATCATCGAGAACGGGGTCGAGATCACGGCCATCGGCGCCGTCAAGCTCACGCGCCCGGCGCTCCTGACCCAGGACATGGCGATCCGGCTCGGCCGCTGGGTCAACGACGTGCTGCAGCCCGAGGCGCAGAAGAATTTCGGAACGCAGGTCGCCGGCATCGACGTGGGCGGCAGCTATTCCTGCCGCAACATCTATGGGAAGCCCTTCGGCGGCCGCTTCGCCGGCCGGCTCTCGGAGCACGCCTTCGCCAACGCCATCGACATCGGCGGCTTCAAGCTCGCCGATGGCCGCGACGTGGACTACCTCAAGAATTGGCGCACGCCCGGCGGGCCGAGCCAATTCCTGCAGGGCTCCAGCCTCGCGGCGTGCGATATCTTCAACACCACGCTGACGCCGGACTACGACCGATTCCACGTCAACCACATCCACATCGACGCCTCGCCGAAGAAGGAAGACGATTCGGCCAAGTTCTGCGGCGTCAAAGGACGCTTCGCGCCGGGCAGCGTTCCCACCTTCGCCCGCTACAAGGTGCCGGGAAAAAAGAAATGGAAGTGGAAGGCCACGGGCAAGAAGCAGCCCGCCAAGAAGGGCGTCGTCAAGAAGAAGAAGCGCACCGCGTAAGGTTGCCCGGCGGCGCGACGCGCCGGCCACGCCTCGTTCGCGTCCATCCTTCGAGGCCCGCCCGAAGACGGGCGGGCACCTCAGGATGAGGCTTTTTTTGTTGGAGCAAAGGAAAACCTCATCCTGAGGTGCGCGCGTCCGTTCGCTTGCGAACGGACACGCGCCTGGAAGGATGGGCCCAAACGAAGCGCCGGCCTCAGCCCGCGTATTTCACCACCTTCTGCTCGATCGCGCCGAAAATCGAGCGGCCGGCGGCGTCGAGCATCTCGATCCTGATCGTGTCGCCGAAGTGCATGAAAGGTGTCGCGGGCTTCCCGGTCTTGATGGTCTCGATGGCGCGGATCTCGGCGATGCACGAGCAGCCGCGGCTCTCGTCGCGGTTGGCGACTGTGCCCGAGCCCACGATGGTGCCGGCGGAGAGCGTCCGCGTCTTGGCCGCGTGCGCGATGAGCTGCGGCAGCGTGAAGTTCATGTCCTCGCCCGCATTGGGCCGGCCCGCCACCTTACCGTTGAGGGTCGAGACCAGCGGCAGGTGGATCGTGCCGCCGCGCCAGGCGTCGGCGAGCTCGTCGGGCGTCACCGCCACGGGCGCGAAGCCGGTCGAGGGCTTGCCGTGGAGGAAACCGAAGCCCTTGGCGAGCTCCGCCGGAATGAGGCCGCGCAGGCTCACATCGTTGACGATCGTGAGCAGGCGTATGCGCTCGGCGGCCTCGGCCGCGGTCGCGCCCATCTTCACGTCGTCGATGATCGCGACGATCTCGGCCTCGTAGTCGATGCCCCAGGCCTCGTCGACCATCGAGATGTCGTCGCGCGGGCCCAGCATGGTGTCGGAACTGCCCTGATACATGAGCGCGTCTTCATAGGCGCTTTGCGGCAGCTCGGCACCGCGCGAGCGGCGCACGCGCTCGGCATGGACGAGATAGGCGCTGCCGTCCACCCATTGAAACGCGCGCGGCAGCGGCGCCGCCATCCGGGCGTGATCGAGCGCGAAGGCGCCCTCGGCCTTGCCGGCATTGAGATCGTCGTAGAGGGATTTGAGCTTGGGCGCCACGCGCGGCCAATTGTCGAGCACGGTCTGCAAGGTCGAGGCCACGCGTTGCGGCTTCACCGCCTTCGTGAGATCGCGCGAGACGACGACGAGCGTTCCGTCCCGCCCGCCTTCTTTCAGAGTACCCAGCTTCATTCCGTTCTCTCCCTGATGCCGCGCGATTTCCACATGTGGGCCGCAAACCCACCCTTCCCGTCATCCTGAGCGAAGCGAAAGATTTTGTCCGCACCGGCGAGTGTCTTCGCGCGGCGGCAAGATCCCTCGCTTCGCTCAGGATGACGGAGTGGGTTCTGGAACGCCGCCCCTACGCCTTCAACACGCCCCTTCGGATCTGATCGAGCTCGATCGATTCGAAGAGTGCGCGGAAATTGCCTTCGCCGAAGCCTTCGTTGCCCTTGCGCTGGATGAGCTCGAAGAAGATCGGCCCGATCACCGTCTTGGTGAAGATCTGCAGCAGGATGCCGCCGCCCTCGCTGGGCGCACCGTCGATGAGGATGCGGCGGGATGCCAGCGCCGCCGGCGGCTCGCCGTGGCCCGGCAGGCGCTTGTCGAGGCCTTCGTAGTAGGTGTCGGGCGTATCCTGGAAATCGACGCCGGCCTTCCGCAAGAGATCGACGGTGGCATACATGTCGCCGGTGGCGAGGGCGATGTGCTGGATGCCCTCGCCCTTGTAGGCCTCGAGATATTCCTGGATCTGCGACTTGTCGTCGGAGCTTTCGTTGATCGGGATGCGGATCTTGCCGCACGGGCTGGTCATCGCCCGGCTCTTCAAGCCGGTGAGCTTGCCTTCGATGTCGAAATACCGGATCTCGCGGAAATTGAAGAGCCGCGTGTAGAACTGCGCCCAGGGGTCCATGCGGCCGCGGTGGACGTTGTGGGTGAGGTGGTCGACATAGGCCAAGCCCGCGCCCGGCCCGGAATCGCCGGTCGGCTCGAAATCGATGTCGTAGATCGTGCCGCGCGGGCCGTAGCGGTCGACGAGATAGATGAGGCTGCCGCCGATGCCGCGGATCGAGGGGATATTGAGCTCCATCGGCCCGGCGGTGGTCGGGCCGGGCTCGGCGCCGAGGGCCACGGCGCGCTTGAACGCCTTGGCGGCGTTCCTGACGCGGAAGGCCATGGCGCACACCGAGGGGCCGTGCACGCGCGCGAAAGACTGCGCGAAGCTGTCGGGCTCGGCGTTGAGGATGAAGTTCACGTCGCCCTGCTTGTAGAGCGTGACGTTCTTCGATTTGTGACGCGCCACCGCCGTGAAGCCCATCTGCCCGAACAAGCCCGCGAGCCGGGCCGGATCGGGGGCCGTGTATTCGACGAATTCGAAGCCGTCGGTGCCCATCGGGTTGACGGGATCGTCGGGCTCGAGCGTGTGGGCGCGCGATTGGACGGTCATGGGGGAACTCCGGCCGGAGACGGCAGCCGCACCGGGCGGCGCCTTTTGCCGGGCAGTCTAAGGCGGGTGCCGGGCGATGCAACCCGCGGGCGCCGAGAAGGCGGCACGCGGCGCCCGCCGCCGGCGTATAATGGCCCGCCCATGAGCCCCGCCGATGCCCCCGCAAATCCCGCCTTGGCCCTCCGCCGCGGGATCGTTCTCATGTGCATCGCGGTCGCGACCTTCGCCGTCAGCAGCACGATGGTGAAGGGCTTGGGCAGCGGATATCCGGTCTCCCAGATCGTGTTCTTCCGCTGCCTCGTGGCCTTCCTGCCGCTCTACATCGCCATCCACCGCGGCGGCGGCTGGCACATCCTCCACACCAAGCGGCCGGGCGCCCACATCTTCCGCGTCGTCGTGGGCGGGTTCGCGCTGTTCATCGGCTTCTATGCCCTGACGCTGATGCCGCTCGCCGACTACTTCGCCTTCACCTACGCGGCGCCGCTCTTCGCCACGCTGCTGTCGATCCCGATCCTCGGCGAGAAGGTCGGCATCCGGCGCTGGACGGCCGTGCTGGTGGGTTTCGCCGGCGTGCTCATCATGCTGCGGCCGGGCACGCAGAGCTTCGACTACGCCACCCTGGTCGCCATCGCCGCCGCCTTCACCTACGCCTTGGCGATCGTGGCCGTGCGCAACCTCGCGCGCACCGAGAGCAGCGCCGCCACCGTGTTCTATTTCACCGTGGCGGGCCTCGTCCTCTCGGCCGCGGTGCTGCCGTTCGAATGGCGCACGCCCTCGCTCAAGGAATGGGCGCTCTTGATCGGCATCGGCCTGGTGAGCGGCTTCGGCCAAATCCTGATGACCGACGCCTACCGGCTGGCGCCGCCCTCGGTGATCGCGCCCTTCGACTACACCTCGATGATCTGGGCCCTCATCCTCGGATACGCCCTGTTCGGCGATTTCCCGGAGCCGGTGGTGCTGGTGGGCTCAGCCGTGGTGATCGCCTCGGGCGTCTACATCATCTATCGCGAGACGGTGCGCGGCGTGGAGCGCCCGCCGATGGCGCCGACGCCGCTCAAATGACCGGTTCGTCCGTCTCGAACTGGCCGCGGCGGTCCTCGATCTCGATCACCCAGAGATCGGGGTCGCGCTTCCGCTGGCGCTGGATGTAGGCCTCGGCATCGGCGTCGGCGACCGGCGCCGCGCCGGTGCCGCGCATCCAGGCGCGGGCGCCTGCCGCCGTCATGGTCTGCGAGAACACCGTCGCCGTGCCGTCGAGGCGCGCCACCTTGAGGAGTACCGTGCCGGCATCGTTGTCGCCGCGCCGGACGAGGGTCGCGACGACGTCGGGGTGGCCATTCCAGCGCCGCAGCAGCGCCGTCGCCCAGAGATCGGTCTTCAGCCGCGGGTCGGTCACCGGGAGCGCCTCAAAAGATTTGGGGCGGGTCCCCGACCCGCCCCTTGGCATTTCAAGCCCATGGCCTTGCGCGACAGAGCGGATCGGAACCCGCCCCCAGGCCGCGCTCAGATATAAACCTCCCGGAGCGGCGGGAAGCCGTTGAAGCCGACCGAGCTGTAGGTCGTCGTGTAGGCGCCGGTGCTCAGGATCTGCACCTTGTCGCCGACGGCGAGCTCGAGCGGCAGCTCATATCCGGCCTTGTCGTAGAGCACGTCGACCTCGTCGCAGGTCGGCCCGGCCAGGACGACCTTGGCGGCCGGCTTGCCGTCGTGCGGCGTCACGATGCGGTATTTGATCGCCTCGTCCATGGTCTCGGGTAGGCCGCCGAACTTGCCGATGTCGAGATAGACCCAGCGCTTCTTGTCGTCGTAGTCCTTCTTCGAGATCAGCACGACCTCTGAGAGAATGATGCCCGCGTCGCCCGCCACGCCCCGCCCCGGCTCGACGATGAGCTGCGGGATCTCGTTGCCGAAATGCCGGGTGACGGCCTTCACGATGGCTTCGCCGTAGGTTTCCATGCCGGGGATGCGCTTCCGGTAGCGCGCCGGGAAACCGCCGCCGAGATTGACCATCTTGAGCTCGATGCCGCGCTCCTGGAGCGTGGTGAACAGCATCTTGGTCTTGCCGAGCGCCATGTCCCATTGCGCCGGATCGGTCTGCTGCGAGCCGACGTGGAACGAAACCCCGTAAGGATCGAGGCCGAGCTCCTTGGCGCGCACCAGCAGGTCCGCGGCCATGTCGAGATGACAGCCGAACTTCTTCGACAGCGGCCATTCGGCGCCGGCGCTCTCGAAATAGATGCGGCAGAACACCTGGGCGCCAGGCGCCGAGCGGGCGAGCTTGGCCAACTCCGCCTCGCTGTCGAAGGCGAACAGGCGCACGCCGTGCGCGAAGGCGCCGGCGATATCCCGCTCTTTCTTGATGGTGCTGCCGAACGAGATCCGCTCGGCGCCGATGCCGTGCGCCAGGCAATGCTCGATCTCGTAGATGCTCGCCGTGTCGAAATTCGAGCCGAGATCGCGCAGCGTCCCCAGCACCGGCGCGGCCGGATTGGCCTTGACGGCGTAGTAGATCTTGGCGAGCGGCACCGCCTTCGCCAGACGCCTGTAATTCTGCGCGATGATGTCGAGATCGACGACGAGACAGGGAGTTTCGACGGCGTGCTCGGCAATGTACCGAGCGATCTTGCGACTCATTTCGACCGACCTTTGGATGCAACCGCTGTGGCGTGACTCATACGCCGCTCGCCTTCGGTCCCGTCGTTGTCCGTGCGGTCAGCCCGCCGTTAGCTTGTGCGGTTAGGTTGGTCTGCGGTGACTGACCCATATAAACCAACCGTGCCGCGAGTCAATTTTTTTTGCGGTACGGTTTCGCGCCGCGCCCGCGGAACGCGGGCACGGCGCGAAAGCCAATTGAGGGAAAGCGCGTTCGGTCAGCTCTGGTCGGGGCGGCGCGCTTCCTGCCACACGAAGCGCGGTCCGCGCTCGGCCTGCTGGAGCAGATCGAGCACCTCGGCGGCGGCGTCTTCCGGCGAATCGGCGACGCTGCGGAACGACATCGACGCGGTCTGGGTCGGCACCGACTTGCGCGGCGCCGCCGCGTGCACGGCGTTGCCGCGGCCGGTGGCGATCTCGAGCACGCCCTCGCCCGTATCCGTTCCGGCGAAGTCGACGTTGGCTTTGCGCGAAGCCGCGACCCTGCGGGCGGGCGGCGGCGGCGGCACTTCGGCCACCTCGCGCATGTTCGGCGCTTCCGGCGTGTCGAGGCGCGCCGCACGCGACGCCTCGGTCTTGACCGCGGGCTTGGTCTCCGCGACTTCGCGGGCCTTGGCCGCCGGCTTGGCCGAGGCGGTGATCGAGTTGACGGTCGAGAGCGAAAGATTGGTCTGAGGCGCCAAGCCGGGATTGTTCTGGCTCAGCCCGTTGAGGATGCTCTTCGCCTTTTCGCCCTGGCCGGACATGGCATAGGACAGCGCCATGTTGTTGCGCAGGCCGAAATCCTCGGGCGCCAGCTTCAGGCCGGCTTGATAAGTGCTACGGGCTTCGTCGTGCTTGCCGACCATGTCGAGGGCGGCGCCGAGACCGGCATGGATGCGCACGTCGCCGTTCCCTGACCCGAGCGCCTGGCGATAGACGACGACCGCTTCCGCCGCGCGGCCTTGGACGACGAGGCTGTGGGCGAGGCCGCGCAGCGCGTCGGGCTGCTTCGGATTCTTCTCGAGCGCGGCGCGGAAAAGCTTCTCGGCATCGGCCGGGCTGCCTGCCTTGAACAGGGCGAAGCCGAGCTTGATCGTCACCTCGGTATTGTCCGGCTGCAGTTCCGCGGCCCGGAAATAGAGCTGCGCGGCCATGGGGTATTGGCCCTTGGCATAGGCCTGGTCGGCCAGGCGCAGCGACGTCGCCGGCGCGTTGAGCTTCTTGGGATCGATCTTGGGCGCGTCGTCGGGAATGTCGTACGACTGCTGGGTCGTGCTCTTGCCGCAAGCGCCGAGCGCAAGGGCGCAAGCGCCGGCCGGCAACATCATCAAAATACGAGAGAATTTTTCCATTGTAGGTCCCCGAAGCGGTTACTTCCGCACATCGCAGGCTACCGAGACTGGCTTAACAAAGGCTGAAGGTGCGCGCGCGGCGATCACCTTAATCGGCGCGGCACCCGGCCTCGGCGGCCGGCTCAGCCCATTTTGCCGAGCGAGTCGATGGTCTTGAGGATCGCCGGGCCGATGATGACGATGAACAATGTCGGCAGGATGAAGATGATCATCGGCACGGTCAGGATGGCCGGCAGGCGGGCCGCTTTTTCCTCGGCCTTGGTCAGTCGCTCCTGGCGGAAATCGGCGCCGAGGACGCGCAGCGCCTGGGCGAGCGGCGTGCCGTACTTCTCGGCTTGCTGAAGCGTGTTGGCGATCGAGCGGAACTCGTCGAGGTCGCTGCGGTCGCAAAGGTTCGAGAACGCCTTGCGCCGCTCGTCGAGAAAGTTGAGCTCGATCAGCAGCAGGCCGAGCTCGTCGGAGATCTCGACCGAGGAGCGGCCCATTTCGCGCACCACGCGGTCGAGCGCCGCGTTGAGGGCGAGGCCCGCTTCGGCGCACACGACCAGCAGATCGAGCGCATCGGGCAATTGCTTGCGGAGCACCTTCTTGCGCTTCGAGATCTTGTTCTTGATGAAGATCTTCGGCGCCATGTAGCCGAGGGCGGCGGCGGCGCCGCAGACGACGAGCGACATGGTCGGCGACAGGCTCAAGCGCGAGGACAGCATGATGTAGAGCGCCGCGAGGCCGCCGAAGATGAACGGACAGGCGACCTGCGCGAGCATGAAATATTCGGCGGCATCCTTGTGGCGGATGCCGGCCCGCGCCAGGAACATGCGCAGGCTAACGCCGTCCTTTTGCTTGTTCTGCGACTTCTTGCCGACCTTCTTGGCCAGGTTGCGGAGCACGCCTTTGACCGGCTGGGCGCCCCCCTTGCCACCGGTGCTGAGCGCCGCGGCCTTGTAGGAAGCGCGGCGCTCCGCCATCGCCTTCATGCGCGCTTCGTAGGGGTCCTTGTAGAGGAAGCCGCGCCAGAGCGTGTAGGCCATGGCGAGGGCGGCCGCGCCGGCCATCACCGTGACCACGAGATCCATCGAGAGGCTTTCGAACATGGGTTGGACCTCAGATCTCGAACTTGACCAGCTTGGCCATCACGCCAATGCCGATGCCTTGCATCAGGAAACCGGTGCCGACCAGCCACGGGCCGGTCGGATGGGTGAACAGCATCATCACGTAGTCGCGGTTGAGCAAGTAGAGGATGCCGAACAGCGCGAACGGCAGCGAGCCGATGATGATGGCGCTGGCCTTGGCCTCCGACGAAAGCGCCTTCACCTTGAGCCGCACCTGGCGCCTCTTGCGCAGCATGTCGGTCAGGTTCTCGAGCGTTTCGCCGAGATTGCCGCCGGTTTCGCGCTGGATGGTCAGCGTGATGACGAAGAAGTTGAATTCGGGCAGGTTGATGCGGTCGGCGGCAGCCCACAGGATGACGTCGAAATCGCCGCCGAGCTTGAGGCCGTCGGTGACGCGGGTGAATTCCTGGGCGACCGGGCCGGTCATCTCCTGGGCCACGATGCGCATCGATTCGGCCGCCGGCAAACCGGCCTTGAGGCCGCGGATCAGCACTTCGATCGCGTCCGGGAAGTTCGCCAGGAACTTCTTCTTGCGCCGGCCGATCAGGAAGCCGATCACCATGTGCGGAAAAATGAACCCGAACACCGCACCCGCGAGCAGAGACGGGCCGACGGCGAGTTCGAAGAGCTGGCGGACCAGCAGGATGCCGACGCCCGCCGACACGAAGCTGAACAGCACGTAGACGCCGAGCGACATCTCCTTGCCGGTGCGCGCGAGGCGCATGCGTAGCTTCGCCGGATTGGGCAGGATCTGCTTGATGATCTTGTCGAACTGCGCGATCGAGCTGTCGGTCTTGCGCAAATTGACCGCGGCGCTGCGGCCTATGCCATCGACTCCGTGCCGCGGGCGCTTGGCGATGCGGCTGATGCGGTCCTTCATCTCGCGCTCGCCGCGCGTCATCAGGAACCACACGAGGCCGAAACCCGTGAGCAGCAGGAACGCGCCGACGATGATCAGGTTGAGCGTGGCCGGGTCGAGATCGATCATCCAATCAATCATGGAACGCGTCCTTCAGATGCAGGCCAAGAGGGCCTTGTCGAGCCCGAAATACTCGGCGCGCTCGGTGAATTTGGGACGCAGACCCGACGGATTGTACTCGCCGATGAGCGTCCCCGACTTGTCGACGCTGGTGAAATGGTAGGTGAAGAGGTCCTGGGTCGTGATCACGTCGCCTTCGCAACCGACCACCTCGACGATGTGGGTGATGCGGCGGACGCCGTCGCGCATGCGCTGAACCTGGATGATCATGTCGACCGCGGAGGCGATCTGCGTGCGCAGCGCCACCGTCGGGATGTTGACGCCGGCGAGACCGACGAGGTTCTCGAGGCGCATCAGCGCCTCGCGCGGCTTGTTGGCGTGGATCGTGCCGAGCGAGCCGTCGTGGCCGGTGTTCATCGCCTGCAGCATGTCCATCGCCTCGGACGACCGGATTTCGCCGAGGATGATGCGGTCGGGTCGCATACGCAGGGAGTTCTTGACGAGATCGCGGATCGAGACCTCGCCGTGGCCTTCCATGTTGGCCGGCCGCGTCTCGAGACGGACCACGTGCGGCTGTTGGAGCTGCAACTCGGCCGCGTCTTCGATGGTGACGATGCGTTCGCCGGGATCGATGAGCTGCGAAAGCGCGTTGAGCAGCGTCGTCTTGCCCGAGCCGGTGCCGCCCGAGATGATGATGTTGAGCCGGCAGCGCGAGGCGATCTTCAGCACCGTCGCCATCTCGGGCGAGAGGTTCTTCTGCGCCATCATCGTGTCGAGCGTGATCTTCTTCTTGGAGAACTTACGGATCGAGATGCTGGGGCCGTCGATGGCGAGCGGCGGGATGATGATGTTGACGCGGCTGCCGTCGGGCAGGCGCGCATCCACCATGGGGCTCGATTCGTCGATCCGGCGCCCGATCCGGGTCACGATGCGCGTGGCGATGTTCATGACGTGCGCGTCGTCGCGGAACTTGACGTCGCTGATCTCCAGCTTGCCGCGGCGCTCCACGTAGACCTGGCTGCAGCCGTTGACCATGATGTCGTTGACGGTTTCGTCGGCCAGCAGCGGCTCGAGCGGCCCGAAGCCCAACATGTCGTTGAGCATCATGACCACGAGCTCTTTCTGCTCGCTCATGTTGAGGCGGATCTTCTCCTCGGCCAGGATCTCCTGGGCGATGTCGGCGATCTGGCGCTCGAGTTCGGCGCGCGGCAGCTTCGAGGCGGCGCCGACGTCGATGCGCTCGAGCAACGCCGGCTGAACCTTGGCCTTCGCCGCCAGCACCGTGTCTTGGATCGAGGCTCCGGCCTTGCGCAGCACCGTTTCGCCCGGCTTGTCGTTCCGCGATTCGGTCGCCTTCAACAGCGCGTCGATGTCGTTCGGCCCCGTTGCGGGCGCCGCTGCCGGCGCGACGGCGGGCCGCGCGATGCGGCGCGAGAATCCGCTCGGCGAGACCATGGGCGCCAGCGCGGTGCCGTTCTGGTGCGGATGCGCGGCCGGTGCCGGCGGAACGGCATAGGGCTGCGGCGCAGCCGGTTGAACGGGCGCGCTCGGCGCGACCCGCCGCGAAAATCCGTCGTTGCCCCTGCGTCCGAACATGCGTTCCTACCTGATTTCCCTCAAGCCTTCGGCTTGCGGCTGAACAGCGAGATCATGCTGCGCTTCTTGCGCGGCCCGTCGGCCGCGGTCGCCGTCGTGCCGATGATATCGACGCAGAGATCACGCAACGCCACGGAGAGCTTCGAGTTGCCGGCCACGTCGATGACGGTGCGCCCGGCGCGGTTGGCGGCGGAGACCGACTTGGCGTCTTCCGGCAGCACGTAATCGGCTTTCCGATTGAGCGCCGCTTCGAATTCCTTGCGGTCGATCTTGGCGCCGCGGTCGCCGCCCGCGCTGCTGATCAGCAGCTTGAGCTTGGCGGGATCGATCGTTTCCTTGGAGGCGGCCAGGATGCGCGTCGTGTCGCGGATGCCGACCAGCGAAAGGTCCGCCACGAGCAGCACCGCGTGTGCGTGACCGATCGCCTCCCAATTGCCGGCGGCGACGTGGCGCGGCATGTCGATGACCAGCGCGTCGAAGTGGCGCTGCAGCTCGTGCATCAGCGCCACCAGCGCCTCGCCGTTGACCGGCACGATCTCGCTGACCGCTTCTTCGGCGGCGAGGACGAACAGGTTCTCGGCGACCTTCACCGCCGAGCTGTTGAGGAACATGCTGTCCACGCGCTCGGGGCGGTCGAGCGCCTCGCGCAGGCCGTGGCCCGGATCGATGTCGAGCGTGAGTGCCACGCTGCCGAACTGGAGATCGAGATCCAGCAGGATGGTCTTCTTGCCCTGCTTGGCGAGCGTGCCGGCGATGTTGATGGCGATCGTGCTGGCGCCGACGCCGCCGCGGGTTCCCACCACCATGAGCACGGGCTTGCCGGCCTCGGTCTCGGGCTTGGCGCCGCCGGACGCGGCTTCGAGGACCACCGCCTTCAGTACTTCGGGCTGCAGCGGCTTGACCAGGTATTCGTAGATGCCGGCGTTCTTGAGGTCGCGGTACAGCGACACGTCGTTGGCGACACCGGTGGCGACCACCATCGTGCCGGGCGCGCAGACCTCGGCCAGCGCGTCGATGCGCGACATGGGCTCGGGCACGCCGGAAATATCGACGAGCAGGATCTTGGGCGAGGCATTGTCGCCGAGGAATGCGATCGCGGCATTGATGCCGCCGGGCTGGACGCGGCCTGCGGCCCCGTGCGGCCCGATGATGCCGGCCACGACCGACGCGCTCTGCGCCTCGGTGAGGAAGGCCAGGAGATCGACCGGGCGCGGCAGCGGATCGATGTCGGCGGCGGGCGCGTAGGGCGCGCTGGCGATCGTGCTCATCTGCGTCGTGGCGGGCGGCGGAACGCCCGGGCCCGCCTGGACGGGCGCCGAGAACGGATCCGAGGACGGCGTGGTCGCGGACGAGATCGCGGCGAACGTCGGCGCGGCCGGGGAGAAGCCCATCCCCGACTGGTTCAAGTCCGCCGAGGGTCCCGGCGGCGGCGCTGGGCGGCTATAGGGCAGCGGATCGGCTTCGGTCTGGAAGGCGCCGTCGCCGTCCTGCTCCAGCCGCGTCTCGGTCTGCGGCCGGTCGGCGTCGAACGCCGCGAACTGGCTCGGCTCGCCGGCTGCGTAGGCGTTCCCCGAGTTGGGATCGGCATGGGCGTGGCCCGTGCCGCCGGCGGCCGCGAGGATGGCGGCGCGCATCTGCTCTGCGTCCACCGGCTTGGCGAGATAGTGCGTGACGCCCATCGCGCGGAGATCGGCAACGAGGCCTTCGTCGTCGCCGCCGCCGACCAGCACCACGGCGGTGCCCTCGGGGCAGAGATCGGCGAGGCGGTCGAGGTGGCCGAGCGGATCGGCGAGGCCCGAGATGTCGATCACCAGGAGCTGCGGGCACGGCGCCGACTGGAGCACCTGGACGGCCGCGTTGAGGCCGCCGAACTGGACGCGGCCCTGCCCCGTGGCGCCGAACAGCGCCGCGAGGATTTCGGCCGTCACCGGATCGTTGACGAACGCGAGTGCGTCGACCGGATAGGCCAACGGCTCGATCTGGAGCGGCTCGGCGTTTTCGCGCCGCGAGAGTGGGGCTAGACGTTCCACGACTGCGCTCATTTTGCTTGCTGACCGGTCTGGCCAGACTGCGGGCTGCCGGTGCCGGCGCCGGAGATCGGCGGATCGAACTTGCCGTCGCGCAGCAACTGGATGCCGCTGGCGGCGACGACGCCGTCGGACGGGCCCGACGGGCGGCCCGAGACGAGGTCCATCGGCCGGTGCACGCTGGTGGCGAGGCTGGAGGCGGTGTAGCAGCCCATCTTCGGCTTGTACTCGTCGACCACGCTGCGCTTCATCAGGTCTTCCCATTGCGGGCAATCGGGCGCCACGGCGACCAAGCGCGTGATGGTCACGGTGGCGACATTGGGTTCGCCCGGTCCGAAGCTGCGCACGACGCTCAAGCCATGCCGGTGGAGGTCGCGGGCGAGCAGGCTCACGCGCCGCTCGGCGAGGCCGCGGCCGTTCGCGGGCGAGAGCGCGATCACGGCGCGGTCGCCCCTGGCGGCGCCGCTGCGGGCCACGAAGCGCGCGATCTGATCGCGATCGAACGCGGTGAGCGCGGCCGAGCGCGGCGCATAGCTGACCGTGGTGCTGATGTCGTCGCGGCGGACCGCGATCGCGACGCGCTCCGGCGGCAGCATGTGCGAGGGCGTCGCCCAATGCCGGTCGAGGAAGCGGTCGGCCTTCTCCATCGATTCGCAGCCGGCGGCGAGTCCGGCGAGGCCGAGCAGCAGGGCGGCACCGGCCGCCTTGCGGCACGCGACGGCGTTCTTGCGGATGTTGGCGTTCATGGCTTCTTTTCCTTGTCCTGCGCGTGCACTAATCGAGCTGGAAGCCGCCGGGGCCGACCAGACGGGTCGGTGCGCCGGGCTTGGTCGCCGCCGTGCGGGCCGCGGCCGGACCGGCCGGCGGCACGTTGGCGGTGGGCGGTTCGCCGGGCCCCGGAACGACCGGCGACGCCGGCGAGGGATCCTTGACCGCGCCCACGATGTAGGGCGTCACGACGATCACGAGCTCGGTTTCGTTGCGCTGGAAGTTCTCCGACGTGAACAGCTTGCCGAGCACCGGCACGTCCGAGAGCCACGGGATCTTGTTGATGTCGCGCACGACGTTGTTTTGCAGCAGGCCCGCGATGGCGAAGCTCTGGCCGCTGGCGACCTCGACCATGGTCTCGGCGCGGCGCGTGATCAGCGCGGGCACCTGGAAGTTCTGGATCTGGATGGCGCCGTTGTTGGAGAGCTGGCTGACCTCGGGGGCGACGCGCAGGTTGATGCGGTTGCCGGCGAGGATGACCGGCGTGAACGACAGGCTGACGCCGAACTTCTTGAACTCGATCGTGATGACGCCGTCGCTCTGCGGGATCGGGATCGGGAACTCGCCGCCGGCGAGGAAGTGCGCCGACTTGCCCGTCATGGCCGAGAGATTCGGCTGGGCGAGCGTCTTCACGAGGCCGTCGGCCTCGAGCAGGTCGATCATCGCGGTGAGGTCGAGCGTACCGTCGCTGAAGCGGCCGTAGGCGTTGTTCACGCGATTGGAGGAGATCTGGCGGCGGGTGTTGAAGATCTGACCGGGCTGCGCGCCGACGAGCCCGAGCGCCGAAGGTGCCGCGAGCAGGGGCGCCGCGCCGGTGGCCAGGCCAAAGGTGAAGAGGCCGGTGCGCACCACCGCATCCCAGTTGATGCCGATCTGGCGCACGACCGAGCGCTGAATCTCGACCATGCGGACGCGCAGGTTGACGATATTCGGACCCTTGACGGCGATGCTGTTGACGATCTCTTCCTTCTTCGTGACGAAGCGCAGTGCCAGCTCGTTGGCGGTGGCGACCTCGAGCGGCGTCTCCGCCTCGCCTGTGAGCACCACCGCGCCGTCGATCGAACGCACCTGGATGCGGTTACCCGGCATCACGGCGTCCATCGTGCGCTTCAGGCGGCTCAGATTGTGATTGACGGTGACGCTGATGTTGACGAGCACGCGGTCGTTCTCGTCGACCGCGATGAGCGTCGTCTCGCCCGGCTTCTTCGCCGTCACGTACATCACGCGCGGCGACTTGATCTGGACGTCGGCGATGTCCGGGTTGGCGATGAACACCGTCTTGACGGGAACGTCGAGACGGATCAGCCGCCCCTTGCTCTGCTCGATCGCGATCACACGCCGCCCCGTATCGTCCTGGGCGGCCGCCGGCGTCGCGGCGAAGATCACCGCCAGCGCCGTCAGCACGACGAGTAGAACCACCGTGGTGATCCGGGCCCGATGGGGCCACGGCCGACTGCGGAATTGTTCCGATCGCATATCCATCTCCCCGCTCCCGTCGCTTACTGTTTGACCGTGGTGCCGGCCGGCAACTTCACGGTGACCCCGGCGTCTTTCTCGCTTTCCTTCGCCTGCGAGCCGCGCAGCACGAAGATCTCGACCGACGTGCCGTTGTTCTCGCGGCGCGACATGCGGCTGACGTCGCTGTCGGCCGTGAAGGTCTTGCCGCGCGCCGGCTCTTCGGGCAGCGCGTTCTTGGTGTCGTTGCAGTTCGCCGCCTCGGTGGCGCTCGCGGACTGCGCCTCGCCGCCTTGGCAGGCGAGGCTCTGCAGGGTGAGCGTGAGCGTGCCCATGCGCGTGGCCACGGCGATCATCTCGGCCTGGTGCGGGGTCACTTCGACCGTCGCGGTCTTGGGCGAGCGCGCCTGGTTCTTCGCGTTCTTGAGGTCTTCGATCGACTGGTCGATCGCGATGATGCGGACGTTCGAGAGGATCGTCTCGCTCACGCGCACCTTGTTTTCGGTTTCACGGTCGGCCTCTTTGCCCTTGACGCCCACTTCGTGCGTCAGGATCACGTCGACGCGGTCGCCGGGATAGAGGAGGCCCGCCACGCCGGTCGATTCGTCGACGCGCATCGAGATGGCGCGCGTGCCGGGCTTCAGCACCGCGGCCAGGAAGCCGCGCTCGCCGAGCTTGATGAGATTGTCGCCGGTGACCGGGCCGCTGGCGACGATGCCGCGCCGGACCACGGTGCCGACGTAGCTCGGCGGGATGTCGGTGCTGACCGCGTCCTTCTTCACGACGTATTGCTGCGGGACCGACTTGTCCGGCCACGACTGCCAGCGCAGATCGGCCGCCGCCACGATGTGGCCGGCCGGAAGATCCTTGGCCGCGACGAGCACGAACACGCCCGATTCCTGCGGCAGCTCTTCCTTCTTGTTGCGCTCGGCAAGGCGCGAACGCTCTTGCTTCATCCAGGAGTTGACGAAATAGATCGTCCCGCCCGTGAGGACGAAGGCGATGAGCGCGAACAGCAAGACACCCTTGCGCATGACGAAAACCTTTCTGCGGAACTTGGCCGGAAGCTATCGGAGCGTAGTAAACAACGCGTTAACGGCGACCCAGACGCCGCCTGCGGCGATTGCGACGCCATAGGGCACCTGGATCTTGAGGAACGGGACGTGGCGGAGCTCGCCGAAGAAGCGGAAGACACGGGCCGGCGCCGACAGGGCGACCGTGGCGCCGCCCTCGCCCGCCGCATCGGCGACGCGGATCTGTTCGAGTGCCATGCGGGTGCCGACGATGCCGGCCAGGACGAAGGATCCGCCCAGCAGCACGATCATGAAAGCGCCGAAGTCCTTGGGGCCGACCCAGAGCATGACCACGGGCAGCAGCTTGGCGTCGCCGGCGCCCATGGCGCGCGCGAGATACATCACGAAGCCGACCACGAAGAAGACGGCCGCCATCACCAGCGCGAACTGCCAGTAGACCGT
>Ga0268299_1001900_pt1 | contig 29914 bp, 24 predicted proteins | sample NOBtaG_FD_193484 | JGI IMG/M metagenome (GOLD analysis project Ga0268299, IMG submission 193484) | Activated sludge microbial communities from bioreactor in Nijmegen, Gelderland, Netherland - NOB reactor | ecosystem: Engineered > Bioreactor > Aerobic > Activated sludge | place: Netherlands...
CACGGCCGGCGAGCCACGGGAGCGTCTCGGCCCGGTGGAGCAGGGCGTAGATCGCGTCGAGGGCCCACTGCTGGTCGAGGACGATCCGGTCGTCGAACAGGCCGGGCCGGTGGAAGACGGCCCCGGTCCGGTGCAGGTAGGCGAGGACGGCGTCCGGGTCGCTCACCGGGCCGGCCTCGGCGCAGAGGGACCGGAACTCGTCGATTGCGAGGGTGCGCCGGCCGACCTGGCGGAGCCGGTCGCGCACGGCGGCCCGGCCGACGCCGATCGGCGGGGCCGGGTGGCGGACGAGCGACTCGGCGACGGCCCGGGTCAGCGCGGCCCGGACGGCGTCGAGGCCGCGGCCGGTGCGGGCGCTGCACGCGACGGACGGCACGTCCGCCGGCGGCTTGGCCTCGGTCCCCGGGGCGTCGCACTGGCTCTGGATGACGACGACCGCGGCGTCCGGCCCGGCGAGGGCGCGGACGTACTCCAGCCAGTAGCTCAGTGGCCGGTGGCGGATCGCGACGCCGCCCTCGCGGTACTCGCCCTGTTCGAGGCCGGGGTGCCACAGGATCAAGAAGACGGCCTGGCTCTGGAGGAAGAGAGCGTGCGAGCCGTGGTAGATGTCCTGGCCGCCGAAGTCCCAGAGGTTGAGGCGGACCGGTCCGCCGCCGGGCAGGTCGAGGTCGAGGTGGCCGAGGCGGACACCGTGCGTCGTCGGGACGTCCTCGTCGAACGGCTCGCCCTGGAGGCGGCGGCAGAGCTGCGTCTTGCCGACCCGGCCGTTGCCGAGGACGAAGAGTTTGAGCTCCGTGTCGGCCGCCGGGCCGTGGGCCAGGTCGGCGAAGTGGGCCCGGACGGCGGCGAGGACGTTCTCGGCGGGGGCCTCGCCGCACACCTCGGCCGGCAGGTCGTCGAACGGCGTCTCGAAGAGGACGAGCCGGCTCAGCTTCGGCAGCAGCGGCCGCAGCGGCGCGAAGGCGCGGACGCCGCGGCAGCCGCCGACGTCGAGCCGGGCGAGGTTCGCCAGCCGGCCGACCGGGGCCAGGTCGGAGACGAACGCGCACGAGCCGAGGTCGAGCCGGGCGAGGCCCTGCAGCCGGGCGAGCGGCTCCAGGTCGCGGACGCTCGTCCCGGTCAGGTCTAGCGCCTCCAGGCGGTGCAGCCGGGCGAGCGGGCGCAGGTCGCGGACGCTCGTCCCGGAAAGGTCCAGCTCGCGGAGCGAGCCGATCTCGCCGAGGGCGGACACGTCGCGGACGGTCGCCCGGCGCAGCGACAGCCGGCGCAGCTGCGGCAGGTTGACCAGCGGGCGGAGGTCGCCCACCTCCGTCGCGGACAGGTCGAGCGCGGTCAGTTCTTCCAGGCCGGCGAGCGCCTCCAGGTCGGCCACGGCCGCCCCGGTGACGGCCAGCTGTCGCAGGCGGCGCAGCCCGCCGAGCGGGGCCAGATCCCAGGCCACGTTGGAGGCGAGGGCGAGCACCTCCAGGGTCGAGAGGTGCTCCAGGGAGTCGAGCTGGGACAGGCGCGCCGGGACGATCGCCAACTCGCGCAGGGCCGGGAAGACGCCGGGGACGTGCCCCTCCAGGTTGTCGACCGCCGTGCCGGACAGGACGAGCCGTGCGAGGCGGGGGAGCAGGGTCAGCGGCCCGACGTGGTTGACGTTCGAGCAGCCGGTCAGGTCGAGCGACCGGAGGTAGTCGGCCCCGACGAGCGGTGCCAGGTCGCCGATGGCGGTTTGGGTCAGGTCGAGCCACTCCAGGTTGTCCAGCTTGCCGACCGGGGCGAGGTCGCGAACGGCGCGGCAGCCGGCCAGGCTGAGGTACTCCAGGCCGCGCAGCAGGCCGAGCGGGCCGAGGTCGGCCATGTAATACTCGGTCACGGCCGGCCGCGGGTCCCAGCGCAGGTCGCCCCGCTCCGGCACGGGCACCCGGTTCCCCAGGGCCAGGACGCGCAGGTCGCGCAAAATGGTGATCTCCACGGGCAGCTCGTCGAGGCCGAGGTCGCCCAGGTCGAGGATCGCCGCACCGGTCGAGTGGGCCCGGGCGATCCGGCGTTTCGCTTCGTCGAGTTTGGCTGGCGGCATCGCGGCGCTTCACCGGACGTTCGGGTGACGGATCGGGCGTCCCCAGCCTATACGCGGCCGGGGCGACTTTCGGGCGCGTCGGGCCTGGCAACATCGTACCAGGCCCGGCGTCGGACCCGAAGCCGCGCGTCCGGGAATTCCACCGGGAGGGCGCGGCCGGCCGCGGCGGCGCGCGCCGCCGCGGCCGCCGCAAAGGAGGGTGTCGAAGCGGTCGAGGATGAAGCGGTCGTCCAGGCCGCCTGTTTTCTGAGGCGGCCCGCGCTGGTGGGCCGAATCGCCCGGCGACCGATCCGCCGGACGGCTTTAGACGGCGATTTCGTTCGTGTCGCGGAAGACCACGTCGCCGGTGTTGGTGTCGAGGGTGTCGATCTCGCCGTCGACGCCGACGAGGGTATCCACTTCGCCGTCGTCGGCGTCCGGGCTGCCGTTCTGGCGGACGATGTCCATGCCGACATCGCCGGTGAGGAAGTCGGTCCCGTCGCCGCCTTCGACCGTGTCGTTGCCGGCCCCGCCGGAGAGGGTGTCCTCACCGCCCCCGCCCCGGAGTAGGTCGTCGCCGGCCTCGCCGTTGATGCGATCGAAGCTGGCCCAGCCATCGACGGTGTCGTTCCCGCCGCCAGCGTAGATGTAGTTGGCGTTCGCGTCGCCGAGGATGCTGTCGGCGAACGGGGAGCCGACCAGGTCGATGACGCCGGAGAGGGTGTCGGTGCCGGCCCCGCCGGTGGCGGACTGGGCCACGAGGTCGAGCGTCACCCCTGCGGTCGCGTCGGAGTAGTCAGCGAGAGCTACGCCGTTTCCGCCGTCGAGGCTGTCGTCGCCGAGTCCGCCTCGCAGCGTGTCGAAGTTGCCTCCGCCGCTGAGCGTGTCGTTGCCGTCCCCGCCGACGAGCAGGTTGCCGAAGATGTCGCCGGTGAGGCTGTCGGCAAACGACGAGCCGACGACGTTCTCGGTCGTGGCGATCGTGTCGGTGCCGGCCCCGCCGGTCGCCGTGCCGGCCGCCAGATCGACGGTCACCGCCCCGGCCGCGTCGGCGTAGTCGGCCGCGTCGGTGCCGGCCCCGCCGTCGAGGGTGTCGCCGCCCGCCCCGCCGGCGAGGGTGTCGTCGCCCGCCCCGCCGGACAGGAAGTCGGCGTCGTCGCCGCCGGCGAGCCGGTCGCCGCCGTCGCCGCCGATCAGGGCGTCGATGCCCGCCGCGCCGACGAGGGTGTCGTTGCCGGCTCCGCCGGCGAGGGTGTCGTTGCTGGCCAGACCGCGCAGGTGGTTCGCCTGGCCGTCGCCGGTGAGGCTGTCGGCGAACGCCGAGCCGACGACGTCCTCGACCGTGACGATCGTGTCGGTGCCGGCACCGCCGGTCGCCGTGCCGGCCGCCAGATCGACGGTCACCCCGGTCGGCGCGTCGGCGTAGTCGGCCGTGTCCGTGCCGGCCCCGCCGTCGAGGGTGTCGCCGCTCCCGCCGTCGGACCCGCCGGCGAGGGTGTCGTCGCCCGCCCCGCCGGACAGGAAGTCGGCGTCGTCGCCGCCGGCGAGCCGGTCGTCGCCGTCGCCGCCGCTCAGGGCATCGACGCCGGCCCCGCCGGCGAGGGTGTCGTTCCCCGCCTGGCCGAACGCCTGGTCGCCGCCGTCCTGGCCGACGAGCAGGTCGTCGCCGAGGCCGCCGTCGAGCAGGTCGTTCCCGGCCCCGGCGGCGACGCTGTCGTTGCCGGCCCCGCCGGTCAGGGCGTCGTCGCCGTCGCCGCCGTCGGCGTAGTCGTGGCCGCCGCCGGCCAGGACGGAGTCGTCGCCGGCCCCGCCGAAGACGAGGTCGTTCGACGCCCCGCCGGTGAGGAAGTCGGCCCCGTCGTCGCCGTAGACCTCGGCGCGGTCCGCCCCGGCGTGGGTGAGGACGTCGTCACCGGCGCTGCCGGACAGGACGACGCGCGCCGCCGGGGCGATCAGATCGACCGACGCGTCGACGTAGACGGTGTCGTCGCCGGCCCCGGTGTAGACCTCGATCCGCGTCGTCGTCGCCAGGTTCGGCATCCCGCCGCTGACGGCGAGGACGCTCCCGCCGCTGACGACGAAGAGGTTGCCGGCGAAGGCGGCGACGAGGATGGAGTCACTCGCCTCGTCGCTGAACACCTGGAGGGTGCCGCCTGCGAGGACGGCGTTGACGGCGGGGACGACGCGGCACTCGAGCGGCTCCAGCTCCGGGCGGCTTGGCCGGGCGAGCAGTTTCTCCAGCGGGGTCGCGGCGGCGGTGCCGCGGACGGCGATCACGAAGCGATAGAACCGACGCAGCCAGCGGAGGAACATGGCGGGCCTCGCTCTCTTTGCGAAGGGTGGAGGGCCCGCGGGGGCGAACCGCCCCCGCGGCCCGGGCGGTACGTGGTACGCGGCCGAGACGATCGGCTGGTAGAAACCTGAAAACGGCGTGGTCCAGGCGGGCGAGCCGCCCCGGGAGGTCGGCTGCCGTTCCCTATGCGGCGGTCGTCCGGAACTGTGACACGAAAAATAAGAAATCCGGACGGCCCCGGGCTACGATCGTGGCCGCAGGGGCCGGGTCCTCCTCGACGCCGTTGGCCTCGCCCCCCCGGCCGGGTGCGGCCGCTGGCCGAGGTCGTCCCGGCAGTGACCTGGACGGCCCGGCGTCGCTGCGCCCAGCCCGGTCGAAGGTCAGCCGACGGTGACCGAGTCGAGGCCGGCGTCGGACGTGGTCGTATCGCGGTCGTCGCCGTTGACGAAGAGGGTGTCGGCCTCCCCGTCCGCGGCGTCGAGGGTGTCGGGGCGCCCGTCGCGGGTGTTGGCGGCGTCGTTCGCGTAGAGCGAGTCGTTGCCGGCACCGCCGATCAGGGAGTCGTCCCCGTCCCCGCCGAGGATCGTGTCGTCGCCCGCCCCGCCGAGGATCGTGTCGTCGCCGGAGGGGCCACCGATCAGGTCGTCGCCGATGAGGCCGTCCTCGCCGTCCCCGCCGAGGATCGAGTCGTTGCCGCCGTAGCCGGCCAGCGTGTCGTTGCCGTCGCCGCCGTCGATGGTGTCGTCGCCCTCCTCGCCGACCGCCAGATCTGCCCCGCCGCCGCCGACCAGCGAGTCGCGGCCGGCCCCGGCGAGCAGCCGGTCGTTGCCGGCCCCGCCGGCGACGGTGTCGTCGCCGTCCTCGCCGAGGAGGGTGTCTTCGCCGTCGCCGGCGTCGGTGGAGTCGTTGCCGGCCCCGGCCAGGACGCTGTCGTTGCCGGCCCCGCCGTCGACGGTGTCGTCGCCGGCCTCGCCGGCGATCGCGTCGTCGCCGTCGCCGCCGTCGAGCGCGTCGAGGCCGTCCCCGCCGGCGATGGTGTCGTCGCCCGCGCCGCCGGCGGCGCTGTCGTCGCCGGCCGCGCCGAGGATCGTGTCGGCGTCGTCGCCGCCCAGGAGCGTGTCGTTGCCGTCCTGGCCGAGGACGCTGTCCGTCCCGGCCCCGCCGTCGGCGGCGTCGTTGCCCAGGCCGCCGTCGAGCGAATCGCTGGCGGCCCCGCCCAGGAGCGAGTCGTTGTCGTCGCCGCCGAGGACGGTGTCGTCGCCGCCGTCGCCGGCGAGGGTGTCGTTCCCCGCGCCGCCGGCCACGGAGTCGTCCCCGTCGCCGGCGAGGACGCTGTCGTTGCCGACGTTGCCGGAGATGGTGTCGACGCCGAGGCCGCCGCTCAGAGTATCCTGGCCAGGCCCGCCGGCGACCTCGTCGTCGCCGTCGTCGCCGGAGGCGCTGTCGTTGTTGTCGCCGCCGGAGAGGGTGTCGGCCCCGGCCCCACCGGCGAGGGTGTCGTTGCCGGCCCCGCCGTCCGCCTCGTCGTTGCCGGCCCCGCCGTCCATGCTGTCGCTGCCGAGGCCGCCGAAGAGGGTGTCGAGGCCGTCGCCGCCGAGGAGGGTGTCGTTGCCGGCGTCGCCGCCGACCTCGTCGTTGTCGGCTCCGCCGTCGGCGCTGTCGTTGCCGGCCCCGCCGGCGATCGTGTCGCTGCCGGCCTCGCCGTCGAGGCTGTCGCCGTTCTCGCCGCCGTCGAGGCTGTCGTTGCCGGCACCGCCGAGCAGGGTGTCGAGCCCGCCCTGGCCGAGCAGCTCGTCGTCGCCGTCGCCGCCGAGGACGCTGTCGCCGTCGTCGCCGCCGCTGGCGCTGTCGTTGCCGCCGCCGCCGGCCAGGGTGTCCGCCCCGGCGTCGCCGAGGAGGGTGTCGTCGCCGAGCGAGCCGAAGATGCTGTCGTCGCCGAGGCCGCCGCCGAGCACGTCGGCGTCGCCGTTTCCGTCGAGCGTGTCGGCGTCGGCCCCGCCGAGGAGGGTGTCGCCGCCGTCGGCCCCGTAGAGCGAGTCGGCCCCGTCGCCGCCGTCGGCCAGGTCGGCCCCGGCACCGCCGTCGAGCGAATCGCTGGCGGCCCCGCCGACGAGGCTGTCGGTGCCGGCGTCGCCGGTGAGGACGTCGACCCCGAGGCCGCCGTCGGCGTAGTCGTTGCCGGCCCCGGCCAGGGCGCTGTCGTCGCCGGCTCCGCCGAAGACGAGGTCGTTCGACGCCCCGCCGGTGAGGAAGTCGGCCCCGTCGTCGCCGTAGACCTCGGCGCGGTCCGCCCCGGCGTGGGTAAGGACGTCGTCACCGGCGCTGCCGGACAGGACGACGCGCGCCGCCGGGGCGATCAGATCGACCGACGCGTCGACGTAGACGGTGTCGTCGCCGGCCCCGGTGTAGACCTCGATCCGCGTCGTCAGGGCCAGGGTCGGCACCCCGCCGGTCACGGCAAGGGCAGCCGTGCCGTCGGAGACGTAGATCAGGCCGCCGATCGCCCCGACCAGGATCGTGTCGCTCGCCTCGTCGCTGACCACCTGGAGGGTGCCGCCGGCGAGGGCCGCGGTGACGGCCGGGACGACGCGGCACTCGAGCGGCTCGAGGTCCGGGCGGCTCGGCCGGGCGAGCAGTTTCTCCAGCGGGGTCGCAGCGGCGGTGCCGCGGCCGGCGACGACGAAGCGATAGAACCGACGCAGCCAGCGGTGGAACATGGCGGGCCTCGCTCTCTTTCCGAAGGGTGGCGGGCCGACGAGGGCGCGTCGCCCCCATGGCCCGGACGGTACGTGGCCGAGACGATCGGTTGGTAGAAACCTGAAAACGGCGTGGTTCAGGCGGGCGACATCCCGGGCGAGCCTCCCCGTCGCGGGGCGAGAGCCGCCCCGGAAGGTCGGCCGCCATTGGCAATGGCCTGCCGATCGAAAGTTGTGACACGAAAAAAATAGAAAACCGGTCCACCCCGAACGCGATAATAGCCGCATGACACTCGTCCTGCTCAACGCCGTCGGCCTGACGCCGCGGCTGCTGCCGCTCGCGCCGCGCCTGTCCGCCCTGGCCCAGGCCGGCTGGGTGCGGCCGCTCACGGAAGTCGTGCCGGCGGTGACCTGCACGGCCCAGGCGACGCTGCTGACCGGCACCCTGCCGGACCGGCACGGCGTCGTCGCCAACGGCTGGCTCTTCCGCGACACGGGCGAGGTGCGCTTCTGGCAGCAGTCGAACCGCCTGATGCAGGCCGAGCCGCTCTACGCCACGGCGGCCAAACGGGCGAAGGAACGCGGCCGGCCGTTCCGGTGTGCGAAGCTCTTCTGGTGGTTCAACCAGGGGGCCCCGGTCGAGATCAGCCTGACGCCGAAGCCGTACTACGCCGCCAACGGCGACAAGGCGTTCGGCGTCCACGGCACGCCGGAGGGCCTCGCCCCAAGGCTGGAGAAGGAGCTGGGCAAGTTCCCGTTCTTCACGTTCTGGGGCCCGAAGGCCGGCCTGCCGTGTACGCAGTGGATCGCGAAGGCGGCCGCGTCGGTGCTGCGCGACGAACGGCCGGACCTGACGCTCGTCTACCTGCCGCACCTCGACTACGACCCGCAGCGCTTCGGGCCGGCGGGGAGCAACCTGCCGAAGCTCGTGAAGGAACTCGACGACGCCTGCGCCCCGCTGCTCGACGCGGCGAAGGCGGCCGGGGTGACGGTCTGGGTCGTCAGCGAGTACGGCCACTGCCCGGTGACGCGGCCGATCCTCGTCAACCGGGCCCTGCGGGGGGCCGGCCTGATCACGATCCGGCCGGGGCCGTTCGGCGAGGTGCTCGACACGTTCAACTGCCGGGCGTTCGCCGTCTGCGACCACCAGGTCGCCCACGTCTACGTGCCCGATCCAGAGGACATCCCCCGGACGCGCGACGTGCTGCTGGCTGAGCCGGGCGTGGCTCGCGTCCTGGTCGGTGAGGAGCGCGCCGAGTACGGCCTGGTCCACGAGCGGTCCGGCGAGCTGGTCGCGCTGTCGGAGCCGGACGCGTGGTTCGCGTACCCGTTCTGGCTCGACGACCGCGTCGCGCCGGACTACGCCCGGACGGTGGACATCCACCGCAAGCCGGGCTACGACCCGTGCGAGCTGTTCTTCGACCCGAAGCTGTGGTGGCCGATGGGCCGGATGATGCGGCGGCTGGTCCAGAAGAAGCTCGGCTTCCGGACGCTGTTCGACGTGGTGCCGCTCGACGCGACGCTGGTCAAGGGCAGCCACGGCCTGCGCGCGAGCGACCCGGCCGACGGGGCGCTGCTGGTCGCGACGGGCGACGAGCCGACGGCGGCGACGCTGCCGATGACGGCGGTGCGCGACCGGGCGCTGGCGGCGCTGGGGCTGGGGTAGAGGGGGTTGACCTCCGAAGGGCGGAACCGGACATGACCGAGGCCGAGTGGCAAGCGAGCGAGGACACGGACGAGCTGATCGCCTGGGTGCTGCCAAGGGCGGGGCAGCACGAGATGGCTCTGTTCGCCGCCGCGTGTTGCCGCCGCTGCTGGGGCCTGCTCGCGGCCAAAGAGAGCCGGGACGCCGTGCAGGTCGCGGAGCGTTTCGCGGACGGCGGCGCGGACCACTGGCAGTGCGGCGAGGCGGTCTCGGCGGCGCGGAAGGCGGCGGAGGCGGTCTCGCTCCGCGTCGCCCGTCGCAAGCTCACCCCGGCTCACCAGGCCGCAGCGGACGCGGTGCTCGCGGGGATGAACCACATCAACCCCGCGTCGCTACAACTCATGAGCCGCGACGTGTCGGTCGCTCTCGGGGAGCCGTCGCCCAACGCTCACCACGCGCGGCTCCTGCGCGACGTGTGCGATCCGTTCACGCCGGATGCTCCTGCCCTGGCCGGACGAAGCGGCCTCGTCACTGGCCTGGCGCGGGCCGCCTACCGGGAGCGTCTCCTCCCGTCCGGCCATCTCGACCCCGCGCGGCTCGCCGTCCTCTCGGACGCCCTGGAGGACGCCGACTGCACCGACGCCGGCCTCCTCGGCCACCTGCGTGGTCCTGGCCCGCACGTCCGGGGATGCTGGGCACTCGACCTGGTCCTCGGCCAGCGGTGACCTGGCGGTGCCGAGGCTGAAAGGAGCGCCCGGATGTACAATGGACGTGGAGGAAGGAGGTGTCGCCATGCCGCCGATCGTCGCCGCCCCGCCCGAGCAACTCGCCGCCCAGTTCCGCCAGCTGGCCGACCGCTGGCGGGACGAGACGCGCTTCCTGTCGTCCACGACGGAGATCGTCCTGAATCCGGCGTATCAGCGGATCATCGGCCTCGGCCCGGGGGTGATCCCGCTGATCCTGGCGGACCTGGCCCGCGAGCCGGACCACTGGTTCTGGGCGCTGCGCGCGCTGACCGGCGAAGACCCCGTTCCCGCCGAGGCGCGCGGCCGGGTCAAGGCGATGGCGGAAGCGTGGCTGCAATGGGGCCGGCAGAACGGGTATCCGGCATGAACCCGCTCGACCTGCTGTTCCCGGACCTCCAGCGGAACGGCTACCAGATCACCAGTCCCCGCGACCGCGAGTACAACTGCATCGCCTGGGCCGCCGGCGACACAACGCGGTGGTGGTGGCCCGACCCGGCGGAAGAGGGATACTGGCCCGCCGCGGCCCCGGTGCAGGAGACGTTGGTCGCTTTCGTCGCGGCGTTCGCGACGCTCGGTTTCGGCCGGACGGACAGCGAAACGCTGGAACCCGGGGTCGAGAAGGTCGCCCTGTTCGCGAAGGACGGCGTCAAGCCGACGCACGCCGCCCGGCAGTTGCCGTCGGGGCGCTGGACGAGCAAGATGGGCCGCTCGGAAGACATCGAACACGACCTACGCGATCTTGAGGGGGACGTGTATGGGGCGGTGGTCGTTGTTCTACAGCGGCCGATTCTCGACGGCGGCGGTGTCTGATTTCGTGAGCTGTGCTGGGTTTGGCGTCGCGAGGGGCAGGTGAGTCGTCACTCTCCAGATCGGCGGAGGGCGTACCAGTGGCGGAGAGCATATTCATCCATTTCGCCACAGCGACCTGGGATGACCTTGCGCCCTGGCTCGACCAGCGGGCCGTGCGATCGGGCGACCGACTCTGGCACTACCCGGCATCCGACTACACCCTCCTGCTTTACGAGTACCCAGACCTCCAAGCCGAGCACGAGCCGGAGGATCTGGAGCGGCTGCGGGCGCGGCTCGGCCGGCTGCCGAGCCTGTCGCTCTGCCTGGAACTGCGGCGGAGCCGTGGCGACCAGGCGTGTGACGCGGCGGCGGCGTTGGCGGCGGACCTGCTCCGGGCGTTCCCTGGCTTGGCGGACGACGATACCGGAGGCGGCGAGTACTGGTCGCTGGCCGATCTGGAGGCCGACGTCCAGGGGGCGGGGGGCCGGTTTCTCGACTGTTACCGGGTTAGCCAGTGAGGGGTGGCGGAAGCCGTGCTCCGTTCGAGGGCGGGTGCGTTCGGCTGCCCGAATCCGAGTCGCGGACCCCTGAATTGGGAGGGCTTGAACCGCGACGGCCCTTGTTGCGTAATGGGACTGCCCAGGGGCACGTGCCGCGGGGCGAAGGGTTGACCGAGACCTCGATCGCGGAGAACGACATGGCGCGGCACAACAGCGAACTTTGTACCGGGGGCCTCCTTCGGTGCCTCGCAGGGCGGCTCGTTCGCGCCGGTCTTGCTCTCGCTCTCGTCGCGGCGCTGGCCTCCGGCGTCGCCGGACAGGACCCGAAGCAACCCGTCGCCAAGGGGGAGGTCGTTTTGGAGTTCGACAAGGCCGTCATGCATGTCTTCCAGGCCAAGAACGGCGACTACTGGTTCGGAAGTAAGGACAGCGGCGTGTACCGCTACGACGGGAAGACCCTCGTCAACTTCACGACGAAGGACGGGTTGAGCCACAACCACGTCGGAGGCATTCAGGAAGACAAAGCAGGCAACATCTACTTCACGACGTCGTCCGACTTCGACCCCGTCCGGCGCAGGTTCACGCAGGTCATCCAACGATTCGATGGGAAGACCTTCAGCGCGTTGGCCGTCCCGGAGAAGACGCCGGCGGAACAGGCCTGGAAACTGCAACCGGACGACCTGTGGTTCGGTGGCGGCCAGGATTCCGGCGTGGTGTTTCGGTACGATGGGAAGACCATGCACCGCCTCGAGCTCCCGACCACCAAGGAAGGCGACGATTTCCTCGCGGCGCATCCGCGTTCCAAATACCCGAACATCAAATACAGCCCGTACGACACGTACATCAACTACAAGGACAGCAAGGGAAATCTCTGGTTCGGCACCTCGAATCTTGGCGTCTGTCGCTATGACGGGAAGTCCTTCGCCTGGATCCCGGAAAGCGAGTTACGGAACGGGTCGTTCGGGACGCGGTCGATCGTCGAGGACAATGACGGCAAGTTCTGGTTCTGCGATTCGCTGCATCGCTACGTCGTCGACCTGGGCGACCGGGCCGGGCCCCGATTCAAGAAGGAGGAAGGCATTCGCGACGCCAAGGATCCGAAGATGCCGCGGATCGAGGGCATCATCTCCAGCGTCGTGGATAACGCCGGGGTCCTCTGGATGGCGACGTACGGCGACGGGGTCTGGCGGTATGACGGGAAGACGGCCACCCGTTACCCCGTCAAGGACGGCGACCAGGACATCACCCTGTTCACCATTCGCAAGGACACTCAAGGCGGCTTGTGGCTCGGCACGCACGGTGCCGGGCCCTACAAACTGAACGGCAACACGTTCGAGAAGTTCAGGCCCTAACGGCGAAAGGCGGAACCGCCACGACCTTGAGCGGTCCATCCATGCTGCGACCGGTCTATCTCGATCTGCTGGACGTTCTGCTTCCGCTTCTGGCCGTTGCCGTCGCGCTCGTCGCGGGACGGCATCTGGATCGTCTTCCACGTTCCGTCTTTCGCGTCCTTATCGCCCTGACGGTTGTTGGCGTCCTGGTCCTCGGCGTGTCCTACGTCGTGCCCGTCCTGGAGACGGTCCACGACGTACTCTGGTACGTCGGCGGCGGGACAACGGTCGCCTGTCTTCTGGCGACGCTTCTTCTCGGGGTCGTCTGGACCGCGCCCGGACGAAGCACCAGTACCGGATTCTTGAGGGTACTCGTCGGCTTGATCGCCGTCATCGTCGTGCTGACCAGCGGCGGGCGTCTGTGGTGGCGCATGGTCGATCAAACAACCTGGCACAACACCCCGGACGCGCGGGGCTGCCTGACACAGACCACGGGCTGGACCTGCGCGCCCGCGACGGCGACCATGCTCCTGCATCATTACGGGGTCCGCACGAGCGAGGGGGAGATGGCCTATCTCGCCAACACCTCCTACCTGGGCACGGACGTTCGCTCCATCGCCGAGGCCATGACACGCAAGGGACGTTCGCACGGACTACTCGCGCGAGTTGCCTTCGCGGACTATGAGGCCTGTTCGCGACAACCAGGTCCGTTTCTGGCGTGTGTTTGGGTTCCTGGGCTCGGGGGCCATGCGGTCCTTGTGTTTCGGGTCAATCCGGATGACATCGAGTTGATCGACCCTCGCTTCGGACATCGGCAAACGCTCGCGCGAGCGGAGATCGAGCCGCGATGGGAAGGCAGGATCGTTTACCTCGAGGCGGAATAACCGGGCCAACCAAGGCGCGGCGTCGGCGGCCCGGTCCACGGTCCCGGTCACCGGCTTGATCATTCGGCGAAGAGGGCGCACGGATGGACGAGCTTACCCGATATCGGACCACGGACCTGTACCTCTTCTCGGACGACGACCTGACGCCGCTCGCGACGGCCCTCCAGGCCCGGCTGCCGGCGCTGTGTATCGGTGTGAACCGCCTCGCCCATCCCCACCGGGAGGCGTGGTACTGTAACTTCTCGATCGACGGCGGGCCCGACGGGCCGGCCGAAGAGCCGGAGCCGGGCATCGCCGCCGTGCTGGCCGTCATCGAGGCGCTCGATCCACCCCAGCGGTCCGCGTGGGCGGGCTGCTCACAGCGGGTCTTCGACGTCGCCTACGACTGCGGCCGGGGGCCGTTCGCGTTCCGCCAGGAACTCTCGGCCGAGACCCTCGGCCGGCTGGCCTCGGCCGGCGCGGCGCTGCGGGTCACCCTCTACTCTGAACCGGGCACAAGCCAGGAGGACAGCGATGCGGGACGTGATTGACGCCATCCGGGCCTGTCCGCGATTCCGGACCACCGTCTGCGAGGGGTGCGGGGCGGCGATCCACTCCCATGCGCTCCAGATGTACGCCCCGTGTCCCGGGTGCGGGGCCCATTACAAGTGCCGGGGCCTCGGCGAGATCGGCTCCCAGGTGGAGGACGTGATCGACGCCGTTCTGGAGTGGGCCGGGGTCACCCAGGACGAGGTCCGCCGGCGGCATGAGGCCCCGGGCGAGGCATCGGCCGAACCGGGGGCGTAGGCTTTCCGTGAACCGTCACGCGAACAGGCGCGCGACCGGGACGGCGAAGCCGGGCAGCACGTCCGGCAGGGTGAGTTCGTCGCCAGCGTGCAGGATGACCTGGCCGGTCTCGCGGTAGAGCGAGGCGGTGGCGCTGGCCGGATCGATCACGACCACGACGCGAACGCCGGCGCGGAGATACTCGACCACCTTGGCGAACAGGTCGGTCCAGAGGTCGGAAGGCGACTTCACCTCGACGACGAGGTCCGGGGCGACGGGAATAGGCCCTTCCGGCACCTCGCCGCGTGGCAACCGCTCGTAACTCCAGAAGCAAACATCCGCCCCCCGCACGCTGTCCGGACCCGTGCTAACAAACGTGTCGTTTGACATCATGTGCCCGATGTCGTTGGCGTCGAGGTACCCGCACATGAGATGGCCGGTGGTCATGCAGATCTTTCCGTGTCTGGCATGCGGCAAAGTGGCCTCCTTCACGACGCCCTTGACGAGTTCCGCCGACGTGCCGCCGTAGCGGCGAAAGAACTCCTCGACGGTCATCCCCGCCGGGGGCGGCGGCGCGCCCGGGGCGGCCAGGACGATCGGTGGTGCGGGTGGCGCGGACATGGCGTTGGCCCTCCTTCGTGACGGCCCCACCTTACCATCCCGACCACGGCGGTGCCATCCGAACCAAAACACCAACGACCGGAGCGTCCCCCTCCTGGCGCGGAAGGGCCCACTCCGATCGCTGTTCTGGAAGGCTACTCCCGGCTCGCCGGGGTGGTTGCGTCAGTCCTTCTTGACCTCGAACTCGGCGTCGATGACGTCGTCGGGGCCGTCCTTCTTCTGGCCGTCCGGGGACGGGCCGGAGGACGGCGTCGCGCCGCCCTGCTGGGCCTGGGCCAGGAACTGGGCCATGCTTGACATGGCCGTCTTCAGTTCCTCGACCGTCCGCTTGATCGCCGCCGCGTCGTCGCCGGCCATCTGCTCCTTCAGCCGGCCGACCACCGCCGTGATCGGGGCCAGGGCGTTCGGGTCGACCTTGCCCTCGACGTTCTTCAGCTCCTTCTCGACCTGGTAGACCAGGCCGTCCGCCTCGTTGCGGGCGTTGATCAGGTCGACGCGCCGCTTGTCCTCCGCGGCGTGGCTCTCCGCCTCGTGCTTCATCCGCTCGACCTCGTCCTTGTCCAGGCCGGTCGAGCCCTTGATCTCGCGCTTGACCTCCTTGTTCGTGTCGAGGTCCTTCGCCGACACTTCCAGGATGCCGTTGCGGTCGATCTTGAACGTCACCTCGATGCGCGGCTCATTCCGCGGAGCCGGCCGGATGCCCTCCAGGGTGAACTCGCCGAGGAGGCGGTTGCCGTGGCCCTTGGCGATCTCGCTCTCGCCCTGGTAGACCGAGATCGTCACCGCCGGCTGGTTGTCGGCCGCCGTCGAGAAGACGTCCTTCTTCTCGGTCGGGATGACCGTGTTGCGCTCGATCAGCCGCGTCATCCGGCCGCCGAGCGTCTCGATGCCGAGCGACAGCGGCGTGACGTCGGTCAGGGCGATCTCGCTGGCGCTGCCGAGCAGGAGCTGCGAGCCGAGGATCGCCGCCCCGATCGCGACGACCTCGTCCGGGTTGACGCCCTTGTGGCCCTCCTTGCCGAAGATCTCCTTCACCAGGTGCTGGATCGCCGGCATGCGCGTCATGCCGCCGACCATGACGACGTCGTCGATGTCGCCCGGCTTGACCTTCGCGTCCTTGAGCGCCTCCAGGACCGGGCCGCGGCAGCGGTCGATCAGCTTGTCGGCCAGCTGCTCGAACTTCGCCCGGGTGATCGTCATCTGCAGGTGCTTCGCCTGGCCGTTCACCTGGGTGATGAACGGCAGGTGGATCTCCGTGCTCTGCTGGCCGGACAGGTCCTTCTTCGCCCGCTCGGCCGCCTCCTTGAGGCGCTGCAGGGCCATCGGCTCCTTGCGGATGTCGACGCCGTTCTCCTTCTGGAACTCGCCGGCGATGTAGTCGATCAGGACCTGGTCGAAGTCGTCGCCGCCGAGGTGCGTGTCGCCGTTGACGGAGCGCACCGTGAACAGGCCGTTGTTGCACTCGAGGATCGAGATGTCGAACGTGCCGCCGCCGAGGTCGAAGACGGCGATCGTCTTGGCGTCCTTCTTGTCCAGGCCGTACGCCAGCGCCGCGGCGGTCGGCTCGTTGATGATGCGCATGCGCTGGCTGTTGTCGCGGCCGGTGAGCGGGTCCTTGAGGACCCACTCCGTCTTGAAGCCGGCGATCTGGGCCGCCTCGATCGTCGCCTGGCGCTGGGCGTCGTTGAAGTACGCCGGCACCGTGATGACGGCGTAGTTGACCGTCTGGCCGAGGTACGCCTCGGCGGCTTCTTTCAGCTTACGCAACACCATCGCCGAGATTTCCGGCGGGGCGTACGCCTTGCCGTCGATCTCGACGCGGGCCGGCTCGTCCGCGCCGCCGACGATCTTGTACGGGACGAGCTTCTCCTCAGAGACGACCTCCTTGCGGCGTCGGCCCATGAAGCGCTTGATCGAGTAGACGGTGCGGTGCGGGTTGGTGACCGCCTGGCGCTTGGCCGGCTCGCCGACGAGGCGGTCGTTCTTGTCGGTGAACGCGACGACGCTCGGCGTCAGGCGGCTGCCGTCCTGGTTCGCAATGACCTTGACCTCTTTGCCTTCCATGACGGCGACGACCGAGTTGGTCGTCCCGAGGTCGATGCCGATGATCACATCCGTCGCCATGCTGTGCTCCTTTCCCGGCCGGGACACGGCCGGATCGCGGTACTTATTCTCGCTCGTGGAGGGCGTCGGGGCAATCGCCGCTCCAAAAGACAGGGGGTTCAAAGGGAATGAGGGTGGTAAAGCAAGAGGCGTGCCGCCGCGCAAATAAGTTGATGCTAAGCCGCAAATCGTTCGCCAGCTATGACATAGAACGAGGGAAAACCAGGCGGCGAGAACGCCGCCTGGCCGGGTGTGTCATTTTGGCAGTCCGTCGCGTCAGGGGTCGTTCGGCTTGGCGGGCACTCGGGCCCACGCCTTGAGGAGCTTGTCGTCGAAGCCGGCCGTGACGAGGGTCTTGCCGTCCGGGCTGAAGCAGACCCCCGCACAGACGCGGGGGTGTCCCGGGAATACCTCGGCTTTGCCGGTGGCGATGTCCCACACCCGGATCATGTCGTCGCCGACCGACGCGACGACCTTGCCATCCGGGCTCCACGCGACCGAGAAGACCTCGGCCGGGTGGTCGAACGTGGCGGTGTTCTTGCCGGTCGCCACGTCCCAGAGGCGCACCGTCCGGTCGCCGGCCCCGGAGGCGAGCGTCTTGCCGTCCGGGCTGAACGCGACCGCGTAGACATCGACGAAGTGGCCCTTCAGCACGGCGGTCGTCTCGCCGGTGGCGACATCCCACAGGCGGATGTGGTCGTCGCTGGTACCCGAGGCGACCATCTTGCCTTCCGGGTGGAACGCCATCGCGTTGACGATCTCCGTGCGGCTGCGCCAGGCGGCGGTTTCCTTGCCGGTCGCGACGTCCCACCGCCGGACGGCCCTGTCTTGGAGTTCCCCGCTGGAGACGAGGGTCTTGCCGTCCGGGCTCCAGGCGACGCAGCGGACTTTGTCGATGTGCCCCTTCAGGACGGCCGTGTTCTCGCCGCTGGCCGCGTCCCAGAGGTAGACGTGCTTGTCGTTGCTGGCCGCGGCGAGGGCCTTGCCGTCGGGGCGGAACGCGACGGACCGGACCGGCTGGGTGGGCCCCTTCAGCGTGGCGGTGCTCTTGCCGGTGGCGGGATCCCACAGCCGGACGGTGCGGTCCTCGCTGCCGGACGCGAGCGACTTGCCGTCCGGTCGGAACGCGACGCACGTCGTGCGGCCGTCGTGATCGGTGAAGGTGACCAAGGGCTGGCGCTCCTCGAACCCGACCGGCGGCGTGCCGGGCACGGGCGTGGTCGGGTCCCCCGGCGCGAGTTCCCACAGGTGGACGAGGCGGTCTTCGCCCCCGGAGGCAAGCGTCTTGCCGTCCGGGCTGAACGCGAGCGCGAAGGCCCAGCCCCTGTGGCCCTTCAGGGTGGCGGTGTTCTTCCCGGTCGCGATGTCCCACAAGTAGACCGCGTCGCTGCCAACCGCCACGGCCTTACCGTCCGGGCTGACGGCCAGCGCGCCGACCTCGCGCGGGTGGCGGAGGGTGTGCTTCACCTTGCCGGTCGCCACGTCCAACAGGCGCAGTTCCTTGCCGCCCGCCGAGGCGGCGAGCGTCTTGCCGTCGGGGGCGAAGGCCAGGTGGCGGGTAAGTTCGGGCTCCCCCAGGACGGTCGCCTTGCCCGTGGCGACGTCCCACAGGCGGATCGTGTTGTCGTCGCTGCCGGAGGCGACCGTCTTGCCGTCCGGGCTCCAGGCGACCGCGCCGACTCTCTCCTTGTGCTCCTTCCAGATGGCGACGTCCTTCCCGGTGGCGACGTCCCAGAGCCGGACCGTGCCGTCGTGGTTGCCGGAGGCCAGTTTCTTGCCGTCCGGGGAGAAGGCCAGGCTGTCCGCCGCGACGAGGGGCGTATCGAGGGCGTGCGTCCCCTTGCGGTTCGCCACGTCGTAGAGCAGGATGCGCCAGTCCAGCTCGGTATAGGCCAGCATCTTGCCGTCCGGGCTGACGGCCATGGTCCGGATGCGCGGCGTCGGGATCTCGGCGACCGCCTTGGCGGTCGCGATGTCCCACAGGCGAGCCGTCCCGAGGCCGCCGATGGACGCCAGGAGCTTGCCCTCCGAGACGAACCCCACGCCCGCGATTGACGAGCCGTGCCCGGCAAGGGTGGCTCGCGGCTTCGGGTCCCGAGGCGGCGCGGGGGTAACTTGCGGCTGTGGGTCCTGCGATGGCACCGCCGATGGCTGGGAGCAGGCCACCACGCTGGAGATGACGAGCAGTAAGGCCGCGTACCGGAGTGAGACGGCTGCCTGTTTCATGAGGATGCTCTGGGAGAAATCTTATCGGTCAGGAAGGTGGGTTGCCTGGCGGCGCGAGCGTGCGCCGCCAGGCGTGGGAGAGGATGAGAAGGTGTTACGGCTCCTTGCCGACCGGGGCGGCGGGTACGTCCCAGAGGTGGATGAGGCGGTCCTCCGACCCGGACGCGAGCGTCTTGCCGTCCGGGCTGAACGCCAGCGCGAACACCCGCTCCTTGTGCCCCTTCAGGACGGCGGTGTTCTTCCCGGTGGCGACGTCCCACAGGTAGACCGCGTGGTCGGTGCACCCGGCCGCGACCGTCCGGCCGTCCGGGCTGGCCGCGACGGCGTTGACCTCGCGCGGGTGGCGGAGGGTGTGCCTCACCTTGCCGGTCGCGACGTCCCACAGGCGCAGCACGTTCCCCCCCTCAACGGCGAGGGTCTTGCCGTCCGGGGTGAAGGCGAGGTGGCGGACCGCCTCGCCCGTGTCCAGGACGGTCGCCTTCCCGGTAGCGGCATCCCAAAACCGGAGCGTCATGTCGCTGCTCCCGGAGGCGAGGGTCTTGCCGTCCGGGCTCCAGGCGACGGCGTTCACCCTCACCTTGTGCCCCGTCCAGACGGCGCGGTCCCGCCCGGCGGCGACGTCCCAGAGCTTTACCGTCCCGTCGCTGTTCCCGGCGGCGAGGGTCTTCCCGTCCGGGGAGAAGGCGAGGCTGTCCGCCGCGACGCGGTCCATCTCGAACGCGGTGCGCTGCTTCCAGGTCGGGACGTCGTGGAGGTGGATCGCCCAGTTCAGACTCCCCCACGCCAGCGTGTTGCCGTCCGGGCTGAACGCGATCGACCACGTCCCCGGCGTCGGGATGTCGGCGGTCGCCTTCCCGGCGGCGAGGTTCCAGAGCCGGATCGCCCCCCGGCCCTCGACCGACACCAGGCGCTTTCCGTCGGGGTGGAAGGCGATCAGGTTGACCGGGCCGCCGTGCGGCCCGAGGGTCGCCCGTGGCTTCGCGCCTTCTTGCGGGGCGGCCGGCTGCGCGGCGGGGCCGGCGCAACCGAGGGCGAACGATAAGGCCGCCAGGCGCAGGTAAAGGGATGGCTGCTTCATGGCTTCGCTCCCGTGGATACCTTCTCTGTCAGGCCGACGAGAGTTGGCGTGACACCCGATGGAACCAGGTGGTCTTCGAGAGATTCGAGCAGGGGGGCGGGATGTCTTGACGGGTAACGTGAGGTTACGCACCCCCAGGACGCCGGCAAGGCCGGAACTCGTTTTACGCAAGAATCGCGAAACTTCTTACTTGTGAACGGCCTTCAGCCCGATCCGGCTGCCATCTTGGCAGCACAGCCCAAACCGAACCCACACACGGCCGGACAAAGCGACAGAATCGCTCCGAAAAGGCGGTTTCACGCCGTCGGGAACGCGGCAACCCGTTGACGGGGTTCGGGGTGCGTCCTACGATAAGACCCAAGTTGGCCGGGCTCCAACGTTTCGGGGGCACCCATGGCGCGTGATAAAGAGGGCTCCGCAGGCAGCAGCAAGGCCACCGCCAAGACGCTGCGCGACCTGCGTGGGCAGATCGACAAGGTCGATCAGCAGATCCTCAAACTCATCAACGATCGCGCCAAACTCGCCGTCGAGGTCGGCAAACACAAGACCGACAACGGCGACGAGGTCTTCTCCCTCGCCCGAGAAGAAGAAGTTCTTCAGAACGTTATTCAGCTGAACGAGAAAGGCAAGGGCGTCCTGCCGGCCCAGGCGGTGCGCGCCATCTTCTGCGAGATCATGAGCGGGGCCCGCTCGCTCCAGAAGACGTTCAAGGTGGCGTATCTCGGCCCGGAGTACAGCTTTAGCCACCTGGCGGCCCTCGAACGCTACGGCTCCAGCATCGAGTTCATCGCCGTCGGCAGCATCGCCGCCGTGTTCGAGGAGGCCGACCGCGGCCACGTCGATTTCGGCGTCGTCCCGGTCGAGAACTCGACCGACGGCCGCATCGCCGACACGCTGGAGATGTTCCAGCAGACGCCGCACCTGCTCATCTGTGCCGAGATCCGCCTGCAGATTCACCACAACCTGATGGCGAAGTGCGACCAGCAGGACATCCGCCGGGTCTACAGCAAGCCGACCGCCCTGGCCCAGTGCCGCAACTGGCTCAGCAAGAACGTGCCGCACGCCGTCCTCAAGGACGTCGCCAGCACGGCGTGGGCGGCCGAGCTGGCGAGCAAGGAGCCGGGGGCGGCGGCGGTGGCGAGCCGGCAGGCGGCGACGAAGTACGGCCTGCGCATCCTGTTCAGCGAGATCGAGGACTCGCCGTACAACGAGACGCGCTTCGCCGTCATCGGCCGACACAAGGCGGGCAAGACCGGCCGCGACAAGACGGCGATGATGTTCCGCCTGCCGCACAACCCCGGCTCGCTGGCCGGCGTGCTCGACACGCTCGCCCAGAACAAGATCAACCTCACCTGGATCGAGTCGTTCCCGGCCCGGACGCCCCGGCCGGAGTACGTCTTCTTCGTCGATCTGGAAGGGCACCGCGACGACCCGAAGGTCGCCAAGACGCTCAAGGCCCTCGAAGGGCAGTGCCTGGAGCTGACCGTGCTCGGCTCGTTCCCGATGGCGACGCTCGCCACGTCGTGAGCGGCCTCATATAGCCCCGGGCTTGCCCGGGGTTTTTTGGTTGCGAAGACCCCGGGCTTGCCCGGGGCTAAATGAAGAAGGCGTTCGCCATGCGGCAGAAGATCGTCGTCGGCAACTGGAAGATGAACACGACGCGCGACACGGGCCGCAAGCTCGCCGAGGCCCTCGCCGCCGGCTGCGGCAAGGAGACCGACGTGCGCGTCGGCGTCTGCCCGCCGGCGTGCTACCTGGCGCTGGTCGGCGAGGAGCTGCGCGGCAGCTCGATCGGCCTGGGGGCGCAGAACTGCCACTGGGAAAAGAGTGGCGCGTACACCGGCGAGATCAGCGCCGGCATGTTGGCCGACCTCGGCTGCCGCTACGTCATCCTCGGCCACAGCGAGCGGCGGCACGGCATGGGCGAGTCGGACGCCGTCATCAACAAGAAGGTCAAGGCGGCCCTGAGCGTCGGCCTGGAGGTCATCCTCTGCCTGGGCGAACTGCTCGAGGAACGGCAGGCGAACCAGACGTTCGCCATCCTGGAGCGGCAGCTCGCCGGGTCGCTCGACGGCATCGACGCTGCCGGTCTGGAGAAGGTCATCCTCGCCTACGAGCCGGTCTGGGCGATCGGCACCGGGGTGACGGCGACGCCGGAGCAGGCCCAGGAGGCGCATGCGTTCATCCGCGGCTGGGTCGCCAAGAACCGGGGCGACAAGGCGGCGGCCCGGCTGCCGATCCTTTACGGCGGCAGCGTCAAGGCGACCGGGAGCGAGCAGGCGGCGGCCGCGGTGCGGGCCCTCGCCTCGCAGCCGGACATCGACGGCGGCCTGATCGGCGGGGCGAGCCTGGTGCCGGAGGACTTCCTCAAGATCGTCGCCATCGTCCACGAGGTCGGCTGACACCCGGCCGGCTTTTCTCCCTTGCAATCACTCCCGGCCCTGATAGGATGCTGGGAGTACAGAGCGTAGTTTTACCATCGCGCGACGAGATCCAGGAGACCCCCCGGCGGAGGGTTACGAGGCTCGAGATGATCACGAAGGACCGCAAGACAGAAATCATCGACCAGTTCCGCCGCGAGCCGACCGACACCGGCTCGCCGGAGGTGCAGATCGCGCTGCTGACGGCTCGCATCAACGAACTGCACGAGCACATGCGGCTGCACAAGAAGGACCACGCCTCGCGGCGCGGCCTTCTCAAGATGGTCAGCAAGCGGTCCGGCCTCCTGGCGTATCTGAAGGAAAAGGATCGCAATCGATACCTGGCCGTGATTCAGAAACTGGGCCTGCGCAAGTAGCAAGCGAACAAGCGAGGCGGGGGCTCCGGCTACCCGCCTCGTCGCCTTAGTAACCCACCCTTCTTCCTCCTCCGCCGGGGAGCTTCTTCCCCTCGTCGCCTGAGGCCGGCATCGCGCCGCCTACAGGAGGGCATTCCGTGCAGGTTGTTCGAGTCGAGCGTCCCCTCGGAGCCGGGGTTCTCAGTCTGGAGACCGGCAAGATCGCCAAGCAGGCCCACGGGGCCGTCATCACCCGCTACGGCGACACCGTCACCCTCGCCGCCGCCGTCGAGGGCTCCCCGATCCCGGGTCGCGATTTCTTCCCGCTCACGGTCGATTACCGCGAGCGCGTCGCCGCCGCCGGCAAGTTCCCCGGCGGCTTCATCAAGCGCGAGGGCCGGCCGACCCAGAAGGAGATCCTCACCTCGCGCCTGATCGACCGGCCGATCCGGCCGCTCTTCCCCGCCGACTACATCAACGAAGTCCAGGTCATGTGCAGCGTCCTCTCCGCCGACAAGGAGAACGACCCGGACATGCTCGCCATGGCCGGCGCGAGCGCCGCGCTACACATCTCGAAGATCCCGTTCCTGACGCCGACCGGCTCCGTCCGCGTCGGCCGGGTCGGCGGCGAGCTGCTGCTCATGCCGACCCACACCCAGATGGAGGAGAGCGACCTCGACCTCGTCGTCTCCGGCACGCGCAAGGCGATCACGATGATCGAGGGCTTCGCCCGGGAGATGCCCGAGGCGGACATGCTCGCCGCGATCCAGTTCGCCCACGAGGGCGTCGTCGCCGTCGTCGAGCTGGTCGAGGAGCTGCGCGACAAGCTCGGCCTGCCGGCCAAGGAACTACCCGAGGCCCCCGGCCCGAGCGCGCTGCTGACGGCGATGATGAAGAAGTTCGGCGACGAATTCCGCACGCGGAAGCTGACCGCCGGCAAGATGGAACGCGCCGCCGCCATCCGCGAGCTGCGCGAGAAGGTCGCCGCCGAGTACCTCCCCGAGGAGGGCGAGGGCGAGTACACGCCGGCTCAGGTCTCGGCCGCGTTCTACCAGATGGAGGAGAAGCTCGTCCGCCAGCTGATCCTGGAGGGCAAGCGCCTCGACGGCCGGACGAACAAGCAGATCCGGCCGCTCGTCTGCGAGGTCGGCCTGCTGCCGCGGACGCACGGGTCGGCCCTGTTCCAGCGCGGCGAGACGCAGGCCCTGGTGACGACGACCCTCGGCACGTCGAGCGACGAGCAGCGCGTCGACGGCCTGATGGACGAGTACAGCAAGAAGTTCATGCTCGACTACAACTTCCCGCCGTTCTCCGTCGGCGAGTGCAAGCCGATCCGCGGGCCGGGCCGGCGCGAGATCGGCCACGGCGCGCTGGCCGAGCGCAGCCTGAAGGCCGTCGTCCCGTCCGTCGAGAAGTTCCCGTACACGATCCGGCTCATCTCCGACATCCTGGAGTCGAACGGCTCGTCGAGCATGGCGTCGGTCTGCGGCGGGACGCTCGCCCTGATGGACGCCGGCGTGCCGATCTCGAACCCGGTCGCCGGCATCTCGATCGGCCTGGTCAAGGACGGCGACAAGTTCGTCCTGCTGACCGACATCATGGGCGACGAGGACCACTTCGGCGACATGGACTTCAAGATCGCCGGCACCGGCCGCGGCATCACCGGCATCCAGCTCGATCTGAAGATCGACGGCATCGACGCGGAGATCATCCAGGGCACGCTCGAGCAGGCCCGGGAAGCCCGCCGCGAGATCCTGCGGGCGATGCTGACGACGACGCTCAAGAAGCCGCGCGACACGATCAGCGACTACGCGCCGCGGCTGTTGACCATCAAGATCAACCCGGAGAAGATCGGCGCGCTGATCGGCCCGGGCGGAAAGAACATCAAGGGCATCCAGGAATCGACCGGGGCGAAGATCGACATCGAGGACGACGGCACGGTCTACATCTCGCACAGCGAGGCGGCCGGGGCCGAGGCGGCCAAGCTGAAGGTCGAGGCGATCACCGAGGAGGTGCGCGTCGGCAAGGTCTACGAGGGGAAGGTGACGTCGATCAAGGACTTCGGCGCGTTCGTCGAGATCCTGCCGGGCCGGGACGGCCTGTGCCACATCAGCGAGCTGGACGACAAGTACGTCGGCAAGGTCGAGGACGTGGTCAAGCTCGGCGACCGGCTGCGGGTGAAGGTGATCGCGATCGACGAGCACGACCGCGTCAAGCTGTCGCGCAAGGCCCTGCTGCGCGAGCAGGCCGGCACGGCCGCCCCGGCCGGCGACGGCGAGCCGGAGGAGACGCCGCCCCAGCAGCAACAGCCCCGCCGCGAGGGCCGCGAAGGCGGCGGTGGCGGCGGCCGTCGCGGCGGCGGCGAACGCCGGCGGCGCGACGAGGAGTAGCTCAAACAAGTCAGAAGTCAGAAGTCAGAAGTCACAAGTAAAGCACTTCTGACTTCTGACTTCTGACTTCTGACCTGGTGAGAAATGACCGACGAGCAATACCTCGACCTGGCCGAGCTGGCCGGCGGGTTCATCCACGACATCAAGAACCACCTCGGCACGCTCAGTCTGAACCTGCAACTCCTTGCCGAGGAGTTCGAGTCGCCGCAGTCGCCGCGCGAGCGGAAGGCCCTCGCCAAGGTCGACCGCCTCCGCGGCGAGTGCCAGCGCCTCGTCGATATCTCCAACGACTTCCTGCGCTTCGCCCGGGTGAAGGACCTCGACCGCCAGCCGGCCCGCCTGGCCGAGGTCGTCGAGGAGATGGTCGATTTCTTCACGCCGATGGCCCGCCAGCACGATATCGACATCAAGTGCTACGTCCCGGCCGACCTGCCGCCGGTCGGCCTCGACCGCGACCTGTTCAAGCAGGCGCTGCTGAACCTGCTCCTGAACGCCCAGCAAGCGATGCCGAGCGGCGGGACGATCACCCTCCAGGCGACGGCCGAGCCGGGGAGCGTCCGCCTGGTGCTGATCGACACCGGCGAGGGCATGGCCCCGGACGTCGTCGCGAGGGCGTTCCGGCCGTTCTACACGACGAAGCCGGGCGGCTCCGGCCTCGGCCTGCCGACGGCGCGCAAGATCGTCCTCGCCCACGGCGGCGACCTCGCCGTCGAGAGCGCCCCCGGCGTCGGGACGCGCTTCACGCTCACCCTGCCGCGGACGACGCCGGAGCCCGCCCCGGCCGGCGTGCCCCTCGCCGACCTCAACGGCCAGGTTCTGCCGCTGAGCGAGGTGAAGATCCCCGCCCTGGACCGCGGCTTCCTCTTCGGCGACGGCGTCTACGAGGTACTCCGCGTCTACGGCGGCAAGCCGTGGCTGGAGGAGGAGCACTTCGCGCGCCTGGGGCGGTCGCTCGGCGAGATTCGCCTCGGCGGCGTCGATCTGGCCGGGCTGCGCCGGAGGATGCACGCCCTGCTGACGACCAGTGGTCAGCGGGAAGCGACGGTCTACATCGAGGTGACGCGCGGCGTCGCCAGCCCGCGGACGCACGCCTTCCCGAAGAACGCGACGCCGACGGAACTGCTCTGGGTCGCGCCGTACGACGACACGGCGACGGCGAAGGGGCGGCGCGACGGCGTCGGCGTGGTGTTGTATCCGGACCTGCGCTGGCGGCGCTGCGACGTCAAGTCGGTCAACCTGCTCGGCAACGTCCTCGCCTGCCAGGCCGCGAAGGAGGCCGGCTGTCCGGAGGCGCTCCTCTTCACGCCGGACGGCCTGCTCTCCGAGGCGTCGCATTCGAGCTTCTTCGGCGTGTTTGGCGGCGTCCTCGTCACGACGCCGCTGAGCCCGGCCGTGCTGCCGAGCATCACGCGCGAGCTGGCCCTGCGCCTGGCGAAGGGGCTGGCCCTGCCGGTCGAGGAGAGGTCGCTGCACCGCGACGAGCTGGCGGCGCTCGACGAGTTGTTCCTGGTCGGGACGACGTCCGAGGTGCTGCCGGTCGTGCGCGTCGATGGCCGGCCGATCGGCACCGGCGAGCCGGGGCCGATCACGCGCCGGCTCCAGGAAGCGCACGTCGCGGCCGTCGCGGCGTTTCTCGCCGCGCCGTCGCCGAAGTCGTGAGACTTCGGATCGTACCGGCCCCGAAGTCTCACGACTTCGGCTACGATGACCGTCCGCGTATCGCCCTTCTCACGGCCGCGCACCGCGCCGCCCACGCCGGGAGATTCCCCTTCGTTTCTGGGCCATTTTCGCCGATTTTCGCCGCTCGCATCGAACGGCACGACCGTTGCGTTAGGCACGTTCGTAACGCGGACGGGTGCTGGCGAAAGGTTCCCCCGGCCTGGCCGCGCGAAACATACTCGCTCAGGGAGGCGATCCCATGGCTGCCAAGAAGGAAAACCGCTCGATGGTGGTCGGCATGTTCCGTGACCGTTCCGACGCGAGCCAGGCCTACGCCTGGCTGCTGGCGCGCGGCTACGCCGATTCCGAGATCAACGTCCTGATGTCGAACGAGACGCGGTCCTACTTCGAGAAGGAAGAGGGCAAGCACGGCGTCGGCTCGCACGCCGCCGAGGGGACCGCCGTCGGCGGCACCGTCGGGGCGGCGGTCGGGGCGACGACGGCGGCCATCCTCGCGATGGGCACCGCCGTGCTCCTGCCGGGCATCGGCTGGGTGGCCGGGCCGCTCCTGGCCGGCCTCGCCGGGGCGGGCGGCGGCGCGGTCGCCGGCGGCCTCGTCGGCGGCCTGATCGGCCTCGGCATCCCCGAGTCGAACGCCGCCGCCTACGAGGAGGCCCTCAAGAACGGCGGCATCGTCCTCGGCGTCAAGCCGCACGAGGGTGACGCGAGCGACATCAAGACGCAGTTCTCGAAGCTGCACGGCGAGAACATCCACGCCCAGGCGTGACCCGACTCGCCGCGGGGCCGCGCGGCCGACCACGCCCGCCCGGCCCCGTTGCTATTTCTCAGTGAAAGGAGCCCGTCATGAAGATCCTCGGCCTCGTCCTGATCGTCCTCGGCGTACTCGGCCTTGTCTATCAGGGGTTCACCGTCTGGACGCGCAAGAAAGTCGTCGATGCCGGCCCGCTCCAGGTCGATGCGGCGACGCCGACGACGGTGTGGGTCCCGCCGGCGCTCGCCCTCGGGGCGGTCGTCCTCGGCGTCGTGGCCCTGCTCCTAGGCTAACGCCGGACACGAAACCGACCCGGCCGCGCGGCGACCCGCGCGGCCGTTTCCATTCCCCGACCGGAGGAGGTTCCCATGGTCCAGCAAGCGACACGCCCGCTCGTCGTCGGCGTCTTCCCCGACCCGGACGACGCGAGCCGGGCGTACTCCTGGCTGCTCGCCAACGGCTACGGCTCCGACGAGATCAACGTCGTCCTGTCGCCGGAGACGCGCGAGCGCTACCGGCTCTTCCCCGAGGCGCAGGCCCAGACGGACGGCTCGCGTACCGCCGGCGGCGTGGCCGCCGGGGCGGCGGTCGGCGCGACGGCCGCCGCGATCGCCGCGATCGGGACGGCGGTCCTCGTCCCGGGCGTCGGCTGGGTGGCCGGGCCGCTGTTGGCGGCCCTGGGCGGGGCGAGCGCCGGCGCGGTGACCGGCGGCCTGATCGGCGGCATGATGGATCTGTCCATCCCGGAGTCGAACGCCCAGGAATACGACAAGGCCGTCAAGGCCGGCGGCGTCGTCCTGGCGGTGACGCCGCGCGACGGCGACGGGGCGTCGGTCCGGGAGCGCTTCCAGGCGTTCCGCGGCGAGCACGTCTACGCGGCGTGACCCCTCGCGCCGGGGCGCATTCCGCCCCGGCGCGAACCGCCCGGGCCGGTTGACAACCGGGCGGGCGTGTCCCATGCTTCGGCGGGGAAGTCTGCACCGTCTCTCCGCTCGCGCCAAACACGACCCATCCCGCCTCGAGCGGACTTTCCTGCCGGTCCATGGCCCGTCGCCGACCGACTCGCCCGGGGATGGGCGTGAGGACCGTCCGATGGAACCCGCACGTCCGCGCACCGACGACCCGGCCGAGCCGACGCGCGTCCCGAACCGCCCCGCCGACTTCGAGGTCGAGACGGCCCACGCCGCGCAGGAGCGGACCGCCGTCCCCGGCGGGACGACCGCCGTGCCGTCCCTGCCCGCCCCGGGGATGATCCTCGGCAAGTATCGCCTGCTCCAGCCGATCGGCTCGGGCAGCTCGTGCGTCGTCTACAAGGCGGAGCACCTCAAGCTGCCGATGCCGGTCGCGGTGAAGATCCCGCGCCTGGCCGAGGTCGAGAACACCGCCGCCCTGCGCGAGCAGCTCCGGACCGAGGCGGCCCTGCTCGCCCACGTCAACCACCCGAACCTGCTCCGCCTGTGGGACTACGACGACGACCCGTACCCGTACCTCGTTGTCGAGTACGTCGCCGGGTCGACCCTCGGCCAGGTGATGCGGACCCAAGCCCAGCGCGGCACGGCCGGTCCGGGCCGGCCGCCAGGCGGCCTGCCGGCTGGGTGGGTGCTCCAGCTGGCGTACCACGCGGCGAAGGGCCTGAAGGCGGCCCACCAGATGGGGATCGTCCACCGCGACCTGAAGCCGGAGAACGTCATGGTCACTGACGACGGCCTGGTCAAGGTGGCCGACCTGGGCCTCGGCTCGGCGCTGGGCCGGCTGCTCAAGGGCGTCGGCCGGAGCAGCACGCACGGGTCGATCACCGGCACGGCGGCGTACATCGCCCCGGAACAGGCCCTGAACGCCGACGCCGCGGACCACCGGGCGGACATCTACTCGCTCGGGGCGACGGTCTACCACGCCGTGGCGGGGCAGATGCCGTTCGCGGGCCGGTCGCCGATGGAGGTGATCCTGCGCCACATAAACGAGCCGCTGCGGCCGTTGATCCAGGTCGTGCCGGGGGTGAAGCGCGAGATATCCGACCTGGTCGGCAAGATGCTGTCGAAGCGCCCGGACAACCGCCACCCGACGTACGACGACCTGCTGGGGCACATCCGGCTCGTGCTCAAGGCGTGAGCCGACGGTCCCTCGAACGCCGGCACTTATTTGTCGGCCTTCTTCTGGTCCCATTCCCCGCTCAGGTCGATCGGTCTTCCGCCCTTCTCAAACGTGAGCGTCTTCGGGCTCGTGAGTTTCAGCTTGTCGCCGTTGACCTCGTAGGCGATCTCGGCCAGCTCCTTGCGCTTGCCGTCGCTCGTCTCGGCGAGGACGAGGAACCGCTTCTTGTCTTTCTCCTTCAACTCGGCGATCCAGGTCGGGCCGGCCTTCACGAAGACGCCGCCCTTGGACACGAAGTTGAACACGGCCGCCTGGCCGACGGTGTTGTCTTTCTTGAACTCCAGTTTCAGTTCGCAGCGTCCGGTGACGCCCGGGGCGAACTCCATCTTCGGGCTCGTCCAGGAGCCGTTGAGTTGTTCGATGTCCTTCGCGAACTCCTTGGCGTTGGCTTCCGTCTGGTCGCCGGCGGGTGCCGCGACGACGAGCAGGAGAAATACGGCCACCG
>Ga0268299_1001901_pt1 | contig 29908 bp, 26 predicted proteins | sample NOBtaG_FD_193484 | JGI IMG/M metagenome (GOLD analysis project Ga0268299, IMG submission 193484) | Activated sludge microbial communities from bioreactor in Nijmegen, Gelderland, Netherland - NOB reactor | ecosystem: Engineered > Bioreactor > Aerobic > Activated sludge | place: Netherlands...
AAAGGCGGTGCTTCTGTCGATGGATTCGACGCTGCGGTCGAACCTGTCGGTCGGCATGCCGCTGGATCTGTGCGTGATCGAGCGCGACGCCTGCCGCGTCAGCCGCACCCGGCGGATCGAAGCGGGCGATCCGGCCTTCCGCGCCATGTCGGAAGCCTGGTCACAGGCGCTGCGCGAGGGGTTCCAGCAGATCGTCCTGTAAGGCGATCTGATTCCCGCTGCCCCCGATGCGCTTTCGCGACACCGCGCGTCGGCGGCAGGCTGGTGGCGGGCCGCCCGGGCTGGTTCAGTCAGGCAAAGGAGATTTGCCATGCGTGCCGCCGTCCTTCGCCAGTTCCGCAGCGATCTGAGCCTTGAAACCGTTCCCGACCCGGTCTGCGAGGCCGATGGCGTGGTGCTGAAAGTGCTGGCCTGCGGTATCTGCCGCAGCGACTGGCACGGCTGGGTGGGCGAACATCCCAAGCTCCGCCCCGGCGCCATCCCGGGCCACGAATACTGCGGCGAGGTGGTCGAGGCCGGGCCCCTGGCCAGATGGCAGGTGGGCGACCGGGTGATCGCGCCCTTCATCCTGGCTTGCGGCGCCTGCCCCGATTGCCAGTCGGGCAACCAGACCACCTGCAAAAGCCAGCGTGTGCCGGGCTTTGGTGAGCCGGGCGCCTATGCCGAATTCATCTCGGTGCCCCATGCCCACAATCTGGCCCGCCTGCCCGAAAGCCTGTCGCCGGCGCTGGCGGCGGGGCTTGGCTGCCGGGTGACCACGGCCTGGCATGCGCTGACCGGCCGCGCGGCGCTGCAGGCCGGCGAATGGCTGGCGGTGCATGGCACGGGCGGGGTGGGGCTGTCGCTCTTGCTGATCGGCCGGGCGCTGGGGGCGCGGGTGGTGGTGGTGGATATCGTGGCCGAGCGGCTGTCGCATGCCCTGTCGCTGGGCGCCGAGGCGGCGGTGGATGCGCGCGACGGCGATGTGGCGGCGCGGATCGTCGAGATCACCGGCGGCGGCGCCCATGTCAGTGTCGAGGCGCTGGGAATCGCGGCCACGGCCAATGCCTCGCTTGAATGCCTGCGGCCGCTGGGGCGGCATGTGCAGGTGGGGCTGCCCACCGGCCACACCGCGCGGATGGAGATCAACATGAACGCGGTCTACATGAAGCAGTTGTCGGTATTCGGCACCCGCGGCATGCCGGCCTGGCGCTATCCGTCGCTTCTGACGATGATCGAGACCGGCCGGGTGGATGTGCGCCCGATCGTGGCGCGCGAGGTGCCGCTGTCGGCTGCCAGTGCCGAACTGCGGGCCTTTGACGCGCCGATGCCGCCGGGCGTGGCGGTGATCACCGATCTGACCGGCTGAGCGCGGCCGTCAGCAGATGCACCCGGATCGCCGAGGCCAGCCCGATATCGGGCGGGCGGGCCGCGTCGATCTCGGCCGCCAGCGCATTCAGGCTTTGGCCGCGTGACAGCGCCAGATTGCGGAAGGCCTGCCAGAACGCCGCCTCCATCGACACGCTGGTGCGGTGGCCGTGAAGGGTCAGCGAGTGTTTTTCGGGGCGGCTGGACATGGGGGGAGTGTAACCGGGGTCGGGCAGGGAGACAAAATCCTTGGAAGGATTTTGGAAATTTCTTCGAAGAAATTTCCAAGTTTCTTTGAAGAAACTTGGCTACACCACGATCCGCACCGGTTCGGCATTGCAGAAGATCACGATATGGCCGCCGTTTTCCACCGCGCGAAAGCCACGCCGGGCGATTTCGCGCAGGAACCGCTCACGCCCGACCAGCCTTTCCACATCGCTGACGCGGCGGCGGACGATGCCGCCTTCGGCAGCGGTCCGCGCCGAGAATATCTGGGCGATCCAGCGGTCGGGCGACAGGTGGTCGGGCAAGGGTTGCAGCATGGCGGTCACCTCCGCCCCGCAGCCTGCCGCAAACCGGTTACCGGCGGGTTAATCGCCGTCGCGCCGGTGCCCGTCCAGATCGCGGGCCGATTTCTCGGCCTGCGCCTTCTGCAACTGACGCTCGGCCTTGGTCAGGCCGAATTTCGCGGCATTCTCATCCCCCTTGGCGCGGGCGGCCTTGCGGGCCGCCTGCTTTTTCACCTGCCGGAGGTTGACGACCTCACCCATCTCAGCCCTTGGGGCTGATCATGTCTTCGGGCCGCACCACACGGTCGAAGGTTTCGGCATCGACGAAGCCAAGGGCAATCGCCTCTTCCTTCAGGGTCGTGCCGTTCTTGTGGGCGGTCTTGGCGACCTTGGTCGCGTTGTCATAGCCGATGGTGGGGGCCAGCGCCGTCACCAGCATCAGGCTTTCCTTCATCAGTTTGTCGATCCGCGCGGTATTGGCCTGGGTGCCGACCACCATGTTGTCGGTGAAGGACCCCGCCGCATCGCCCAGAAGCTGCATGGACTGCAGCACGTTGTAGGACATCATCGGGTTGTAGACGTTCAGCTCGAAATGGCCCTGCGAACCGGCAAAGCCCACCGCCGCGTCATTGCCCATGACATGGGCGCAGACCATGGTCAGCGCCTCGGCCTGGGTGGGGTTCACCTTGCCCGGCATGATCGACGAACCCGGCTCGTTTTCCGGCAGGATCAGTTCGCCAAGGCCCGAACGGGGGCCGGAGCCCAAGAGACGCAGGTCATTGGCGATCTTGAACAAGGCCGCCGCCACGGTCTTCAGCGCGCCCGAGAACATGACCATCGCGTCATGGGCCGCCAGCGCCTCGAACTTGTTCGGCGCGGTGACGAAGGGCAGGCCGGTGATCCGTGCAATCGCCGCCGCCACGCGGGTATCCCAGCCGACGCGGGTGTTCAGCCCGGTGCCCACGGCGGTGCCGCCCTGCGCCAGTTCGTAGATGTCTGGCAGGCAGGCCTTGACCCGGGCAATCCCCTTGTCGACCTGCGTCGCATAGCCCGAAAATTCCTGCCCCAGCGTCAGGGGGGTGGCATCCTGCGTATGGGTGCGGCCGATCTTGATGATGTCCCTGAACTCGGCCGATTTGGCCCAGAGCGCCGCCGACAGCTTTTCCAGCCCCGGCAAGAGCACGTCGCGGGCCATCATGCCGATGGCCACATGCATCGCGGTCGGAAACGTGTCGTTGGACGATTGTCCCATGTTTACATGGTCATTCGGATGGACGGGCTTTTTCGAGCCCTTCACCCCGCCCAGCATCTCGATCGCGCGGTTCGAGATCACTTCGTTCGCGTTCATGTTCGATTGCGTGCCGGAACCGGTCTGCCACACCACCAGCGGGAAATTGTCGTCGAACTTGCCCTCGATCACCTCGGTCGCCGCCGCCGAAATGGCGTTGCCGAGTTCGGCCGAAATGTCGCCCTGCGCGATGTTCACCTCGGCGCAGGCCTTCTTGATCACCCCCAGCGCGCGGATGATCGCTACCGGCTGCCGTTCCCATCCGATGGGGAAGTTGATGATCGAGCGCTGGGTCTGCGCGCCCCAGTACTTGTCGGCGGGAACCTCAAGCGGTCCGAAGCTGTCGGTTTCGGTGCGGGTCGCGGTCATCGGGACACTCCTTGATCGGGCCATGATCGGGTCGCGCCCGTCTTAGGGCCGCTGCGGTGCAAAATCAATTGGCATACCGTCGCATACTGGGACGCGAAACGCCGCGCCGCCTAGGCCCGGCGAAAGCGGTAGACGCGGGCGGGGGGCAGGTTGGTCCAGACCCGGCGGCCGGGGCGCACGGTCAGTCTCAGCCGCGCCATCTGGTCGGGCGTCAGCGCGGGTTTCGGGCCATAGGTGAACTGCACATATTCGCCGCCGGGCGCCAGAACCGCAAAGGCGGCGGCCACGATCTCTTCGCGCAGGCCGGTGGGCATCGACAGCAGCGGCAGGCCCGAGATCACATGGGCGACCGGCACCGTCATATGGCCGGGGGCGGCCTGCGCCGGGCCGTGGACCACATGCACGCCGGGAAAACGGTGGCGGAGGTGGCCGACGAATTCGCCGTTCATCTCGAACAGCGTCAGGTTATGCGGGGCCACGCCGGCGGCCAGAATCCCCTCGGTCAGCCGGCCGGTGCCGGGGCCGAATTCCACCACCGGGCCGCTGTGGGGGCCAAGGCCCTCGGCCATGGCGCGGGCCAACGCGCGCGATGAAGGGGCCAGCGCCGAGATCTGGCGCGGATTGCTGATCAGCTGGCGAAAGAAAAGCTGCGCTTCACCTGACATTTCCGGCCCGGTCAGTTCTTGCGGAAGCGGTCAAGCCGCACGATCTCGGCGTCATGACGGGGTTCGGGCGGATCGTCGTCGGGATCGTCGTCGCCGTCTTCGTCCTCCTCTTCTTCCTCGTCATGGCTTTCAAAGCGCAGGCCGAATTCGACCGAAGGGTCGATGAAGGTGCGGACGGCATCGAAAGGGATCACCAGCGGCTCGGGCGAGTTGCCGAAGTTCAGCGTGACCGAGAACTGTTCGTCGGTCACCTCAAGGTTTTCAAACCAGTGCTGGATCACCACCGTCATCTCGGACGGATAGCGTTCCTTCAGCCAGTCGGCCATCGCCACATCAGGGTGCGTGGTGTCGAAGGTGATGAAGAAATGGTGGGCGCCGGGCAGGCCTTCGCGGGCCACGTCCTTGAGAACGGTCTGGATGAGGCCGCGCATCGCGCGGTGCATCAGGGTGCCGTAATCAATCGACTTCGCCATGCCACTCCCTTTCTGCAATGCGGCTAGCATAGGCGATCTGACCCGGAAAGGAAGGGGGCGGGGCGGTTTTCAGATGGGTTGTCAAGGCAATGAAAATGAACGGTAATTTTTCGGTTTTGCGCGCGGGGCGGCGCCGGGTTTGCGGGCGGCGGGGCCAAAGTGACCTTGGGGAAAGCGCGCCGCGCCGCGCTGGTGCGGATTGATTCCCGGCGGGCCTCAGACCAGCACCAGCGCCGCCGGCACCAGCGCGCAGATCAGCAGGACAAGCGGCAGCGGCCAGTGCCGCCACAGCAGCGCCCAGCCCGAAAACAATGCCAGCGCAAGGGCCAGCGGCTGCAGCGTGGCAAGGTCGGGCAGGGTCAGGGTGACCGGCCCCGCCGCCAGCCGGAAGGTCTGGCCAAACAGCACATGCAGCGCGAACCACAGGGACAGATGGGCGATGACGCCGACCACGGCGGCGGTGATGGCGGCAAGGGCGGCCGACAGGCGCGGGGCCGCGGTCAGCCGGTCGATCCACGGCGCGCCGGCGAAGATCCACAGGAAGCAGGGGGCGAAGGTCATCCACAGCGCGGTGACGGCGGCGGTCAGCCCAAGCCCCCAGCCGCCCCGGCCGTGGCCCGCGACGAAAGCCACGAATTCGGTGACCAGAATCAGCGGCCCCGGCGTGGTTTCGGCCAGCCCCAGCCCGTCGATCATCTGGCGCAAGGACAGCCAGCCGCGGCCCTCAACCACTTCCTGCGCCATCCATGCCAGCACCGCATAGGCGCCGCCGAAGGTCAGCAGCGCGAGTTTGGAGAAGAAGCCGGCAATCTCGGCCAGAAAGCCGCCCTGCCATGCCAGAAGGCCCAGCGGCACCAGCCAGACGGCGCCCCAGATCGCCAGCGCCCGCAGGCTGGCGCCCCAGGGCAGGGGCGCGGCGGGCGGGGGCAGGGCGGCCGGCCCGCGCCCCATGGCAAAGCCCCAAAGCGCCGCGCCCAGCACGATCACCGGAAAGGGCAGGGCGAAAAGCGCAAGGCCAAGAAAGGCCAGCACCGCCAGCGCCACCTGTGCCCGCCCCTTCAGCGCCCGGCGCGACAGGCGCAGCACCGCCTCGACCACCACGGCGATCACGGCGGCCTGCACGCCGACGAAAAGTGCTGCCACCCCGGGCAGATGGCCGAAGCCCAGGTAAAGCGCCGTCAGCGCCCCCACCACCAGCGCCCCGGGCAGCACGAAAAGCCCCCCGGCGATCAGCCCGCCGCGCCAGCCCTGCGCCTTCCAGCCGATCCAGGTGGCCAGCTGCATCGCCTCGGGCCCCGGCAGCAGCATGCAGAACGAAAGGGCGGAAAGGTATTCCCGCTCGCTGATCCAGCGCTGTTCATCGACCACCACGCGGTGCATCAGCGCAATCTGCGCCGCCGGCCCGCCGAACGAGAGGATGCCGATGCGGGCGAAGATGCGGGTCAGGTCGGACAGGCTGGCTTGCGTCATGCCGACTGCGTTGCAGGGGCGCGGGCGGCGGTCAAGCGACAGTTCGATGAAAAAGGGCGGCCGGTTTTCCGTCGCCCTTTTTCGCCTGTTTCCGTGGCGGACCCTTCGAAGGGTCCGGGCCGGAGTTTTGAAAAACTCCGGTGCCTTGTTCAGCCGACCAGTTCGAGGCCCGAGAAGAAGAAGGCGATTTCACGCGCGGCCGATTCCGGGCTGTCCGAGCCGTGGACCGAGTTTTCGCCCTTGGACAGCGCGAATTCCTTGCGGATGGTGCCTTCGGCGGCGGCGGCCGGGTCGGTCGCGCCCATCACTTCGCGGTTCTTGGCAATGGCGCCTTCGCCTTCCAGAACCTGAACCACCACCGGCTCGGACGCCATGAAGGCGCAGAGTTCGCCGTAGAAGGGGCGGGCGGCATGTTCGGCATAGAAGGCGCCCGCCTGCTTGTCCGACAGGTGGATGCGCTTCGAGGCGACGACGCGCAGGCCGGCGTCTTCGAACTTGGCGACGATCTTGCCGGTCAGGTTGCGCTTGGTGGCGTCGGGCTTGATGATGGAAAGGGTGCGTTCGGTGGCCATCTGGCTCTCCATGGGTTGGGGCCGGATCTGGCCCTTGCGGATGGCGCGGCTGGTATCATGGGATGGTTGCGAAGAAAAGACGGCCCGCGCGGCGGCTGCGACAGTGGGGCGCGCTGCGGGGGGTGGCGGTATCTGATAGAAAGACTCGGGAAATATCGGAGGATGTGATGCGCCTTTTCCCCTGTGCCGCCCTGAGCCTTGCCGCCTTCTGTGCCAGCGTGCCGGCGCTGGCCGACCCGGCGCCGCTGCCCCTGACCTATGCGATGTTCGAACAGGCGGTGCCCCATATCGACCTGCCCGTCTGTCCGGTTCCGCTGGACGGACCGGGCCGGTTCTGCCGGTTGACCACCCATGCCGACGGGCTGAACGTCTTCGTCTTCGCCGAAGAGGGCGAGCAGCCGCTGATCGCCTTCCAAAGCTGGCCGGCGGATCTTCTGGCCGGGCTGATGGACTAGGGGCGGTGGTGCGGTTTGACCGGGCGGGATCAGGCGAGGCACCGCCTCGCACCCGCCCGCGTGGGACGGGTCAGCCAGAGACGGTGCGGCACACAATGCCGGAGGCCGGCGCCCGACCGGGCGGGCGAGAAGCGCCCGCCGAGGGGCGGTCGGGCGCTGGCCGGGCCTTTTGGGCCCGACCGGTGAAGCTTGCGATGTTGAGCAGTGGCGAAGGCGATGGCCTTCGCCATGGGTGCCGGGGATGGTGCGTGTGAACACGCACCCTACGGGCCGATGCACCTTGTCCGGGCGGGAACAGGCGAGGCACCGCATCGCCCCCGCCCGCGTGGATGGGTTCAGCCGGAGACGGTGCGGCATGCAAAACCAGAGGCCAGCGCCCGCCTTGGGCGAGGCGGGCGCTGGCCGGGCCTTTGAGGCCCGACCGGCTGCAGCGGAACCCCTGGGGAAGTGGCGAAGGCGATGGCCTTCGCCATGGCACCCGGGAAGGTGCGTGTTCACACGCACCCTACGGGGCGCCTCCCCCTGCTTGCAGTCGCCGGCGGGTGATTGACAAGCCGCCGGGCAGGGGCCAAGCACTCGGCCCATGCTGCGTATCGACAACATCACCTATTCCGTCGAGGGCCGCCCCCTGTTCGAGGGCGCCTCTGCCACCATTCCCACCGGCCACAAGGTGGGCCTTGTCGGGCGCAACGGCGCCGGCAAGACCACGCTTTTCCGCCTGATCCGGGGCGAGCTTGCGCTGGAAGGCGGCGAGATCGGCCTGCCGCAGCGGGCCAGGATCGGCGGGGTGGCGCAGGAAGTGCCCTCCTCCTCGACCAGCCTGATCGACACGGTTCTGGCCGCCGATACCGAACGCGCTGCCCTGATGGCCGAGGCCGAAACCGCGACCGACCCCCACCGCATCGCCGAGGTGCAGGCCCGGCTGGCCGATATCGACGCCTGGTCGGCCGAGGGCCGGGCCAGCGCCATCCTGCGCGGTCTGGGCTTTGAACCCGAAGAACAGCTGCGCCCCTGTTCCGATTTCTCGGGCGGCTGGCGGATGCGGGTGGCGCTGGCCGGCGTGCTGTTCGCCCAGCCCGACTATCTGCTCTTGGACGAACCGACCAACTATCTGGATCTGGAAGGCGCGCTCTGGCTGGAAAGCTATCTGGCGAAATACCCCCATACCGTCATCATCATCAGCCATGACCGCGGCCTTCTGAACCGCGCCGTGACCGGCATCCTGCATCTGGACCAGAAGAAGCTGACCTACTGGCAGGGCGGCTATGACCAGTTCGCCCGGCAGGTGGCCGAACGCCGCGCGGTGCAGGCGGCCGAGGCCAAGAAGGTCGAGGCGCGCCGCGCCCATCTGCAAAGCTTCGTCGACCGCTTCAAGGCCAAGGCCTCAAAAGCCGTGCAGGCGCAAAGCCGGGTGAAGATGCTGGAGAAGCTGACCCCGATCACCGCCCCGGAAGAAGCGAAGAAGGTGGTCTTCACCTTCCCCGAACCCGAAGAACTGTCGCCGCCGATCATCAACATGGAAGGCGCGGCCGTCGGCTATGGCGGCCGGGCGGTGCTGCGGCGGCTGTCGCTGCGCATCGACCAGGATGACCGCATCGCGCTTCTGGGCCGCAACGGCGAAGGAAAGTCCACGCTTTCCAAGCTGTTGGCGGGCAAACTTGATGCGATGGAGGGCCGGCTGCACCGGTCGTCCAAGCTGCGGATCGGCTATTTCGCCCAGCATCAGGTCGATGAGCTGCACATCGACGAAACGCCCCTGCAGCATGTCATGCGGCTGCGGCCGGGGGAACATCAGGCGAAGCTGCGGGCGCGGCTGGCGGGTTTTGGCCTGATGGCGGAACAGGCGGAAACCGTGGTGGGGCGGCTGTCGGGCGGGCAGAAGGCGCGGCTCTCGCTGCTTCTGGCCACCATCGACGCGCCGCATCTGCTGATCCTCGACGAACCGACCAACCACCTTGACATCGAAAGCCGTGAGGCGCTGGTCGAGGCGCTGACCGAATATTCCGGCGCGGTGATCCTTGTCAGCCACGACATGCACCTTCTGGGGCTGGTGGCCGACCGGCTGTGGCTGGTCAAAGGCGGTGCGGTGACGCCCTATACCGAAGACCTTGAGGCCTACCGCCGCATGCTCTTGACCCCGCCCGAGGATGAGGCGAAGCAGGCCGCGAAGCCCGCCGAAAAGCCCCGCCGCGCCAGCCGCGACGAAGTGCTTGCCCTGCGCGCCGAGGTGCGCAAATGCGAGGAACGACTGGGCAAGCTGAACGACATGCGCGACAAGCTGGCGAAGAAGCTGGCCGACCCCGAGTTGTATGAAGACGCGCGCAAGGGTGAGCTGCAAACCTGGAACCGCAAATATGCCGAGGTGATGGAGGGGCTGGACCGCGCCGAGGCAATGTGGATGACGGCGCAGGAGCGGCTGGAAGAGGCGGGCGCCCCCTGATGCCGATGCCCTGGACCTATCGTCAGGCGACGCGGGAATGGCAGGCTTTCCTTGCCGACGCGCGGGAGGCGATGGATCTGGTGACCGACAATGTCACCTATACTGCCGTCGAAGGCGTGCTGCGCGCCTTCCGCCGGCGGCTGACCCCGCAGCAGGCGGTGGATTTCGCGCAGGTGCTGCCTTCGGTCCTGCGGGCGCTGTTCGTGGCCGACTGGCGGCTGGATGAGGGGCCGGTGCCCCCCGGAACCCGGGCCGATTGGACGACCGAGGCGCAGGCGCTGCGGCCCCACCACAACCTGACGCCGGAAAACTGCGTGGCGGCCATTGCGCTGGCGCTCCGCAAGTCGGTGCAGCGCGCCGATCTGGAGCGGGTGCTGGCCGGCCTGCCGCCCTTCGCGGCCGAGTTCTGGTCCACCCCCGGGACCGACCCTGCCACGCTTGGGCCGCGCATCGTCTGACGGCGGCTTGCCAGCCGGGCCCGGGCCGTGCAAGGCTGGGCCATGCCGGACAGCGCCTTTCTCATCACCGCCTTCGCCACGCTTTTCGTGGTGATCGACCCGCCGGGGCTGGTGCCCCTGTTCATCGCGCTGACGCGGGGGATGGATGCCGCCCGCCGCAAGGCGATGGCGCGGCGGGCCTGCCTGATTGCCGCGGTGCTGCTGACCGGCTTCGGTCTGGCGGGCGAGGCGGTTCTGGGCTTCATCGGCATCTCGATGCCGGCCTTCCGCATCGCGGGCGGGCTGTTGCTGTTCCTGACGGCGCTGGACATGCTGTTCGAACGGCGGACGCAACGGCGTGAGGGCCAGCAGGCCGAGCCGGACCATGACCCCTCGGTCTTTCCCTTGGCGACGCCGCTGATCGCGGGGCCGGGGGCGATTGCCTCGATGATCCTCTTGGTCGGGCAGGGCGGCGGCGGCTGGGCGACGGCTTGGGTCGTGGGGCTGATGCTGGCGATGATGGCGGTGACCTTCCTGTTCCTTCTGGCCTCGCCGCCGCTGGAACGGTTGCTGGGCCGCACCGGAACCATCGTGATCACCCGGCTTCTGGGCATGCTGCTGGCGGCCCTGTCGGTGCAGTTCGTGATCGACGGGGTGAAGGGGACGGGGCTGATCTGACGGCGGTGGCTTGCCACGGCGGGTGGGGATGGTGCGTGTGAACACGCACCCTACACGGCATCACATGACATTGTCCGGGCGGGAGAAGGCGAGGCACTGCCTCGCCCCGCCCGCGCGCGACGGTTCAAGCGGAAACGGCGCGGCACGAAATGCCAGAGGCCGGCGCCCGACCCGGCGGGCGAGAAGCGCCCGCCACGGGCGGGGCGGGCGCTGGCCGGGCCTTTGAGGCCCGACCTCGCAAGGTGAATCGTTGCGCGGTGGCGAAGGCGATGGCCTTCGCCAAGGGGGCCGGATTGGTGCGTGTGAACACGCATCCGACGGCAATAGAGGCGATCATGGGCTGCCCGGGCGGGAGAAGGCGAGGCAATGACTCGCCCCCGCCCGCGCGCGACAAATCAGCCTGAGTCGGTGCGGCACGCGATGCCAGAGGCCAGCGCCCGCCATGGGCGGGGCGGGCGCTGGCCGGGCCTTTGAGGCCCGTCCTTGCTGGGTGAAGCGTGGCTCGGTGACGAAGGCGATGGCCTTCGCCATAGCGCGCGGGGGTGGTGCGTGTGAACACGCACCCTACGGGGCGGGGACCGATCTTGCTTCTGGCGGTTGCCGGGGGCCTTCGGGGCGCTTATCTCGGAAAGGCAAACCACGGGAAGGCCACATGGACGGCGACAGTGCGGGACGGCTGATCTATCTGATGCTGCTGCTGGTGGCGGTGGGGGGCTGGGTGATGGTGGAATACCGCCAGCGCATGGGCCTTGCGCTGCGCACCGCCATGGCCTGGGGGCTGATCTTTCTGGGCGTGGCGGCGGGCTATGGCCTGTGGCAGGACCTGCGCCACGACCTTCTGCCCCGCCAGATGGTGACCGAGACGGGCGAACTGGTCATCCCCCGCGCCGCCGACGGGCATTATTACATCGACATCGACGTGGACGGCACCCGGCTGACCATGATGGCCGATACCGGGGCGACCAGTGTCGTGCTGTCGCCCGCCGATGCCCGGCGTCTGGGGATCGCGCCGGAAAGCCTGATCTACACCGGGCAGGCGATGACGGCGAACGGCACCGTCCGCACCGCGCGCACCACGCTGCAGAACGTGACCCTTGGCCCCTTCACCGAAAAGGCGCTGCCGGTCTGGGTGAACGAGGCGGAAATGGATGTCTCGCTGCTGGGGATGGACCTGCTGGGCCGCTACCGGATCGAGATTGATCGTGAGAGGATGATTCTGCGGCCCTGACGGATCGGGACCCGTCGGCGCCCCGCACCGGCCGGGGAAGCGGGGGTTTCACACCCCCGTACCCCCGTGGGATATTTGCAGAGAGAGGATGGGGGCAGGGCGCGCCCCTGCTATCCGCGCAACAGCCGCGCCGCCGGCACCACGCCAAGCGCATCCAGCGCCGCTTCGGTTTCGTGGCGCAGGCCCGCCGCCCCGCCGCGCGCCCTGGCCTTCAGCTTGTCGAAAGCCGCGCGCAGCCGGTCTTTCTCGGCCCCTTTGCAATCGTTCCACGGCCGGCCCTGCAGGCCCATGACCAGAACGTAATAGCCGATGAAATGCGGGGCAGAACCGCTTTCCAGCAGCCGCAGATAGGCGGCATCGGCCCCCATCTCGCGGATTTCCTCGGCGCTGTGGATGCCGGCGCGGGCAAAGGCCGCCTCGCTGGCGGGGCCGAGATTGGGGATCGAGGAAACGGGGCTGGGCATCGCGGAACCGGAATCAAAACGGGGCCAGCCTGACGGCTGACCCCGGATTTCACAAGACCCCGGCGGGGCGCTGCCTCAGATCGCCGCCCAGTCGCGGAAGATCGGCTGCTGGCCCTGCTGCTGCTGGGGCGCGCCCGACTGCTGACCCTGCTGGGGGGCCGGCGAGGGGCTGCCGCCCTGCTGGGCGGGAGAGGAATTCGACATCTGACTGCTCCGGTTCGATGCGCTGGCGTTCTGCCTATTGACATCCTGCGCGCCGATCTTGGCGGAAACGGGCCGCAACCGGGTCAGGACTGCGCGCAAATATAGCTGGCAGATGCCGTTTTCAACGGGCCGAATGCCGTCTTCACGACAATTTTGTGACCTAGGTGTCGGCGATGACACGGGCGGGAAAACCGATGCCTTCCAGCGCCTTTACCAGCGCCTCGGGTGCCGCCGGGCCGGCCACCCGCACCTGACGCGTGGCAAGGTCAACCGCCACGCCGCGGGCATCGGGCAGGGCGGCCAGCGCCGCCTCGACCGAGGCCTTGCAATGGCCGCAGGACATGTCGGGAACGGAAAGCAGGGTCATCGGGATCTCCGGGGTTCTGGTCGGCGCGAGTCGCTTTGCCTTTTTGCGCCTTCCGGGGGCGGGAAGGTCAAGGCGGAAATTGCCGCATTGCCCCTTGACCTTCCCGTGACTGGAAGCCCCATATGCCGGTGCGGAAGGAGAGTTCCATGACCACCGCATTGCGTTTCCACCTTGAGGGGATGACCTGCGCCTCTTGCGTTGCCCGGGCCGAGCGGGTGCTGAAGGCGCAACCCGGCGTGACGGAGGCCAGCGTCAACCTTGGCACCGAAACCGCCGAGATCCGCTATGACGCGCCCGCCACGGCCGAGGGGCTGGCCGGTGCGCTGGCGCGGGCGGGCTATCCGGCGCGGCAAGAGGTGGTGACGTTGGCGGTCGAAGGCATGACCTGCGCCGCCTGTACCGGCCGGGTGGAACGGGTGCTGAAGGCACAACCCGGCGTGGCGCAGGCGGTGGCGAACCTGGCCACCCGGCAGGCGCAGGTGGTGCTGTGGGACCATGCCGATGCCGATGCGCTGGCGGCCGCCGTGACGCGGGCGGGTTTTGCCGCCGCCCCTCTGGCCGATGCCAAGGCCGCCGATCCGGCGGCGGAAGAGCGGCGGCTGTGGCGGGAAACCCTTCTGGCGGCGGTGCTGACCCTGCCGGTCTTCGTGGCAGAGATGGGGGGGCATCTGTTCCCCGCCTTCCACCACTGGCTGCACGGCGCGGTGGGCCTGCCGCTGTTGTGGCAGATCGAATTCCTGCTGACGACCTTGGTGCTGGTGCTGCCCGGGCGGCGGTTCTTCCTGAAGGGGCTGCCGGCGCTGGCGCGGCTGTCGCCCGACATGAACAGCCTTGTCGCGGTGGGCACCGGGGCGGCCTGGGCCTATTCGGTTCTGGTCACTTTTGCGCCGGCGCTGATCCCGGCCGCCTCACGCGCGGTTTACTATGAGGCGGCGGCGGTGATCGTTGTGCTGATCCTTCTGGGCCGCAGTCTTGAGGCGCGGGCGCGGGGGCGGGCCGGGGCGGCGATTGCCCGGCTGGTGGGCCTGCAGCCCCGCACCGCCCGCCGTCTGGGGCCGGAGGGCGCCGAAGAGGTGCCGGTGGCAAGCCTGATGCCCGGCGACCGGGTGCAGGTGCGCCCCGGTGAACGCCTGCCGGTGGATGGAAAGGTGGCCGAGGGCCATTCCGCCGTTGATGAGGCGATGCTGACGGGTGAGCCGCTGCCGGTGGCCAAGGCGCCGGGCGATCCGGTGACCGGCGGCACGGTGAACGGCACCGGCGCGCTGGTGGTTCAGGTGACGGCGGTGGGCGCGGCCACGGTGCTGGCGCGCATCATCGCCATGGTGGCCGAGGCGCAGGGCGGCAAGCTGCCGGTTCAGGCGCTGGTGGACCGGGTGACGCTGTGGTTCGTGCCGGTGGTGATGGCGCTGGCGGTGGTGACGACGGCGGTCTGGCTGGTCTTCGGCCCCGGGCTGGCCGAGGCGCTGGTGGCCGGCGTTTCGGTCCTCATCATCGCCTGCCCCTGCGCGATGGGGCTGGCGACGCCGGTCTCCATTCTGGTGGGCACCGGCCGGGCGGCGGAACTGGGGGTGCTGTTCCGCAAGGGTGAGGCCTTGCAGCGGCTGGAAGGCGTGACGCGCGTCGCCTTCGACAAGACCGGAACGCTGACCGAGGGCCGCCCGCGCGTGGTGACCGTGGTGCCGGATGATCCGCAGGTGCTGGCCATCGCCGCGGCGGTCGAGGGGTTCAGCGAGCATCCCCTTGCCGGCGCCGTTCTGGCCGAGGCCGCGGCGCGGGGGCTTTTGCCGCCTGTGGTGACGGGTTTTGCCGCCCTGCCGGGGCGCGGGGCGCAGGCGCTGCTGGACGGGGCCGAGGTGGCGGTGGGGTCGGCCCGCCTCTTCCCCGACCTGCCGCCAGCGCTGGCCGATCTGGCGGGGGCGGCGCAGGCCGCAGGGCAGGGGGTGCTTTATGTCGGCAAGGGCGGGTGGGTCATCGGGCTGATCACCGTCGCCGATCAGCCGCGCCCGACCTCGGCCCCGGCCCTGGCCGCGCTGGCCGCGATGGGGGTTCAGGCTACGATGATCACCGGCGATGCCGAGGCGACGGCGCGGGCGGTGGCGGCGACGTTGGGAATCGCGGATGTCCGCGCCGGCATCCTGCCCGAGGGCAAGGCGGCGGCGGTGCGCGCCCTTGGCCCGGCGACGGCCTTTGTCGGTGATGGCATCAACGACGCGCCGGCGCTGGCGGCGGCGGGGGTGGGCATCGCCATGGGCACCGGGACCGATGTGGCGATCGAGGCGGGCGATGTGGTGCTGATGCGCGGCGACCCGATGGGGGTGGCCGATGCCATCGGTCTGGCCCGGGCGGTGATGCGCAACATTCGGCAGAACCTGTTCTGGGCCTTCGGCTATAACGCTTTGCTGATCCCGGTGGCGGCGGGGGCACTGGTGCCCTTCGGCGGCCCGCAGCTGTCGCCGATGCTGGGGGCGGGGGCGATGGCGCTGTCTTCGGTCTTCGTGCTGACGAATGCGTTGCGGCTGAAAGGGTGGAGGCGGGCATGAACATCAAGGAAGTGGCGGCGCGCGCCGGCCTGCCGGCCAAGACCATCCGCTATTATGAGGAGATCGGCCTGATCCGGCCCCTGCGCGGGGCGAACGGCTACCGCGCCTTCCGCGACAGCGACCTGCACAAGCTGGCCTTTCTGGCGCGGGCGCGGGGGCTGGGGTTCACCATCGAGGATTGCCGCGCGCTGATGGCGCTGTGGGAAGACCGCAACCGCGCCAGCGCCGATGTGAAGCGTCTGGCCGAGGGGCATCTGGAGCGGATCGGCGAAAAGATTGCCGAGCTGCGGGCGATGGAGGCGACGCTGGCCACGCTGGTCCATGCCTGCAGCGGCGATGCGCGCCCCGACTGCCCGATCCTGACCGGCATCGCGGGGAAGGACTGCTGCTGAAGGGGGACATGGCGAAGGCCATCGCCTTCGCCACCGCGCGACATCGGCAAGCTTCACCGGTCGGGCCTCAAAGGCCCGGCCAGCGCCCGCCCCGCCGATGGCGGGCGCTTCCCGCCCGCCGGGGCAGGCGCTGGCCTCTCGTGGTTCGTGCTGCAAGGTTTCCTGTTGAACCGTCGCGCGCGGGCGGGGCGAGGCAGTGCCTCGCCTTGTCCCGCCCGGACAACGTCGCGCGCCCCCCGGTCAGGCGACTTTCAGCAGCTGGTGCAGCTCGTCGTTCCCGGCCACCAGATCGGCCAGCGTCACCCGGTCCAGCCGGGCGTAAAAGGCCTCCAGCGCCTCGCTCAGCAGGCATTTCAGGCGGCAGGCACCGGCCAGCGGGCAGGTGGCCTGCTTTTCCTCGGTGCATTCGGTGAAGGGCAGCACGCTTTCAAAGCTGCGGAACACATCGCCCACACGGATCGCCTCGGGCGGGCGGCCCAGCATCAGCCCGCCCGAACGGCCGCGCTGGGTCTTCAGATAGCCCTTGCGCGCCAGAAGGTGGATCACCTGCGCCAGATGGTTTTCCGAGGCGCCGCAGCTTTCGGCCGCCTCATGCTTTCGGACGATGCGGCCGGGATTGACCGCGCAGAACATCAGCGTGCGCATGGCAAGATTGGTTCGGGTCGTCAGACGCATGGGCCCCTCCGGCGGCAGAATCGCCCCGGTAGCCTAGCGGCGAAGCGGCCACCGCAAATTGACCCAGATCAGCCACAGGTTTTTTTCTGCCCCCGGGGCCTGCCGGCGTGGCAGTGCTGGCGCCGACCCCGAAGGCGGGCGAAAACGTTACAGATCAGGCCAAACCGGCCCCTGACCCTGAAAGCGCTTTGAGATTGACGGGACGCCGAATGATTGTGCAGAAAAAGAATGAAACGGCGCACCGTTTGCGCTAACATGACAAGCGCTTTGTTCCATCGGGGAGGGATGGGACCGGCGGCTTGACGGGGCCTGAGGGGGGCTTAGGCTGCTGGCGAAGAACATCAATTCCAACGGACGGACGACGTGACCGATCAGAGCCTCACTCCGAACCTCCTGAGCGCGGATATCCTGCGCCATCTGACATTCACGCTGGGCAAGGACGCCGCCCATGCCAGCCGCTATGACTGGCGGATGGCACTCTCCTACGCCATGCGCGACCGGATCATGGAGCCGTGGTTCGCCTCGACCCGCCGCACCTGGGCCGAAGACCGCAAGCGCGTCTATTACCTGTCGATGGAATTCCTGATCGGCCGGCTGCTGGAAGATGCCTGCGTCAACCTGGGCCTGCGCGATCAGGCCGAAGAGGTGATGAAGGGCTTCGGCCAGGATTTCCGCCTGATCGTCGAGGATGAACCCGACGCCGCCCTTGGCAACGGCGGTCTGGGGCGGCTGGCGGCCTGTTTCATGGAAAGCATGGCGACGGTGGGCTGCCCGGCCTATGGCTATGGCATCCGCTATGAACACGGCCTGTTCCGTCAGCGCTTCCAGAACGGCCAGCAGGTGGAAACCCCCGAAGACTGGCTGCAGCAGACCCATCCGTGGGAATTCGCCCGCCCCGAAAGCGCCTATACCATCCCCTTCAAGGGCGAGGTGCAGGTGAAGGACGGGCGTGAACTCTGGCTGCCGGGCGAGACCGTGATTGCCAGCGCCCATGACACGCCGGTCATCGGCTGGCAGGGCCGCTGGGCCAATACGCTGCGGCTGTGGGAGGCACAGCCGACCACGATGTTCGACCTCGAACGCTTCAACCGTGGCGATTACGCCGCCGCGGCCGAGCCCGAGGCGCTGGCGCGCACGCTTTCCCGCGTGCTTTACCCCGATGACACCACCTATCAGGGCAAGGAGTTGCGGCTGAAACAGGAATTCTTCCTGACCTCGGCCGCCCTGCAGGACATCCTGCGCCGGTTCAAGGCCGCCCACAGCGACCTGCGCGACCTGCCGAAGCATGTCGCCATCCAGATGAACGACACCCATCCGGCGATTGCCGGGCCGGAACTGATCCGGCTTCTGGCCGACGAAAACGGCATGTCCTTCGAAGATGCGCTGGACACCGCGCGGGCCTGCCTTGGCTATACCAACCACACGCTTCTGCCCGAGGCGCTGGAGCGGTGGGCGACCTTCACCTTCGGCACGGTCCTGCCGCGCCATATGCAGATCGTCGAGCGGATCGACAGCTGGCACCGCCGCAGCTACAACCCGCCGCATTATATCGGCGTGGTGAAGCACCACGAGGTTCGGATGGGCGAACTGGCCTTCGTCATGGCGCACAAGGTGAACGGCGTCTCGGCGCTGCATTCCGACCTTGTGAAGCAGAACCTGTTCCCCGAACTGCACAAGCTGCACCCCGACCGCATCATCAACCAGACCAACGGCGTCACGCCGCGCCGCTGGCTGAAGATGTGCAACCGGCCGCTGTCGGGCCTGATCAGCGACACGATCGGCCCGGGCTGGGAAGATGATCTGGACCGGCTGAAGGGGCTTGAGGCCCATGTCGGCGATGCGGCCTTCCGCGCCCGGTTCGATGCGGCGAAGCGGGCGAACAAGGTGGCGCTGTCGGCTTGGATCGCGGCCGAATGCGGGGTGAAAGTGTCGCCCGATGCCCTGTTCGACGTGCAGGTCAAGCGCATCCACGAATACAAGCGCCAGCTTCTGAACATCCTCGAAACCATCGCCCACTGGCATGCGATCCGCGAAAATCCCGCCGGCAACTGGGTGCCGCGCGTCAAGATCTTCGGCGGCAAATCGGCGCCGGGCTATGCGGTGGCCAAGGAAATCATCCACCTGATCAATGATGTGGCCGGGGTGGTGAACAATGACCCGGTGACGGGTGACCTTCTGAAGATCGTCTATCCCGCCAACTACAACGTCTCGATGGCCGAGCGGCTGATCCCCGCCGCCGACCTGTCGGAACAGATTTCGACCGCGGGCAAGGAGGCCTCGGGCACCGGCAACATGAAGTTCATGATGAACGGTGCGCCCACCATCGGCACGCTGGATGGCGCCAATGTGGAAATCCTGCAGGAAGTGGGCGAGGACAACTTCTTCCTGTTCGGCATGACCACCGAACAGGCGATGGCGCGCCGGCAGGACCCCGACCACAGCCGCAAGGCGATCGAGGCCAGCCAGCCCCTGCAGGACGTGCTGCAGATGATCGCCGAGGGCCGCTTCTCGCCCGATCAGAAAGACCGCTATCACGGGCTGGTGCATCGGGTCTGGCACCACGACTATTTCCTCGTGGCGTCGGACTTTGACACCTATCATGCGGCGCAGGCGCGGGTGGATGCGGCCTTTGCCGACCGCAAGGCCTGGGTCACCATGGCGGCGCTGAACACCGCGCGGTCGGGGTTCTTTTCCTCCGACCGCACGATCCGCAGCTACATGAAAGACATCTGGGACGTTCCCCCGGCTTTGTGAGGCAGACCATGACCGCAAGCGACCCCGGCATCGACCAAGGCAGCGCTCAGGCGATCGTCGAGGGGCGCCATGGTGATCCCTTTTCCGTCCTTGGCCCCCATCAGCGGGGCGCGGGCTGGACGGTCACGGTGTTTCAGCCGGGGGCGGACCGGGTCTGGCTGCTGACGGGCAAGGCCGGCAAGGCGGCTGAGGCTGCGCCAGTGCCCGGCGCGCCGGGGCTGTTCACCGGCCAGATGAAGAAGCAGCAAGCCTACCGCCTGCGCGCCGAAGGGGGCGGGACCATCTGGGAATGGGAAGACCCGTTCCGTTTTGGCCCCGTCATCGGTGAAATGGATGAATATCTGTTCGCCGAAGGCACCCACCGCAAGCTGTGGCAGGTGCTGGGCGCGCATGTGATGACGCATGAAGGCGCCGCCGGCACGCATTTCGCGGTCTGGGCGCCCAATGCGCAGCGCGTCTCGGTCGTGGGCGATTTCAACATCTGGGACGGCCGCCGCCACCCGATGCGTCGGCGCGGCGCCACCGGGGTCTGGGAAATCTTCATCCCCGGTCTGGGTGAAGGCACTGCCTACAAATACGAAATCCGCGGCCCGGGGGGTGAGGTTCTGCCGCTCAAGGCCGATCCGGTGGGCTTTGGCAGCGAACATCCGCCCGCCAATGCCAGCGTGGTGCGCGACATCCGCCGGGCCGACTGGCATGACGGCAAATGGATGGACAGCCGCGCCACCCGCCACACGGTCGAGGCGCCGATTTCGGTCTATGAGGTGCATCTGGGCTCGTGGCGGCGGGCCGAGGGCAACCGGATGCTCAGCTATACCGAACTGGCCGAACAGCTGGTCGAATACGTCGCGGGCATGGGATTCACCCATATCGAGATGCTGCCGGTTTCCGAATATCCGTTTGACGGAAGCTGGGGCTATCAGCCGGTCGGGCTTTACGCCCCCACCATCCGCCACGGCACGCCCGACGAATTCCGCGCCTTTGTCGATGCCGCGCACCGCAAGGGGCTGGGGGTGATCCTGGACTGGGTGCCGGGCCATTTCCCGACCGATGCCCACGGCCTTGGCCGGTTCGACGGCACGGCGCTTTATGAACATCAGGACCCGCGCGAAGGCTTCCATCAGGACTGGAACACGCTGATCTACAACTATGGCCGGACCGAGGTGCAGAACTACCTGATCTCGAACGCGCTCTACTGGCTGAAGGAATACCATCTGGACGGGCTGCGGGTGGATGCCGTCGCCTCGATGCTTTACCGCGACTATTCCCGGCGTGAGGGCGAATGGGTGCCGAACCGCGATGGCGGGCGCGAGAACTATGAGGCCATCGACGTTCTGCGCAAGACCAACATCGCCGCCTATGGCGAATGCCCCGGCATCCTGACCATTGCCGAGGAAAGCACCGCCTTCCCCGGCGTCTCGCGCCCGGCCGACTGGGGCGGGCTTGGCTTTGGCTTCAAGTGGAACATGGGCTGGATGAACGACACGCTCAGCTACATGAGCCGCGATCCGGTCTATCGCCGTCACCACCATCACCAGATGACCTTCGGCCTGCATTACGCCTGGTCGGAAAACTACATCCTGCCGATCAGCCATGATGAGGTGGTCCACGGCAAGGGCAGCATGCTGGCCAAGATGCCGGGCGACGGTGAACAGAAGTTCGCCAATCTGCGGGCCTATTACGGGTTCATGTGGGGCCATCCGGGCAAGAAGCTGTTGTTCATGGGGCAGGAGTTCGCGCAGGGCGCCGAATGGAACCACAACCAGAGCCTGGACTGGCACCTTCTGGACCATGCCTGGCACCGCGGCGTTCAGGCGCTGGTGCGCGACCTGAACCATCTTTACCGCGCGACGCCCGCGCTGCATGTGCATGACACCCGCCCCGACGGCTTCCGCTGGATCGAGGCGAATGACGCCGAACAGTCGGTCTATGCCTGGGCCCGGCGCGGCGGCGAGGGCGATGCGCAGGTGGTGATCGCGGTCAACATGACCCCGGTCGAACGGCGCATCCGCCTTGGCCTGCCGGCCATGGGCCATTGGGACGAAGTTCTGAACACCGACGCCGAGGTTTACGGCGGGGCGAACCGCGGCAACCTGGGAGGTGTCGCGGCCGAGCCGGTGGCATGGCACGATCAGGCCCAGTCGGCCATGGTCACCCTGCCGCCGCTGTCGGCAGTCTATTTCAAGCAGGCCCGCGCGTAACGGGTTCCGAGGGAGGAAGACATGAAGGCAAGACCGAACCAGAGGCTTTCTTCGCAGGCGATGGCCTTCGTTCTGGCGGGCGGGCGCGGCAGCCGGCTGAAGGAACTGACCGACCGGCGCGCCAAGCCCGCGGTCTATTTCGGCGGCAAGACCCGGATCATCGACTTCGCGCTGTCGAACGCGCTGAACTCGGGCATCCGCAAGATGGCGATTGCCACGCAGTACAAGGCCCACAGCCTGATCCGCCACATGCAGCGCGGCTGGAACTTCTTCCGGGCCGAGCGGAACGAATACCTTGATATCCTGCCCGCCTCGCAGCGGGTGGATGAAACGAAATGGTATCTGGGCACCGCCGATGCCGTGGCGCAGAACGTCGACATCATCGACGATTATGACGTGAAATACGTCATCATCCTGGCCGGTGACCACATCTACAAGATGGACTACGAGATCATGCTTCAGCAGCATGTCGAGACGGGGGCCGATGTGACCATCGGCTGCCTGACCGTGCCGCGGATGGAAGCGACGGCCTTCGGCGTGATGCATGTCGACAAGGACATGCGGATCACCGCCTTCCTGGAAAAGCCCAAGGATCCGCCCGCCATTCCGGGCGACCCCGATCATGCGCTGGCCTCGATGGGGATCTATGTGTTCGACTGGGCCTTCCTGCGCGAACTGCTGATCCGCGACATGGAAGACCCGAACTCCAGCCACGATTTCGGCAATGACCTGATCCCCGACATCGTGAAGAACGGCAAGGCCATGGCCCACCGTTTCGCCGACAGCTGCGTGACCAGCGGGCTGGAGGATGAACCCTACTGGCGCGATGTGGGAACGATCGACGCCTTCTGGCAGGCCAATATCGACCTCACTGATTTCGTGCCGAAGCTGGACATCTACGACAATTCCTGGCCGATCTGGACCTATGCCGAGCTGGTTCCCCCCGCCAAGTTCATCCATGACGAGGACGGGCGGCGCGGCATGGCGGTATCGTCGCTGGTCTCGGGCGACTGCATCGTTTCGGGGTCCGAGGTGCGCAACTCGCTGCTGTTCACCGGCTGCCGCACGCACAGCTGGTCGTCGATGGAATATGTCGTGGCGCTGCCGCAGGTCATCGTCAACCGCAAGGCGGAACTGAAGAACTGCGTCATCGACCGCGGGGTCATCATTCCCGAAGGGCTTGTGATCGGGCAGGACCCCGAGGAAGATGCGAAGTGGTTCCGCCGCACCGATGCGGGTATCGTGCTGGTGACGCAGGACATGCTGGACGCCCGGTCGCGGGCCAAAGGCTAGGCCGGCAGGCCGGAGGGGGCGGCGCGCGCCCCTCCGGCGCAACCGTGACGAGGAAAGGGCAGGCGATGGAGCTGCAGGGTCGGGTTCTGTCGGTGGCATCCGAATGTGTGCCTCTGGTCAAGACCGGGGGGCTGGCCGATGTGGCGGGCGCCCTGCCGGCCGCGCTGGCGCCCCTTGGCTGGGACATGCGGGTGCTGATGCCCGCCTACCGCAGCCTGCGCCCGCGCATCGCCGACTGGCCCGAGGTCTGGCGCGAAGAGGGCCTGTGGGGCGGCACCGGCATCGTCCGTCAGGGTGTGGTGGACGGCGTTACCGTTCTGGCGCTGGACGCCCCCCATCTTTTCGACCGTGAGGGCGGGCCCTACGGCGGCCCGCATGGCGACTGGTGGGACAATCCGCAGCGTTTCGCCGCCCTGTCTTGGGTCGCGGCCCGCATCGCGCGCGAAGGGCTGGCCGACTGGAAGCCCGACGTGCTGCACGCCCATGACTGGCAGGCGGGCCTTGCGCCGGCCTATCTGGCCTTTGGCGGGGCCGGCGGCGTGGGCACGGTGATCACCATTCACAACATCGCCTTTCAGGGCTGGGCGCACTCGACGCTGCTGGGCGAGTTGCGGCTGCCCCGGTCGGAATTCCACCCCGGCGCGCTGGAATACTACGGCGGGCTTTCCATGCTGAAGGCCGGGCTGGTCACGGCCGACCGGGTGACGACCGTATCGCCCCATTACGCCGAGGAACTGATGCGCCCCGAATTCGGCATGGGGCTGCAGGGGGTCATCGCGGCCCGGGCGGCCGAAGGCGCGGTGTCGGGCATCCTGAACGGCGTCGATACCGCCGTCTGGTCGCCAGAGGCGGGGCCGCACCCCTTCTCGGCCCGCTCGATGAAGGGCAAGGCCGAGGCGCGGGCGGCGCTTTGCGACGAATTCGGGCTGGGCGTGCCGGGGCCGCTGGCCATCCTTGTCAGCCGGCTGACCGACCAGAAGGGCATCGACATCCTGCCCGCCGCCGTGCCCGATTTCATCGCCGGGGGCGGCGGGCTGCTGGTTCTGGGGTCGGGCGATCCGGCGCTTGAGGCGGCGATGCAGGCGCTGGTCACCCGCTTTCCCGGCCGGGTGGCGGTGCGGATCGGCTATGATGAGGCGCTGAGCCGCCGGATGTTCGCCGGCGGCGATGCGGTGCTGGTGCCCTCGCGCTTTGAACCCTGCGGGCTGACGCAGATGTACGGGCTGCGCTTTGGCACCTTGCCGGTGGTGTCCGCGGTGGGCGGGCTGTCGGATACGGTGATCGACGCTTCGCCCGCGGCACTGGCGGCGGGGGTGGCGACGGGCGTGGTCTTTCACCCGGTAGATGCGCTGGGTCTGGGGCAGGCGCTGCGCCGGCTGCTGGCGCTGCACGCCGACCGTGCGGTCTGGACCGCGCTGCAGAAGAACGCCATGCGCCAGCCGCTGGGCTGGGAAACCTCGGCCGCGGCCTATGCGGCGCTTTATGCGGGGCTGCGGGGGTGAAGGCGCCGGCCGTCCTTCCCGGCACCCCCTGGTCGATGGGGGCAAGCCTTGTGCCCGGCGGCGTCAACTTCGCCGTCTTCGCCGCCCATGCGACGGGGCTGGACCTGTGCCTGTATTCGCCCGAAGGCCGGCACGAAACCGCCCGCATCGCCTTTGCCGAACGCACCGGCGACATCTGGCACATGACGGTGGCGGGCATCGGCGCCGGGCAGCTTTACGCCTTCCGCGCCCATGGCCCCTATGAGCCCGAGGCGGGCCACCGCTACAACCCCCACAAGCTGTTGCTTGATCCCTATGGCCGGGGGCTGGCGGGGCGGCTGCGCTGGTCGGATGCGCTGATGGGCTACAAGGTGGGCAGCCCGCGCGGCGATCTTTCGTTCGACACCCGCGACAGCGCCTTTGCCATGCCGAAATCGGTGGTGGTGGACGGCACCTTCGACTGGGAGGACGACCGCCCCCCGCGCACCCCCTGGTCCGATACCGTGATCTATGAGGCGCAGGTGCGCGCCCTGACGATGAACCACCCCGTCCTGCCGCACGGGCTGCGCGGCACTTATGGCGCGCTTGGCCATCCGGCGGTGATCGAGCATCTGAAGCGGCTGGGCGTCACGGCGGTTGAGCTTCTGCCGGTGCAGGCCTGGTTCGACGACCGCTTTCTGGTGGCCAAGGGGCTGCGCAACCATTGGGGCTACAACACCATCGGTTTCTTCGCGCCCGAGCCGCGGCTTGCCCAGCGTGATCCGCTGGTCGAGTTCAAGGGCGCGGTCAAGGCGCTGCACCGCGCCGGGATCGAGGTGATCCTGGACGTGGTCTACAACCACACCGGCGAGGGCGACGAATGGGGGCCGACCCTGTCGTTCCGGGGCCTGGACAACCAGTCATGGTACCGCACCGTCCATGGCGGGCGCCACCTTGCCAATGATGCCGGCACCGGCAACACGCTGAACCTGACCCATCCGGCGGTGCTGCGCATGGTGATGGACAGCCTGCGCTACTGGGTAGAGGACTGCCACGTTGACGGCTTCCGCTTTGACCTTGCCACTGTTCTGGGGCGTGAGGCGCATGGCTTTGACCCGCAGGGCGGCTTTTTCGATGCGCTGCGGCAGGACCCGGTGCTGGCCCCGGTGAAACTGATCGCCGAGCCGTGGGACATCGGGCCGGGCGGCTATCAGCTGGGCGGCTTTCCTGCGCCCTTCGGGGAATGGAACGACCGCTTCCGCGACGGGGTGCGGCGGTTCTGGCGCGGCTCTCCGGGCATGGCGCCGGAACTGGCACGGCGGATTCTGGGCTCGGCCGACCGCTTTGACCACGGGCGGCGGCCGGCGACCAGCTCGGTCAACTTCGTCACCTCGCATGACGGCTTCACGCTGGAAGATCTGGTGACCTATACCGTCAAGCGCAACTTTGCCAACGGCGAAGACAACCGCGACGGCCACGATGACAACCACGCCGACAACATGGGGATCGAGGGGCCTTCGGCCGACCCCGCCATCCGCGCCGCCCGCGACCTGCGCAAGCGCAACCTGCTGGCGACGCTGCTGCTGTCGCAGGGCACGCCGATGATTCTGGCCGGCGATGAGATCGGCCACAGTCAGGGCGGCAACAACAACGCCTATGCCCAGGACAATGACATCACCCGGCTGAACTGGGCGCGCGGCGACTGGCGGCTGTTCGAGTTCGTCGGCCGGCTGGTGCGGCTGCGGCTGGCCCATCCGGTGCTGCGCCAGCGCCGCTTCCTGCATGGCCGGCCGCGCCCCGCCGACGGGCTGCCCGATGTGATCTGGCGCCGCGCCGATGCCGAGGTGCCCGCGCCCGAAGACTGGCACGACCCGGCCTTCCGCTGCATCGGGCTGGAACTGCGGATGGCCGCCGAAGGCGCCGATGCCGATGACGCGCTGTACATCGTTCTCAACGGTGACGGGCCGGTCACCCTGCGCCTGCCGCCCACCGCCGCCCGCTGGTGGCATGTGCTGGACACCTCGCACCCCGAAGCCGCAGAAGGCGCGGTATCGGGGCAGATCGACCTGCCCGCCCAATCCGTTCACGTCTTTCAGTCCCTCGCACCACCGGAGGCCCGCGCATGACCGTCAAGACCATCGCCACCCAACCCATCGCGGGGCAGAAGCCCGGCACCTCGGGCCTGCGCAAGAAGACCCGCGTCTTCATGGGGCCGCATTATCTGGAGAATTTCGTCCAGGCGATCTTTGACGTGGTGGGATGCCACGGCAAGACCTTCGTTCTGGGCGGCGACGGGCGCTATTTCAACGACCGCGCGGCGCAGGTGATCCTGCGGATGGCGGCGGCGGGCGGGGCCGAACGGGTGATCGTGGGGCAGGGGGCGCTTTTGTCAACTCCGGCCGCCAGCCATCTGATCAGGCTGAACAAAACCGACGGCGGGCTGATCATGTCGGCCAGCCACAATCCCGGCGGCCCGGATGAGGATTTCGGGCTGAAGTTCAACATGCCGAACGGCGGCCCGGCGCCCGAGGCGGTGACCGAGGCGATCTACCGGCGCACCACCGAACTGACCGGCTACCGCATTCTGGAAGGGCAGGATGTGGACCTTTCGACCATCGGCCGCAGCACTCTGGGCGGCATGATCGTCGATGTCGTCGATCCGGTGGCCGATTATGCCGCGCTGATGGAAAGCCTTTTCGATTTCCCGGCGCTGCGCGCGATGTTCGCCGGCGGCTTCCGCATGCGGATGGATTCGATGTGCGCGATCACCGGCCCCTATGCCGTTGAAATCCTTGAAAACCGGCTGGGGGCGGCGAAGGGCACGGTGACCCATGCCACGCCCCTGCCGGATTTCGGCGGCATGCACCCCGACCCCAACCCCACCTGGGCGCATGAGCTGATGGCCGAGATGATGGGGCCGGGCGCCCCCGATTTCGGCGCAGCCAGCGACGGCGACGGCGACCGCAACATGGTGGTCGGGCGGGGGGCCTATGTCTCGCCCTCGGACAGTCTGGCGGTGCTGGCGGCCAATGCCCATCTGGCGCCGGGTTATGCCCGCGGTCTGGCGGGCGTCGCGCGGTCGATGCCCACGTCGGCCGCGGCCGACCGGGTGGCGGCGGCGCTGGGGATTGCCAGCTTTGAAACGCCGACGGGGTGGAAATTCTTCGGCAACCTGCTGGATGCCGGCAAGGCCACGCTTTGCGGCGAGGAAAGCTTTGGCACCGGCAGCGACCATGTGCGTGAAAAGGACGGGCTTTGGGCGGTGCTCTTGTGGCTGAACATCCTGGCCGTGCGCAAGGAATCGGTGGCCGATATCCTGGCGGCGCATTGGGCGAAGTTCGGCCGCAACTACTACAGCCGCCACGATTTCGAGGCGATCCCCGCCGACAAGGCCGATGCGATGATGGCGGCCCTGCGCGGCCGGCTGGCCAGCCTTGCCGGCACCGGGGTGGCGGGGCTTGAGGTCGAGGCGGCCGATGATTTCGCCTATACCGACCCGGTCGACGGCTCGGTCAGCCGGGGGCAGGGCGTGCGGGTGCTGTTCGCCGGCGGGTCGCGCTTTGTCATGCGGCTGTCGGGTACCGGCACCGAAGGCGCGACGCTGCGGCTTTATCTCGAGCGCTATGTGCCGGGGCCCGAGGGCCTTGCCGAAGACCCGCAGGCGGCGCTGGCGCCGGTGATCGCCGCCGCTCATGCGCTGGCCGATATCGCGGGCTTTACCGGGCGCACCGCGCCGGACGTGGTCACCTGACGCAACGGCGGGGGGCCGTCTGCCCCCCGCACCCCCCGAGAGTATTTGCAAAGGTGCAATGGCAGGGGCCATTCGCGACATGACCCTGTCGTGAAAACGACAGAAGCCGGGCCGGTTTGCGCCAGACTTGACAGAGGTGTCGAGAATGGCGGGGAGGCCAGCGATGAGCGAGCAACGGCGCAGCGGGCGGCAGGCAAGAACGGCGGAACGCAGCCGCAAGGGCGGCGGTCTGGGCCGGCCCTATATCACCCGCAACATCCCGACCTATGACATTCTGGGCGAAGAGAACCTCCGCCGGATCGAGGCGGCGGCCGACCGTATTCTGGCCGAGACCGGCATCGAGTTCCGCGACGATCCGGTGGCGCTGGACCATTGGCGCCGCGCCGGGGCCAAGGTGGACGGGCTTCTGGTGAAGTTCGAGCCGGGCCTTCTGCGCGACATCCTGCAGACCGCCCCGGCCGAATTCACCCAGCACGCCCGCAACCCGGCGCATTCGGTGCGGATCGGGGGGAAGAACGTGGTCTTCGCCCCGGCCTACGGCAGCCCCTTCGTGATGGATCTGGACCGCGGGCGGCGCTTCGGCACGCTGGAGGATTTCCGCAATTTCATCAGGCTGGCGCAGGCCAGTCCGAACTTCCACCACTCGGGCGGGACGATCTGCGAACCGACGGATGTGCCGGTGAACAAGCGGCATCTGGACATGGTGATGGCGCATATCGAGCTGTCGGACCGGCCCTTCATGGGGTCAGTCACCGCCGAAGAACGCAGCGAAGACAGCATCGAGATGTGCCGCATCCTGTTCGGGCAGCAGTTCGTGGACGAAAACTGCGTGATCCTGGGCAACGTCAACGTGAACTCGCCGCTGGTCTGGGACGGCACGATGACCAAATCCCTGCGCGCCTACGCGCGGTCAAATCAGGCGGCGGTGATCGTGCCCTTCATCCTGGGCGGGGCGATGGGGCCGGTGACCAATGCCGGGGCCATCGCCCAATCGCTGGCGGAAACCATGGCGGGCTGCGCGCTGACCCAGCTGGAACGGCCCGGCGCGCCGGTGATCTTCGGCAACTTCCTGTCCTCGATGAGCCTGCGGTCGGGCAGCCCGACCTTCGGCACGCCGGAACCGGCGATCGGCAGCATGGTGATCGGGCAGCTGGCGCGGCGGCTGAAGCTGCCGCTGCGCTGTTCGGGCAACTTCACCACCTCGAAACTGCCCGATGCGCAGGCAATGACCGAGGGCACGATGAGCATGCTGGCCGCCATCCATTGCGGCGCCAATTTCATCCTGCATTCGGCCGGGTTCCTGGATGGGCTTCTCAGCATGTCCTATGAGAAGTTCATGCTGGATGACGACCTGTGCGGCGCGCTGCATTCCTATCTGGACGGGGTGGTGATCGACGACAACCAGCTGGCCGTCGATGCCTTTGCCGAGGTGGGGCCGGGCAACCATTTCTTCGGTTGTTCGCATACGATGGCGAATTATGAGACCGCCTTCTGGGACAGCGGTCTGGCCGACAACGAGCCTTTCGAGAAATGGGAGGCGGCGGGGTCAACCGATGCCGCGACGCGGGCCAACCGGGCGTGGAAGAAGCGGCTGGCGGAATATGAGGCGCCGGCGCTGGATGAGGGGCTGCGTGAGGGGCTGGCCGATTTCGTCGCCCGCCGCAAGGAGGGCATGGCCGACGCCTGGTATTAGGGCGTGCGGCGGTGCCCCTGAGCCCGGCCATCGCCGGGGTCACGCGGTGCCGATTCCCCCTTGGCCCGCCGGTGGCCCCAAAGGCCGCCGGCCAGCGCCCGCCCCGCCCATGGCGGGCGCTTCTCGCCCGCCGGGGCAGGCGCCGGCCTCGGGATTTACTTCTGGCTGGCGGTCTTGTGGTGG
>Ga0268299_1001902_pt1 | contig 29859 bp, 28 predicted proteins | sample NOBtaG_FD_193484 | JGI IMG/M metagenome (GOLD analysis project Ga0268299, IMG submission 193484) | Activated sludge microbial communities from bioreactor in Nijmegen, Gelderland, Netherland - NOB reactor | ecosystem: Engineered > Bioreactor > Aerobic > Activated sludge | place: Netherlands...
TGGCCAACCCACCGAAGCCACCAGAATCGAACGCGACACCATGGGAGAGCTGGCCGTGCCGGCCGACGCCTATTACGGCGTGCAGACCGCGAGGGCCGTAGAGAATTTTCCTATCAGTTCCTTGCGCATGCCCCGGTCCGTTATTCGGGCCATGGGACTGGTCAAGCGGGCGGCCGCGTCGGTGAACCGGTCACTCGGCCTGCTCGAACAGCGCCATGCCGACGCCATACGAGAAGCAGCCACGGAAGTGGTGGAGGGGAAACTCGACGGTCAATTTCCCGTCGATATCTTTCAGACCGGGTCGGGAACCTCGACGAACATGAACACGAACGAGGTCATTTCCAATCGAGCCACGGAATTGCTGGGTGGCGCACGGGGCAGCAAACTGGTGCACCCGAACGACCACGTGAATCTCGGCCAGTCGAGCAACGACGTCATTCCGACGGCCATTCACATCGCGGCCTCGGAGACAATCCAGCGTCAGCTGCTTCCCGCGCTGTCCCGGCTCCACAAGGCCCTTGAAGACAAGGCGCGGGCGTTCGACAAAGTCGTCAAGATCGGTCGCACGCACCTGCAGGATGCCACGCCGGTACGGCTCGGCCAGGAATTCGGCGGCTATGCCAGGCAGATTGAGCTGGGAGTGGCTCGTGTGAAGCGGGCGCAGGAAGCCCTGAGCGAGGTGGCGCTCGGCGGAACGGCCGTGGGAACGGGCTTGAATTGCCATCCCGAGTTTGCCAACAAGGTCATGGCCATCGTTTCCCAAGAGACCGGTTGCCGGTTTCAGGAGGCCGTCAACCATTTCGAAGCGCAGTCGGCTCAAGATTCGTTGGTCGAGGCCAGTGGAGCATTGCGGACGTTGGCCGTCAGCCTGATGAAAATCGCCAATGACATTCGCTGGCTCGGGTCCGGTCCTCGGTGCGGACTTGGAGAAATCAACTTGCCGGAAACGCAGCCTGGCTCGTCGATCATGCCGGGGAAGGTCAATCCCGTCATTGCGGAATCTGTCACGATGGTCTGTGCCCAAGTGATCGGTAATGATCTTACCGTGACTGTCGGCGGACAGGCAGCGAACTTCGAGCTGATCGTCATGTTGCCGGTGATGGCCTACAATCTTCTTCAGTCCATTGAGTTGCTGGCGACTGCTTCCGATAATTTCGCGGCCAAGTGTATCGAAGGAATCAAGGCGAATGAGGCGCGGTGCAACAGCTTGATCGAAGAGAGCTTGGCCATGTGTACGGCTCTGGCTCCCGAGATCGGGTACGAAGCCGCGGCGAAACTGGCCAAGGATGCGTTCAAGTCGGGGAAAACTGTGCGCGAGGTCGCTCAAGAGCAGAAAGTCCTTCCGGAGAAGCGCCTTATCGAGTTGCTGGACCCATGGCGAATGACCCAACCAGGAGGGCCGGTCGGAAGCGCCGGAGGTTGAACGAGACCTTGGATGTGTTAAGACAGCTCCGGATGGTTGATCTTTCAATTGGTGCGTTCTTATTTTGACACTGGAGGAACCGCTATGCTAAAGTCCGCGGAACTTTTGAGGTTCTAGGCTATTTTATCTTTCTAGACGGGGAAAGAACGATCGTATGAGTGCAAAAGCGGCACATGTAGTAATTGTAGCCGGCGCAGGTCCCGCCGGAATGGCAGTTGCCGGAACTCTTGCTAAAGCCGGGCATGAAGTCATCATCCTGAATCGAGACATCAAATTCGGTGGCTTGGCGGAATATGGCATTTTTCCCTCAAAACTCAAGCTGCGCGGTGGCTTGAAGAAGCAGTATTGGGAATTGCTCGAACAAGCGAACGTGCACTATTTTGGAAATGTCTCGATTGGAAATGGCAAGGATTTGTCCGTTGAAGACGTGCGTAGTCTCGGGGCCAGCGCGGTCGTTTTTTCCATCGGAGCCCAGGGCACCAAGGCTATCGGTGTCGAGGGTGATTCGGCCGCGGGCGTCTTTCACGCCAAGGATGTGGTGTACCACTTCAATCGACTCCCGGGATTCGGGGATCGCCCGTTTGATGTCGGTCGGCACGTAGCCGTGATCGGAGCCGGCGACGTCATGGTGGATATCGCCCATTGGTTGACGCGCTATAAGAAGGTGGAGCGTGTGACGGCAATCGTCCGACGCGGTCCGGCGGAGCGAAAATACAATCCCAAGGAGATTCGTGCGGTGTGTGCCAACATGGATGTGGAAGACATCACCAAAGAAGTAGAACGCATCAAGGACCGGCTGATTGCAGTGGGGCAGAAACCTGATGAGGTTCTGAAGGGACTCCTCGGCGAATTCACGAAGTGCGAACCGAAAAACAGCGACGCGAAAATGAGCTTCAAGTTCTTGGCGTCGCCTAAACGTATCCTCGTTGGCGGAAACAACCGTGTCCGCGGCTTGGAGATGGAAGACAATAAGCTGGAACCAAGAGGAGAAGATACCGCTGCGGTCGGACTGAAGCAATTCTACGAGTTTCCGTGCGACAGCGTCGTGTTTGCTGTGGGCGACCGAGTCGATGAAACTGTGGGTTTGCCGTACAAGAGCGGAGTGTTCGTGACGAATCCGAATAAGACGAACAACGATCCAGACGACGCGTTGTTTCAGGCGTACGACGAGTCCACGGGAAAAGTGTTGGATGGAGTATTTCTTGCTGGATGGGCGAGGAAGGCCAGCGAAGGGCTCGTTGGAGTGGCCAAGCGCGATGGAGATTGGTGCGCCGAGGTCGTCGGTCGGTACCTGCTGACAAAGCCGGCGATGAGTAACCCGGCCTCGGTGCTTGAGAAATTGCAGGCGATGCTCCGGGAACGAAAGAGCCATCCTGTGGGGGTCAAGGGGCTTCGAGCCTTGGATGCGGCAGAAAGAGCCTGCCAGGCCAAAGATAACTGCATCGGCGAATTCAAGTTTGCGACGAACCAGGAAATGCTCCGGCTGATCGAGCAGGGGTAGCGGCGCGCCGGTTTGTCAGGACGCTCTCCAAATCATCCGTCGCCCCATTTCAGCTTTTCACGCAACACGTTGTAGTACGTGCTCTCCGGAAAGCGAATCAACCTGGTTCGCAGATCCGCCACGCTCAGGACAACCGTGTCTCCCTGCGTCAGTGCGATGCCGACCTGTCCATCCAGGGTCGCCATGGCGCCTTCATCTCTGCTGGTCAGGGTCACATCGATCTCGACATTGTCCGGCACGATCAGCGGACGATGTGTCAGCGTGTGAGGGCAGATCGGTGTCAGAATGAGCGAGTGGACAGCCGGTTCCAGAATCGGTCCTCCGGCCGAGAGGGAATAGGCGGTTGACCCGGTCGGCGTGCTTACAATTAACCCGTCGCCTCGAAGGTTTGTCACAAATTGTCCGTGGATCGAGATCCGCAACTCGATCATGCGCGCGAGCGTGCCCTTGCTCACCACGACATCATTGAGGACGATGCCCTGCGCGACGGTTTCGCCGTGTCTGTGAACGAGCGTCTTCAGCATTAGGCGCTCGTCCATGACGAAATCGTTGGCGAAGACGCGTTCCAGGGAGGGGTAGAGGTGTTCCAGACGAACCTCGGTCAGGAATCCTAAGCCTCCCATATTCACGCCGAGGATGGGAATACTGCGCTCCCCGGCCAGACGGGCGGCGTTGAGCATGGTCCCGTCTCCTCCAAGGACGAGAAGCACGTCCGCTTTCTGAGCCAATTGGGTTTTCTGGAGTCCGCCCGGCTCCCCCAGAAGGGCGGCGGACGTCGTGTCCAAGATGACGTCGATATTTCTGGCGCGCAGCCAAGACACCACCGCCTGCAGCGTAACTTTGACCTCGGGAAATTTTGGCTTGGTTAAGATGCCGATGCTTTTGCTTTTCATCGGGGGCGAGCTTCTTCTCGTAGGTCACACGTGTTGGACTGAAAAAGTGCGGGATTCTATCGGGAGCGTTCTTTTGAAGTCAACGAAGGATGTGTGTCTGTTCGACAACGGAGACGTGCTGTCCCGAGTGCGATTACAGGCGTCGTGCGATTCCCGTCCAACCTTGACACTGGACATCCTTCTAGTTAAAATTAGGCATATTTTTCGAAGGGTTTGCTTCCGTCGGTCAGCCCTGGATCATCAAGCCTAGACCATCAAGAAGGAGGCAGGATGTTCGAACGATTCACGGACAAGGGTCGGAAGATCATCATCCTCGCGCGGGAAGAGGCCGAGCGTCATCAGAATGACTATCTCGGAACAGAGCACCTTGTGCTGGCCATTCTTCGCGAGTCCGACGGAATCGCTCTGATGATCTTGAAGAAGATGGGCCTGTCGATGGAGCAAATTCGCTTGGAAATCGAACGAAACTTGCCCGGTGGCGGGACCACCATGACCTTCGGGGAAATTCCATTTAGCCCCCGCGTGAAGAAGGTCATCGAATACGGGGTCGAAGAAGCCCGCCTGCTCGGTCACAATCATATCGGAAGCGAGCATCTTTTGCTCGGGCTTCTGCGCGAGGAAGAAGGAATCGGTGGCAAGATTCTTCGGAGTCTCGGCGCGAACCTTCTCACGGCACGGCAATTGACGGTGACGTTCTTGCGAAAGTCCGCCCCGCGCGAACGCGATCGCAAGAGCAATACGCCAGCGCTCGACGAGTTCGGTCGCGATCTTACTCAGATGGCCCAGGAAGGTCAGTTGGATCCGGTGATCGGACGCGCGGACGAAATCGAGCGGGTCTTGCAGATCCTCAGTCGCCGCACGAAGAATAATCCGGTCTTGATCGGGGAGTCCGGCGTCGGGAAAACGGCTATTGTCGAAGGCTTGGCACAACGGATTGTCCAATCCGAAGTTCCGGACAACCTCCTGTCGCGGCGCGTGATCGCGTTGGATTTGGGTTCGTTGGTTGCCGGGACAAAGTATCGTGGTCAGTTCGAAGAGCGTCTGAAAGTGGTGATGAAAGAGATCGTGCAAGCCGGAAACATCATCATCTTCATCGACGAGTTGCACACGTTGGTGGGCGCTGGTGCGGCGGAAGGATCAATCGATGCATCCAATATGTTGAAACCCGCCCTGTCGCGCGGAGAGATTCAATGCATCGGCGCGACGACGCTGGATGAGTATCGCAAGCACATCGAGAAGGACGGCGCGCTCAAGCGGCGTTTCCAGCCGATCTACGTGCAGCCGCCGAGCCTCGACGAAACGGTACGGATCATTCAAGGACTTCGCGACCGCTATGAGGAACATCACGGGGTGGAAATCACCGAAGAGGCCATCGTCGAAGCGGTCAAGCTGTCCGACCGGTATATCACCGATCGGTTCCTGCCTGATAAGGCGATCGACTTGATTGATGAGACCGGTTCGCGCGCCAAGCTTCAGACCTATGCGCTGCCCGGAGAGCTCAAGGCGATGGAGCAGGAGCTGAAGAAGGTATCGCGGGACAAAGAGTTGGCGATTTCGATGCAAAACTTCGAAGAGGCCGTGCGCCATCGCGAGGAAGAGGAACGGCTCAGGAAGTTACTCGATGAGTCGAAGCGCGAGTGGAAAAAGAATCAGGAAAAGCAGAAGCCGACGATTGGCAAGGAGGATGTGGCCTACGTCGTCTCCAAGATGACGGGCATTCCGCTCTTCAAGCTCGAAGAAGAAGAGTCGAACAAGTTGCTGCGGATGGAGGATTTCCTCCATAAGCGAGTGGTTGGCCAGAACGAGGCGATTTCCGCAGTCTGTCGGGCGATCCGTCGGTCCCGCGCCGGTCTCAAGGAAGCCAAGAAGCCGATTGGGTCTTTCATCTTCCTGGGGCCGACGGGCGTCGGGAAGACCGAGTTAGCGCGTACCCTGGCGGAGTTTCTCTTCAACACGGAAGATGCACTGATCCGGATCGACATGTCCGAATATCAGGAGAAATTCACGAGTTCTCGTCTGTTCGGCGCTCCTCCAGGATACGTCGGTTACGAAGAAGGCGGACAGTTGACGGAGCGCGTGCGGCGCCGTCCCTATTCGGTGGTCCTGTTCGATGAAATCGAGAAGGCTCATCCGGACGTGTTCAATCTGCTTCTACAGGTACTGGACGACGGAGTCTTGACCGACAGCTTGGGTCGCAAGGTCGACTTCAAGAACACCGTCGTTATCATGACATCTAATATAGGCACAAAGTTGATTCAGAAGGGCGTGTCCTTGGGATTTCAGAGCACCGAAGCCGAACAGGATCGCCACAAGAAGGAAGAAGTTCTTGGAGAGTTGCGGCGTCAATTCAGCCCCGAATTCTTGAACCGTATTGACGAGATCGTGGTCTTCCACCAATTGGACAAGTCCCATCTCTTCAATATTCTGGACATCCTGTTGCGCGAGCTCAATCTCCGGCTTCTGGAAAAGGGTGTGGAGATTGAGGTCGACGACGAGGTCAAGCAGTGGCTCATCAAGGAAGGGTATGAGCCGCTCTACGGCGCAAGACCGATGCGGCGGACCATTCAACGGGCAATCGGAGACCCGCTGTCGGAAGAGATGATCAAAGGCCGCTTCAAGGATAGCCGGAAAATCAAAGTGGTGCTGCGCGACGGCGCTCCTGCCTTCATTGAACAGGAGGCGATGGCTGGTGTGTAACTAATGGCCGTCGGCCGAGTTCCCGTTATCCGAATCTTCGTCCGATCACTCAGCCTCGACCCTTGTTGCGTCGTACGCGGCAAGGGTCGAAGTGCTTTTAACTGAGATTACAGGTCCCAGGACCAAGATGAATCACGCTGAGATGAGCGGTTCCCAGATCCGCGACGTTCGTTGGACCGGAGGGGTGGTCTTGGGCATTGAGACGTCCTGCGATGAAACGGCCGCGGCGGTGCTCGGTAGGGGCGGAGCGATTCTCTCCAACATGGTTTCGTCACAGCATGGCGTTCATGCGCGATTCGGGGGAGTCGTGCCGGAGTTGGCTTCCCGGGCGCATGTTCAGAAGATTGAGCAGATTGCGGCTCTTGCCATGGATGAGGCAAAGCTGACATGGCAAGATTTGGCTGGTGTCGCGGTAACGGAAGGTCCGGGGCTTGCGGGAGCCTTGATCGTGGGGTTGAACTATGCCAAAGCCTTGGCGTTCGCCCTGAACATTCCGATCGTCGGAGTCAGCCACCTGGAGGGACATATCGCGTCGGCGTGGCTTGAGGATCCTTCATTTCCGCGCTCGTGCGTGGTGTTGGTCGTATCTGGAGGACATACCCACCTCTATCATATGACCCAAGACGGAGGCGCCGGCCTGCTGGCTTGTACCAGAGACGATGCCGCCGGTGAAGCATTCGATAAAGGAGCCCAGATGCTGGGCTTGGGATTTCCGGGGGGACCGGCTCTGGACCACCTTGCACAAGCGGGCGATCCCAACAGAATCCGATTTCCGAGGTCCATGCGGAAGAGCAGCCTTGAATTCAGTTTCAGCGGGCTGAAGACGTCTTTGCTTTATCGGCTGCAGGGTATGGATGAGTCGCAACTCGCTGCCGCGCGAGCCGATCTGGCCGCCGGTTACCAGGAAGCGATTGTGAGTGTATTGGCTGAAAAGGCTTTCACTGCGGTGCGCCGGTGCGGGGTCACGGCTTTGGCGGTCGTGGGGGGTGTGTCCGCTAATTCAAGGCTGCGATTCTTGTTGAAGGAACGGGCCCAGCGAGACGGTGTCTCCCTGAGCATTCCGCCGCTACGGTATTGTACGGACAATGCGGCCATGATCGCCGCCGCGGGTCGACAGGCATTGTCGGCGGGCCGACGGCTGTCGGATGAGGCGGAGGCTCGGGTTGCTGTAGAATCTATGCCGTCTCTTCAGGTAATCGGATAAATCTCACGAGGAGATCGTCCCATTTCGGAAGTATTTGGTCACGTCACGGGACTGAAAGCGGGCCAGCTGGGCGCCATTGAACGGCTGTATCGGCGTCGTGTGCCTCCGGACAAGGTGCTTTCCCCTGAGCTGGCGAGAGCCATGTGCCTATTGACTCTGGAAATCCGCCGCCCGATCGCGGCGGTGCTGACCAGAAAAGGGCAGATACAGGAAATCATCGTCGGAACCGAGCTGGCCCTGTCCCCAGCAACCTTGGCGCGGTTCAGGGCCGGTGCTCGATCCTTGCGCGGCCTTCGGGTGATCCGAACGCAGCTGCATGATCAGCCACTCAATCAAGAGTTGCTGACCGATCTGGCTTATCTGCGCCTCGACCTGATCGGGGCGCTCACGGCGACGCAGGACGGCTTGCCCGGCAATCTCTACCTTGCCCATCTCCTGCCTCCGAACGGAACCGGTCAATTGTGCAACGTGCTCAAGACAACGTCTTTCTACCAGTCTTCTGTGGTTTTCGATGCATTTATCGAAGAGCTTGAAGCCGAGCTGCAACGGGTACGAGGCCATGCGACCGGGCAGGGAGCGGAGTCGGCGTTGTTGGTCAGCGCTTCTGCGAAGAGTCGGACTGAGCAGGAAGACCGACTGGGAGAACTCTCGGAGCTGGCGGCTTCGGCGGGGATCTCCGTTATCGATCGTCTGGCTCAACGAACGGCGGGAGGGCATCAACGTTACCTGCTCGGAAGCGGAAAGCTGAAAGAGGTGCTGATCCAAACGCTTCATCGAGGCGCCGACATGGTAATTTTTGATCAGACGCTTTCTCCGGCGCAATCACGCGCCATCTCAGAGGTCACCGACATCAAAGTAATTGATCGTACCCAATTGATTTTGGATATTTTTGCACGGCGCGCCCACAGTCGAGAGGGTAAGGTGCAGGTCGAGCTCGCCCAGCTTCGCTACCTGCTGCCCCGCTTGTCGGGAAAAGGCACCGAGTTGTCACGGCTGGGAGGCGGCATCGGCACCAGAGGGCCTGGCGAAGCAAAGTTGGAGACCGATCGTCGCAGAATCAGAGAGCGCATTACACATCTCGAGCACGACCTCCGCCAGTTTGCCAGACATCAGGACCAGCGTCGCGCCAGACGAAACCGTCATGGGATGCCGGTCCTGTCGCTGGTCGGGTATACGAACGCGGGAAAATCAACACTGTTGAATGTGCTCTCTAAGAGCCACGTTTCCGCCCAAGACCGGCTGTTCGAAACCCTCGATACGACCAGTCGCCGTCTCAGATTTCCCAAGGACCGGCAGGTCATCGTCACCGATACGGTGGGGTTTATCCGCGATCTGCCGCAGGAGTTGCTGGGCGCATTCCGCACGACGCTCGAGGAGTTGCGTGAAGCGGATATCCTGGTGCACGTCGTCGATGCCGGCGCGGCCGACATCGACGTCCAGATTTCGTCTGTGGTGGAGATTCTCCGCAATCTGGACCTCAACGCGATCCCACGTACGATCGTTTTCAATAAGTGCGACAGACTCCTGCCGGCCGAAGCGGCACTGCTCTGCCGCCGCTACGGAGCTATCGGAATTTCGGCGATTCATGTGGATACCCTTCATCCGTTGCTGCGGCATCTTGAACATGAGTTGTCGCGCATCTTGCCGGATGCAGGAATGCCTTCCGGCAGGAGATCTGACAGCCTCGTGCTTGCATCTGGCACGTGACCTTTGCACGATCAGGCCGCCACCGAACCATCGCCTTTACCGGAATGATTCGCAACGCATCACAGCAGACGGTACGTCGAGAACGCCTGGGCAAGATAGCCGATGTGCTGGTCCACGCGATGCCGAAGGCCAAAATGGAGCTCGACCACCGCACGCCGTGGGAACTCCTTGTCGCTACCATCCTCTCTGCACAATGCACGGATGAGCGCGTCAACAAGGTCACACCGGGGCTGTTCCGACGCTATCACTCGCCGGCGGAACTGGGGCGGGCCGTGCAACGGGAGGTGGAGGAATTGATTCGGTCGACCGGATTCTTCAAAAGCAAGGCCAAGAATATCATCGCCTGCAGCCGCGCCGTGGAGGAGCGGTTTCATGGGAAGGTTCCCGCGACCATGGAGGAGCTAGTCGAATTGCCGGGGGTGGGAAGAAAAACCGCCAACGTGATGTTGGGCACCGCCTTCGGCAAACCGGCCATCGTTGTCGATACGCATGTGAAACGAGTGGCCAACCGTCTTGATTTGACGACCTCGGATGATCCGACTGTCATTGAGCAAGATCTCCAACAATTGCTTCCCCCCGCGCGCTGGACGGACGTCTCACAACGTCTGCTGCTGCACGGACGGTACACCTGCACCGCCAGACGCCCGCAATGCCAACGGTGCCCGATCTACGCATACTGCACCTGGAAACAGAAAGGGGCGGCATGATTCGAAGCATGACAGGGTTCGGTAGGCAGCAGGCCCCGTGGCAGGATGGAGCTGTGACGGTCGAGGTGCGCTCGGTCAATCATCGTTTTCTTGAGATCGCCTGCCGCTTGCCACGCGCGCTGAATCACCTTGAAGACATCATTAAAAAGGCCGCACAGCAGGCCTGTTCCAGGGGCCGCATCGATCTCACCATCACCGTTCAGAGCGGGAGGGGACGGCTGCAAACGGTGAGTGTTGACCAGGTCCTGGCGAAACAGTACCATCAGAGACTTCGTGTCTTGAAAAAGAGCCTTAAGCTCGGCGGCTCCATCGACATCGGCCTGGTTGCAGGACAGCGCGACGTGATCACGATTACCGATCAACCGGCGGAGGACCGAAAACTATCGAAACTGGCTCACCAGTTGGCCGTCCAGGCGCTCGACGATCTGACAGCGATGAGAAAGCGGGAAGGGGAGGCCCTGGCCAAGGACATGCTCGCGCGGCTTCATGCGATCCGCGAGCGGAGGACGATCGTCGGTGCGAGAGCCCCTCAGGTGGTACAGGCTGAATTCGAGCGCATGCGGAGTCGGGTTGAAAAATTGATCGGGGGTGAGGCTCCGGATGCATCCCGCCTGCTGCAGGAACTGGCCATATACGCGGATCGTGGCGACATTGCGGAAGAATTGGTCAGACTGGACTCGCATGTGGTACAGTTTGAGCAAACACTTAACCGATCGGAATCTATAGGCAAAACCCTCGATTTTCTGCTCCAGGAAATGGGGCGTGAAGTCAATACCATCGGATCCAAGGCCAACGACGCCGAGATCGCGGGACAGGTCGTCCAGATGAAAGCGGAGTTGGAACGAATTCGGGAACAAGTCCAGAACATCGAATGAGCGTCACAACAGAAAATCTCGCCCCATTGCCATCCGGGCCGGTCCGGTCATCGATGCGGCGGCAAGGCACCTTGTTCATCATTTCCGCGCCGTCGGGGACCGGAAAAACGACGCTGTGCAAACAAGTGGTCGCCAACGTCCCGGGCCTCTGGCATTCCATCTCCTGCACGACCAGAAAGCCGCGGTCGGGTGAAGAGCATGGACGGGAATATTTCTTCATTGAAGAGGCGACGTTCCAGGAGATGATCGACCGCCACGAATTCGCCGAATGGGCGCGTGTGTACGGTCATCTCTACGGGACGCCGAGAAAGTCCCTGACAGACAAACTCGACCAAGGAATCGACGTGTTGCTGGAGATCGACGTTCAGGGAGCCCTGCAGGTGAAGAAGAAGTTCGACGACGCCGTGTCGATCTTCATCCTTCCTCCTTCAATGACCGCGTTGCGCACAAGGTTACAAGCCAGAGCCTCGGACTCTCCCGAAGAAATCCAGCGCCGTTTGCAGAAGGTCACGGAAGAGGTATGGCACTATCGGGAATACGCCTACATCGTTCGTAACGATGATCTGGGCCGCTCCCTTCGCGAGTTGGAGAATATCTTCCTTGCTGAACGGTTAAAGACGGCGCGAATGGATACGGCATGGATCGAGGCCAATTTTCTTCTCACCGACGAGTCAAAATCCGGAGATCGACGAGGTCATCCTTAACCAGAAAGGGGTTTCATCCACATGATCGACATGCTGAATTTGTTGCCGCAGTACACGCCGGACCAGTTTGATTCCCGTCACCGATTGGTGATCGTCGCGGCTCAACGGGCCAAGCACATCCTTCAAGGCTCGCGTCCGTTCGGCGCCTCCCGCTTTACCAAGGAAACCACCGTGGCGCTCGATGAGGTGCTGCGCGGGGAAGCCAAGTACCTGATGGGCAAAGAAGCCCGCGATGCGATGAAAGAGGCCAAGCGCGGAAAAGAGGGCGAGAGCGAGCGCATGGCCATGATGACCGGAGAGGACGCGCGTGAGATCAAGAAGGAACTGAGCGTCTACGTCGACGACACGCCAAAGGCTCCGGAGCCGGAAGCCGAGGAGTAGCCATGGTTTCGGTTCCGGGCGGGCCGACACTCATAGGCAAGCACGTGCTCCTCGGAGTGACGGGGAGCATCGCGTGCTACAAAGCCGTAAGTCTCTTGCGCGCCCTGGTGCGCGAAGGGGCTCAGGTGGACGTCGCGATGACGCAAGCGGCCGCCAAGTTTGTCACGCCTCTGACCTTCGAGGTGCTGTCGGGCCGTCATGTCGCGATGGATCTCTTCGAGGCCCATCAGGAAATGAAGCATCTCACATTGCCCGAAAGAGCCGACGTCATGGTCGTGGCTCCCGCTACAGCCAACTTTCTCGCGAAAGCGGCGCTGGGGCTGGCCGATGATGTCCTGACGACGATGCTGCTCGCGGCCGCTTGTCCAGTGATCGTTGCGCCGGCCATGGACGGGGGCATGTGGACCCATACGGCGGTTGTCGAGCATGTTCAAGCCTTGCGTCGGCGAGGAGTAACGGTATTGGATCCGGAAGAGGGCTCCCTCGCCTCGGGCCGTGTGGGGCAGGGACGGCTGGCTGAAGAAGTCCGGATACTCGATGCGATCGAAGCCGCGCTGCTGCCCCGACGCGATTGGACCGGCCAACGGGTGCTCATTTCAGCCGGCCCCACGCAAGAACCGATCGATCCGGTCCGATATATTTCCAACCGAAGCTCGGGAAAGATGGGTTACGCACTGGCGGAAGCGGCTCGGGCCAGAGGAGCCGCTGTCGTCCTTGTCACCGGTCCGACGGCGCTGACTCCACCCTCTGGCGTCGAGGTCGTGCCGGTTGAGACGGCCGAGGAAATGTCCAAGGCCCTGACCGTGCGGTTGTCCTGGTCGACGGTCGTCATCATGTCCGCCGCGGTCGCCGACTTTCGCCCGAAGCATCCGGCCGTTCAGAAATGGAAGAAGCACGAGTTCAAGAATCCCGCGCTGGATCTCGAGCCGACCGGCGATATCCTGACCGACCTTTCTTCCCGGCGCAGCGGACAACTCCTGGTCGGCTTTGCCGCCGAAACGGGCGACCTTGTCCGACATGCCAAACAGAAACTCAGAACCAAGGCTGTCGATCTGATCGTGGCGAACGACGTGACGTCTCCCGGGGCCGGTTTTGGCAGCGATCAGAATGCCGCCACACTGATCGATGGGGACGGGACCATCTCTGAGTTTACGCTACGGCCTAAGCGCCGGCTTGCGGATGACATCCTGGATGCCGCTCTGCGGCTGCTGCGAACGCCTGCCCGCAAGCCTGTGACCGCGGAGGACTAGTCAATGCCGCCAAACCAGAAACCATCGGCTAGTGCCATGGAAATAGACCGGATGGCCCTGCAGTTGGCCAAAGATCCGCAGTCCAAAGTGTTTCTGCCGCTGGCGGAAGAGTACTGCAAAGCTGGTATGTGGCAGGAGGCGGCCGGTGTGTTGGAGGACGGACTGAGATTCTATCCGGGGTTCATCACGGCGATGGTGGTGCTGGGTCGTGCCTACGATCAACTCGGTCAAACCACCAAGGCCAAGGCCCTTCTTGAAGAAGCGATCAAGCTGAGTCCCGAGAATCTTCGTGCTCATCGAACCCTCATCAAGATCTACGTGGCCCAAGGTGCTTCCGATGAGGCGTTAAGGAGCTGCGAGGTAATCTTGGCGTTGAACCCTCGCGATGAAGAAGCGCGGTCGGTGCGGGAAAAACTGGGGAAATCTCCCGAGCGGGAAACCAAAGGATCGGTGCAGGCGCAATCTGTCGGCCGCGTCGATCGCACTATTGCCGCAGCCCCCTCCGGGCTGGAGAAGGCCGACCGTGAAGAAACCGGCGATTCGGGGATCATCTCATCTCGAGATAGACCAAGTGATGCCGCGACGAAGCATGAGATTGCCGCCTCCGCATCGGTTGCCCAAGATGATCCTCTAGTGCAAACTCGCTCTGAGGCCGTTGATGCTTTGCCGAGTCCCGCCGAGTCCGTTTCTGCCCCTTCTCCCCATGCCAAGACTATCGCGCAGTTGGAGGGCTGGCTCCGCTCCATCGAGCGAGCGCGCTGCGATCGTGACGGATCGGAACGGTCCGGTTTTCCAAGTTCCCGATAGAATTCAGAGGTTTGACCGCCACCGGACGGCCTGTTACAATGCCGCCCTGCCGAATCGCCTGAGCAGGTAGCCTGTCGAGCGTTGCATCCGATCACAGAGTTGTTCATGCTACGGATACTCGTACTACACGGTCCGAATCTCAACCTTCTGGGCACGAGAGAGCTGGGCATCTACGGTTCCGTGCCCCTCGATGCCATTGATGCCGATATCGTCAAGCTGGCGGATGAGCTTTCCGTTGAGGTCGATGTCCGACAATCCAACCACGAAGGAGAGTTGGTGACGTGGATTCAAGAGGCTCGAAGCGGGTATCAGGGAGTGATCATCAATCCCGCCGCCTACACGCATACCAGCGTGGCCATTCGAGACGCGCTGGCGGCTGTGAATTTGCCGACGATCGAAGTCCATTTGTCCAACATTCATCAGCGGGAAGATTTTCGCCGTCAATCCTATGTCGCCGGGGTGACGCTGGGGCAGATTTCAGGACTGGGGTCGGCCGGCTATCTGTTGGCGCTTCGCGGACTGCACGGCCATCTCACAGCCCGTCGTCCAAAGAAGGAACCTTCCTCAAAGATGGCCACGTCCCCACGGCGGGCGAGGCGACGCTAACGTGTCCATGACTTGACCAACCACGACCCAATCAATGTGAAGGGAGCATCGAGTGATTTCGACCACTGATTTTCGAGGAGGCGTACGGCTGTTAATCGATGGAGAGCCGTTCTATATTGTTGAGTTTCAGCATGTGAAGCCTGGAAAGGGCGGCGCGTTTGTGCGCACCAAGCTCAAGAGTTACATTTCCGGCAACGTGCTCGATCGAACCTTCCGGTCCGGCGAGCGATTCGACGAACCGGACCTGGAAGAACGCGAAATGCAGTTTCTCTATGCCACGGGCGATGACTACACGTTCATGGACACGGAGAGCTATGAACAATTGACCTTCGCCAAAAAACAACTCGGTGAGAACGCCGATCTCCTCAAAGAGAACATGATCGCCAAGATTCTGATCTACGAGCATCGCCCGATCGACGTCGAGCTGCCGATTTTTATCGAGCTCAAGGTCGTCGATGCGGAGCCGGGCGTCCGCGGCGATACGGCATCCGGCGGCACGAAGCCGGCCATCGTGGAAACCGGCGCGACAATCAAGGTTCCACTCTATCTGGAGGTGGGTACCGTGATTAAGATCGACACCCGCACAAGAGCCTACGTGGAGCGAGTCCGGTGAGCCGGGGCAAGCCTCGTCGCTCGAAAAAACGCGAAACTCCCATCGTTCTGCCCCAGGCTCTGGCGGCGGGGGCGGGAGACGCAGGCCGGCCGTTTCTGACAGGAAACCAGTCCAAGCATATTCAGGAATTGGTCGATCTGCTCAAGCGGAACAACTTGACGGAATTGGAGTTGGAGCGGGAAGGGATACGCATCAGGATTCGGCATGAGGTCGGAGTGAAGACGATCACCGCGGCCGTGACCGATATGGGTCCGGCCGGTACGGCCGTCGTCTCTCAGCCGGCGGTTCCACCCAGCGGCGTGAGCGAGGACACATCAGGGTTGGTCACGATCACCTCTCCCATCGTCGGCACGTTTTATCGGTCGCCGTCTCCGGATGCCGACCCGTACGTCGAGGAGGGTGACTTCGTCAAGAAGGGGCAAGTATTGTGCATTGTTGAAGCCATGAAGCTTATGAATGAAATCGAGTCTGAAGTCGACGGTCAGGTAGTCAAGATCCTTGCTGAAAGCACCAAACCGGTTGAGTACGGACAAGCCCTCTTTCGTGTCGATCCCAAAGCTACGGCCTAGTGTTTCGTGACGGGTTCTGCGCATTCTGAATGACAGACTGATCACCTCATCGCACCGGAGTTACGGCTTGTTCAAGAAAGTTCTCGTCGCCAACCGAGGAGAAATCGCGCTTCGGGTCATCCGAGCCTGCAAAGAGCTTGGAATCAAGACGGTCGCAATCCACTCCGAAGCCGATGCCAACAGCTTGCACGTCAGAGCAGCGGATGAACGGGTCTGCGTCGGTCCCGCGGAAGCGGCGCTCAGCTATCGCAATATCCCCAACGTGTTGAGCGCCGCCGAGATTACCGGCGCGGACGCGATCCATCCCGGATACGGCTTCCTTTCCGAAAATGCCCACTTTGCCGAAGTCTGCGAATCAATCGGGGTGAAATTCATCGGTCCCACTTCAGAAAACATCGCTCTCATGGGTGACAAGGCGAAGGCTCGTGAGATTGTTGCCAAGCGGGGGCTGCCCGTCACGCCGGGAAGTCCCGGAGGCCTGAAGAGTGAACAGGAAGCTCTGGAGGCGGCTCAGAAGATCGGCTACCCCGTCATCATCAAGGCGGCCGCCGGCGGTGGCGGACGCGGCATGCGCGTCGTCAACAAGGCGGAGGATCTGGGCCGCGCATTTCAGGCGGCGCAGGCCGAGGCCAAATCCACCTTCGGCAACGACAGCGTCTATCTCGAACGGTACTTTCTTGAGCCTCGCCACATCGAGGTTCAGATCGTGGCCGACCACCGGGGCCATGTGGTGCATCTCGGAGAGCGGGATTGTTCAATCCAACGGCGGCACCAGAAGCTGGTGGAAGAAACGCCTTCTCCGGCCGTCGACGAAAAGCTCCGCCGCGAGATCGGGCGGACCGCGGTGGAAGCCGTCAAGGCGGTGCACTACCGCAACATCGGCACCGTGGAGTTTCTGTTGGACAAGGACCAAAACTTCTTCTTCATGGAAGTGAATACCAGAATTCAAGTCGAACACCCCATCACGGAAATGGTTACGGGGATCGATCTGATCAAGGAGCAGATCCGTCTGGCCGACGGGCAGGCATTGTCCTTCAAGCAGCAGGACATCAAGCTAAGCGGACATAGTCTCGAATGTCGGATCAATGCCGAGGATCCTGAAAAGTTCACCCCGTCGCCAGGTCTGATCACGAAATACAGCGCGCCGGGCGGGTTCGGGGTGCGGGTGGATTCGGCCATGGAATCCAACTCCATGGTTGTTCCGCACTATGACTCCATGATCGCCAAGGTGATCACTCACGGTCGTGATCGGCAAGAGGCCATCGCCCGCATGCGCCGCGCCCTCGACGAATTTTTGATCGAAGGCATCAAGACGACCATCCCGCTGCACAAACGCATTCTCAACGATCCCGACTTCCAAAAGGGTCACGTCTCCACGACGTTCCTGGACCGCTTCCTCGCCGGCTAACAGGTTGTTGAAAAATCACTCGAACCCTCGGCGTACCAAACAGAGTACGCCTCGGGTCCTCGTTCACTGCGGCCTCGCTGGACGAACTTTTTGAACAACCTGCGGGAGTTTTCGAGGTACAATGACAATACGGCTGTGATTACGCGTACTCACGAACTTTCCGGTCTCTATGTCATTCTCGACCCGTCTGTTCGTCAGGGTCGTCCGCTCGGAGCGGTCTTGAAGGCGGCGGCCGAAGGCGGAGCCAAGCTCTTTCAGTACCGCAATAAAGTCGCGTCCATCCGAGAGCAGTACGGGGAGGCGTTACCTTTGCGGAGATTGGCGGGAGAACTCGGCGTGACGTTCATCGTGAATGATCGCTGTGATCTGGCCCTGGCGATCGACGCAGACGGGGTGCATCTCGGTCAGGACGATCTATCCTACGAGGATGCGAGGAGAATCCTGAGGCCGGACAAGGTCATCGGCTTGTCGACGCACAATGCCGAGCAGGTGCGGCAAGCGGATCAACTGAAGCCGGACTATATCGGCTTCGGTCCGATCTTCAAACCCGTGTCGAAACAGGATCATGATCCGGTGACGGGGGTGGAAGGGCTCAAGCAGATCCGTGCCTTGACGTCGCTCCCGATCTTTGCGATCGGAGGAATTCAAGTAGAACCGGTGCCCGATGTCATGCAGGCCGGTGCCAGCGGCATTGCGGTCATCTCAGCCGTGCTTGCGGCAGCGGATGTCAAGCAGGCGGTTGAGCAACTTATCGCGCGGCTCGCCTGACGATTTTCGCCAAATGCGTGATCGCAGCGGATTGAGCAAGCTTTGTCGTCGTTCGTCTGAACTGTTTTGACAGTTCGGACCTATAGGGAAGAGGCCCCAGCACCGGCGCACCGGCTTGCTTGCGAAGGATCTCGACGGTCGTGCGTTCTTGTAGTCGGTCCAGCTTGGATCTCGCCGGCCTTGTTTGATTGAGCATGACCGCCGCGACCGGAATTCTCCTCCGGCGAAGCGCTTCGATGGTCAGCAGCGCATGGTTAATCCCGCCAAGCGCGGAACGACCCACCACGACGACAGGAAACTTTAGTCGGGCGATGAGATCGAGGACTTGGAGTTTTGGTCCGATCGGCACGTGAACCCCGCCGACGCCTTCGATCACCACATACTCGTAGCGGCGTGACAACAGACGATAGACCTTCTGAATCACTCCGAGGTCGATTTGCCGTCTTTCAGATTGAGCCGCCGCAAGCGGAGCGAGAGGCAATTCGAACTGAAACGGGCAGATGGCTCCGAGCGCATCATCGGAATCGACTATGGACTGGAGCCGCGCCGCATCGGAATGCGCCGATCTGGAACTCATGATTCCCGTTTCAATCGGCTTCATCACGCCGACCGCGATTCCTTTTCGCTTCATGTGTAACGCGAGCGCGGCAGTCACGACCGTTTTTCCGACTTCAGTATCCGTTCCGGTGATAAAAACTCCGCTGTTCATTGCGTCTCTCCTGGCTTCCGCCGTAGGCGATGTTCCGGCTGTTGTTACAAATGCCGACTGTCGCAATTCCAGATCTGGCCGGAGACGTCCTCCGCCTGTGCGAGATGGACGACGGTGCGCGCCACTGATTCGAGCGATGGTGTGCGGTGAAGGGCATGATCAGCCCAAGTTTCATGATCGGACATGGCCTCGCCGGAAAGCGGGCTCCTCTGCCAACCCGGCAACAGAAGATTGACGCGCACGTTGCAAGACCCCCATTCCAGCGCGGCCGTCCTTATCAAGCCGACCAGGCCGGCCTTAGAGGCTGCATAGGCTGTCTGTCCGGTCGTGCCATGAACACCGGCGCGAGATCCAATGACGACGATCGAGCCGCCGTTCCCGGCACAGAGAATCCGTCCGACGGCTTGCATACAGTGGAAGGTTCCGCCCAGATTTGTTGTGATAATCTCCGACCACTGGTCTTCTCGCTGACGGACGAGGATACCGCTGCCGCTGATGCCGGCGTTGCAGACGCAAGTCCAAGCCGGGGGAGCCTCACTGGCGAAGGCCTCGATCATCTGTGTCACGGCGGGGCTGTTACGAAGATCGGCTTGATACAGGGCTCCATCGCCTCCGCCCGCACACACCTGCTCAAGCGTCACGGTCGCACCGTGCTTGTTCCGGTGATAATGAATTCCGACGAACCATCCGGTCTGTGCAAAGGCGAGGCTGATTGCCCGGCCGATAGTTCCTGATGCGCCGGTGACAAGGACAGCGGGCCTGACCGGCCGGCTGCCCGGCGCGCTGTGAGCGTCGCGATCGGTCCCCGATACAACTCGCGCGTCGCGCATGGCCGGATTATGATTTGGATCCGCAGCCAAGGCAAGTATGAGAAGCGCAGTCGGCTTGCCGCGTCACGCGAGCCTATGATACGGTCACAACCGATGACTAAGATGGAGGAATCGCGCATGTTGCGGGCGAAGAGACGGCTTAATCCATTCGTGGCCCTGTTCTGTCTGGTGTTGCTCGGCCTGTCGGCTTCCCTTTCCGCGGCCGAAGACCATGACACGATCGTCCAGTCGCAGGACTATTTCCCCGATACGATCGGCAGCCACTGGGAGTACCGGGGGCAGATCACCGAAGGGCCGGTTCAAACGATCGAGCACAAGTCATTTCAAAATGTCTCGTCCGTGACGGGAACGAAATCATTGAAGGGAGTCACGGTGACCATGTTTCACGATACCAATCCTGGCAATCACGGCGTCTCAGACAGTTTCTACCGCCGAGATGCCGTCGGCATCGTCTACTATGGGTCAGAGCCTGGGACACCGTTGGAGAAACAGCTGATCCCGTATCAGATCGTCAGATTTCCCATGAGGATTGCGTCGTCGTTCTCCCAGTTCGACAAGAAAGAGCTGGATTTCGGGACCGATATGGACCAGGACGGAGTCAATGAAAAGGCCGATGTGCAGGGAAACTCGACGGTAGTGGGACAGGAATCCGTCACCGTGCTGGCCGGGACGTTTGCAGATGCGGTGAAAATCGAAGCCAGAATGCAGATGACCATTCACCTGTCCGGCGCAAAGAAAACCGTGACGGGTACGGACGTCATGGCTGCCTGGTTTGTCAAGGGCGTGGGTCTGGTGAAGTACGTCGAACGGCAGGAGCTGTCACCATTGCAGGACCGAGGGGTGATTACGGAGATTACGGAGGAACTCGAATCCTTCGAAATCAAGCCAACGAAGGCATCACTCGGCCGGAGCGAATCCCCGGCGCAGGGTCTGTTCGCTGACAATTCTCACCACCAAGAATTGCAGCAGGTAATCCTCACCGCCGGCCTTCGCACCAACCCCTGACAGCCGGTGACCCCCGAACGGCTGGCGTCCCACGAGGGCGCCGGTTATAGGGCGATTCAAATACAGATTTCCCACGTCAAAGCGCCGTCCTGCTAGGTGGAGATTGGTCGGACTGCGTGAATAGACCCCGCCGGTCAATCCATAGTCCGTCGCGTTGGCCAGGCGCAGGGCTTCCTCAAATGAGGCGGCTTTCATGACGGCGAGGACCGGCCCGAAGACCTCCTCCTGCGCGATCCGCGCGTTCGGATTCACGTCGGCAAAGAGTGTGGGGCCGACATACCAGCCCGCCCCGGGGATTTTTCTCTCTTCAACCAGACGAGTTTCCCCTTTGCCGATCTCGATGTAGTCGAGGATGTTCGACTGTGCTCGCGCGTCGATGACAGGACCCATGTGGGTACCGGGCTCTGTCGGGTCCCCTACGCGCAGGCAGCGCAGGGCTTCCCGCAGACGGCGGATAAAGACTTCGTATACTGCCTCGTGCACGATGACCCGAGAGCAGGCGGAACACTTTTGTCCTGCGTAGCCAGTCGCCGACACGACGACGCCGGTGACGGCCTCGTCGAGATCGGCCGTGTCGTCGATGATGATGGCGTTCTTTCCGCCCATTTCGGCGATGACGCGTTTCACCATGCGTTGACCTGGCGGAACCGTGGCCGTCTCACGCAGGAGTTCGAGGCCGACCTTCTTCGATCCCGTGAAGGCTATGGTCGCGACATCGCGATGTCGCGCCAGTGCCTGGCCGACTTCTGGGCCGCCCGGCATGCAGATCAGGATGTCGGGCGACACGCCGCCTTCATGCAGCACTGAGACGAGCAGCTGGCCGATCAACGAAGACCGTTCAGACGGTTTGAAGATGACGGGATTACCGGTCACCAAGGCGGCCGACACCATACCCATCGGTATCGCCAGGGGAAAATTCCACGGAGAAATGACCGCGGTGACGCCGCGCGGGTCGAGCAGACGATGGTTCAATTCACCGGGGATCCGCCCCAATCGGGTCGGAGCCGCCAACCGCAGCCATTCACGAGCATAAAACTCCAGGAAATCGATCGCCTCGGCGACGTCCGCATCGGCCTCACGCCAGGGTTTCGCACATTCCAAGACTTCCCAGGCCGCCAATTCCGACTTTCTCTCACGCATCGCAGCTGCCGCACGGCGCAGGATGTCTGCCCGGTGTTCTGCCGTCTTCTCGCGCCAGGTATCCCAAGCGCGGAGGCAAGTCCCGACGGCATGGTCGATGTCGCCAGGAGCGGCGCCGGGCATCCGTGCGACGATCTCATCCGGCCGTGCGGGATTATGGGAGAAGAGCATCGGACCTGACCGCGGGAGGGACCCAGGGGGTGTGTCCCATTGCCGGCCCAACTGCGCTCTAACGGTCCTGATCGCCTCACTCATGGCGTCGCGCACGGCTGCTTGAGAGAAATCTTGTGCCGGTTCGTTTCGGAAGTCATGGTCGCCATCGAAATGCGCAGGCTCCGTGGAGTGTCCAGCAGGCGGATCAAGGAGACGCTGGAGCGGTTCAGACTCGACATATTCCTTGCGGAGGAACGATTCGTTGGAGGTGTTTTCCAGGAGACGGCGCACGAGATAGGCCATTCCTGGCAGAAGTTCTCCGACCGGCGTATAGAGGCGAAGACGGCGGTGACGCTGTAGGACAGCGTGCTGAAACGGTTCGGCCATGCCGAAGATCATCTGATACTCATAGGCCTCAGGTCCCAATCTCAATTGCTCCGCCCGGGCTTCGATGCAGGCGAGTGTTCTGAGATTATGCGTGCCGAAGGCCGGCCGTATCAGCGAGGCCTGGGACAGCAGCGTTTGGACGAGGCCTTCGAAATTGGCATCCGTGTCCGCCTTCTTCTCGAAGAGGGGAACAGGCCATCCCTTTTGGCGGTAGCGAATGGTGTCGCTGTCCCAATAGGCCCCCTTCACTAGGCGAATGGTAATCGGCGCGTCTCGCGTGCGGACCCACTCCATCAGTCCTTCGATGTCGCGGGCCGTTTGTCGATGATAGGCCTGTATGGCGATTCCGGCATGTCGAAACGTCAGGTAGGGGGCTTCGGTGAACAAGCGTGTAAAGATCGTGATGATGAGATCCTTGGTTTCAGCCTGCTCCATATCGAAAATCAACGAAGCTCCCACGTCCTTGGCCATGTCGACGATGTCGCGCAAACGAGAGGCAATCGAGTCATAGGTGCCTTCAGGGTCGATCGGGTCAAGATGGGGAGTGAGTGCGGACAACTTGAGGGACAACTGCACGGCCGGGACCGTTCCGAACTGGTCACGGTCTAGGCCGGCTTCGTCCTGTGCGGCGGCGGAGCGAGCCAGCGTACGCAAGGCGTCCATACAACGGTCCCGATAGCGATCGGCCTCCTGATCGCTGATAGTGGCTTCGCCCAAGAGATCAACGGACCAGCGCTTGCCATCTTGGCGAAGCCCTTTCAATACCGGCACGGCCTCATCAATGGACGAACCGGCGATGAATGTCCTGGCCATCTGTTCCACTTGGGATCGAATGGCATGGCCGGTGAGCCGCGCGCCGATCCCAGTGGCCGAAAGGGCTTTCAAGCCCCATCGCAACCCAAACGTTCGATCGGTCATGGATCCGAAGTATTCGTCGGCCAAGGAGACGACGCGTTCGTCATTGGGGACAGCAGGCAGTACGTCGATAAAGCGGAACAGTTGGGTCTTGAACGACTGGTCGTGCATCGCCATGTTCATGGCGGCTTGGGACCACCAGCGCCGTTCAAAGACCGTCGGAGTCTGGCCTGCTGACAATCGAGCGAGGTCTTCACCGATTCGACGGATGGCGGGTTCAAGGTCGGGTGGCATGGGCGTCATGGGGGAGGATTCGGCTTGATGGTAATCCGACACAGTATACACCGCAACGATTTTGTTGAAAATTATCCAACAGTTCGATACTATGTGCCTCGTATATGACGCAGTGGGCGACCGCCAGGACAGACTGATCGCCGGTCCTTCTTCATTTCAACGTTAAGGAGTACGGATGCCCGATACCAAGTGGACTTCGCCGTTTGCGTATAAGACGTTCATCCTCTTTTGCCTGGTGGCGGCAGTGACCTTGATCGGAACGCCGCTGTTCGGATTTCTTTACGGCTATACGCTGTTTGATTGGGTGGTATTCGGCATTTTGTACATCGTGACCGGTATGGGCATTACGGTTGGCTATCACCGCTTGATCTCGCATCGCAGCTTCGAATGCCATCCGTGGGTAAAGGCGATCCTGTTGATCGCCGGAGGATGGGCCCTGCAGAACTCCGCGCTGCGGTGGTGCTCCGACCATATTCGCCACCACGCCAGGACGGATCAGGAAGAAGACCCGTATAACGCGCAAAAGGGTTTTTGGCACAGCCACTGCGGGTGGCTGTTCGTTAATACGCCGCATCGCACCGAAAACTATGAGCGACAGCTGCGCAAGGATCCGATGATCATGTGGCAACACCGGCATTACCACGCCATCGTGATTTCCGGTCTTGCCTTTCCCCTCATCCTGGGATTCTTACATGGAGGAATTCAGGGGGCGATCGGGTGCTTTATGCTCGCCGGCATGTTTCGCATGTTCATGGTGCTGAATTCGACGTTTGCAATCAATTCGCTCTGCCATATGTATGGAACGCAACCGCACAGTCACCGCGACAGCAGCCGGGACAGCTGGTTGATCTCCTTGGTCAGTTTCGGGGAGGGCTACCACAACTATCATCACACCTATGCGCGCGATTATCGCAACGGCGCGAAGTGGTACAATTTCGATCCGTCGAAGTGGATCATCTACTCCCTGTCCCTCTTTGGCTTGGCGACGAATCTTCGCCGGCTCGACCCGACCGTATTCGCGGAATAGCCCCGGTCATACCCCGGTCGTCCCATCCCGCTTGGTCCGACCGACCCATTTCTTTCTCTCCCTTCATCGCTTATGATGCGATTATGCGGGCCGCTCGGTCTTCGGATCGAGTCTGGCGTTGCGAGAGGAGGTCACTCTGATGGCGGATGAACAGACCCACGCGGCGCAATCGTCGCAAGCCAAAGACAGTCTCATCCCCGGTGTCAACCACGTCATTGCCGTCAGCAGCGGCAAAGGCGGCGTCGGCAAGTCGACGGTGGCATCCAATCTGGCCTGCGCCATCGCTCTTACGGGAGCAAAGGTCGGCTTGCTCGATGCAGATCTGTACGGGCCGAATATCCCGATGATGATGGGAAGCACCACAGGACCCGAGCAAAAGGACGGCAAGATCCTTCCGGTTGAGAATTATGGGGTCAAACTCATATCGATGGCATTTCTCGTTCCGGAGGAGGCCCCGCTGGTCTGGCGCGGGCCGATGGTGCACCAGTATTTGCAAGCGTTCTTTCGGGATGTCCTCTGGGGGGATCTGGATTACTTGCTGATCGATCTGCCACCCGGTACCGGGGACGTCCAACTATCCTTGTCCCAGATGGTGCCATTGGCCGGGGCGATAACCGTGACGACGCCGCAGGAAGTGGCCCTCTATGACGTGCGCAAGGGGATGGCGATGTTCCAGAAGGTCAACGTTCCCTTGTTGGGCATCATCGAGAACATGAGCTTCTTCGTCTGCGGTCACTGCGGGGAGCGGACGGAGATTTTCTCGCACGGCGGAGGGGAGCGCGCCGCTGAGAAACTGGGCGTGCCATTTTTAGGCCGCATTCCGATCGATCCCGCCATTCGAGACGGCGGAGACAGCGGACATCCCATTGTCGTGGCGCATCCGGAATCGCCGCAGGCTGCCGCGTTCAGAGACATTGCGCAGAAGCTTATCAACCGATTGGGCGGCGCGGCGAAAGAAGGCGCATCGATCGATAGTCTCCTGAAGAAGCTCAAGCAACCGTTCAGCAATCAATAGGCGGGCCTTCACACTGCGGAGGAGTTCATGGGAGAGTTCGTACGGGTAGCGGGAACCGGGGATGTCAAGCCGGGCAGTGGAATTGTAGCGGAAGCGCAGGGAAAGACCATCGCCCTCTTCAATGTCGACGGAGTGTTCCATGCCATCGACAACACCTGCATTCACCGCGGAGGGCCGCTTGGTGAAGGCGAGGTCGAGGGCAACGTGGTGACTTGTCCATGGCACGGCTGGCAGTTTAACGTGGCAACCGGCGCCTGCGTGAACAATCCGTCGGGAAAAGTCGAAGTGTACCAGGTCAAAGTCGACGGGGCGGACGTGAAAGTGTTGCTCTAGTTCCTATGTCGATTGAGACAAGAAAGGATGAACAGTCATGCCCGTAACTGCAATGGAACAGGTGGACATCGCTGCTGCGCTGGTCCGGCTGTACGTCTTCTTAGCCCAATATTTGGACCGCTGTTTGGATGAGGCCGCTCGGAAGGCCTATCCTGACGCAGAATTGAAAAAGCATTTGACCGACACGAGGCGCCAACTCATGGACATTCTCTCGGTCAATCCGGTTGTGAAGAAGAAATTGACCGAAGAATGCGACCGTATTCTTGCGCTCGGCGAGACCTGTTTGCGAGGCGCGTCCGCCGATCGTCAGGTTCAAGAATCGATGCAGACGGAGCGGACGGTGCTCAAACATAAGACGTCCGCGCTCAGCGATTTGGTCGCGGTATTCCGAGCACTCGAGTGAGGGAGATTCAGGCGGTCGGCCTGAACTCCCTGCCAGGACGGGATCGTCGACTGATGCCGAAGAACTGGATCGAGAAGCACCAGCTGGCAGGCTTGGACGAACGCGAGCGAGGGTTCAGCCGCCCCGTGGAATTGGAACAGGCCGACCCTGGCTATCGCGCCCACTTGCATTACGAAGACCTCCAGGTCTCGACCGACTGGTGCAATGCTCGAGGCGAAGCCTTGCCAAGGCTCACGGAGCTCCTGCAGTCCCGCGGCTATCGCCAACTGAAAACCCAGGTGATCTTTCGCGGCGAACGGTATCTGGGTTCACAGGAGCCCTGGGTCGAGTATCCTGATCCGCCTCAAACATCGGCTTCTTCCGTGGGCTGGCTGGCCTTGCTGGCCGGCTGGTTTCGCACCCGCATCGCCAGCCACTGATCACCCATGGACTTGATCCCGGTCGACCAGATCGCCAGACCTGACTCCGGATCCAGGGGGCGGAGCGGTGATTCAACACCCTCCGGGGACACGTTGCGGCCAAGACTGCCTCCGTGGTTTAGGGTGCAGGCTCGGACCGGTTCCGACTACCTGGACATCAAGCAGGTGATGGAGCGGCTGGAACTGCACACGATCTGCGAAGAGGCTCGTTGCCCCAATCGATGGGAATGTTGGAATGCGCGGACTGCTACGTTTCTGATCCTGGGGGATATCTGTACCAGACGGTGTCACTACTGCTCGGTGCAGACTGGCAAGCCGTTGCCGCTTGATTCGGAGGAGCCGGGTCGTGTGGCTGAAGCGGTGCGGGCACTGGGTCTTCGCCACGTAGTGGTGACGTCCGTCAATCGTGACGAGCTGACAGACGGGGGCGCGGCGGTTTTTGCGCGGACCATCCGGGAGACCAGACGGCTCAACCCCGGCTGCACGATCGAGGTGTTGATTCCCGACTTCGGGGGCGATGAGGCGGCATTGGGCCAAGTGTGTGGCGCGCGGCCAGATATCCTCAATCACAATATCGAAACGGTCGCTCGGCTGTTTCCTGCCATCAGGCCGCAGGGGAAATATGGACGATCGATTGAGGTGCTCCGCCGATCGAAGGAGCAGGGCATGACGACAAAGTCAGGCCTGATCATCGGCATGGGAGAAACGCTTGAAGAGATTCGTCAAGTCATGCTCGATTTACGAGGGTGCGGCTGTGATGTCATGACGATCGGGCAGTATCTGCAGCCGACCAGGGAGCATCTCCCGGTGGTCAAGTTTTACGAACCGGACCTGTTCAATGTATTGAAAATGGAAGCGCTCGCGCTCGGTTTTCGCCATGTCGAATCAGGACCACTGGTGCGGAGTTCCTATCATGCGGCCCATCACGCGGGATCCGACATCGAGGAACAGGATCCATAATTCAAGAAAAACGAGAGATATGCTCTGTGGGGCATTCAGATGCCAATCGTTTCACGGAGGAGATTCTGGCCGTCGTTGTTGAATGCCGGTCCGGGTCTGTAAGCGAGTCATGACCATCTGCTGCCCCCGAGTGATTTGTTCGGAGCTCATCTGCTCCATGACATAGTCACGGGCCGCAGATGCCTTGCTCTCTCCTTGGGCGACCGCCAGGCTGAACCAAAAGTAGGCCAGAACCGGATCCGGCGCAGTCCCTTGTCCGTTCATATACATGATGCCGAGGTTGTATTGAGCGCGGGGCTCCCCACGTTCTGCGGCTTGCGTGTACCATCTCAATGCCAGGGCGTCGCTTTGCGGAACCCCTCGCCCCTGGTCATAGAGAATGCCGAGATTGTATTGGGCGCGGGCGTCTCCGAGATTGGCAAGGGATTCCAGTTCCTTGGCGCTCTTTTCGTAGTCTCCCTTGAGATAGGCTTTGTCGGCGCGTCGGTCTTGGCACGCGACGAGAAGCATGGCCGACAGGCACCAACACATCAGAAGCAGTTTTGAGCGGAATTGCAGGCATGTCATGGGACAGCGATCTCGATGACCAGAGGCAACCACACCGTACCCGCCACGGTAATGAGAAAGGCGATGGAAAGTCAAATGGGCAGGGGACTGGCAAGCGGAGCGCATGACCCCTCGACAAATCCTCTCGTCTGCATCCGTCGTGTATACGAAGGATCCCGTGCGTGCTAGCATGAAATCGACCTTGAGCCCGGGTTTCTCGCGCCGCTATGTTTAGGCCGGTTCCCATCACCGCGCGGTTTCGCGGAATGCCCTTGTGGCTGATGGTGGCGGTCTTGCTGGCCCTCGCCTCGGTGGTGTTCGTCCTGCTGCTGTTCAGTGAACTCGTTGTCGCGCTATGGCAGTCCCGTCGCGACGTGATGCTGGTGGCACTGCTGGTGTTTGCGGCCGCCGGGAGCAGCGGCGCCGTCATCGCGTTTCTCCATTATGACAGCACTCGCCGCACGCTTGAGGCGGTCAAAGGGCTGGCTCGCAATATTTTGGAGAGCATCCCGACCGGCATCCTCACCCTCGATCAGAACGGGGTCATCACCGCCGTGAATCCCGCGGCCGCGGCCGTCCTGACACGTTCCTCGTCGGATCTGCTGGGGCAAGGGTACGAATCGGTTTTTGCGCAGGGCGACGTGATTCGCGACGTGCTGGGTACGGCTTTGCGAAAGCAAGAGCACGTGCACCAACAGGATCTGCCGTACCAGGGGCACGACCAGGCGCCGCGTACGATTCGGGTGACGACGGCCGAACTGACCGGCGACGACGGCCGGCCTGCCGGCATCATTTTACAAGCACAGGATGTGACGGAGTGGCTGGCGTTGGAACAGCGGGTGCGCGTCGCCGAAAAATTATCGGCGCTGCATACCCTGTCCGCCGGTGTGGCCCACGAGTTGCGCAATCCATTGAGCGCCGTGGATCTCAACCTGCATCTGTTGGAGGACGAACTGGGCAGGCGGATCGGGCCGCAGGAACAGGCGGAGCACTATCTCAGGATTCTGAACGCGGAGTGTCGCCGCATGTCGGCCATTCTCGACACGTTCATGAAGTTTGCCGGCCCCGGCTCGCTCGGATTGCGTGAAGTGGACGTGCCATCGGTCATCAAGTACATCATCTCGCTGATGCACTTTGAAGCGGACGAGCGAAACATCCTGCTGGAGCATCTGATGGAGGACGGACTGCCTCTGGTGCTCGGGGATGAAACTCAGATCAGTCAGGTTCTGGTGAACGTGATGGCCAACTCCTTCCATGCCATGTCGAACGGCGGTCGATGTCGCGTCGAAGCCCGCCGCCGCCGCGAAGGCGGCAGGGAGTGGGTGGATATTACGATCGTCGATACCGGCATCGGCATCAAGAAGGAAGACCTGGCTCGCTTGTTCGAGCCGTTCCATACGACGAAATCGGAAGGGACGGGACTGGGTCTTGCGATCGCCTACCGGATTATGCAAGACCATGGCGGGACGATTCGGGTCTCGAGCGAGTATGGGAGAGGAACCACGGTACTGTTGCGGTTTCAAGCGGTGACGGGGCTATCGCGCCGTGTGGCGGTGACAGCATGACCGATCGTGCGCGGATCATGGTGGTGGATGACGAGGTCAACATTCGGAGCGCGCTGGTGACCGTTCTCTCAAAGCTGGGGTATGACGTCCGCGGGGCGGCGGCGG
>Ga0268299_1001903_pt1 | contig 29845 bp, 17 predicted proteins | sample NOBtaG_FD_193484 | JGI IMG/M metagenome (GOLD analysis project Ga0268299, IMG submission 193484) | Activated sludge microbial communities from bioreactor in Nijmegen, Gelderland, Netherland - NOB reactor | ecosystem: Engineered > Bioreactor > Aerobic > Activated sludge | place: Netherlands...
TGAATCCTCCTTCTGAACATGATCCGGTAGTTAATGGGTTGCATTCGTTTCAAGTACCGAGGGCAGCGGGTCGAGAGGCGGTCCTCTCTGAACCCTGTACCTCTGTCCTAGACCTTGATCTTGATATGTTCACCCTTCAGCCACTTGATCATGAACTCGTTTTCCTGACCCGGCGTAAAGCCGGTGCGGACTGGTTCCCACGGACCACGAGCCCCGATGCCGCCGTCTTCCGCCTTGGTGATGCGGATTAAGCATTCCTTCGGAACCGTGTTGATGCCGTGGTGATCGATGGCATAGCCCCACTTGAACTTCCAGGCAATCGTGTGTTTGCCGGGGAGTGAGTCGGTCTGGTGCATCGGCATCAGCCAGTTTCTGGTAAACGACTGTTGAGCGCCGTACCGGAAGTTGGACTGATAGCCGGTGTCCACCGCAATGGCGCGTCCGTCTGGCCGCGTCTCGTGTCCCTTCACCGACTTCGCCGTGGCGACGTACGGGGCATGTTTTGCCATCGTGACGTGGTACGGATACGCCGGGTTGTACTTGGCACGAATCATCAAGCGGGACACCTTGTAGAACGGATCCGAAGGCTTCCAGCCGCGATACGGCCGGTCCACCGGGTTTCCGTCGACAAAGACGTAGTCGCCGTCGTTGATGCCGCGGTCTTTCGCCGCTTGCGGGTTGATGTGCAACTGGTGTTCGCCGACACCCGGTGTCCGTTTGTCCATGCGGTACGGATCGCCGAAGTTCGACTCATAAATCTGCACCCAGTCGTTCACCGACCATTGGCTATGTACCCGGTGCCGGGTCTTGGGCGTAACGCAGTAGAACTGGTAGCCCTTCTCCCACAACGGGTTCGGATGCCGCTTGATTTCCGCCCACGGCAGCTTGATGTTTCGCACGTGCTTGTCATCATGGTGCTGCGCGGTGATCGGAATACCGTAGTCATCCGGCCGAATGAACGGATTGTTCGAGAAAATCGCATTCGGCAGATACGGCGTACACTCCGGACCTTCCCGGTGGGAGATGAAGTTTTCGCCGTATTCGATGGCTTCCGGTTCAATACGGTAGGTCTCGATACGACCCGACCGCGTCCACTGGGGTTTGGACTCGTTGGTCTCTTCCCAGAGCGGATGCCGCGGATAGGTACGTCCCATGACCATCCAACCCTTTTCCGACTTCAGCATGACGTCGGCGCTGTACCCGTAGCAGGTGGCGCTGGCATCCAGCATCCGCTGCGGGTAGACATCGACGCGGTTCATGTACACGAAGTGGAAGACGCCGCGGAACCGCGCATCTCCGGTCATTTCAGCCAACTTGGCTGCGACGCCGGCGAAGGTGTCCGCATCGTTGCGGGTATCGTACAGCGGACGGATACCACCCTTCCAGATCTGGATCCACGGATTGGAGACCGTGCCGGTCATTTCCGGATAGGTGAACTCCATCCAGGAGTTACACGCAAACGCCACGTCGGCATGGTTGACGTCCGAGGTCATCTCGATGTCTTGCGTGACGATCATCTCGATGTTCGGATCGACGTTTTTCACCATGTCATAGTGGTGTTTGGCGTTGTTGAGAATGTTCACGTTGGTCACCCAGCGGACTTTGCTGGGGCTCGGCATGTGGGTCTTGCCGGTGAACACCTTCCGACCGTACTTCGGCGTGTTGACGATCAAGGCCGTATCACCATGGTTCCAATATCCGACTTCTTCACCATAGTAATAGGAACGGGTCTTGATCTCTTTGCCGTGCGCGTTCGGATCCAGGGTCAGGTTGAACGGATCCTCACCGGTATGCACCGCGAGGCCCGCGCCGGACCATGGCACGGCGTTCCAGATACCGGCCTTGTAGTTTCCAGACCAGGTATGGCAGCCCGTACCGAACTTTCCGATGTTGCCGGTGATGGTCATAATGAACGCTGCCGCCCGACCCATTTCCGTCATGTGGAAATAGTGACAGACGCCTTCGCCGTTATGCATCGCGGCCGGCTTGATCGTGCCCGAATCACGCGCCCACCGGACGATGAGGTCCTTCGGCGCCCGGGTGATCTGGTGCGTGGTATCCAGGTCATAGTCCTGGAGGTGCACCTGATACATCTGATAGAGCGGCATCACGTCGATTTCCCGGCCATTGAGCAATTTCACTCGATGGGAGCCGGTCAACGCTGGATCAATGCCGCTTGCCTTGAAGTGGAAACCAACCTGTTCGCGATGCAGAGGGACCGCTTGTCCCTTCGCCAGGTCCCAGACCATCATGCCGCCGAGCCGTTCAATTTGCTCGGGCTTCAAGGACTGGATCCGTCCCGAATAGCTCTTGGAGAAATCCGGGAACTTGTAGTCTGCAATCACGTCGCGCGGATCGAGATACTGGAGCGTATCCGTCCGAATGAGCAACGGCAGGTCGGTAAATTCCTTGATGTAATCGATGTCTTGCAAGTTTTCATCGAAGATGATCTTTGCAGCACCGAGGAAGTTCGCGCCATCGGTCTCCGGCCGCAGAGGAATCCAGTAGTCTGCGCGGTAGGCCGTTGGGTTGTATTCCGGAGTAATGACGACGATGCGAGCGCCGCGCTCGATGGACTCGAGCTTCCAGTGCGCTTCCGGCATCTTGTTCTCGACGAAGTTCTTCCCCCAGCTGGTGTTCAGCTTGGAGAAGCGCATGTCGGAGAGGTCCACGTCGCAGTTCTGGGTCCCGTTCCAGAACGGATGGGACGGATCTTGGTCGCCGTGCCAGGTGTAGTTGGAATAGTACTTTCCACCCTGCGCCTTTTCGGCATCGACTTTTCGGATCCAGGAATCGAGCAACGGCAAGCATCCGCCGTTGAAGCGGGTGTTCATCATCTTGCCCACGATGCCCAACACGGGCATACCAGCGCGATGTTTGAACGTCCGCACGCCCGCACCCTTCATCATTTCGATCATTTCCGGAGCATACCCCTGCTCGCGGAGACGACGGGCGCCGGCTTCACCACTGTAGCGCGTCGCGATGAGCACGGCGCCTTTCGCCACGTAGGTGAAGGCCGTATCCCACGACACCCGGTTGAGGTCGTCGAGGAAGCGGCTGTCGAATTTATACTTGCGCTTCACGTCGGGCGTCAGCTCGGGGGAGCCGTCGTCCATCCACTGCTTCCAGCCTTTCCGCATCAACGGGCCCTTCAAGCGATAGGGACCGTACACGCGGCGATGGAAGGTGAAACCCTTCAAGCACATGCGCGGGTTGTGCGCGAACGTGCCGCGGTTGCCGTAGAGGTCTTCATAGGTTTGGTGGTCGTAGTTCTGCTCCACCCGCATGACGACGCCGTTCCGGACGAAGGCCCGGACGCGACAGCCGTGCGTGTCGTTCGGGGAGCAGCACCAGGTAAAGGATGAGTCGTACCGGTACTGGTCGTGATACACACGCTCCCAGGACCGATCCGGGTACTCACCCAGCGGGTTCCCAACCTCGATGACCGGCTGCAGCGCGGTCAACGCGAGGACTTTGTCCGCCACGGCCACGGCCGCGACGGTTCCCGCCGAGATTTTGAGAAACTGTCTCCGTGAAACGGAAACCTGCATAATAGCTACCTCCTTGTGAGGTGCATGAGTCCCTCATGCACCTGTTCGTACAACTTCACTACACTCGCATGGATGCAATCTTGTGTGGTGTACCCCCTTTCCGTGTGTCGAATTGGAAACATTCGTCCCTCACAATTCGAAATTTTCGAGCGGACATTCGCTCGCGGTATAGGAGTATTACAATTCACGTGCCCCGGGAGGCAGGACAGCACGTTGAAAACTGCGGAACGCAATCATTAATTATTTATTACAATCAATGACTTGCGCGATATGTCCGGATGCGGATTGGAAAGGAAAAAAGGGGTAGGCGGAACAGGGTCAGAAACTACTGACTGGAGACTGGCTGCTTGATTGTAAGTAATTGATATCTAATAGATAAACCATGTCTGGAAAGGCAGACGGTAGCAGGATTTGAATGAAATGTCATACAAAACAATGGCTTGAGGCGATATCGCTGCACCGGATGTCATGATTTACTGACACCCTTATTTGTCGTCCTTCGAGTACCGGCGCATGATCTCATGGAAGTAGGAGCGCGGGAGTCCGGCATCTTGGGCTGCATGGGTCACGTTTCCCTGATGGATAGTCAGTTTGGTGGAGATATACCGACGGTTGAACGCCTCCAGCACCTGTTCTTTGGCTTTGGCGTAGGGCAGATGCAGATAGTCTTCGTCGGGTGTCTCACGTTGCCGCTGGTCAGGAATGGCCAGCATTCCGGCCACATCGGCAATACCGATGCGATCACCTTTCGCGAGCATCACCGCGCGTTCCATGACGTTGCGAAGCTCGCGTACATTTCCCGGCCAGGGGTAGGCGACCAGTTCCGTGACCGCCGTGGGGTGAAGATCCTCCACGTGCTTTGAAAACTCCTTCGCGTAGCGGGCGATAAAGTGCCGGGCAAGGACGGGAATATCTTCCGTTCGCTCCCGCAGGGGCGGCACCCGGATGACCATCACGTTGAGACGAAAAAAAAGATCTTTTCTAAATTCGTTCCGCTTCACCTTTTCGGCCAGGTCTTGATTCGTTGCTGCGACGAAGCGGACATTGACCTTCCGTTGCTGAGTGCTGCCGACGGCGCGCACTTCACCCGCTTCCAGGACGCGCAACAGCTTGGCTTGGAGATTGGCCGGGAGATCGCCGATTTCATCCAGGAAGACCGTGCCGTGACTTCCGGATTCTATCAAGCCGGTTCGGTCGGCCACGGCGCCGGTAAAGGCGCCCCGGACATGGCCGAAGAGCTCGCTCTCCACCGTGCCTTCCGCAAAGGTCGTGCAGTCGACGACTTGAAATGGGCCGTCGCTGTCGAGGCTGCGCTCATGAATGGCCTTTGCGATCAGTTCCTTGCCCGTGCCGGTTTCTCCGATGATCAGGGTGGTTGAGGGCACCCGGGCGATGGCTTCAATCATGGCCATCACGTTTCGGATCGCAGGGCTCACCCCGACGAGGTTTTTGAAAGGAATGCGCGGGGCGGCGGGCTCATCAGGCGTGGCCTGAAGAAGAATCTCAGACATCCGCATGGCCCGGTGAATGCGAGCCGCCAGGTCCATGTGGTCGTAGGGTTCCACGATGTAGTCGAACGCGCCGTGCCGCATGGCATCAATCACGGTCTCAGTGGCATCGATCCGGCTGAGAATGATGACCGGGATACGCCGATTCAAATCCTGAACTTGGCGCAGCAGTTCGATCCCGCTCATGCCCGGCAAGCGCACATCGGCGATAATGAGATCGATCGACTCGTGCCGCAGACGTTCCAGCGCCCCTTCGGCGGTGGCGTTGACCACAAGCCTCACATCGTCATCTTCGTGGCGGGGCAGTTCATGCTCGACCGTGCGTAAGAACAAATCCACATCCCCCGCGTCATCTTCGACGAGCAAGATGGTGAATGTTTTCGGCTTGGTTCCAGACATGCGTGTTCTAAAATAGTGACGGTTCGTTCGCGGCAACAAGCGTGACGGTTTGCGCAGCGCCACAGCTCTCAGCCACGCTCTCCGGCGCTCCATCTGGAGTCGTCGCCCGTATCTTAGGAGGCGAGAGCGAAGCAAATCAACCAGGCGCAGGCTTGCCGGAGAAGGACGCTTTAGGGGAGGAGCATGTTTCAGGGATGATTACCGTGTGAAGATCCTCGGATGAGCGCGCTGCACGGTACAAAGCCCAACGGACGCGAATTTCCGGGGGGCGCCGGCTCTCCTCACCCGCTGCCTTTGAGGCCGATGATGCCGAGGATGATACAGAGGAGGGAGAATATTTTGACTGCCGAGACGGACTCCGCAAACAGCACGATACCCAACATCGCGGTCCCCGCCGCTCCGATCCCCGTCCATACCGCATATCCGGTGCCGACTGGGATGCTTTTTAGCGCCTGAGCCAGGAACCCGAAGCTGGCCGCCATGGCGACTAAGGTGCCAGCCGTCGGCCAGAATCGTGAAAACCCATCCGTATATTTCAGTCCGATCGCCCAGCAGATTTCAAACAGACCGGCAATGATCAGGAATGTCCACGCCATAGGGTCACACTCACGGCAGTGATGGTGTCAGGTAAGGGATACGAATGAATCCACGTCGCAGTCCGTTGGCCTGCAATACGTATGATCCCGAATCACTCGCATAAAGACACGCCGATATTGCGCTGAACATCCAGCGAACAGAGGCACGCTAATGCGCCGGATCCTCAGCAGTCGTCACCGGTTTGTCCGATCGGTCAAACCACTGGTAGAGGACGGGCAGGACGATCAAGGTCAGGAGAGTCGAACTCACCAGCCCTCCGATCACCACCACGGCCAGGGGACGCTGCACTTCCGATCCGATACCATGCGCAAACGCCAGCGGAATGAGGCCGAGAAGAGCCACCAGTGCGGTCATGAGCACCGGCCTGAGTCGCAGGGTGCAGCCGGTTATGACCGCTTCTTCCCCTCGCAAGCCCTCCTCACGCAAGGTATTGAAATACGAGACCAGCACGATCCCGTTGAGGACCGCCACCCCGAATAAGTTGATGAAGCCCACGGAGGCCGGCACGCTCAGATATTCACCCGTCAGCCAGAGTGCCACGATCCCCCCGATCATCGCGAACGGGAGATTCATGATAATCAGCGCCGCGTGCCGGACGGAGTTGAACGAAGCGAATAAGAGCGTGAAGATCAATCCGATCGTAATCGGCAAGATGATTTTCAGCCGTGCCATGGCCCGCTGCATGTTCTCGAACGAGCCGCCCCAGACGAAATGGTAGCCGGCGGGCAGATGGATCTCTTTGGCAATCTTGGCCTGGGCCTCCGCGACCACACTTTCGATGTCCCGGCCGAGCGTATTGAACCCGACATAGATCCGGCGCTGCAGCCCCTCGCGACTGATCAGGGATGGACCTTCGCGAAGCTCGACTGTGGCGAGATCTCCCAGCGGAATCAGGGCGCCGGATGAAGTCGTCAGGAGGATGTTTTTAATCGTTTCGACACTGTTGCGATATTTTTCAGGGTACCGCAAGGTCAACTCGAATCGCTTGTTTCCCTCGTACACACGCGTGGCCGGTTCCTGACCGATCGCGGTGGTAATGATCTCCTGGACATGGGCGACATTGATGCCGTGGCGGGCGATCTTGCTGCGATCGATGTCGATGGTGAGATAGGTCTGGCCGAACAGTTGTTCGACCCGAACGTCGCCCACGCCTCTCACCGATGCCATGATGGTCTGAATCTTTTCGGCCGTGGTTCTCAACACCGCAAGATCGTCCCCGAGGATTTTGATGGTGGCTTCCGATCGCACCCCGGAAAGCAGCTCATCGACGCGTTGCTGGATCGGCTGGCTCAAGAGAAAGTTGGCTCCCGGCACTTTCTCAATCCGTTTGCGGATGGCATCATCCAGGGCTGATTTGGTCTTGGCGGTGGTCCATTGGTCCATCGGGATGAGACTCACGACCGGATCGCTGGCATTGGGCTCCTGCGGATCATTGCCCATCTCCGAGCGGCCGATCTTCGACACCACCATGCGCACCTCCGGAAACTCCATCACGGCGCGCTGCATTTCCTTTTCAATCTCGATGGATCGATCCAGGGCGATGCTGGGATAACGAATGGTTTGGGGTGAAATCGCGCCCTCGTTCAAGATGGGAATAAACTCTCCCCCGAGAAATGGGAAGAGAGACAGGCTGGCGCCCAGCAGTCCGAGTGCGATCATCAACACGGTCACGCGATGCGCCATCGCCCAGCGCAATGTCGGCAGATAGACCCGCTTGGCCCAGCGCAGGAGAAAGGTGTCCTCCTCGGTTCCTCGTTTGAGCGCCATGGCGCAGAGTACTGGCGAGAGGGTCAGGGACAGGACCAGAGAAACGAGCAGCGCGATGATAATGGTGTTGGCGAGCGGCTGGAACATTTTTCCTTCCATGCCTTGCAAAGTCAAAATAGGAAGGAACACCAGGATAATGATCAGGATCCCGAAGATCACCGGTTGCCCGACTTCGGTCACGGCATGCACGATCACCTCGGTTTTGCTGAGGCGGTCGTCCCGTTGTTCGGCTAGATGCCGGTAGACATTCTCTACGACCACGACCGAGCCGTCGACCATCATGCCGATGGCGATGACCAGGCCGCCCAGCGACATGAGGTTGGCCGTCAGCCCCACCTGGTCCATGATGATGAAGGTCACCAGCGGCGTCACGATCAGGGTAGCGGTAACAATGAGAGCACTCCGCACGTTGCCCAAAAATAGAAAGAGAATCACGACCACCAGCACGATGCCTTCAAGCAGTGCTTTATAGACCGTATCCAGCGCCGCCGTGATCAACTCGATCCGGTCGTAGAAGGGAATGATGCGTAATCCGTCCGGCAGCAAACGCTTCTGGTGAATCTCCGATATTTTGTCCTTGATGGACTGCACGACGTCCCGGGCATTTCCGCCGCGTAGCATGAGGACGATGCCGGTAATCACCTCGTGTTTTCCGTTCAGCACGGCGGCGCCGTGCCGGACGGCGTGCCCGATCCGGACTTCCGCCACGTCTCGCACGTAGACAGGTGTTCCGCCGACCTGTTTGACGACGATATGGTCGATATCCTCGAGCGTCTTGATCAAACCGACGCCGCGGACGACATATTTTTCATCGTCTTTTTCCAGGATGTTGCCGCCGGCATTGGCATTGTTCCGGGCGACGGCATCGAACACATCATGCAGCGCCAGGCCGTATTTCCTGAGCAAACCCGGCTCCACCATCACTTGGTATTGTTTCACAAACCCGCCCAACGAATTCACATCGACGACATCGGGAAGTCCCTTGAGCAGCGGCCGGATCACCCAGTCCTCAAGCGTCCGCCGCTCCATCAGGTCGGAATCGGTCATGACGAAGTTGGGGTCGTGGTCGTGCGGACCTTCGAGATAGAACTGATACACCTCTCCCAATCCGGTGGTATTGGGCACCAGTTGCGAGGTCGAGCCGGGCGGCAGCAGCTCTTGGATCTCGAGGATGCGTTCGAGCACGACCTGCCGGGCCAAATAAATGTCGATGTCGTCCTTGAAGACGACGGTGATCATCGACAGGCCGACCTTGGAAAACGAACGGATGTCCGTTAAGCCGGGCGCGCCCATGAGCTGCAATTCCATGGGGAAGGTGACGAACCGCTCCACTTCGGCGGGGGACATGCCGGGAACTTTCGTCACGACCTGCACCAGGACGGTCGTGACATCCGGGAAGGCGTCGATGGCGATCGTGCGAAACGCATAGATCCCACCGGCGGTCAGAATACACGCGATGACGACGACGAGGACACGTTGACGGAGAGCGAAGGCCAGGAAGGAAGACAGCATCAGTCTACATCTGTTCCCCGAGTAATTCGGATTTCAGCACGAAGGCGCCGCTCGTCACGATCGACTCGCCCTCCAAAAGGCCGTCTTTGACTGTGATCTCACGGCCGTTCGAGTGGCCGAGTTTCACGTCGCGCGCCTCGAAGACGGAGGGCTCTCGTTCGACGAAGACGAACTGCCGGTCACGGTCGCGCTGGACGGCGGCCTCAGGGATCAGGAGCGTGTTTGGCTCCGGTTCGGAATAGACCCGAACCGTGGCATACATGGCGGGTTTCAATTTGCGCTCGGGATTCGGCAATTCCAGCCGGAGCCGCATGGTCCGGGTCGCGGGATCGAGCACATCGCCGACATACGTAATGCGCCCTTGGAAGGCTTGTCCGGGATAGGCGGCCACGTGGACTTCCACCGACTGGCCTGATCCGGTCTGATCGGGCCGGATGTAGGGAATATCCTTTTCCGGGATGACTGCCGTGACCCACACGTCCGTGAGATCGGCGACCACAAACAGCTTTTCCGTGGTTTCCACGACCTCACCCTTGGTCAGGTTGCGCGCGATGACGCGCCCGTCAAAGGGAGCCACCACCGGGACGTGCGAGCGGATCGTGTGATTGCGGTCTAAATTGCGCAAGTCCTCATCCGTGAGGCCCAGAATCAGGAGGCGGTCGCGGGCTTCTCGCAGCTCGGCGCGAAGGCTGAGCATTTCGCCTTCACGTCGCTGTAATTCGGCCAGGCCGATGACCTTTTCCTTCAACAGGAGTTCCGCCCGGCGGAAGGCGCGCTCGGCGACGTTCAACTTGGCCGTCGCCTTCAAATAGGCCGACTGCGCCATGCCTAACTCGCTGCTGTAGAGGAGGGCGAGGAGGGTTCCGCCCTTCACTTCTCTGCCGAGATCGGCGTACACGTCGATGACCCGCCCGCGAACGAGGGTGGTAATTTCAGCCAGGGCATGCTCGTTCGGCTCCACGGTGCCGGGAAAATCACGGATGGTGCGGAATTCCCCGCGGGTGACTGGTTGGACCACGATCCCGGCTCCTTTGAGTTCCTCCGAGGTCAATCGAACCAGACTCGTGCTGGGAGTAGCCGGCGGGGGATTCGCCCCCGTGGCGTTCGGCGGTGGGCCGTCGCACCCGGACCAGAGGAGCAGCGAGAGCAGTCCTCCCAGGAGGGGCAGGCAGGACCTCTGGAGGCGATCCTTGCGGATCGCATTCGTGTGGATTGATGGTTCAGCAGCGTCTTGTGTCATACAGCCCCTCCCACCGCCCGCTCCAGGAGTGCCAGTGACATCGAGAGATCAAATTGCGCTTGGGCATAGTCGAGCAGGATCTGCCGCTGGACCCGTTGCGCGTCGAGGACTTCGAGCAGGCTGGACGCGCCTTGCTGAAAGCTGAACTTGGCGATGCGGAGCGCTTCCTCAGCCTGCTTGAGCAGCCCTTTTTCGTAGACCTCGATCATATCCGCGGTGGTCTTGGCATCCTGGAAATGCTGGCTGACATTCCGGATGAGTTCATTGCGCGCCCGGAGAAATTCGGCTTCACCTTTGCGTTTGCTTCCGAATGCGGTGATGATTTCGCCCTGCCGCCGATCCCACACCGGGGTCGGAAAGGAGACCCCGCCCGTGAAGGCCTCCCGGCCGATTTCCCGCCAATAACTTCCGCCGATGGTGATATTGGGCACGCGGGCCTGGCGTTCGAATTCCAGACTGTGGTCGGCTTGTTCGACGGCCTTTCTCAATCGCACGATGGTCGGATGCTGGGTAAGTGCACGTTCCGTCAGAATGTCGATTCCAAACCCGGGCCCCACGCGGTGGAGCTGCCCGTCGATGGCATAGGTGGGGCCCAGAGAACCGGCCGTCAAGGTATCGAGCATGACTCGATTGACCCGCACCCGGTTGGCCGCCCTGGTCAGGGACTGATTGGCTTTCAGGACTTCCACCCCTGAGCGGATGGCTTCGAACTGCGGGCTTTCTCCCAGGCGCACTCTGGTTCGTACGGCCCGATCGACATCTTCGACCGTGGCGAGATTCTGCTGCGCGAGGACGAGCGCGCGCTGGGCCAGCAGCAGATCGTAAAACGCGACCTTTACGTCGGCGATCAGATTGAGCTGGGTCTCCGCCAATCCGGCCGAGGCGGCGGCCACGCCGGCTTCGCTCGCCCGCTGCCGCGCGGCGCGCTTGGACGGCCATTCGATCGGTTGTCCGACACTGAAATTGAATTCAGTGAGTCGGTCTCGCACGGCCGGATCGAAGATTCCCAGATCGCGCATTCTCCCGACGCCGCTGTTGGCGCTGACCGAAGGGTTGACATAGGTGTAGGCGGCGACCTGTTGACCGCGGTTTTGATCGATGGTGCCTTCCGCGCTTGCCACGGTCGGGTTTCGCGTCAAGGCGAAGTTCAACACCGCCTCCAGCGAATAGACCGGCTCGGACGGAGCCGAGGGCGGCGGAGTTGCTGCTGATGCGGCCAGCCCGTCAGTCGGCTGCGACACGATCCACGGCAGGGCGATCAGGACCCAGACGACGCTCATGATCCGTCGGATCCTCTGCGGCGCGCGCATCGTCCGAGGCTTCGCTCTCACGGATCGACTGCGGTCAACGAGCCGGCATGCCCTCGGCTCAACCGGCATTTCCTGTGTCATCCTGTCTTCCATGGTCGACATGTCGTCCTCCGCTCGATCTTGATCTCACCCGCATGGCGCGCTCCTCTCCGGTGCGGGGGTCTTGATCAAAATACCGTAACAGGTTGCCCAAGCGAAGTCTAACAAACGCCCCATCGTGTGAAGTTAATCATTCAGCGGATACGGAGGCCAGGTCAGTGATTCCGGCGAGCAGACAGACTGTGTGGTGTAGGAGGGGACTCCCGATGACTCCTTCGAGCGAGTCCAGTACTGTTTGACCAACGGAGCTGACCTGGCGCGACTCTATCCGGTGCGTCGGTTCAGGTGACCCGCTCCGTGCCACTGATAGCGGCCGTTATGGTGCGGGCGCGCGCGGGGAGCCCGTCTCCTGTGCCGGTCTGCAAGGTGATGGTGAAATGTTCGCGATCGGTCATTTTTAGCGGTGTCCGCATCGGTCCGGGAACCGTCATCAGAGGATTCGAAGCCTGCCCAGCACTCAGTCCATCGGCAATGACACCAAGCCATACGACTGTTTCGATTGTGTTTCATCGATTGAACGATCCTTTAGTCCTAGCCTTCTTCCCGCCCGGGTGTGAGACCCGTTTACGGATGCTCCTGCGTGAGGCGGCCGTAGAGTTGCGTACACTGCGGGCAATAGCCGCCGGCGAAGCTGAGGTCCTGGGAGGCCAGGTTGTGTTTCTGAATAAACGTCGGCAGGTCGGACCAAGCTGCTGATTCACTCCCGCCCGCTCGGATGTCTTCAACCCGCCAGCAAAACTGGCACTGTGTAGCCGTCGCGCTCATTGTCCCGGTCTCCTGCAGAGATTTCTGAGAAGCGGAGGTGCGTTGGTCGAGCGATGCCAATCGCCGCCTACCTTAACCAATGTCGCAATGGCTGACAACTAGGTGATGTCCTAGGTAGAGGAGCCGTTCTTGCAGACGCCGCTAGGCGGAAGTCAGTCCGTGGGCGAGGGCATATTTCGTCAACTCGGCGGTCGTGCGCAGATTGAGGTGAAAGATGATCTGCGCCTTGTGAAACTCCACCGTTTTCGGCGAGATGTTCAACAGCGCGGCGATTTCCTTGATGGTGCGCCCTTCGGCGATCAGCTGAAGCACTTCACGCTGGCGCGGTGTCAATTCCTGCCGTTGCGCAAAGACGCCGTCCTGCCCCGCGGACAGACCGCTCACGATCTCACGCGTCAGGAGCGAGGTCACAAAGTACTGCCCCTTCAGGACCGCATCGATGGCCTGATCCAACTCCCTGGCGGCGGACCGTTTCAACAGATAGGCCGAGGCGCCGGCTTTGAATGCTTCGCTCACGTAAGCCGGATCGGCATGCATCGTGACGAAAATCAGTTTCACGTCCGGCAGTAGCTTCTTCAATTGGCGCCCCGCATCGACCCCGTTCAGCAGCGGCATGGAAATGTCGAGCAGAATGAGGTCGGGGCGCAACTGTACGGCGGCGTCAAGCAGCGCCCGGCCGTCTTCGACGGCCCCCACCACTTCACACCGTTGCTCAACGATGCGCCGAAATCCTTCCAGCACCAAGGTATGGTCGTCGGCCAGTAATACTCGAGGTGGCATAGTCATACGGTAACCTCCGTGCGGGGAACATGAATTGAGAGGCGGGTGCCTTGCTGAGGGGTCGAATCGATGGTCACGGTGCCATGAACCAGGCGTACGCGCTCCGCCATGCTGACCAGGCCGAGCCCGCGTGGATTATCGACGACTTGTTGTGTGTCGAATCCCACGCCGTCGTCCTGCACGGTCAAGGTGATCCCGTCGGCTGTCGAAGCCAGAGAGACCTGGGCCCGGGTGGCATGGGCATGTTTCATGATATTGGATAAGCATTCCTGGGCGATGCGGTAGAGACAGGTGGAGACAGTCTGGGGAATGGCCTGCGGGGGCGCATCCACGTCGAGCGAGATGGCCAGGTTCGAGCGGACCGCGCACTCATCGATGAGGCGCTGCAACGCCACTGACAGCCCCAGATCGTCCAGGATCGAGGGATGAAATTGATAGGCCAGATGGCGGACGTCGTCCGAGAGCTCGGTGAGCCGATCCTGGATCGATCGAAGTTCCTTGCTGCACCCGACGGCGGAGGCGGGAAGCGCAGCCTCCAATGATTCGGCTTGCACCACCAGCATGGCGAGTCGCTGGTTGATATCATCGTGAAGATCTCTCGAAATGCGCCGGCGCTCTTCTTCCTGCACGGTCAGCAAGCGGGCGGCCAAGTCGCGGAGTTCCTGGCGGCTGATAGCCAGCGCCTGCTCGCTGGCACGCAGAAATCCTTCCGTCTCCACATGCCCGGCGATTTCCCGCACCAGACTCTGGTTTACGTCGGCGAGTTCTTTGGTGCGGGCATCGACGCGCGTTTCCAGTTCGTCCTTGGTCTGCCGCAATTGAATTTCCGCCTGTTGCCGCTGCCGGAGCAAGAGCGCAGAGAGCCAGACAATCAGCAGACTGAAGAGGCGGTTGCTCACGCCGACCCAGAGGGGAATCTCGTGATGCTGCGGGCCCAGGACAGCGCCTGTCAGAATGAGCACCGTGGAGCCGAGAGCCGCCAGAAACGGGAGTCGGGGGTTGGAAGAGGAAGCGGCCAGCATGACCACTCCCGCGTACAGCACCCCGATGGCAATGCCCAGCGGGATGAACAGATCAACGGCGAACAGTGCGCCACAGAGCGCGATGAGAAGGAGCAGGATTGTTGTGGTGTGGACGTGACCCATGGCGACTCGCCTCTCGCCGTATTATCCGTTGTGAAGTCCGCCGGTTCAACGGCGGAACGAGGCCGCGACGTGGCCCCCCTATTCGTGTTCCATCTGTTTCTTCAGTCGCCGGTCCAAGGCAAACCGGGTCAAGCCCAGATGCTTGGCGGCCAAGGTCTTGTTGTGGTCCGACAGGCGCACGACTTCCTCGATGAGCGCCGACTCGATATCCGCCAGGGTCTGTTGCCCCAGCACCATCTCAATGCGCAGAGAGGGATGTTCGCCTTGCGCCATGGCCACCGCCACCTGCGTCGAGGCCTGGTCGCGCAGCTCGCGCGGCAGGCAGCCGGCGGTCAGGGTTTTGTCGTGGCACAGGATCATGGCCCGTTCGATGATGTTGTGCAGTTCCCGAATATTGCCGGGGTAACTGTAGCGCTGCAGCAACTCCTTCGCGTCGGGCTCGATGTCGACGACATCTTTGCCGAACTCCTTTCCGAACTTTAACATCGCCTGCATGCAGAGCGGGAGAATGTCTTCCGCGCGCACCCGCAGGGGCGGGAGCTCAAAGGTGACGACGTTCAGGCGGAAGAAGAGATCTTCGCGGAAGGTGCCTCGGGCCGTGTCTTTCTTCAGATCGCGATTGGTCGCGGTCATCAGCCGGAAATCGACCGACAGATCCTCCGTGCCGCCCAAGCGCCGGAATGTCCGTTCCTGCAGCACGCGCAGCAGTTTGGCCTGCATGGCCGGATCCAAATCCCCGATTTCGTCGAGAAACAACGTGCCGCCTTCGGCTTTTTCCAACAGACCGCGTTTCCGCTGGTGGGCTCCCGTAAAGGCGCCCCGTTCATAGCCGAACAGCTCGCTTTCGAACAGCTCCTTGGGAATCGCCGTGCAATTGACGGCCACAAACGGGCCTGCCGCGCGCGGGCCGTTACAGTGGATGACGCGCGCAAGAAATTCCTTCCCGCTGCCCGTTTCACCTTGGAGCAACACCGTCGATTTGGCATTCTCCGCCACATCGCGAACCTGGCCGAGGAGCAGTTGCATCGCCGGGCTCCGCGCATCGATATTGGCCAAGGCGTAGGCGCTGTTCTGGTCTTCGAGCGCAAATTCGACGCGGTGGCGCAGGGCGAGAAATTCAAGCGCGCGATCCACGACGGGATCGACACCCGCCAGATCGACGGATTTGATCAGGAAATCGTAGGCGCCCAACCGCATCGCTTCCACGGCATTCTCCACGGTTCCGTACGCGGTCAACATAATGATGAGCGTCTGCGGAGCGAGCGGGCGAATCTTCCGGAGTACCTCGATGCCGCCCATGCCCGGCATTTTCAGATCCAGCAAAATCAAATCGGGGGCCTGCTGCGTGACGGCATGGATGAGGTCTTCACCGGACTCAAATCCGGTGACGGTATGGTGCCGCCGTGAAAGGCGCTTGACGATGGCGGAGCGAATGGCCGGTTCGTCATCCGTAACGTAGATCGTGGCCTGCATGGTCTCCTTCTTCTTGCATGCGTTGCGGCTGTTGTCGCACGGGAGTCCACACGCGCACGGTGGTGCCGTGCCCTTCCTCGCTGTTCAGCGCGATGTCTCCTCCATGCGCGTCGAGAATATTCCGGGAGATGGCTAACCCCAGCCCGGTGCCGCGCGGTTTTCCGCTGGTGAAAAACGGTTCGAACACGTGCGGCAGGTGACTCGGGCTGATCCCGCTGCCTCGATCCGTCACCGTGATTTCCAGCCCCGGCTCTTCTCCGCGGGCCTGTTCCGCCAGCGCCACCGTAATGGTGTCGCCTTGGGGCGTGGCTTCGATCGCGTTCTGCAGGACATTGAGCAGGACTTGTTTCAACTGATCGCGGTCGGCCTCGATCATGTAAGGCGCGGCGGGGGCCGACAGATTGATGGCCGCCTGTTTCCGGGTCAGCGGCTCATCCAGCACCTTGAGGACCTCATGCACCAGCTGAGCCATGTCGAAGGCAAACGCCACGATTTCCCTGGGACGAGCATAGTCGATGATCTGATTGACGATCCGGTCCAGCCGTTTCGTTTCCTGCAGAATGACCGCCAGGTCGGGGCGACGCGGATCGTCGTCGGCGGTGTCGTCCAACAGCAGGGACGTGGTCGAGCCGATGCCGACCAGCGGATTCCTAATTTCATGCGCAATGCCCGCCGCCACTTGTCCCAGCGTCGCCAGCCGCTCGGCGCGGCGCAAGCGGGTTTGCATGAAGTCGAGCGCGGTAATGTCCACGTTGAATCCCTGGTACATGACGACCTGTCCCGATTCATCGCGAATCGGGATGCGCCGGCTCAAGACTTTGCGGATCGTGCCGTCCGCATGGAGGAACCGGAAGACGGTTTCGTACGGCTGTCCGTCCGCCACGGCCTGCGCGAATTCTTCGATGACGCGGTCCCGATCTTCGGGATGGATGGCGCGGCGCACGGCATCGGGATCTTTTTCTTCGGTCGCATCGAGTCCGGCGAGCAGACTATTGTACCGATTGCTGAAGACCAGCGTCATCCCTCTGGTCGTAAAGATACCGAACGGGGCGTGATCGACGATGCTGCGATACTTGGCTTCGGAGCCGGCCAGGTCTTGATTGAGGCGGCGCAGGTCGGCTTCCGACTGTTGCAGGGCGGCGATATGCGACTGGATAGCTGAACTCATGGCGTGCATGACGCGCGACAGGTTGCCGATTTCATCCGTTCTTGTCATCACCGGCACCTGCGGGATCGGGTCGCGATCCGACGTCACCACCGCGGTGGCGAGGCGGGCCAGCGGGGTGGTGATGGAATGGGCGATGAGGTGCAAGGCCGCCACCATGCAGATTAACGCAAAGAGTCCGCCGCCTAAGATCGTCATCAGCATCGTGTCGCGATCCTGGCCGATTTTCGCCAGTTTGGTATTCAAGGCCGTTTGCGTGAGATGTTCGAACCGCCCCATGTCCTGCCGGATCTTCAGCATCAGCGCCCGCCCCTTACCTTCCTCGATATATTCCCGCGCCTCGTTCGGGTGTTCAGCCTTCACGGCATCGATCAGGAGTTCCTTTTCGTTGATGAACTGTCTGACCAATTGCTGCACGGAGGTAATCAGGGCCCGTTGGTCATCCTGCTGCGAGACCTGGGCTTCCAGCGTGCGGCCGATGTTCAACACATGGTCCTGCGCGGTACGGTAGGGGAAGAGATAATGTTCCTGGCTCGTCAGAACAAAACCCCGGAACCCGGTTTCCAGATCGACCACGAGGCGCAGGTATTCCGAAGCCAGGCGCTGAGAATAGTAGATGTCGTTCAACTGACCTTCGTCGTCGGAAAAGGTGGTGACGCTCCGATAGGTCAAGATGCTGAGCAGCAAGACGGTGAGCGCAGGAATCACCGACGCAAGAAATAACTTGCGGGCGATCGGTAGATGGCTTAGCAGATCACTCAAGGCAGATCTCAGTCTCCGTCGATATCGTAGTCTGCACCCCCGTCTCTGTGCAACTTTGCCGCCTGAGCAAGGGCTATCTTTGATCGTTGCGGCCAAGATCATTTTCCCTCGCGTCAGACGTTCTCGGCTCCATTCTTCAACCGTCCGGTCCCATAGATCAGAGAGCACTGAGCGATTTCGCACCGTGCGCTCGTGCGATCCCGCCCGTATCCGAGCTGCGTTGTGAATCGCGCGCTCACGCGAAATGCCGCGCGGGCAGACGCTGGAAGTCTCATTCACCGCAAGCAGGTCTCGTCCGCGTTAGGATTCCAGGCGAGGCATGCGCCTTGCTCAAGACCAAGGTCGTGAAGTCTCGATGCCCGGGTCGGCACATCGCGCGGAATGCGAAAACCGGCGGACCGAACAAGGAGGAGACGATGGATTACGTAAAGCCCTATGGCGTGGTGGACAGCATGTTGGCCGGCGGCGCCCTCAAGTTGAGTTTGCCCCCGCGCCAGCTGCTGCTGCGCGGCATGTTGGCCGGCGCTTATCTGGGGATCGGGACGAGCATGGCTGTGACGGTGGCCGTCGAAACCGGGTATTGGATTCTCGGCAGTTTGCTCTTCCCCTTCGGATTGGCTCTGGCCATCCTGCTCGGCGCGGAGATCATCACGGGAAGCTTTGCGCTGCTCCCTGTCGCGGCTGCCGGCGGGCAGAAGAACGCCGGGCTTGCCCAGGTGTGCGCGAATTGGGGATGGGTGTTTCTCGGCAATCTGCTCGGAAGCGTTCTCTATGCGGCGTTATTCGCGATTGCGCTCACGACCGGCGGCGATGCGCCGATCAATGCCGTCGGCAATAAGTTGATCGCGATCGCGCAAGCCAAGACCACCTACTATGCCTCGCACGGCTCCGCGGGTCTGCTCGCCGCATTCACGAAAGGCATGTTGTGCAACTGGATGGTGAGCCTCGCCGTCGTCGCAGCCTACATGTCCACGTCGTTATCCGGGAAGTTCGTCGCGATCTGGGGCCCCACGCTGTTGTTCTTCTCTCAGGGGTTCGAGCATGCGGTCGTCAATATGTTTCTGATGCCGGTCGGGATGATGCTCGGCGCAGATGTCAGCCTCTCCACCTGGTGGCTCTGGAATCAGATTCCGGTGACGCTGGGCAATCTGGTCGGCGGCATGCTGTTTACGGGGCTGGCGATCTATGCCGCCCACCACGCGGCGGCGCCGGCCGCGGTTTCTGCTCAGTCTCCGGCTCAGCCGGTCACGGCCGGGAGCGATCAGGCGGGCTATTCGCCCTCCTATTCACGGTGAGGGAACATCGAGATGGCTGCGGTATATCTCAGGCGATTACACGGCTGGCGGTTCGTCCTCTTTAATGCCGTCTTGGGCTTGTCGCACATCGTCGTGTTGTTCAATGCCGGTTCCTATATCGCGCTGTTGCCCCATGTGTCCGGAGACCTGGGCGGCGTGTTGCCCAGTTTCCTCACCTGGGCGCAAACCGATTTCATGGTCGGGCTGGCCCTGGGCTTTCCGCTCGCGCGGTATCTGTCGGGACGGGTGGGCGATTACCGCCTCCTGATCGGCGCCTTTCTCGTCTACAGCGTCGCGTCCTATCTCTGTGGCGACAGCAAGACGCTGGCGCAGTTCGTTCCCGCCCGCATCGTCCAAGGCATTGCCGGCGGTATCACCCTGCCGATCGCCCAATCCATGTTGCTCAACGAATATCCGAAACGGCTCAAAGCGGTTGCGTTGACCGTCTGGGGACTGTTCAGCATCACCCCCTTCACCATCGGCATGCCGGTAGGGGGGTACATCGCCTACATGCTGGGATGGCGATTCCTGTTCTATCTGGATTTCGCGTTGACGCTGGTGATCGTCGGCACGTTAGGCGCGTTGTTGTATGGCCGAGGATTTCAGCGGCGGGCGACCCGCTTCGATTTCGTCGGCTTTCTATTGCTGGCCGTTCTGTTGTTGGGGCTTCAAACGTTGCTCAACATGGGGAACGATTTCGACTGGCTGGATTCACCCTTTCTGCAAGCCGTCGCCGTGGTGCTGCTCATCGCTTGTCCCTGTTTCATCATTTGGGAACTCGGGGAGCGGCACCCGACCTTGGACCTCCGGCTGTTCATGCACCGCAATTTTGTGATCGGCATCATCAGTCTGACGCTCGGGTTCTTTTCAATCCAAGGGCTGTTGTCTCTCCTGATCGTGCAGATCCAACTCATTCTGGGCTATTCGTCGAAGTTGGCCGGGCTGGCGCTCTTGCCGCTGGTATTGCTGAGCGCGCCGATCATCGCCGTGATGCATTACCTGTGCAAATCTGTCGATGCGCGCTGGCTGGTGTGCCTGAATTGTTTGGGCTTCGCCTGGACGTTTTATTGGATCGGCCTATATGACGACCCCCATTCGTACGAAGAATTATTCTGGCCGATGGTGGTCGAAGGAATTTTTCTGGGCTCCTTCTTTACGCCGGTGACGGTGCTGACCTTGCACGGCCTCTCTGGCCCATTGGTCATGCGCGCCGCGGAAGTCGCCAACCTGCTGCGCGTCGCCGCCGGCGCATTTGGCATCACCTTTCAAGGCATCATCCTGTTCCGGCGCATTCACTTTCACCAGCTGCATCTGGCCGATCATTTCGGAGGGCGGCAATCCATTTCCTACGATCCTATGGGACAACTGGCGCTGAAGCTCCAGGCGGCCGGGTTGTCGCCTGCCGAGGTCCAGGCAAAGCTCGGTCTCGTGATCAGGCAGCAAGCGGCGATCCTCGGCTTGAACGACGCGTTTTTTGTGGCCAGTTTTCTGTTTATCGGATTAGGCGCTCTCGTCTGGCTTGCGCATCCGACCTATGTGCCCATGGCGGCTAGTCCAGCCGACGATCTGCGCGTGCGGCGAGCCGAAGAGTTGATCGAGGAGGTGCCATGAACTCCGCATTAAAGACAGCGCGCTTGGTGCGGCTGGGTCTTGGGATCGGCTGCCTCCTGTTGGTCGTGAGCTGCGCCTGGATACCCAAAGGTGATCCCCCCGCGCAATATCTCGACCCGCCGGAAATGACCGAGACACTCGCGGAGGTTACGAGCCGCTTGCAGCAATGGCCCGAAGACCGGTGGTGGGAACAATTCGGAAATCCTGAGCTGAACGGGTTGATCGAGACCGCGCTCAAGGATAACCCGGGGCTGAAACATGCGTCTGCGCGGTTGCGGCAGGCCACGTCGCTGGTGAAGGTGGAAGGCGCGCGGCTATTGCCGTTCCTGGAAGCTGACGCCTCGTTGACCTATGAGCGCATCTCCCAACATGGCGTTTTTGCCGCGCTCAATCCCGAGGTGGCGGGGATCAAGATCATGTACGGCATCATCAACCCGCTCAGCTTCCGCTATGAATTCGATTTCTGGGGTAAGAACCGCGCAATGCTGGAAGCGGCGTTGGGCCATGCCGCCGCCGAGGAGGCCGAAACGGCTGAGGTGCGGCTCCGATTGACCGCCGGGATCGCCCGCGCCTATTTCCGTGGGCAGGCCCTCCAGCAGCAACTCAGCATCGTGAAGACGATCGTGGGCATTCGCCGGGATCTCAAGAATCTCGCGGAAACCAGGTACCGTCTGGGGCTCGACAATGATCAACCATTTAAGATTGCCGTGGCCGACTATGAAGCGGCGTTCAAGCGGCAAGCCGCCATCCGCGATCAATTGGACGTGCAGCGGCACTTGCTGGCGCGTTTGGCCGGCAAGGGGCCGGACGAAGCGGCCCATCTCTTTGCCAAGCCCAAGGGGAATATCCCCCATCAGATTGCCGCGCCGGATCATCTGTCCATCGGCTTGCTGGTGCATCGCCCGGATCTGGCTGCCGCCTTGTATCGAGCGCATGCCGCCTCGCGTCTGGTCAGGGTCGCGACCACCCAGTTCTATCCAACCATCGATCTCACGGGCTTCGTCGGATTCAATGCCCTGACCTTGGCCAAGGGGACCGACAAGCTGGCGAATTTCCTGTTCAGCGGCCAAAGTTTCTCCTATGGGCTGGCGCCGGGGCTCCGGATGCCTTGGTTTGAAGGCGGCCGGTTGCGCGGCGAACTGAGCGCGCAGCGCGCGGAATACGATGCGGCGGTGGAGCTCTACAATGACACGCTGCTGGATGCGATGCGGGAAGTGGCGGACAGCCTGAGCGCGTGGCAGACGACGAGCGAGGTCATGGCCTCGCACAAACGGTTGGTCGCCTCACTCGGCGAAGACTGGCGATTGGCAAAGATCCGACTCGTCAACGGCCTGGACGATGATCGTGAAGTGCTCCGCCACCGGTATCCCGTGCTCGAGCAGGAATATGCCCTCAGGGCGTTGGAGAGCGATCAATTGGTGGCGGCTGTCGATCTGATCGAATCCTTGGGCGGCGGGTACCACAATCCGGATATCGAAAAACGGCCGAAACAGAACCCGAGTTAATGGTATGAGCACCACAACTGCAGAGACGTCCCAGAGTCCCCAATCTCCCGGCGGGCCGGCAGCGGCAGGCCCCTATCGGATTCATCCCAAGGCGATACGCGCGCGCCGGAACCGGCGCTTATTGGTCGTGGCCCTGCTGGTCCTGGTTGCCACGGTCGGCTATCTCGTCTACTGGTACACGCATGATCGGTTTTGGATCCGGACCGACAACGCCTATGTCACCGGCAACCTCGTGCCGGTCGCGGCGCAAGCCTCCGGTATCATCACGCAGGTCCTGGCGGAAGAAACCCAGTTCGTGAACCGCGGGGACTTGCTCGTGCGGCTGGATGAACATCAGGCCTATGCCGCCTTGGGAAGGGCCCGTGGGCGGTTGGGGGAGGAGGTCCGGCGAATCGCCGCCTTGTTCATCAATCGCAAACAGCTGGCGGAAAAATTGCGCTCACGTACCGCCCGGCTGGAGTTGGCCGAGCACGACATGGAGCGCTATCAGCGGGCGTCGCCGAGCGGCGCCATTTCCAAGCAAATCCTGCAGAATACGGCGGACAAGATCTCGAGCCTGGAAGCGGAGGTGCGGGAAACGCAGGCCGAACTCGATGCGCTGGATGCGCAGATCGGCGGCACGACGGTGATGGCCCATCCCTCCGTCGATCTGGCGAAACATCAATTGATCGAGGCGCATCTGGAGTATGCGCGCCAGCAGATCCGCGCGCCGATCTCAGGGTATGTCGCCAAACGAAAAGCCCAGGTCGGCGATCGGGTTCAGCCCGGCGCCTCGCTCATGACCATCGTTCCTCTGGACCATCTGTGGGTCGAGGCGAACTTACGCGAGACGGAACTCCAGCACGTGCGGCCGGGGCAGCCGGCCTTGGTGAGCGTCAGTCTCTACGGGTCGAAACAAACGTTCCACGGCACCGTCGAGGGGCTTGTGCCGGGCAGCGGCAGTGCGTTTGCCTTGCTCCCGCCGGATAACTCCACGGGAAACTTCATTCACATTGTCGAGCGGGTGCCGGTACGGATTGCGCTTCCGGCCGATGAGCTTCGAGAGCATCCGATCAGGCCGGGGCTGTCCACCGTGACCAGCATTAACATTACCGAGTCCGGTCAATCCGTGTGGACCTCCCTCGCCACGCCATCCACGGCCGAATATGAGACGGACGTGTATGCCGATGAGCTCCCGACGGCGGAGTCCATGGCGAAAGAAGTGATGGCGACGAATTTGGTGGTCAACGAATCCACGGAAGGCCTCGATGCGTTGCTTGAAGAGGAAAGGGGCGTCGAGCGGGCGATTCCGAAGAAACGGGCGGATCGGGCGCCGGGTGAAGGCAGAGTCTTGCCCAAACTCGATCGCCCTCGCGAGGGAAACGATCGTCGGCCCAGCTCATTGGTGCCGCGGCGGAGTCCCGATCTGGGCGCCACGAGCTTTCCCCTCACACCGGCGATCTGCCCGGAGTCGGGGTCGCTCGGGCCGGAAGCAGGACGCAGTCCTTCCCGGCTTAAATCCGATTTCGACCGAATGGATGGACGGCGCGCGCTCGGGGCCGGCCGGCGGTAGCTTCGGCGCCCGAAGATCTGTGCCGGTCATCTCAGCTGCCGCGGTGAGAGACGGCGGAGCGCAGATTATTTTTCGATGAAGATTGTGTTCTCCGTCTGGAATGCTCCATGGACTCGACCTATGATGCAGCAGCGCTCCGAGCACCACTGACAGTCAAGACTGCCCCGGCTTGCTGATCGTTCCCTGCTTCTCCTGCCGGCGTCTCGCTCCACAGCGCCTATCAGCGATTGCAGACAGCCCCTGCATCGGCGGGAGACACCGGCCGTGCCGAACGTTCCTCTCAACTATCGCACGCTCCTATCGGTCACCAATGTGCTGAACTCCCAGCGCAACCGGCAGAGCCTGTTCCGCGCGATCACGGATCAGTTGACCAAAGTGGTCCGATGGGAACGCGCGGGAATTACCGTCTACGACCTGCAGGCAGATGCCTTTCGTTTTTACGCGGTCGAAACCAATCTGCCCAAAGTCGTGCTGCGGAGCGATGCGATGATTCCGCGCGCGCAGAGCGCGGTGGGGTGGGTCTATGACCATCACCAAGTGCACGTGCGGCCTCACCTCCGTGAGCAACGGCTGTTCATCGAAGATGAGAGTTATGCGCAGGAAGGGCTGGGACGCATGATCAACCTGCCGATGGTTGTGCAGGAAGCCTGTCTTGGCACGTTGAATATCGGCAGCATCGAAGCGGGGCTTCCCGACCCGGACGACGTGGATTTTCTTCAACAGGTGGCGACCCAGATCGGGTTCGCCATCGCGCATGTCAATGCCTATGAAGAGATCAATCGCTTGCGAGAGCAGCTGGCGCGCGAAAACGTGTATTTGACGGAAGAGCTCAAGGCCAACCAGGATTTCGGTATCGTCGTGGGCAGCAGTCAGGCCTTCGAGCAGGTGCTGAGGCTGGCCCGGCAGGCGGCGCCGACGACGGCGACGGTCATGATCACCGGCGAGACCGGGACGGGCAAGGAAGTGCTGGCTCGAGCGATTCACGAATGCAGTCTGCGGCGCGATCGGGCGTTTGTCCGGTTGAATTGCGCCGCCCTCCCGTCAGGATTGATCGAGAGCGAACTCTTCGGCCATGAACGCGGCGCGTTTACCGGCGCGGATCATCAGCGGAGCGGCCGGTTCGAGCTGGCCGACGGCGGCACCTTGTTCCTCGACGAGATCGGCGAAATGCCGCTCGACGCCCAAGCGAAACTCTTGCGTGTGTTGCAGGACGGACTGGTGGATCGAGTCGGCAGTACGAAGCCCGTGCCGGTCGATGTCCGGGTGATCGCCGCCACGAACGCCAACCTGGAACAGGCGATGCGGCAGGGACGCTTTCGCAGTGACCTGTATTACCGCCTGAATGTCTTTCCCATTCATATGCCGCCGCTCAGAGAGCGCCCGGAAGACATTCCGATCCTCGCCCGGCATTTTCTCCGGTTTCATGCCCGGAGGCTGAAGCGGTCCTGCGAGGATTTCGACGCGCCGTCCATGGAACGGCTGGTGCAATATGCCTGGCCCGGAAATGTGCGAGAGCTGGAAAACCTCGTGGAACGGGGCTTGATCCTGTGCCACGATCGCTGGTTACGTATTGATCCCGCTATGCTCAACCGGCCGGCAACCCTGGAAACGAGCCCGCGTCGGACGTTGGTGGATGAGGAGCGCCGCCATATTCTTCAAGCCCTGACCTTGCTCGATTGGCGGATCGAAGGGCCGGGCGGCGCGGCAGAACAATTGGGGCTCGCGCCCAGTACACTCCGCAGCCGATTGCAGAAGCTCGGCATTCGTCGTCCATCCCGCTGCTAGATACGTGTTTCTCCGTTTGCCTCTCATTCCTCCCCGAGACAATCGCGTTCATAACCTGGCCACCACGACCGGTCGTGGTGGGGTCGTGGCCGCTCACCACGCGTGATCGTGGTTGATCCATCGCTAGAGAAATCTTTCCTCCGCGTTCTCCATGTGGGCGCCGGTATTTCAATGAGATAGGCAACATCCTCCGAACGTGCCTGCGTGGCACGCCCGGTGCACTAGGGGGCCTCGTGATTTTTTCTGCACTGATTTCTTTCACCGACGAAGGTGGTTCTTCACGCGGCGAACCGTGCGCCGTCGCATTGAGGTCTGACCGGTCCTCGGCGCGGCAACGGAACCATCGATCTGGAAGGGAGGTGTGCCGATCTCGCCTGGCTCCGGTCAATAGCTTTGTCGGGTGCGGCGCCGGACAGTGCGGCGCCGATCCTGTGTCCTGTCTTCATTGGAGGAGGTATTCATAATGCAGTTATCTCGCAGACAGTTCTTGAAGGCCTCGGCGGGGACCGTCGCGGTGGCAGCCGTCGCCGACAAGGCCTTGGCGCTGACCGCCTTACAACCAGTCGTCGAAGTCGACAATCCGCTGGGTGAGTACCCGGACCGGTCCTGGGAGCGCGTGTACCACGACCAGTACCGGTACGATTCATCCTTTACCTGGTGCTGCTCCCCGAACGACACCCATGCCTGCCGGATCAGGGCCTTCGTCCGGAACGGTGTCGTCATGCGGGTGGAGCAGAATTACGATCACCAAACCTACGAAGACCTCTATGGCAACCGCGGCACGTTCGCGCACAACCCGCGCATGTGCTTGAAGGGGTTCACCTTCCATCGCCGCGTGTATGGTCCCTATCGCTTGAAGGGGCCGTTGATGCGGAAAGGCTGGAAACAGTGGATGGACGACGGTTCTCCGGAGCTGACGTCGGATGCGAAGCGCAAATATAAATTCGACAGCCGCTTTCTGGACGACATGGTCCGCGTCTCCTGGGACACGGCCTTTACGTATGTGGCCAAAGGCTTGGTCGTCATCGGCACGCGGTACAGCGGTGAAGCCGGCGCGCGCCGTCTCCGCGAGCAGGGGTATGCGCCGGAAATGATCGAGATGATGAAGGGGGCGGGCGTGCGGACCTTCAAACACCGCGCCGGCATGCCGATCCTCGGCATGATGGGCAAACATGCCAATACCCGCTTCAACAATTGCGTGTTGCCCTTATTGGATAGCTGGATCCGCAAGGTGAATCCGGATCAAGCGCAGGGCGGGCGCTATTGGAACAATTACACGTGGCATGGCGACCAAGACCCGTCCCAACCCTGGTGGAACGGCACGCAGAATTGTGATGTGGATCTGTCGGACATGCGCTTCACCAAACTGAATACGAGCTGGGGCAAGAATTTCGTTGAGAACAAGATGCCGGAGGCGCACTGGAAGCTCGAGTCCATCGAGCGGGGCGCGCGCCTCGTGGTGATCACGCCGGAATACAATCCGACCGCCAGCCGCGCGGACTACTGGATTCCAGTCCGTCCGGAAACCGACGGCACCTTGTTCCTCGGCGCATCCAAGATCATCCTCGACGAGAACTACCAGGATATGGATTTCATCAAGGGCTTCACGGATATGCCGCTGCTGGTGCGGACGGACACCTTGCAGTACCTGGATCCTTTCGAGGTGGTGAAAGACTATCAGCTGCCGGATTTCAGTAAGTCGTATTCGGGACGCATGCAAGGATTGAATCCAGACCAGATCCGCCGGCTCGGCGGCATGATGGTCTGGGACTTGGCGAAGGGAAAAGCCGTCCCCCTACATCGCGAGCAGGTCGGCATGCACCTTGCGCAGAGCGGCATCGATCCGGCCTTGACCGGAACCTACCGGATCAAGTTGCTCAACGGGCGGGAGGTCGACGCGATCCCGATCTATCAGATGTATCAAATTCACCTGCAAGACTATGATCTCGATACGGTGCACCAGGTGAATCGAGCGCCCAAAGATCTGGTGGTGCGCTGGGCCCGGGATTGCGGCACGGTCAAACCGGCGGCCATCCACAACGGCGAAGGCGTCTGCCACTATTTTCATATGACCTCGATGGGACGCGCAGCGGCCTTGGTGTTGATGCTGACGGGCAACATCGGCAAATTCGGCACCGGTTGTCATACCTGGTCAGGCAATTACAAAGTCGGGATCTGGCAGGCAGCCCCCTGGTCCGGCGCCGGCGCGAGCGTGTACTTGGGGGAGGATCCCTGGAACTTGAATCTCAGGGACGACGTGCACGGCAAGGAGATCAAGTATCGGAAATATTATTATGGCGAGGAGCCGGGCTATTGGAATCACGGCGACAATGCCTTGATCATCAATACGCCGAAGTACGGGCGCAAAGTCTTCACCGGCAAGACGCACATGCCGAGTCCCAGCAAGGTGCGCTGGGTGGTGAACGTCAACATCCTCAACAATGCGAAACATCATTACGACATGGTGAAAAACGTCGATCCGAACATCGAGATGCTGGTCACGCAAGACATCGAGATGACCTCGGACGTCAACCACGCCGACGTCGCCTTCGCCGTGAATTCCTGGATGGAGTTCACCTATCCGGAAATGACCGCGACGGTCTCCAATCCCTGGGTGCAGATCTGGAAGGGCGGGATTCGGCCCTTGTACGACACGCGGAACGATCTCGACACCTTCTCGGGAGTGGCCGCGAAGCTCAAGGAGATGACCGGCGAGCAACGGATGGCGAATACGTATAAATTTGTCTATGACAATCGCGTGGACGTCTACGTGCAGCGTATTCTTGACGCCTCCAGTACCTTCTTCGGCTACAGCGCCGATGTGATGTTGAAGTCGGAAAAGGGCTGGATGGTCATGTGCCGCACCTACCCGCGGCATCCGCTCTGGGAAGAAACCAATGAGTCGAAGCCGCATTGGACCAGATCCGGGCGGCTGGAAACGTATCGGGTGGAGCCCGAGGCCATCGAATACGGCGAAAACTTCATCTCCCACCGGGAAGGGCCGGAGTGTACGCCGTATCTGCCGAATGCCATCATGACGACCAATCCCTTTGTCAGGCCGGACGACTATGGGATTCCCGTGACGGCGCAGCACCATGACGACAAGACGGTACGGAACATCAAACTGCCCTGGTCCGAGATCAAGCAGCATGCCAACCCGTTGTGGGAGAAGGGCTACCAGTTCTACTGCGTCACGCCCAAGACCCGGCACCGAGTGCATAGCCAATGGTCGGTGAATGACTGGGTGCAGATTTATGAGTCGAACTTCGGCGATCCGTACCGCATGGACAAACGGACACCGGGTGTCGGCGAGCACCAGATCCACATCAATCCCCAGGCGGCGAAGGACCGCGGCATCAACGACGGCGACTATTGTTATGTGGACGGCAATCCGGTGGACCGGCCCTATCGCGGCTGGAAGCCGTCGGATCCTTTTTATAAGGTCGCGCGGTTGATGATTCGCGCCAAGTACAACCCGGCGTATCCGTACCACGTGACCATGGCCAAACATGCGCCCTATGTCTCGACGGCGAAGTCGGTGAAAGGGCACGAGACGCGGCCGGACGGGCGCGCCATCGCGGTGGACACCGGCTACCAGGCCAACTTCCGGTACGGCGCGCAACAATCCTTCACCAGGAGCTGGCTCATGCCGATGCACCAGACCGATTCATTGCCGGGCAAACAGGCCAACGCGCTGAAGTTCAAGTGGGGGTTCGAAATCGACCACCATGCGGTCAACACGGTCCCGAAGGAATGCTTAATCCGCATCACCAAGGCGGAGGACGGCGGCATCGGGGCTCGTGGTCCGTGGGAACCAGTCCGCACCGGCTTTACGCCGGGTCAGGAAAACGAGTTCATGATCAAGTGGCTGAAGGGTGAACATATCAAGATCAAGGTGTGAGGGACGTCAAACGTGAATCGTGAAGCGTACCTCGTGAAGCGCGAGGGCTCAAGTCGGTTCGGACGCTTCACGAACGACGAACGACGAGATACGAGCGACGGGACGCGACTGAAAGGAGCGAAT
>Ga0268299_1001904_pt1 | contig 29808 bp, 24 predicted proteins | sample NOBtaG_FD_193484 | JGI IMG/M metagenome (GOLD analysis project Ga0268299, IMG submission 193484) | Activated sludge microbial communities from bioreactor in Nijmegen, Gelderland, Netherland - NOB reactor | ecosystem: Engineered > Bioreactor > Aerobic > Activated sludge | place: Netherlands...
CAGTCCGTTTGTCATCAATGCAGCAACAAGCCAGACATCTGATTTTGTCTTGCGCCACATTTCCAGCGCATGCGCAGCCTTCGCATCGAGTTTCGCCTTCGCTTTTGCCCTGGTTTCAGGCGAGCCGTCATCGTAATCTAAAAACGTATTGTTCTGCGCTGATAAGACCCAGTCCGCCAAATCGTGTGCATTAGTCAAATCACTTGTTTCAGAACTTCCATTGCCGCCCTGTGTATTTAATCCGGAAAGCGGCATATTTCCATCAAGAAGAAAAGTCAGGTCACCAACATCGCCGCCAAATCTGTTGCTCTTGCCGTCACTAATAGATGCAGCCAGCTTTTTGGTAACGTCAAGGGCGGTCAAGTTCAAATACGAAATTGGGCGCAGCAGGTCCAGAAGCTCCTCGCGCGCAGAAGTTTTTGTCGCCGCATCGGCAGCACTTTTGATTTGCGCGCTGACAGCTTCGATTTCAGGAGTGGTGGCACCGTTTAGAACAGCATTGCTTTTAGAACGCAGCACCATATATGATGCGATTCGTTTGAGAGATGAGTTTTGCTTGCCGGCCAGCTTTTGAAATTGTGCTGCAGCATTGTCGAATTTTTTGAGGTAAAAATTCGCCGCCGCGATTTGATATGTTCTCGCATCTTGTAAGACCGGATCTGCCGTCGCTGCCAGAGCTGAAGGCATAATGACCTTTTCTGTGCCGATGCCGAAAATTCCGTCCTGAGCCTTAACCCAGTCGCGAACCGGGACGCTTTTTGCCCCGAATTTCTTCACCAGCCCCGCCAAAGTCTCCCTGGCAAGAGCGAACGCGCTGTCACCTGCGCCTTTATCGTAAGCAAAGGAATCCATTTTCCAGTAAAGGTCGCCGCTCTTTTTAGGATCGGCGCCAATTGCTTGAGCACGCAATTTCAAAAAAGCATCTTTTTGATCGACGGTAAAGTTGGAATCGAATCTGGAGCCGCGGACGATCCTATCGCGCCAGAGATTAACAATACTTTCCTGCTCGACTTTGGAAAGAGGCTTGCCGATGAGGTTTCTATACGCGACAACCAGATATGATTTTGCCCAACCAGGCTGAACGATGCCGATGTTTCCACCGGCATACAGCTTGAGCGGCAAATCAGGATGATTGCCGTTGATCAAGATCGCATAAGGCAAATCAGGAGCGCATGCCTTCGCCGGCGGTATCGGCAAAGTGATAAAAGAAAGTGACAGCAAAATGGAAATTATGCCTTTCGTTCTTCTATTCATCTCGCCAGTGCCTCCTTGGTAATCGCACGCAATCTTTGCTCGGTCCATGGGCGCGAGCTGAAAATGTACAGGCTGTCTGATCTTTTTTGGACAGCAGTTTGAAACAAAATCTTATTTGTATACCCCTCGCTGGCAGAAATTCCAATGGCAACAGGAATATCGGCACCAGTGTTGAGTGGTTGTTTCTTGATGCGGGAAAGAACCTCATTGCGGCCTGGTCCGATGCTGAAAAGCATCGCTACCGTCTCATCGGCGCTGCCTGGCTCAAGCCACTTGTCTGACAGCAACCATGACGCCAGAGCGGTAATGGAGATTTTGACATCGCCGGGCAGTGAATTGCGCAACTCGCTCAACAGCGCTTTGTAAAACCCACGCTCATCAGCAAGAGCATCAAAATCGATCTGGATCATCTCGGCCGGCGCTTTCTTTTCGATATGCGCGGCTATGGTTTTTGCAACAAATGCTGCTGCCGAAACATCAGGGGGCGACTTGCCGCTCCGCACGCTTTCGATTCTAAAAACCGGAATGGTCCTTGCGCTTACAGGCAGTTTCAACTTTTGCGTGCGCGGTCGAAAACGAACATTCGAGCCTTGCACATAAATGTTTCCTGCAAAATAAGCAACTGCGATTTTCGACGGATCTATATAAGACAAATCCTCGTCGCGCTCCCATGCCCATACATAAATGCGCGGCGATACGGACACTGGCGGTCGATGCGATGCCTGCGCGACAAGCGAGGCTGCAAATAGTGCGCTCAATGACAAGGACGCAGAAACGAGAGCGAGATTTTTCGGCACCTGCCTACCTTGCAACTCTTGCGAGGGTTACGTTGATAGTCTACGGCAGTCCGTAAATTTTTAGTAGCTCGCGAGCTTTTTGCAAGTCTTCAGTTTCAAAGCCTTCGTCGTATACGCTGTAGACAGTGGACAGCGCCGCCTTCGCCTCATCATGGCGACCTTGCTTCTGCCAGAGGCGAGCAAGACTGGTTGTTCCACGCAGTGCCATCGCCTTGCTCTGTTGCGCGCATGCAGTTTCTACAGAATCATGAAAATACTGCTCGGCGGCCGCCTCGTCGCCGGTCTCAAGAAGAATCAGTTCGCCGTTCAGACGCTGTATATCGGCAAGGCGGCTGCGATCGCAATTGCCTTTCGCCAGTTGCAAGCCTTCGTCCAGCGCCGCACGCGCCTCGGCCAACCGGCCCACCGCCAAATACGCTTCGGCAAGGACACCAAGCTGACCGGGCAAAGTCAATATCGAGCCAATGGAACGGAATGAGGCGACGCCTTTCTCCATGAGCCGAGTGCCTTCCTCCAGGTCACCTTTTAGAAACAAACCGGCGCCGGTGAAAAACGTTCCAGTCGATTGCCAGAGTGCAAACCCTTGCTCGTTTGCAATTTTAGTTTCTTCCTGACCGGCAGCGAGCAGGCGATCGGGCATGCGGCAGTTTATGTACAGCCACCCGGAAAAGTGAAGCGCATGCGCCAGGCTGAAGGGATGACCGATCTCGCGAGCCAGGGCAAGCGTCTCATCGTTAAGCTTCACGGCTTGCTCAGGATAGCCCAAATGAAACAGTGCCACCATCAAATAACTACGCACGTGCAATGCAGAATTCTGGCCGGTCAATAATGTCCAGAGACGGCAGTGCTCGAGATTCTCATGCTCGTTTATCGCTTCATCGCAATAGTGACGGCAGCCGGCAAAATCTCCCACGTAAAAGCGTGCCACCGCCGGTGCTACGTAAGCCTCCATCAAAATACCGATGTCGGGGACGTTTCTTGCAAACGTGACCATATCGTCAGCCATGGATAAAGCCAGCTTCAAATCGCCCTTCACCAGGTGCCAACTCCAATTGCCCCACATGATGGCAAAGAGCTGAGGGGTCTCGCCTACGCGCTGACAAAGCTCACGAGCACGCTCAAATATCGGCCCCACTTCCGGTGCCGCATAACCGAGCGCCGCTTGATACACGGAACCAAGAGGCATCAACATCATCAACTCGATTTCATCTCGCTCTACGCATTCGCTGCAAGTGGAGAGCAATTCCAAGCCACGTTTTAAATGGCTGATTGCTTCCAGATTCGCCCATTGCTCTTGCGCTCGCAGACCGGCAGCAAGCCAGTAATTCAACGACCTTTCCGTCATGCCGCCTTCCGTGAAGTGATGACCGAGCAGCTCAGGCTGAGTGGCGACGATCTGAGGAAAACGAGACTCGAGTATTTGAGCAATGCGAGCATGAAACTGTTGGCGCTTGCTTTTGACCATGGCATTGTAGAGCGCGTCTTCAAGCAATGCGTGTTTGAATATGTAAGTCGACTTCGGGGCCTGACCTTTTTCATATAGAATTTCGGCATGCACCAATTTCGCAAGATTGGCGCACAATGCCGCATCGTCCAGTCCGGATGCAGCAGACAGCAGTCCAAAACTGAACTCACGACCGATAGTCGAAGCAAGCTGCGCGATTTCTCGGTCGCCTTCCATGCTGTCCAAACGTGCCATGAGCAGATCTTGAAGAGTGGCAGGAATTTCCCTGCCGATCACTGTTTTAAACTGACTCTCCCTGGTGCGTTCAAGAACTCCCGACTCTTGCATCATTTTGGTGAACTCTTCAATGAAAAGAGGAACACCACCGGCTCTGCCGTATATTTGCTCGACAACGACATCCGGCAGACCGCTGCCCATTTTCTTTCTCATAAGATCGGCCGCCTGGCGCTTGGTGAGCCGGTTAAGCCCCAGACTTGCTTGATTCTGAAGAGTCGGCCACGTCGCGTGAAACTCAGGACGGAAAGTTAACAGCGTCAAAATATTGAGACGCCCCACTTCCGGCAGGAACTGACCGAGAAATTCCAGCGATGACGCATCCATCCAATGCAAATCTTCAACGACGAATAATATCGGCCGTTTGTCAGCCTGAGCCGCTAACCACTCTTTGATCACTCTGAAGATCTCGAGTCTCTCACGTGCAGGTGCAAGTCCCAGAGATGGAAATTTCTCATCTGTAGGCAGGCATAAAAGAGAAGCAAATAGTGGTACCACATCCGGTTTGGCCAGACCGCAACCCTGAAGATGTTGAACAAGTAATTCGAGACCTTCTTCAGGAGTCGTCTCGCGGCCAAGATGCAGCAGTCTTTCGAAAAAATTGACTACAGGATAAAAACCGGAGTTTTGAAACTGTGGCGAGCAGCGCCATTCTACGATAAGAGAATGATGTTCATGCTGAATGCTGCTGCTGGAGAGAAACTTTCCGGCGGCAATATTTTCATCGTTCTGGTCTTCGAGAACAATTTGAATCATCGAGTGAACAAGACGAGATTTACCCAGCCCTGCTTCACCGACCAGAGTAACAATCTGACCTGTTCCTTCTTTGACCTGCTCCCAGCGATCTTTGAGAAGAGTTTTCCAGATCTCGCCCAGTCAAAGGTGATAGTTCGACCGGCGCCGCGCCTTCTGCCAGACTTGCATCTTCCACTTGGCGCCGAACATCAAAAAGGTCGATCGGCTCAGCGACACTTTTGAATTTATGAGCGCCGAGACTCGCGCACTCGAATTTGCCGCGCAACAAACGATGGGTCGCCTGGCTGCAGACAATCTCACCGGCACGAGACACTTCCTTCAAGCGCACCGCCAGATTGCGAGCCTCTCCAACGAGCGAAACACCGTCTTCTTTCGACTTTGCAATCGCATTGCCTGTGTGAATGCCTATCCACGGTTCAAATTCGAGATTGTGCTTGTGCCTTATCTCATCACCGAGAAACATAAGCAGATCTCTTAGAGCAAGCGCGGCACTGGCTGCACGGCTGGCTGCATCTTCATAGGCAATGGGAAAACCAAAGCAAGCCAATAGACCTTCATCGTTTAAATTAATTATGGTACCGTCGAAGCTTCGCACGGACTGCTCGCAAGCATTCTGAAAATCCCGATATATAGCTGCTTGCTCTTCGGCATCCACCTGCTCGAAATATTCTTCAGTATCGAACAAATTGCAGTTGCACACGAGTACTGTGACCTGCCGCCGCTCGGCTTCCCGCTGAACCATCTGCGACATATTGCCGGTGGCTGGACTGCGCATAGACTCTCTTGCGAATCCAGCATCAGTGCGATTGCGACTTTTGATAGCTGATTTATCGGAAAGCTTATTAACGGTGAAAGGCACACTGTCTTGCTCTGAGAGAGCCCCTTCGATTGCCAACAAACGCGCAATAACTTCCGATGCTGATTGAGGGCGCAGAGCCGGATCTTTCATGAGCAACTGCGAAGTCAAATCATCAAGCAAAGGAGGCACACCGGGCCAATGGGCCGATATCGGCTCCGGCGTTTTCTCATTGAGGGCAAATAGAATTTCCCAGACGGTATCACCGCGAAATGGAAGTTCGCCGCAAATCAATTCATAAAGAATGCAGCCAAGACTGAAAAGGTCAGTGCGCTCATCGACAGGCTCTGCACGCCCCTGCTCGGGCGCCATATATGCCGGTGTGCCCATAATCATGCCGCTTGTGGTAAGACGCACGTTATCAATTTGCGGTCGCGCAAGACCAAAATCGAGCAATTTGACTCTGCCCCTGGGAGATTCCAGCCAGATGTTTTCCGGCTTGATATCACGATGTATAAGTCCCTTTGCATGAGCCGCTTCCAGAGCCTGAGCGGTCTCACGCACGATTCTCACTGTTTCGCTCAGAGCCGGTCTTGTCACCCGCGCGATCATGTAATCGAGCGACTCGCCGGAAAGCAATTCCATAGCGATAAAGCAATTATTCGCTTCTTGCCCAACCTGATGTATTGTCACTATGTGATCGTTTTTGACCGCCGCCATAAGGCGTGCCTCGCGCAAAAAGCGCTGACGCACATTCGTGTCACTGCTGTACTCCGGTTTAATTACTTTGAGCGCAACCTGGCGCTCGAGAAGCATATCTTCGGCAAGCAGGACAATGCCCATGCCTCCTTCGCCAAGCATTTTTAGAACACGATAGTGTGCCAATCGGCCCAGTTCATCAGATTTTTGAGCTGGTGCCAAGAACGCCAGTGGATCTTGACGAGGTGCGTTAGCGAACAGGCTTTCATCGGCTTTTGCCAGCGACAAGATCGTTTGAGGTTCGCCCTCTTCCAATGCAGGTGAAATGAGATCTGACTGCTTATTGGGCAGCTTGCCCTGAACGGCTGAACCACCTGAAGGTGAGCCACCACTAGCGGTGCTATCTGGAGCATTGCTTGATTGATTGAAGAGAGCTTCAAATTCTTTGGAAACTGTTTCTACGTTGCTGGTGCAGACAGCACAGATTTCAATATGCTCCGCCAGATCGGCGGCTTGCGAACCAAGAATCTGCCCGCGCAAGAGCTCCTCTATCTGGCTTCTTGTCGGACACGACTCAATTCCCATACAGGGCTCCGAAGGCGATGTCTGCCGGTCTTCGAGGCATGACAGGCAAACATACGAGCATGGCTTCCAAGGGGCTCCGCTGAAATTATATCAAATTGTACACTGTCGAACCTTGAATTCAGACAGGCTTATTCACGTTACGCACTTTTCGGAAAGTGAGATTCGAGATTGAAAATTTCTCGAAAATTCAATCAAAGGAAATGTCCAGTTCTCTCACGAAATCGCCGTTTCCAGGTGGCTTAGGATATGGCTCTGCCAGAATGCAAGAATCAATTGCAGCCTTTTCGAAGAAAGCGTTGGCGGTCGATTGCTTGATGCCCAGATGAGCAACCGCCCCGTCCGGCTTGATACCGATGGTCACAACCAGGCTGCCGGTGCCCATAGGATGGAAGTTGGACTTGGCGAGCTCGCGAACTTGACTGACCCACTGCGCATCATCTTGATGCGGAGCACCGGGGTGGCTTGCGCTTTGATCGTCTGGATAGAGCGGCGTGGCAGGTGCGGCTTCACTGCACGGAACGAAATCAGCATTCTGAATTGCCGGTGGCGCTGCCGGCACCACTTTGCCGTCGGACGAATAAGTAAATGCGAGCAAGAGGCGCTGCACATCACTGCCGCTGCATGAGAGAATCCCATCGGGAGGCTTGGGCAACGGAATGGAAGTAACAAGGGAAGAGAGCACGGATTGATCGAAAGTCACGGAATCGGAGCGTTTGGTAATTCTGTAATTGTAGATATTGCCGCTTGAATCCAGCAAAAGAACCACATCGCAGCGATACTTTGCGGTACCGTCCTTGATGCTCCCTGATTTGAGGCGATCTTCTAAAGCTTTGCAATACGCTTGCGATTGCTCTTGCGAAAGAAACACAGGCTTGCCGGATGTATCGCTTCCGTCGTACGAACGCACTTTTGCAAGCACAGCTTCTGAAGGTCTAAAGCGATAAATTATGCCCAGAGTATTGGCATCACGAATAGAAAGTTTTTGCGGATTGACGCTGCATACCGGGTACATCACATCATGCGGATCAGGGCTATGGTAGCGCATCCCCAGAGCATGCCCGATTTCATGCATGCAGATTTCGCGCAGAATTTCTTTTTCCAACCATTTTTTATTGCGCGTCAAAATCGTGATGTTGGCGGAATCGATGTGATACGGACTGGTAGCAATAGTGGTCCAGCCGGCATCGGAATCGGTGGCGCCGGGCGGCAGCTTATGCGAGAAATTGCAGGTAATATCGTAAGGAAACCGATCGACAAGCTGAAATTTGATGCGCCCTAAGGAAATACTTTCGTATCTCTTCAGACATTCTTTGAAAACTTCAGTTTGATAAGGCTGATAGTTTTCGATGTTGTTCGCCGCGCGAATCATCACTTTGATTGGCATGTCGCGAGGAAACCAGAAATTTGGATGACCAAGGGTGGTCTCCAGATAGTAATTGTCTTTGTGTTCCGGCTTCGGCTGAATCGGCGCGGCAGGAGAAGCTTGCATTGCTTGTTGAAACAACAAAGAGAAAAGAAGAGCAAACAGAATAATTCGCATGTCGTTTTTCATCTTGCCGGGTTGCGGAGTGGAAATCGCCTGCGCGCATGAATTTCTTTCCGGACACGACATGGTTATGGAAAGGGCGCTGGCTATGATAGTGAAAAGTGGCTCCAACAGGATTCGAACCTGTAGCCTGGCGATTATGAGTCGCTTGCTCCACCATTGAGCTATGGAGCCACATCGGTCTGAATATTTTATTGTATACGAACCGGGAAAAAACCGATCCGCCCTTGCCCCAAAAGAGGCTGTCAGATGGACTGGCGCTTAGATTTTAGCGTCGACCGGGGTCATGTGCTTCTCGATAAAGTCGGTCGAAACGTCGCCGTTCTGGAAATGCTCGTTTGCCAAGACCTTCTGGTGGAATGGGATGGTAGTTTTTATGCCGGTGATGGCATATTCGTCTAAAGCCCGCTGCATGCGATTGATTGCTTCCTGGCGGTTTTGCCCCCAAACAATCAATTTACTCAAAAGCGAATCATAATGAGGAGGTATCGAATAGCCGGGATAGCAATGGCTGTCCACTCGCACGCCCGGTCCACCCGGAGCGATATAGGCATCGACTTTGCCCGGCGACGGCAAGAAATTGCGATCCGGATCTTCGGCATTGATACGGCATTCGATTGAGTGTCCGGTGAACTTTATGTCTTCCTGTTTGAAAGACAGTTTGTGACCACTGGCAACGCGGATTTGTTCTTTGATCAAATCAATGCCGGTAATGGCTTCGGTGACCGGATGCTCGACCTGAATGCGCGTGTTCATCTCCATGAAATAGAACTTGTTGTTGGCGAAAATAAATTCGACGGTGCCTGCGCCTTCATAGCCGATTTGCAGCGCGGCTCTAACGGCCGCGTCGCCCATTTGTTGTCTAAGTTCAGCGCTGAGTGCCGGGCTCGGCGCCTCTTCGATAAGTTTTTGGTGCCGTCTTTGCACCGAACAATCGCGCTCACCAAGGTGTACACAATTGCCATGGGAGTCGGCGAGCACTTGAATTTCAACGTGCCTGATAGGTTTCAAATATTTCTCGACATAGACGCCGCCGTCGCCGAATGCAGCAGAAGCTTCACTGCGTGCAGACGAAATTGCAGTGGCTAATTGCGCTTGATCTTGCGCCACGCGCATACCGCGCCCGCCACCACCGGCAGTTGCTTTGATAATGACTGGAAAACCGATTTCCTCCGCCAGCCTGAAAGCTTCGGCGTCATTCGTAATCAGCCCCTGACTGCCGGGAACAACCGGCACGTTGGCTGCCCGCATCGTCTCGCGAGCCGATGCTTTGTCGCCCATGGAGTTGATGGCGGTAATGGACGGACCGATGAATTTTATGCGGTGATCGGCGCAAATCTGCGCGAAGCTCGCATTCTCGGAGAGGAATCCATAACCGGGGTGGATAGCATCAGCGCCGGTTACTACTGCAGTCGAGATCAATGCCGGGATGTGCAAATAACTGCGGTTGGACGGCGGCGGCCCGATGCAAAATGATTCGTCGGCAAGCTTGACGTGAAGAGATTCGGCGTCGGCTTGTGAGTAAACCGCCACTGTGCGAATGTTCAATTCTCTGCAAGCCCTTATGACCCGCAGAGCGATTTCGCCACGATTCGCAATTAGTACCTTCTCGATCACTCTTGCTCGCCCGTTTAGCCTTTCGGATCGACCAGGAATAGTGTTTGTCCGTATTCAACGGTGGTGCCGTTATCGACGCACACTTTCACTATTTTGCCTGACACTTCGGCAGGCATATCATTCATCAGCTTCATCGCTTCGATGATGCAGACGGTCTGTCCTATCGCAATGCGATCGCCGATATCCACGAATGGAGCGGCTGTCGGTGAAGCGGCGCGATAGAAAGTTCCGACCATCGGCGATGTAACCGCGACGAAACCATTATTAGCCGAAACTGATTCCTCCGCTTTGGCAGGCGGAGCCGGTGTTGCCGCAGGAGCCGGTTCGAAGGACATCGACTTGGCGGGAGCATGATGCGCCACGGATTGTGACATGGGCGAATCGGCAATTATCGAAGTCGGCGCGATTTGAATCGCATTCTTTTTGATGGTGATTTTTTGATCGCCGAACTCCAGTGTAAGTTCGGTGATGTCCGTTTGACTTACAACGGAAAGCAGTTCACGAATTTGATTGAGATCTATCTTCATTTCTTGTGCCCACGACATACGACCGAATAATCTGATGAATACTCAGACTTAGACACGTGTCAGGTATTTACGGTTGCGCGTGTCGACTTTGATTTTGTCACCCACTTTTATGTGAAACGGTACTTGTATGGTGGCACCGGTTTCAAGAGTGGCAGGTTTGCCGCCGCCGGACGAAGTGTCGCCACGCTCATCCGGAACTGTTTCGGTAACTTCCAGCTCAACCGTGTTCGGCAGGTCCACACCGATGACTCGATTGTCGAATCGCATAACTATGATGCCTTCGCACCCTTCTTTCAAAAATTCAGCTCCGGAGCCGATGGTCTTCTCGTCCAGCTCGATTTGCTCATAGCTGACGGTATCCATCAGGGCGAAGTTTTCGCCGGCTTTGTACACAAAGTTCATTTCAGCCTTTTCAACAATCGCTTGCGGCAACTTTTCGCCCGCTCTAAACGTTGTTTCCAAAACGTTTTGCGTCTCCATGTTTCTCATCTTCGTTCTGACGAATGCAGAACCTTTGCCCGGTTTTACGTGCATAGCCTCAACAACTTGCCAAACGCCGTTGTTCCATACAACAGTTACCCCTGGTCGAAAATCATTGCTCGAGATCATGTGCCGGTCCTGTAAAACTGTGCTGCCCAAAACGTAGTCAAGACAAAAATCCTGCCTGACGCCAACGGCAAATTCTAACATCAGTCGGCTTGCTGCCTCATTTACATATGTTCGGTTTGTGTCTTTGCGTCACAGAATCCCTCTTTGCAGGTTGCGGAGGGGCTCAGAGGCTGAATATAATCAAGGTTTCCGAATGTTTCGTCCCCCAAAGGTCGGCTTATTCGGCCGATCACACCGCTTATCATGGAGCGAACATGTCCACTCCCAGCAGCAAGAGCTCAGCATCAACAATGGTTGAACCCGGCACAGGCGCCTACAATCCCAAAGAAGTCGAGGCGAAGTGGACTAAAGAGTGGTTTGATAAGGAAGTCTTCGATCTTGACATCGTGCGAGATCGTCCTTGTTTCTCCTGCGCCCTGCCGCCGCCGAACATCACCGGCAACCTCCACATGGGTCACGCCCTCAACGGCACCCTGCAAGACGTACTGATTCGCTTAAAAAGAATGCAGGGTTATAACGTTCTCTGGCAGCCGGGCACGGACCATGCCGGCATCTCGACTCAGATGGTTGTCGAGCGCAAACTCAAGAAAGAAGGCATAAATCGCCGCGATCTCGGACGTGAAAAATTTGTAGAGAAAGTCTGGGAGTGGCGCAAAGAATATGGCGACACCATCATGCAGCAGTACAGGCGGCTGGGCGTCAGCTTCAGTTGGGACCGGCTCGCCTTCACGATGGACGAGAATTACGTTAAGGCCATTTATAGAGCTTTCGTTCTCCTATACAAGGATGGATTTATCTATCGAGGCAACCGCATCTGCAACTGGTGCCCGCGCTGCTTGACCAGCCTTTCCGACCTGGAAGTCGAGCACGAAGATGTAAAAGGTCATCTTTATCTAATTAAATATCCGCTAACCGACGGCTCAGGTGGCCTGACGGTCGCAACGACCAGACCTGAGACTCTGCTTGGCGACGTTGCCGTTGCCGTGCATCCTGCCGACGACCGCTACAAAGAATTCGTCGGCAAGAGCGTAAAACTGCCTTTGACCGATCGCAAGATTCCGGTCATCGCGGACAACTATGTAGAGCGTGATTTTGGAACCGGCTGTTTGAAAATCACACCGGCTCACGACGCCAACGACTGGGAAGTCGGGCAACGCCACAACCTGCCGTCGCCGGTCGTCATCGACAGCGAAGGCAAGCTTTGCTCCAATCAATATGTTCCGGAACAATTCCAGCGCAAAGATCGCTTCGTCGTCAGAAAAGAAGCGGTTGCCGCTCTGGAAGAACAAGGCTTGATGGTTGAAATCAAAGACTACGAGCACGGCGTCGGGCACTGCGAGCGGTGCCATACGGTCATCGAGCCGTATCTTTCCGATCAATGGTATTGCTCGATGAAAGAGCTGGCGGAGCCGGCCATCAAAGTAGTCGAAGAAGAGCGCATCAAATTCGTGCCGGAGCGCTATGCATCCACATACTTGGATTGGATGAGAAACATCCGCGACTGGTGTATCAGCCGACAATTGTGGTGGGGTCATCGCATCCCCGTTTGGACTTGCGAAAACAAACACGTTGATGCTTATGAAACAGCACCAGAACAATGCAGCAAGTGCGATTCTAAAAAGCTGGAGCAAGATGAAGACGTGCTTGACACCTGGTTTTCATCAGCTCTCTGGCCATTCGCTACTCTGGGTTGGCCGGAAGAGTCGCGCGAATTTAAAGTATTTTATCCAACCACAATTCTTTCCACAGCGCGCGAAATTATCAATCTCTGGGTAGCCAGAATGATTTTTACCAGCTTGCGCTTCGTGAAAACCATACCCTTCAAAGAAGTGCTTATTCACCCGGTTATCCAGACCCCGGACGGCAAACGCATGTCCAAATCAAAGGGCAATGCTGTCGATCCTCTGGACATGATCGAGAAATACGGTGCCGATGCGAACAGATTCTGGTTCGCTTCAGTCGGCATCAAGGGCGATCAAGACGTTCGCTTCAAGGAAGACAAACTCGATGAATACAAGCGCTTCGCCAACAAGTTATGGAACGCCGGCAAGTTCGTGCTCACCCAACTGGAAGGCTACACGCCCGCACCGATTGATCCGGAAAAACTGACTCTGGCCGATCGCTGGATATTGCATCGCTTCAACAGCATGTTGAAGAATGTCAGCCATGCGTACAACGAATACGATTTCCATGACGCCACGCGCGAGATTTATGATTTCACCTGGGATTATTATTGCGACTGGTACATCGAAATCGCCAAGATTCAGCTCGCCAAGCCGGAGCTGAAAGAACAGACTCAGCGCGTGTTGCATAACATTTTTGAAGGCTTGATGCGCGCCATGCATCCAACAGCGCCGTTTATTACGGACGAATTGTGGAGCAGAACGCCCAAGTCAGAATTGTTCGACAATTACGACTCAATCATGTTCGCACCATATCCTCGTGATGACGAGCGTTTCTTCAACGAGCAATCCGATGCAGAAATGGGACTGATCATGAAAGTGATCCGTTCTGTCAGAAACGTCAGACAAACATTCAACGTACCGGCATCACTCGAAGTCAGCGTCATTATCCAAACTGAAAACACTGATGAGAAGAAGCTTCTCGAAGCCAATGCCGACTACATCAAGCGACTGGCGAAAGCAGGCACGGTCGAATTCAACTCGAGCGCTCTGCCACCACGCACCGCCTGGGATAAGGTTGGAACGATCAAGGTTGCCCTGCCCCTCGGCGATGCGATTGATGTTGAAAAAACTCGCGAAAAGTTGAAGCAACAATTGGCGGCAACGGAAAAGGAAATTGCCAAACAAAGGCAGATTATCGACAATCCTGATTTCGCCAAGAAAGCGCCGCCGGAGAAGGTTCAAGCCTGCAAGGATGTGCTTTCCGACCTGGAACACAAGATAGAAGGCATCAAACAACAACTGCAGATGTTGGACTGAAATTTTTAAACTTTCAATCCGCGCAAAACTTCAAGCAAAGGTAATTGATACTTTGCGATCATTTTCATAGCCTGATCCAGCGGATAAAAATCAGCAATCTCCGCATCATCAGCCGGTCGCGGCTTCCCGTCACCACAACCTAGAAAGCAATAAAGTCGTTCGAATTTTTCTCTGTCAACGTAGCCGATTTCTTCCAACTGCATCGTCGCTTTGATGGAAGTTTCTTCCTCCAGCTCACGAATCGCCGTCCTTCTTCTGGACTCACGCCTTTCGATCCCGCCCTTGGGAATGCTCCAACTGTTTCCGTTGAAAACCAGGAGCACGTGCAAATCCTTGCGTTTGCGACGGAACAGCAGCACTCCAGATGTCATTCTCACGTTCGGGATTCCTCAAAGGTCAGCGATTATGGTCAGCGATCAAAAATTCAGACGGCACTACATTTGATATCAACAAAAATCAAAACAGTTTCAACTGTCCGGTATCTTCAAAACCTTGCTCGCGTTTTTTGGCCGCCGTGCCTTTTGTCCTGGTTGCCGAGACCGGCTTTTCCAGTGCTTGTTCAATGGAGCATTCCTCTATCAAACGCACCGAATCAGTGCGCGGAGAATTCACCATCGACGAAACCGGATGCGCTTTCATAAGATTGTCATCGTATGGTGCCAGCATCCGCAGCAAACGTTCATTGTTTACTTCCATCGGATTTAGCCAATCGTCTTCATTCTCTCTGGTAATGATCGCAGGCATACGATCGTGAATATCCGACATGAATCGATTGGCAGGGACGGTAATGATCGAGCACGTCGTCAGGTCACCGCCATCGGGCGAGGACCACGTTTCGTAAATTCCTGCCATGCCGAAAGGCTCTCCGTCCTTCATCGAAATGAACATCGGAATTTTTCCTTTTCCATCGTCTGTTTTCTTCCACTCATAAAAACCACTGCAGGGAATGATGCAACGGCGGCGCGTGAATGCTGCTTTAAAAGACGGCTTCTCTGCAATAGTTTCCGTGCGAGTGTTGAAAAACGGCTTGAACGTGGTGATGTCCTTTACCCAGAAAGGCACCAATCCCCATTTCACGGGTTCGAGACGCCGATGGGTTTCTCCGCCCTCCGCCTTCTCAGCAACAACAGCGATTAACTGCGTAGGAGCAATGTTGAATCGCTGTTCGAGATCGAACTCGACTTGCATCGTTCGAAAGCGATCGACGATCTCATTAGAGGAGTGGTAAAGGGTATAGCGCCCGCACATACGAATGATTTTAACCGAAGTCGGCACCAACCGCTTTAGAACGCGAGCGATGGGATGATATAAATAAAAGTTGACATGTGGCTCAAACCCTCATAGCATCAAGCATTTGAGAGAACTTTCTATAAACTTGCACAGTGTTTAAACGATTTCAAAAACCTGCACTCGCGGTTGGGCTTACCATGATGGCTGCCCTGCAGGCGGTTGCGCCCATGGCGGCTTTGGCTCAAGAACTCAGACCTGAAGTTCAGTCACTTCCTTCTCCCGGTGACGAAGTGGCGCCGCAGAAAAGAACATCGGCTCGTTCCCTTGACACCCTTTCGTTCGAAGCGCAGGACACCGCAAAGCGGCTTGGATTGTGGAGCACGCTTGTACAGTTCGACACCATGCGGCAACAGCGGGCTTCCGGCGCGGTTAACGCTGCCGACTATCTCGAAGCCAGGCAGAATGTCGTGGAGTCAGTAATGGTGATTTCGCAAGAAGCCAGAACATTCGTGCACTTCGTTGAAGAAGAAGTCGCTCGCGCCAACGCCATTTCCGCAATTCTGGCGGCAAAACGCGACCGCGCCTTAAAACTCAACACATACGGCGATCTCATCAGCGGCGGCATCTCCGGCATGGTTGGCGGAGGGCTGGCGCTCAGCGACATCAACCATCTCACTTTCGACACTATTGATGCAGTCGAGGGTCTGGTGCAAACAGTGCTCGCCGTCTGGTCCCTCCACGAGCAAAAAGGCGAAAAGCGTATAGAAAGGGGAATTCCGAATATACTCTCGCGGCTATTCGAACCTGACAAAGGTCCATCGCCCGCCTACCCAGCCAGTGTATGGACATTTTTGAACTCGCCCAGCAAACCAGGCGGACAGACGCGGCGCGAGGAACTAGTGGCGGACTGGACGAAGGAAGGCTTCTGCCTGCTTCATCACGGCAGAAAACACCTGCGAAGGCATAATGAAAAAGAACGTCAGGCGCAAATCACCAACACTACGCAAAACGCCTTCAGAATAACTTCCGATCTTATAGAAGATCGCAATGCAATGTTGCACCAGTTGCGCTCGAGTGTCACACGCCTGGATGTAGTCATGCTGGAACTGATGCTGTACATGCGCAACAATACGATTGCGACAGGCAAACCATCTTCGTAAGAAGTTCAGATAAAACGTTTGCATTGCCATTAAAAACTGCCGGCGCCTGGAACTAATGCAGCGGGTGGCAGTCGTTCTTTTGTTGCTGTTTTTCTCTGCGGTGCAAACAATGAATATCAACTTCAAAGATAAAGTAGTTCTCGTCACAGGCGCCAGCTCAGGCATCGGACGAGGCATCGCAGAAGCTTTCGGGCGCTCCGGCGCTAAAGTCGTGATCAATTACATGAAGCAGAAAGGCGAAGCCGAAGAAGTTCTGGCAAGCATCGAGGGCAGCGGTGGCAGCGCTCTGGTTGTCCAGGCGGATGTAAGCGAAGAGGCGGAAGTTCTTGCAATGTTCGAAGAAACAAGAGAACACTTCGGCGACATCGACATTCTCATCAATAACGCAGGAATTCAGGCCGACAGCTCGTTTTTAAACATGAGCTTCAAAGAATGGACAAAGGTCATCGAAGTAAATCTCTCCAGCCAATTTTTGTGTGCACGCGAAGCAGCGCGACACTTTATGATGCGCGGAAAGAAACACGGCGACAGGTCCGTGGGATGCATAATCTGCGTAAGCTCGGTGCACGAGCTGATTCCGTGGGCAGGCCACGTCAATTACGCCGCGTCAAAAGGCGGAATAATGCAATTGATGAAGAGCATTGCTCAAGAATTAGGCGAACACAAAATCCGGATCAATAGTATCGCGCCTGGTGCCATCAAGACGCCTATAAATGAGGAAGTCTGGAGCGACGAAGAGAAAAGCAAAGAACTGCTGAAACTAATTCCATATGGAAGAATAGGCGAGGTCGAGGATGTAGCAAACGTCGCGCTTTTTCTCGCGTCCGACTACGCCGACTATATTCACGGCACCACAATATTCATCGATGGTGGCATGACGCTGTTTCCAGCCTTTGCAGACAATGGCTAGCCGGACAAATGAACTAGACAGCAAAACAGCGCAAAGATTAGCCGGTTCTAATTTTGTTTATTCAATTTCCATTGAACCTTTTGCCTCCGGCTGACGTATTAGTAATTAGGCGGGTGAACTCAACGCCGGATTGCAAGCAGCTTGCGACTCCAGTCGCAGAATTCCGCGCTCGACTGGGTGCGAGGCTTCTGCTTGACTTGTCGGGACCGGCGATGTCGACTGAGTTCCCTGCCGACTCACCTACGCTTTTCGCCGTCGAACAGGTAACATAGATCTGGATTCACTGGACGCCGCACTAATTTTTCATATCGAAAATGGCTCGCATTCTAGTCGCCGACGATGACAAACAACTTTGTGGATTGATCGAAGACTGGCTAATCCATCAAAAATATACCGTCGACATCACTTATAACGGTGGCGATGCGCAGGAGATGCTGAAAACATACGAGTACGATTGCATCATTCTCGACTGGGATATGCCCGAGGTCACCGGCATAGATGTTTGCAAAACGTTTAGAACAAACGGCGGTGAAACGCCGGTTTTGATGCTCACCGGCAAGAGTTCGATCGACAGCAAAGAAATTGGTTTTGATTCCGGCGCAGACGACTATCTTACGAAGCCAGTCGAGTTGAGAGAGTTATCCGCGCGCATTCGAGCTTTGCTTCGGCGAAAACCAACTCAGCAACTAACGATTCTCAATGCCGGCAATCTATATCTTGATCCTGCAAAACGAACCGTCACGAAAAACGGGAAAGAAATCGAACTCTGGCCTATCGAGTTTGCGCTGCTTGAATTTCTCATGATGCATCCCGATCAAATCTTCAACGCGGATGCACTTTTGCATCAGGTTTGGAAATCTGAAGCATCTGCAGGTCCGGAAGCGGTTCGCACCACAATCAAGCGCTTGCGAAGGCGAATCGACGATGACAGCAAAAACTCGTTGATCAAAAACGTTTATGGGTTTGGTTATAAGCTTTCGACAAAAGACGAATAAGGTTAAAACGGGTATCGATTCCGTCCATCACCGTAGCGGTTTTCTTCCAGCGCCGCATTCAAAGACCTACGCGAAATGAATTCACCATCTTTCATTTCGTTGACTGCAGAGCCGGGGCGATTCCACTGTTCCAGCATCTTGCCGACAATCTTCATGTTTTCGGGTGTATAGACTCCACCTAAATCGCCCCTGATCATCTTGTGCATATACTCGTTCTTGAACTGTTTAAGGTCAGCCCGTGAGATCAAGCCGTCTTCGAAACCATTGTTGCCATCGATCGCAGAAAATAGCGATGGGTGTCCTCTGTGCAAGCGATCAGCAATGCCCCGCATCTCTCTGTTTCTATCCATGTCCCGCTGGGTGACAGCAGCGTCACCTCTAGTAATTCCTTGAACACCGTCGCGACTAGCAGATTTGATTTCGTCGAAATTCTCTTGCAAAGTCTGCAACTGATCGTATTCATCAAAACTTTCAGCCTGTCTGGACGCATTTCTCAGTTCTCGTCTGTCAACTTCACCATTGCCATCGCTATCCAAGCGGTAAAAGTTGTCCTGCAAGTATTCAGTTGCATCAGCGATTTGATTTTCTTTTAGCTGGTAGTACTGCTCCTCACGGCGATCGTAGCGAGGAGAATCATGCCTGTAGCGATTGTCTCGGCGGTCATCGCCATCGTCCCAGCGGTCACGGCGATCGTCCCAGCGGTCATTACCATCGTCCCAGCGGTCACGGCGATGATCGCAGCGATCGTGAATACTGCCGAAGATGTTGTCGTGAATATGATGATTGATGGTTCTGATAATATCTCTATCGTTAGTTGGAGCGAATGAAATCGAATCACGGCGCTGCATAAACGACTGCTGAGCTTCCGCAGTTAAGGGGCTGCTTTCAGGAGCTTTAACCTGTTCGACAGGTTCGAAATTCTCTTTTGGGTTCATCGCTTCATCCTCCAGGAATGACGAAATCAGCACATTGAAGGGCAAATGTGCAGGTTGATGGAGTGTAGTAAGGGGAGCTGCTTGATTCGAATGTAGAAACCAATTGTGTCCAAGCCGTGACTCGAAACTGCATTTGAACCGTGCGGCGCCTGTCCCGAAATTAAGAGGCAATTGTGACGTTCCAGTGACCTAGGCAGAGGGGAGGCGAACCCAGAATGTACTGCCCTCACCAGGGACGCTATTTACGCCTATGGTGCCTTTGTGCTGCTCGACGATCGCTTTGGAAACTGCCAGCCCCAACCCGGAGCTGCGATGCATTTTGGTATCAGATTCTTTTAACTGTTTGAAACGCTCGAAAACAGAGTCTTGATTTTCCAGGGCGATGCCCGGACCACGATCGATGACCCTAAACTCAACAAACCCTTCTGACTTAACGATTTCTACATCCACCGTAGACTCTCTGGGTGAATACTTGATGGCGTTGGAAAGCAAGTTGGTCACAACACGCATGAACATATCATTGTCTATGACGACCTTCGCGTCATTCTCAGGCAAAGCAATTTCCACGGCCGACTCATCGGCGAGATTGCTTAACGCTTCACTTGCGCGCTCTGCAACGCCCAGTAGAGATGTTTCTCTCAGATCAAGGTCCGCCAAGCCAGCTTCGATCTTGTCTATATCAAGCAAATCACTGATCATCTCGATAAGCCAGGAAACAGTCCCTTCCAGTGAAGCAGCGCGATTCATGCCTTTATCATTCAACGAACCATAGATCTTTTCACGCAACATTGTGAAAAACGCCTGCACCGAATTCAGTGGCGAGCGTAAATCATGGCTGAGCATGGCAACGAAATCCTGTTTCATCCGTTCTGCATTCTTTCGTTCAGTATTATCGTGCGCCACACAAAAGAACGTCTTTTGCTCCGGCGACCAATTGAGCGACCAGAGCATGTCTACAATCGACCCATCCTTGCGCTTGATGCGGTTTTCAAAAGTGCTGTCCGCGTTTGTCTTCTTGATTAAAGATATGTGTTCCAACGTCGCATCTTGATCTTCAAACACCACAATACTCATCAAACGTTTCGACAATAGCTCGTCGACCGTATATCCCCAGACTTTCTCACAAGCCGGACTGATATCGGAAATGGTGCCATCTGCATCGAGCGAACAAATGACATCGACGGCATGTACCAACAGTGCCCGTTCCTTCTCGGCAAGCGTATTGATTTCGCGCGCCATGCTGTTAAAAACCTTATCCAGGCGAGCAAATTCATCGTCTCCATGCAGGGGTTCATTCAGCGGCATACCAGCGGCAAACCGGCAAGTATTGTCCATAACTACGGCAATACGAGTGGCAGTTACACGATTGAAGTAAATGGCTAAGGCCAGCGCCAGCATCACATTCAGTGTCAGTCCAAATGACAGCCAAATCTTCATCGCCTCACGCAATTCGGCCTGACGCTCAGGACTTTCATTCTCGATCTTTTCGGTTTGATTGCGAATCGCATCCGATTCCTCGAGCAATCCGCTCATCAAACCTCTGCCGAGTTGCACGCCTGAATTGGAATTTAAAATACTAGACATCGACCCCGGGTCTTTTAAACCGGCCGAAATCCGAACGCCGTCATCCCAGGACTTCTCCATCTTATCGACCGACGCTAGCTGCTCCGGCTGGTCACTAATGACTTTTCGCAGGCGCGCGAATTCTTCCTTCACGTTGGAAGCTGCGAGCTGCGCCTTGGCAGGACCGGTGGTGCCGGAAAACGAAGCATATGGGCTCAAGCGGGCCACCCACACTAAAATGTGCCGTTGAATCCTATTGAGATGCGTGATTGTCTCCCGCGCTTTCTCTGCCCGAGCAACTTCCAATTCCGCCTGGTGCATCATCCCAAAAAGCGTGCCTACGAAAATGAACTCGAAGGCGACGGGCACCATGACCAGGATCAAACCCCTATGAATCAGTTTCATTGGTCGCCGCCCGGCAAATGAACCCAGAATGTGCTGCCTTCGCCAAGCGCACTTCTCACTCCGATGGAACCATCATGCTGTTCAACAATTGCCCGCGAAACCGCCAATCCCAGGCCGGAACTTTTTCGTCTCTCTGTGCCGGCACCATGCACTTGCCTGAACCGCTCAAAAATTATTTCCTGATTTTCCGGTGCAATGCCTCTTCCTGAATCAATAACTCTGAGTTCTACCTTTTCACCCAACGTCTCAATTTGGATATTTACCGTCGAGCCGGATTGAGAAAATTTGATGGCATTAGAGAGCAGATTGGTAATAACCCGCATGAATAGTTCTTGATCCACAAGAACAATCGCATCATTTATCGGCAGCTCAACTTCAATTTTATGCTTTTCCGCGAGCGATTGCAGTGCATCATCGGCCCTTTCGACAATCGCTTTGAGAGAAACAGGTTTAGGATTGAGATCAAAAAGACCGGCCTCTATTTTGTCAATATCAAGAAGATCGCTGATCATTTCTATGAGCCAGGCGATGGTATCTTCCAGCGACTTTACCGTTGCCATGCCCTTTTCGCTCAAAGAGCCATAAACGTTGTTCGATACCATCGTGAAAAATGCTTGCACCGAATTCAGTGGCGAACGCAAGTCATGGCTCAGCATCGCGACAAATTCCTGCTTCATTCGCTCGACTTCCTTTCTTTCGGAATTGTCGTGTGCAACGCAAAAAAAGGTCTTTTCCTCCGGCGACCATTTCAGCGACCAGAGCATATCGACATAGCTTCCATCCTTTCTCTTGATGCGATTCTCGAATGCAGAATCAGCCGTCGTCTGCTTTGCAGCAACAATCTGTTGTAATGTCGCCTCAGCGTTTTCCGGCGCCACAAGACTGATCAATCGCATCGACAAAATTTCGCTCTGCGTATAACCCCAAATTTTTTCACAAGCAGGACTTACATCCGTGAATGTGCCACCATCATTCAATGAACAGATGACGTCGGCCGCGTTCTCCAGCAACGCTCGCTCCTTGCGTGCGATCTGCTCCCGCTGCTCTACCATAGATCGCAAGGTTAGATCGAGAGCTGCAATTTCATCATCACCATCCAGCGGCTCATTGAGTTGCTGCTCTGCGGCCAGCCGTTTGGTGTTGTCCATGACGACCGACAAGCGCGAAACTGTTCCTTTGCTGAAATAAACTGCCAGCCCGATTGCCAGCCCGATATTGATTACCAGACCTGCCAGCAACAACAGTTTGAGCTGATCGCGTGTCCTCGCCATTTTGACCGGCGATTCTTCCTCCATCTGCTCTGTTTCCGACCAAATCTTTTCGGTCATTGCACTCAGGTCATTTATGAGAGTTCTGGTTTTCCTGAATCTGGAAAGTGCCTCGAGGTTGTACACATTTCCCATTGAGCTTTTCAGCTCGTTGGCAATCTTAATTCCTTCGAAGATAGTCTTCTTCATTTCATCAGCGTATGCGAGAACTGCGGGATCGTCGGCAAAGTTTCGCTTGAGCAGCGCAATTTCGTCTAACAAAAGCTTTTTAGCCAGATCGGTGCGTTGCGAGCCGCGTGAAACTTTCGCGCCCTTGTAAGGCTCCAAACCACCCATCATCACCATCTGCGCACGGTGAACGCGATTCAACTGAACATTCAAACGTCTCGCTCTTTCAGCGGCGTTGAGTTCTATTTCCGACTGATGCAGCAAATAAAAAAGCGAGCCGACAAAGACAAACTCGAAGGCTACGGGGACGAGTACAAGGACAATTCCTTTTTGTGAGAGCTTCACGGTTTGAGTTTGCGACGACTACAGCGACTCGATTGCCTTCAATAGTGTGCCACAAAAGCAGTCCTTGCCGGTGATTGCTGAGAAGTCGGTGAGCGCGCCAGGAATACTAATACCGTAAAACCTTTGCTGGGCGGGCTAGAACCGAATTCCCTTGACTCTCCAGGCCCGGAAGGCTAGCATTAAGAATGTTCGAGGAATATTTCCCGCATATCCGCCCTTAGCTCAGCTGGATAGAGTGCTTGGCTTCGAACCAAGAGGTCGTAGGTTCGAGTCCTACAGGGCGGGATTTTTCATAACTGTGTCTCGGGCCGGTCAAGGATCGCTGATCTTCAAACAAGGTTTAAGACATGGTGCGTAATGAACTGAAGCTTCTGAAGGTGCTTTTAACATGCATCTTGGTTAACCTTGCCAGCATGCCAATTACGCTTGCCGCACCTGTCAACACAGCACAGCAACTTTCTAGCTCTAATCTGCAACATGGAGAATGGCAGCTGAAATGTTTGCTTAGAGTTCGACCTGAGATGAAAACTTTTATCACCTATCGAGATCCGCTTTGGCAGTGGTCAGCAAAACAATTTGCCGGAGAAGGATGTGGGCGAAGAATATATTGGGATAGTAGTCCGACACACAACAAATATGCGTCTGAAGCAGCTTTTGACGAGGATAAGCAACAAATTCTAATTAGGTTGCAAACGGTTGATCATCGCGGAAATCATGTGCCACCAGAAGAACAATGGACTTCATTAGTATATGCATTTGCTCGATCAGGCACACTTTTAGAGTCTGAAAAAATTTGGATTCAAGCGACGAAAAAGCAAATTTCAAAATCTGATTGGATAAAGAGAAAAGCAGAAATGGAGTTTGATGGTTACGTAAAAACAAAGAAATTCTATGAGGAAATTTTCCACCCACTTATGCAAAAGAGAAAAATTAGTTCCAATGTGCGCTTTTGGAGAACAGAATTAGCTACAACTTTTCAAGATTGGTTAAAAACTGCGCAAGGTAAAGAATGCATTCAGAAACTTACTCCGCTTGCACCTTGAACGAGACGGGACCGCACAGTCGAGTGTTTCGATTCCTCTCAAAAAAATTAAAACCGATTTCTATGTTCAGGTTATCTAACGCCGAAGTCTATTCATGAGACTCTGACCTTCCCCCATTCGTCCGCTTGTGTCAGTTGACTGCTTGTGCTTTTCTGCCGCCGGATATACAATGTGTATACCAACCATTGGAGATGGCTATGATAAAAAACCTCATAAAACATGGAAATAGCCATGCATTGGTAATAGACAAGGCGGTTATGGAACTGCTTAAAATCGAACCAGACACGCCGCTTGAAGTAAGTACTGACGGCGAGAGCCTCCTTATCCGACCGGTTAGAGATGCAAAATCGAGTCGGGCTGTTAAAGACTCGTTGGAAAAGTTCAAAGGAAAATACAGCGCCGTCTTCAAAAAACTGGCACAATGACCGCTCCTGTTTTTCTAGAACTCTTGGACGTCCTTGAAATTCACGAGGATCTGCTTTCTGCCTTTGGAGGAAAGACTGGTGTGCGAGATCCTGGGCTTCTTCAATCCGCCTTAGCAATTCCAATGTCTGGTTCAGGCGACACATTTTTTCATGCGGATCTCTATGAGATGGCGGCTGCTTACCTGTTTCATATAATCAAGAACCATCCATTTGTGGATGGAAATAAGCGCACGGCACTCGGCTGCGCTTTGGTTTTCCTAGACTTAAACGGCATGGAAATCTCCGCTGATGAAAGCGAATTATTTGATATGACGATAGCTGCGGCCGACGGACGCATAAACAAGGACAAAATAGCAAATTTCTTCCGAGATAGTCCGGTGCATTAGTGCTGGATTTTTTCACAAGAGGCTTTAGACTTGATGGGGACTTCGAACCAAGAGGTCGTAAGTTCGAGTCCTACAGGGCCCAGGGATTTAACTAGCCAGAAGTGCGACTGATATGGAAGAAGATATTGAGGAAGTGGTCACAGCTTGGATTTCATACGGAGAAACAGTTGAAGATTCTCCTGAAAAAGAGAAATTTTGGTGGGCTGTTGAAAAAAGTTATTAAATGGGGACTACCGAACAGTAATGATTCAACCAAACTTTGGACATTTATATCTGTAGCTAAAGATCACAAAACGTCTGAAAGGGCTTGGAGCTACCTCGCTGCAGACCCGGTAGAAGATTTCTTGTGTCGGTTTGGCTACCAAATTTCTAATACAAATTGAAGAATTAGGGAAGAACAGCTGTCAATTCAGAGATTTGTTGGGTGGTGTCTGGCGTGGAGACATGTCAGACAGAGTATGGAGTGCCGTAGAATCATTACGGGAGCGAGAATGGCCTTTGTAACTGCGTTTTCCGGTCCTAGGAACAGGAAACGCGAAATCATTTAGGATTGGCTGTTGAAGCCGTTGCAACCTGCACCAGAGCATTATTCACATTTGCATTTGCCACTGAGGCGCCAAGACTACAGCGAAGGTCGCTGTGAACCACCACACATTTGTTGCAAATTTGTTGCAGCAAGTTGCTGATCTTTCCCGGGTTTCCTCCATTCGATATTGTCCAAAACTTCGAGCAACCGTATAGACACGGGTACGACCTCCCAGGTGTATAGAGATGCCCGATCCCGTTGAAGCGGCGCGTCCAGCCGCTGCAGATAATAATCAAAATGATGCGCTAAGAAAGCTCCTCCTGCAGATGCAAGATGAGCGCAAATTTGAGTTCGGGGCGCCTGGAAAACGAGCAGATGCCTTCGATAATTTTCGCACTCTTGATTTTCGCCAGGATAGAAGTGAGGAATATCTTGCCGCCCGAGAGGAGATCCGCTGGTTGCAGGGACGCCGCAATCAAACTGAATCAAAATTATCGCCGGAAGAAAAGGATGAATTAAGGCGTTTTCGCAGAAACTATTCGATGGCAAATACGGAAGAAGAACGCGCAAAAAACAGACAAGCGATTGAAAAACTCACTCCTGGTTCCGCTGAGTTCAATGCAAAGATCGGGAAATTAGTCGCTACGCTCGACAAGATCCCGACACTAAAAGAAATCCCTGATCCACAACAGTGTATACGCTGCCATCCTCGGCAGGGTCAGACGCATTTTGATCCTTATGCTCAAGAACGTCAGCAGATCAGAACTTCGGCGGTCGAGTCTTTTTATCAACCGAAGCGCGAAGATCAATTTGAAGCGGTCTGGGCAAAAAACGCGCTCGAGTCTCCCATCGTTAAAATCAACGAGGCGCTCAAACATTTACCGCCGACAAAAATTGAATCACAAGATCCGGTCGCGTTAGTAAAAATGGCTTTGACGATGAGCGGTGTCGAACTCGATCGCAGCGCTTCCGAGCTTGTGACAAAAGCAGTTTCTGGAATTAAAGGCATCTCCAAGGTCACCGGTGATCGACTCGTTATCGATAGAGACGGGAAGGTGGAGATTCCGTTTGCCGATAAGAGAGAACTCGCGGCCGGCATCAAGCTCAATAGTATCGAGATTGGCGCAATTAGTGTCACTTTGGGTGAAGGTAAATATCCCGAACTGAAAGACATCAAAGGCATCAAAGTAAAACTGGAAGTTCCAGCTTACATAAGCAAACTTGCCCAGGTCGACAGTGAAGTCGAAATCAAACGCATCTTTCTCACGAGAAATGCAGGCTCAGATGATTTTCAGGTAAATGTGGAAGTGACGAATCCAGTACCTGTTGTTTCACGCACACTACTGCGACAGTTCGTGGATGGAGTGCCGTCACAGCCGACAATCGTTGCTCCCATCGTGACTTTAGGGAAAGACGGTAATCCAAAATAATTTTGGTAGACTTGGAACATGACAAAAGGTGGTCACAAGAAACTAAAGCCGGGGCAGCTTGATTGCGAAGAAATCGGGTGCATGCCCAAAATGTCGCAATCGGAGCTGGAGAACGGCGAAGGATTCTGGCTGCAGTACGAGAAAGGCAGCGGTGCAAAAATCATCAAGTTCACCATCAAGCTTTCCGACACGCGCATCGACTATGCAGAATGGGTTGATGGCAGTAAAACAAAATGGCAGAAGCAAGTGCTCAAATCACCAGAGCTTGCTCGGCGTGAATTTACGCAGATGATCGAATCCAAAAAATCATCAGGTTTCAAATTTGCCTCTTACAAGTGGTGAGCATCCTCATAAGTTATGCAACATCTTCAGATTGAACGGGCTTAGGTTCGACAGCAACAACCATCGGTGCGATTTGATAGATGCCGACCAATCTCGCAACAACTACAGCCATATAGAACTGCCCAACAAGCGCTTCCAGCGACGCCAGAGAACGAGACTGCGAAGTTACAGCGGTCAAATCGCCGTATCCAGTTGACGTCATAGTTGCAAAACTGAAGTAGAGAAAATCCGTCCACGTCAGCGTCTTGTCGAGATCATTGGTCATGTTTACGAAAAACGAGCTCGGCACAGTCAAATGGATAAGCTGATAAGCCTGTCCCCACGTGATACCAAGCATAAGATATGCAAACGCTGCTGCTGCCAAAGTTTCATGGCAAATGGACTTGGGGCGCAACACAAAGATCAGCGATACCACTGTGGCAAATGCATAGAACAACAACGTCAAAATTGTCTGCACAAGATCAGTTGCATCACCAAATGGTTTCATATGAAACGTGATGCAAAACTCTATCGACCAGATAGCAAGGGCGAACACAATGCCGGTAATCAAATCACTCTTCTTCGGATGAAGCTTATCGACGACCATTGCAAGAGTCGTAAAGAAAAGCAGTTCGAGGAACAGTTCTTTGCCCGAACCGCGCCCTTCCAGATAAGGATAAAGCACAAGGTATACGAGCAACAACGCCAGCAAAAAGGAATAGTCTCTGCTCAAGACCCAATTTTTAAAAGCCGGCATAGTTCAACCCTTCTTGGAAAATATACATGCCAAAAAGATGGTACCTGAAACGAGGCGCCTCGGTTGGGCTCAATTGAATTGAATAGGCAGAAAAAAAATTCCGAAGATAAAAACACGCACAACAGATATCCAACAGATGCGCGAGATATCGAGTGTCGCATAGACATTGGATTGATGCAGCCCTGGACTATCAATTAGCAACTCAATTTCGCCCAATCTTTTGCTAAAGTGTCAGATGTCTTGTGTGTGCGTTCATACGAACAGGGAATCGGATAAACATGCAGAGTGCATTGGTTGCGGGAAGATTGAAAGTTTTCGAGTCGGACGGATTTTTTTGTGCGTCGTTTGTCGCGCCGGGCTATCCGATCCTTGCAGCGCGCGACGATGAGTTTGAAGAACTCGCAGAGTGGCTCGTTGATGTCGGCGTAGAAGAAGACATACTCTATAGCAATCTGCCCATCGACGCAGCCATAAGCCTTCCCCAAAGCATCGTGCTGCCCGCAGCCCACATGGCGGAAAGGCGCTTCGGTAGAGAAGCAGCATATCTGACTTCTTCTATTGCATTTCATCCGCCCAACTGAAACTGTTTGGGCGCCGAAACTATTTGGATGCCGAGTCTATTTTTTCAGTGGCGCAAGTGATTCGAGTATCGCTATTACTTCGTTGTCTTTGACGCCGGTGCCGTACAGGTTGTAGAAACGCTTCGCATCCGGCTTTACTTTCTTCTTGCTCTCCAGCCAATCACTCAAATAATAGTAGTAGTTGGTATCATTGCCTTCCGTGTGTGGCTTGAATACGTTCACACCAAAGCGCCCAAACACCTTCGACTTGCCTTTCAGTTTTTTGTAACCGTCTGGTCCGTCACCGATTCCTTCGTAGGCACTCTCGATGGTGATTGAGTGTTTTCCTTTCGCCTCGAAGATCAACGAATAGTCCGGATGGGCTTTGTCATAGCCGCCGAACTTCATATTCTTCAGCTTGAAACGGGACGGCATAAAGTCAGGGTAGAAAACATCCACGCCGTGCTTTTGAACATTTCGGATTTGCTTGACCCAGGCTTTATCCATTTTGATTGTCGTGGAATTTGTGGAAACGCTGGCTGTAGGTGCTGCGATTGCAGCGACCGGCAATAAACACAATACGGTAACCACCAGCGCCAAATGCTGAAAACTTTGAACACGCATAGGTTTTCGGACGTCTCCTTATGAACATGAAAGCGCAATAGTACAGCCAGGCTGACTTTCTTGGCAATCTTCGCGTCGACAAATGGTTATCGACAAACTATAATGGGGCGGGGGAAAAATGGAACATGCGGAGGCTTGCAGAGATTGCAAAGAATATACTTTGCTGTTCTGAAACCAATCAATTTTAGCAAGCCACTGCTCGCACTGCTGGCGTTTTCAATTCTGTGTGCGTCTTTCACATTGCAGCCGGCAGATGCGCAAGTTCTGCGAGGCCTGCCTGCGGATGAAATTTACGACGAATACTTCTTTACGAGCGATGGCGAGTCAGTTTCCATCAAATCGAACGCTGTCATCACTGGTACCAGAGGTACCTTGATAGAGCTGAAGAATAATACTGACATCAATGTCTTATCCGGCACCGCCACAATCGCGACAAAAGGCTCGCCCTTGAAAGTGCTGGCGGGTACGAACAAAGTTTCAATGCCGGCCTCCTCCACCATTACCATTCAAAGCACAGGTGAGCAGCTAAACAGCCCAGTCAATGCGCAGGTTCCTGTGATGCGTCCACTATTTGTAGTTGGCGGAAGCAGTCGAGTTCTTGCGGGCGAAACAGCCGACTCAATCATGCTGGAATCGGGACAAATACTGATTTGCCCAAATCGCAATTTAAAGGTGAGAACGCCGCTCGGAACAATTTCAGCGCCGGCGCAATCTCGTTTTCTGATGTCAGTTATGCCGGGAGTTGTTCGCATCTATAACTGCCAAAGCAAAGAAATGAAATTCTACTTTGAAGACAAGTTCAGAAGAATCTCTATTGCTGAGGAATTCAGTGTGTTTGACCATCGTCCGACGCAAGAAGAAGTTTTGCCGAACGACGGCGTAGCCAGGAAG
>Ga0268299_1001905_pt1 | contig 29799 bp, 29 predicted proteins | sample NOBtaG_FD_193484 | JGI IMG/M metagenome (GOLD analysis project Ga0268299, IMG submission 193484) | Activated sludge microbial communities from bioreactor in Nijmegen, Gelderland, Netherland - NOB reactor | ecosystem: Engineered > Bioreactor > Aerobic > Activated sludge | place: Netherlands...
TGGTGCCGTTTTCTTTAGACCAATGGTCAGCGCCGCGCTTACCGGATGCTCAAACGGAATCGTGGTTGCCTGCGCCCGTCGCTCCGGAATCGGCATGGGTGCCACCACCGACTCCAGAAAATCCAGTTCCTATTGATCCGTGGGCTCCGCCGCGCGCCCCCGTGCAAAAGACGTTCATTGATCCATGGAATCAAAATCAGAGCTCATTGGCGCCAACAACGCAAAATTCTTTGCCGGTTGCGTGGGCGCAGCATCCGGTTGCACCCGCAACTAGACCGCCTGAACCTGTGCCTTTGCCTGTTTCTATTTCTGTTCCTGCGCCTGTTTCTGATCCTGCTCCTGCGCCTGTTTCTGCTCCTGCCGCCGCTGCTCCGGCGCCAATTCCGCCTCAGGCAGCTCCGGAGGCTTGCGCGAATGAAGGCAATGCCTACTACGAGCCGACGATTGTTCCTATAAGGCGCAACGCCCTTCCGATAGATGCAATCGGTGAAAGAATCAACCTTCTGTTCAATGAGCAAGCAGAGAATCGTCCGCCGACGCCAATCAGCGAAGAGATAAGAGGAACCGTTGCTCCCGAAGCGCCTGCCAGTCCGATGGAAACGGATGTTAACGCCTGCCTATCCTCTATTGGGCGGCTTGCCGACGTTCGCTACGCGACGAACAGCCCGGGAACGATAAACAACCTGGGCAGATTTCTGCTTACGGACGACACAACAGAGTCTATTCAGAGCTGTATAGACAAAGGTCAAAGACAAAGTCATGCACGAGTATTTACTCTGGACGCGGCCATGCAACTCGAAGCATTGCTCGAGCCGATAATCCGCAGCCCGGGCGTGGTCGGATATTTAATTCTGGGCTACGACGGTCTGGTAATCGGCAACAAGCTTCCTCACGACATAGATGTGGAATTGCTCTCCGGTTGCGCCCTGGTCATCTACATGAACTCGCATTCCATAATGAAGGTTATGGGACACACGAAGTTGAAGCAAATGGTGTGCAAGAATCCCGCCGGCAACATGATCCTTGCTGATTTTGGAAAAGGCTTTCTGGTCACGCTCACCGGCGAAAGCGATGCCGCAATGCTGGCACGGCTTTCCGAAACGATTGAGTCCGTTTGCTGCAACTGAGCTGGAGGAACATAAATTGCTTTCCGGCGTCGAAAACACTGTTGGCTTTGCGATAACTCGCTCGCCCAGAGTTTCCATCCCGGGAGACATCCTCCATGAGACTTGCTGCCCTTGCTGCCATGGCGTGCCTCTTTCTGACCGCTAATACCGCACTTGGACAGGCAAATTACCGGATTGAACGGGCTCAGCCCAGCGACCCTGTTTTCTCGGTTTCCGACGATCGCGATATCGGCGTCGGCCCCGGCAGCGTGAGCAGTTTCAGATTGCCGCCCGCACAATCACAAACCCCCTCCGCTCAAGGAGGTTGGGTGAGCGAATTCGCCGATGATCCGGATGCTAAAAAAATCCTTGATGCGGCGGCGTTTGCCAATCGCGTGCTGCAATCCGTGAGAACGCGCCCTAATCCGCCTGTTTTCGCGCAGCAGCAAAACTTCGCAGCACCTTTAAGAGGAGGTTTGCTGGCACCAGCCGAGGTGGCACGTTTAAGAGGGCGTCAGGTAACGATCGTTATGGATCGATCCGGCTCGATGAAGACGCAAGACTGCGCCGTGCCCATGTCTTTCGGGGCGTTTTCGCCGAGAACACTGAGCCGCTGGGATTGGTGTTTGAACCAGACAGTTGACCTGGCAAGACAAACCGCGCAAGTCTTGCCACAAGGTTTGACCATGGTCTTTTTCAGCGGTTCTGATTCGGTTTATCACAATGTTCGAGCCAATATGATCCCCAATCTTTTCATGCAAAATTCTCCGGACGGCGGGACCAATCTGGTCGGCGCGTTGAAGCGCCAGCTCGACGATTATTTCCGCTCCCAATCGATGGGCAACAATCAGCCGCTTGTGCTTGCCGTCGTCACAGACGGAGATCCGGACAGCCCGCGCGCTCTCAAAGATCTGATTATCAACGCCACTCACAAGATGACTTCGGCGAATCAAATTACACTGACATTTCTGCAGGTCGGCAATGACTCTAAAGGCAGTAATTTATTGGATGAATTGGACCGAGAACTGACCATGAAAGGTGCCAGTTTCGACATTGTAAATGTAACGCCGTTCAGACAGGTGATGGCGCAGGGATTGGCAAGAAGCCTGGTCACGGCCGTTCAAGCCCCGCCTATAGCGCGCAGATTCTAGGATTTCCCATTGCATTCCTTCACCTCGTAAACGTACTGCTGTTAAACTGTGGGCGTGAAGTAAAACTGCTTGATGGAATCTCAAATGACCCTTTCGCCTAACCAAAATTTCCGGCGGTGCATCAAAAGTCGAATCGCTGGAGTTCTTGCTTTAGCGGCTCTGCTTATGCCTGCCTGCCTGCCGCCTTCAATGGCGGCACCAACCGAAAAGCAGGACACTTTTCATGAAGTACATCATCACGTTGTGCATCGCAGATTCAAACTGGCCGCCGAAAAAGCCCGAGTGATGGCAGTATCCGGACATCCCAAGGCGCAGACTGTGCTGGGGCTGCTCTACCAGCATGGATTGGGGGTAGAGCGTGATATCAAAACAGCCATCTACTGGCTGGAAAAGGCGGCTGAGCAAGATTTGAAAGAAGCGGAAAGTTATCTCGGCCATCTTTATCTCGAAGGCAAATTCGTCGAGAAAGATCTGGAGAAAGCGGAAAAATGGTTGCTGAAGGCGGCGCAGCACGGAGAAAAAGAAGCTCAGTTGCATCTGGGTCTGGTGTATTTGGACGACAAGTCAGCCAAGAAAAACGTTAGAAGCGCTGAGATTTGGTTGAGGGCGGCAGCTCTTCAAGGCTCGGATGAAGCAAAACAAGAACTCGAAAAAATTCCCGGAGTGAAGCTCCTGGAAAAACGCACGAAAGAATCCGAAAGAGCTTATGGAGAAGGGCTTTACAGTATCAAGGACTCATGGGCGGGCTATGGCGACATCGTGAAATCAGTCAGTGCGGCATCATCCGGCGCCAACAGCCCCTGAATGTTGAAATATTCGTCAGCTACCGGACAAAATCTATACTGAGCCGATCGGAACCGAGAAGCTTGTCGCGTTTCCGTCTCCCCCAAATGGGTGATTTGTTATGGCGAAATAGCTTCTATCGGACGTTGCCGGTTATCGACCATACCTTTCCGGGAACAGCCAAGCTGTTAGGCCATAAATATTACTAGATCTTCTTTGATGAAAGGTCCGAACGAAAAGAAAAGCGGATTGCCCCGCAGTTTGTCCATGGAGACACAACTGACGACGGGTTTCGGCATTTTTCTGGGTCTGGCGACCTTTATGTTCGGTGCTTTTTTCTTCATATCGTCGAGTTCGGTGGACACTGCGATCAAGCTGCAGAAGCGCTATACGTATTTGCAGGACTTGCGGGCAACACGAGAAGCAATAACTCGCACGGAATCGCTTACGCGTGCTTACTTGCTCGATCCCAAACCTGCATATTCCAGCCAGTTCAACACGACGGCCACCAGCATTCCCCAGCACCTGCAGAATCTTTTCGCCAACGTGCCGGACTGGTACGAACGCCGCAACTTGTCGCGCTTGAGTGACGTGAGCGTTAAGCGCATCACGCAGCTTTTGGACATCATTCACGAACGCTCGAAGGGAATGGATGGGGCGCTGAAAAAAATGAGGAGCTATGACTCCTCCAATGATGGTGACATTCTTCGATCTTTGATCGACATGCTGGAAATCAATCAGCAAGAGCTCCTCGCCAACCAGATTGCCGAGTCGCAAACATTCTTCTCGCAAACGGCCTGGGGGTTTGGACTGCTCGGAGTTTTTGTCTTCAGTGGTTTTTTCTATCTGGTCAGACGCATGTACTCAGGCATCAGCTATCGCCGTCTAATTGAAGACGAGGCTGCTCGCAGAGCGACGGAGCTGAGTGAACTGAACGAAAAATTGGTGGAATCGGAACGCATCAAGAGCGAGTTCGTCGCCACCGTCTCTCACGAGCTGAGAACGCCGCTTACACTGATTCTCGCGCCTGTCGAATCAATTCTTGCCGGCGATGCCGGCAAATTGAGCGAAGAGCAAACCGAGCATCTGAAGACGATGCACAATAATACCGTCAGGCTGCTCCAGTTGATAACCGGACTGCTCGATTTTTCAAGACTGGAAGCAGGAAAGATCGAATTGCGCCCAGAGCCGACCGATGTAGTGGCGCTTACCAAATCCATCCTGGCAGACTTCACGCCGGCGCTCAAGCAGAAGCAACTCACACTTGTCTCGAACCTTCCGGAGAACCCCAGTTTGATCGAAATGGACCGCTATCTGTATGAGCGGATTCTTTTCAATCTTGTTTCGAACGCCGTCAAATTCACGCAGACAAATGGCATCATCACTGTTGGTCTGCAGAAAGAAGCACAAGAAGAAGATCGCTGGCTAATCACAGTCAAAGATACCGGCATAGGTATTCCGGAAGCGGATGTCGGTCGCGTGTTTCAGCGTTTTCGCCAGGCCGAGGCACCATCTACAAGACGCTTTGAAGGCGCAGGACTGGGACTTGCTCTGGTCGTTGAATTTGCGCGTTTGCTGGGTGGCGATGTTTCAGTCGAAAGCAAACTTGGCGTGGGCAGCCAGTTCTCAGTCACCTTCACCGGCAAGGAAGCAGGCAAAGTAAAACAGAAAGAAGCAGTGACAACCAGAAAAACACTGGTTCCTCAATACGGCTCCAGCGGCATGAACAGGCAATCGAAGGAAAGCGACAAACCGACTGTTCTCATTGCCGAAGACAACACCGAACTTTCCGCTTACATTGCCTCCGTGCTCGAATCTTTTTGTCGCATCATCATCGCCAAAGATGGTGAAGAAGCTCTCGAGATGATGAGAGCCTGCATTCCCGACCTGGTCATCAGCGACATCATGATGCCCGAAAAAGATGGGTTGACTTTGTGCCGTGAAATAAAAGCAGATCCGATTCTCAAAAGCACTCCTGTGGTTCTCTTGACCGCGCTTACAAATAGAGATTCGCTTATCAAAGGCTGGGAATCAGGAGCGGACGAATATCTTTTCAAACCATTCCATCCAAAGGAATTGACGACCAGAATCAAGGGAATCTTGAATGGCGTGGCAGAACGCAGGCGCGCAGAGATGCTCGCCTTGCAGCAACAGAAAGCACAGCAAACTCACGATTTCATGTCCACTCTGGCCCACGATATGCAAGTGCCGTTGCTCGGTTCAAGCCGCGTATTCGAGATGCTTTTGGATGGAAAACTCGGCCAGGTGCCGGATGAAATTCGCACGCTGATTGAGCAAATTCAAGAAAGAAACAAATTCCTTCTTAAAATGACAGAGTGCCTGCTGGAAATCTACCGCTACGAATCGGGCGGCAAAGACCTGGAACTCAGCGATGTGGAAAGCACGAAAATTTTGGACGAAGTCGTTGCCGATTACTCGAAAGCGGCGCAAGAAAAACAAATGAAAATCGTTTGCGCGCAGGAAGAAGATCTGCAATTGGTGCGAGCGGACAGCAAGGCATTCAAAGTTTTGCTGTCGCACCTGATTGACAATGCCATCAAATACGGTGCCACAGAGAGCGAAATTCAGATCAAGCAAGAAGTAGATGGTGACGATTTGATCATTTCCGTCAGCAACACCGGCAGCCACATCGAGGAGGAATCGCAAAAAATCCTCTTCGACAAATTCTGGCGCGGGCAACCTGGCAAAAGATTTGTCGCCAACACCGGACTGGGGCTGTATCTGTGCAAACGCATAGTCGATGCGCACGGTGGGTCTATTCAATGCCAAAGTCAATGCCGAAGCGATGAAAGTAAAACAACAACCTTCACCGTCGCCCTGCCGCTCAAAAAACAAGACAAGGTTTCAACCGCAGGCGAGAAGTCCGAGCAGCAAATCTGAGACCGGGCTTATCTTGAGAAGGCGGATCGGTCAAATCCAGGCATATTGAGGGGCGAAAACTTTGCGCTTGTTTGCAAACCATGGCATCCTAAGAAAAATTAATAGGGCCGCAATAGCCCGCCCAGCGGTATTTTTAAGAGCCACATGCAGTTTTGCGCCAAACGTGGACAGAATAACTATAAAGCGATTGTTTAACTCAAACTGCTATCCTTTGCCGTCTGCTAATATATACGGGCACTGTAAGCGCCGAGTATTAGCCAGCGCTGCGGTGACCAACGTGCGTTCTCCAAAATGCTGAGAGAAAGCAAGGGTGCGGCTGCCCTGATTGGAAAATCCAGCATTACTTAGTTTTTGACGTCTTTTCGAAAGGAGAAGGGAAGTTTGAGATACATTGGATCCAGATGTAAACGTTGCCGGGCAGTCGGTGCCAGTGTATGCGGCCGCATCAAATGTGCTATTGCCAGAAAGCCGAATCCGCCAGGTCAACACGGCGGCGACCGCAAGAAGCGCTCTGAGTATGCTGCTCACTTGCTGGAAAAACAAAAGATTCGTTGGACTTACGACGTTTCTGAAAAACAATTTTTCAACGTATTTAGCGAAGCTGCAGCCAAGAAAGGCGTTACTGGCACAGTAATGCTTCAAATTCTGGAATCCCGTCTGGACAACATTCTTTTCCGTTCCGGACTGGTAGCCAGCAGACCGCAAGGTCGTCAGCTCATCTCGCATGGTCACGTTCTGGTCGACGGAAAGAAAGCCTCGGTCGCCTCGATGCGCCTTAAGCCGGGTCAAGTCATCTCTATCAAAGAGAAGAGCCAACCCACCGTCAAAGGAATGCAAGCAGGTCTTGTCAGTGTTTGCCCTGAGTGGATAAGCACCGACGCCAAGGCTTTGACGGCAACGGTTCTGATGCGCCCGGAGCGCGATCAGCTCGACCAATCCTTCCAAGAGAGCCTGGTTATCGAGTATTACTCCAGATAATCGCTCTGGAAAAAAGTTACGATGCCCGGCTTTCCGAAGTCGGGCATTTGCTTTTGGGACACTCGTCACGCCTGCGATGCCTTCATGTATTGTAGGATGGTTGCATGTGCGTGCGCAGCATTGCTTGCGCGTTGGCAGCTTACTATTCCCGAAAAGCCTCGACCAGAATGACTTCGTTCACGAATAAAGTTCTCGCGAAATGGATAAGGCAGGACCTCGAAAAGGAGGAAAGTCTGCGGCGCGAGTTTCCCGGCGGCGCAAAGAAAGTCTGTCCCGGCTGCGGAGTCAAGCAATCTGCCGATCGTGTCGCATGCACCGACGACAACACGGTGCTTGTGCCGACGCTTCCCAGCCTGGGTCATCCGGAATTGCTCATCGCCGGTCTGCGCGACATTGATTTGAGCACACGATTCGCGACTCGGCATTTCATCGACGAAGGAAGAATGTGCTGGGTATTCGAAGGAGTCAATGTCGAAACTGTAGAGCCTGTTGCGATCAAGATTCTTCGGCACGAATTGGCTTCCGATCCGAAGACCAATAATAGATTTCTCGAAGAAGCACGCATGTGGCAGGAACTGAAGCACGAAAATATTTTGAGTGTGCTTGAAACAGGTTTGATTCCCGAATTCATCGCACCGCCTGCTTCTGATTCCAGGCTGCCCTGGGGCACAAGCATCTCGTTCGATCGTCCCTATATCGTCATGGAATACATAAAGGGTGCGAACCTGAGCACCATAATCCGAAACTATGGAGTTCTGGATTCAACGGTGACTATTCGCATCGCCATGGCGGTTCTGGAGGCTCTTCATCTGGCTCACAGGCAGGAAATCGTTCATCGTGATCTGAAGCCCAGCAACATCTTTCTCGTGCCGGACGGAAATGGAGAAATAGGTGTGAAAGTGTCCGATTTCGGGCTTGCCCAAAGGATGTTCCGCCAGATCGAATGGACTCCTCAAACAACCAAGACTGGTAGCGTATATGGTGACCCATCATATTTGAGCCCTGAATATCTGATCGAACAAAAGACAACACCACTGTCGGATCTTTATGCTCTCGGTTGTGTCATGTTCGAGTGTCTGAGTGGGAAACCGCCATTTATTGGTCAGCATGAGTTTCACACTATGATTCGCCACGTCAAAGATAAGCCTGATGCTCTGCCGCGCCAGATCAAAGTGCCGGATGCTCTGGAGAAAGCGATATACAAAGCCATCGAGAGAGAACCCGACAAACGCTTCGAATCAGCAGAGCATATGCGAATGCATCTTGAAAGAATAGGTGAGAGCATCCACGCGCAATAAAACTCGGTTCGAAACCAAAATTGGAAGCTTTTATGATTTTGTTTCAAATTGATTGAACTTTTTTTGGCACAATTACGTCTTTAATAGTGTCAGCCAAAATATCCCACGCCATAGGTAACTTATGAAATTGAAAATTGCACTCTGCCTTGCCGCTTCCGTTTTCATGTCGGCAGACCTATTTATTGCTTCAGCCAATGCTCAGGGCACGCCTGTGACGCCCGGCGCCGATTCATCGCCCGCTGCAACGACGCCTCAATCATCTCCAGACATTGGCGATCGCTCCGGCAAGTGGAAGCGCATGGACGGTCAAGGTGGCGGGCGCATGCGTGAGCGCATGATGGAAAAATTCGATACGAACCACGATGGCACCCTCGACGACGGCGAACGTGCCGCAATGCGTGCGGCGCGCGAGCAACGAAAACAACAAAGAGGAATGGCAGGCGGCGGTAAGCGAGGTCTCGATGGAGCCGGTGCCGGTCTTTCGGGCGGTGACGCCGGCGCTCCTGCTGGTGCAGCTCTTCAGGGTCAGGGAATGGGGCGCGGCCGGGGAATGAACGACGAACAGCGTCAAGCCCGCAAGCAAAAAAGGCTGGAGCGATTTGACACCAACCATGACGGACAGCTCGATGCTGCCGAAAAGAGCAAAATGCGCGAGCAAATCGGCAATCGTGCCGGCGGAAAGCATCATCGTCGCGGCATGGGCGGTGGCGGAGCTGAAGGTGCGCCAGCACCGGACGCAACTGGCGGTGGGCTCCCGCCTGCCACTCCGTCCAACTAGCGACCAAGGCGGCTCAGCGCACTTCTATCGTTTTTGAAGCAACGACCAGGTTGGTTTTTCTGCCTGGATCGCCCGGGCGCGCCCAGACATAGACGTAATAAAGTCCTGGCTTCCAGAGTGCTTTGTCTGTGTCGAATCGACAGGAAAATTCTTGACGCCCTGCATTTGAAGTGACGCTCAAAGCATCGACTGCAGCCGGCGCGCCCGGAAAGTATGTAGTGATCCGCTGTTCTGGTGGACCATAACTGTATGTTTCTTCCAACTCTTTCAAAGTCATGGGCTTTGGCAATTCATCACGAAAGAGATCGACGGACTGCAAAGTCAAGCCAGGATCGAGACTGCCTTTCACAACAAAACTATCGCCGACATTGACGCTCTGTGCCGAAATTTCGACTTTGCCATAGTCATGAACAAATTCCTGAACGCATGCCAGTCGCTGTGAGTCGCCTTTCTTTGTGACGCTCAGACCGATTCCGACTTTCGTGTGATCCGGATCGAGAATGTTTCGCCTGTGCCCATCATTGGGCGGCTGTTCGTTGATAAAGCCGGTCTCGATTCCTTCGATAGTTTTCTTGGAGACTTTTGCATCCGCATCAAGGCTGAATTCTCCAGCGCCACCCTCTTCTTCACCGCCCGAGGAAAATCCGGAAAATTCCAAATGCCCATTTTCCATCACAAAACCGGTTCCACCGGCAGCGCAATAGCGCTGATCGGGTTTGCGACCCAAAATATTCCAATGGCTTAAATAGCCGAGTTTAGCCATCTCGTCCGAGTGCAGGTTTCCGGCGCGCTCGGCTGTCTCGTCGCCGGTGACTTCCTTGAGACCGTTCGCCTTGCGATCTCGATTGATCAAAGTAATCATGTACTTTTTCGCATCAGCAATACTCAAATCCGTATCGGCTTGTGCAAGCAAATGATCTGATGCGGTCCCGGGTAGCCCGACACAAAGGCATTCGAACGCTGCCGCCCAGGCAAACAGAAAAGTCGGCGTTAAAAAACCCCGACCTTTGACAGTATTCTTTTTCAATTTAAGCAAACGCGCACTCCAATAAAGCTTTACGGCTATTCAACTACCTGACCATAGGAAGATCTGAGAGCGAAATAGGCAATATAGCCATAAAAAATGGATAGCAAAACAAGCAGTACAACTGGAAATTTCATGCCAATTTTGAGAAACGGCCTGACTAGAAAGTCAATGAGCAAGATTCCAGAACCCGCGCCGGGCATAACTAGTCCTCCTGGGGATACCGAATGTGCACATCCCTATAAAGTAGGAACAGCAGAATGAAATTCTCGTCTTCAGGGGTTATGGAGCGGTTAAGAAAAAGGGCTTGAACCAGCTTTGTGAAAGGTTTCTAGAAGAAATAGTTCTAAGGTAGAGATTAACGAAAAATGTCATTTCGGCGCAGTGCGCCAATTGGATACATAAACTGAAGTTAGCCCCATATAGGTAGCGATCGATGCGTGTCGGTCGCAAGTTAGATGAGAGGTACAAAGATGGTTCAAACAACGTCGTCCCCAACGGTTTCACAAGCGAAAAAGTCGTCTATGCCCGTCTTAGCGGGCGGTATAGCGATTGGAATAGCTTTGAGCGCGGCGTTCTTTGCCGGTCACCACTTCTGGCCGACGCCGACAGGGCTTCCCAATCAGCCGGCCCTTCCGCATATAGCCGGTTCACCAGCTCCCACCGGCGCTTTCCTTTCTCTGGCAGAGAACACAATTGCCGATATGGCCAGCAAAGCCAGCGAGAGCGTAGTCAATATAGATATCAGTAAGAATATCTCCGTGCCGGGAGTAGCATTCGGCTCGCCTTTCCAATTCTTTTTCGGCGACGGCGACCCGTCGCAGTCCATGCCGCGCAGGTTTCAACAGCATGGCTCCGGCTCAGGGGTAGTGATCAGGCAAGACGGATATATTCTTACGAACAATCACGTGGTTGGGCAGGCAGACGAAATCAAGGTAACTCTCAACGACAAACGTGAATTTCAAGGCAAAGTCGTCGGTCGTGACAGCTTCACCGATATAGCACTCGTCAAGATTGATGCAAAAAACTTGCCTGTCGCCCAGATGGGCACCAGCAAGAATATTCGACCAGGAGATTGGGCAATTGCTATAGGCAGCCCGCTTGGCCTCGATCATTCGGTCACCATGGGTATCATCAGTGCCCTGGGACGTTCAATCAATGACATGAACAGCGTCGATTTCATCCAGACGGACGCCGCTATCAATCCAGGCAACTCGGGCGGACCGCTGCTCAACATCCGCGGCGAAGTGATCGGAGTCAACACCGCAATTCGAGGAGACGGGCAAAACATAGGATTTGCCATTCCCATCGATATAGCCAAAGAAGTAGCCGATCAGCTCGTCCGGGGCGGAACTATCAAGCGTCCGTATGTCGGAGTTTACATGCAAGACCTCAATGAAAAGATTGCCCGCGCGATTGGAGTGCCCGCTAATACGAAAGGCGTTCTTGTGGCGAAGGTCGAGCCCAACGGACCGGCAGCGCTTTCCGGATTGGCAGCCGGCGATGTTATCGAGAAGGTGGACGGCAAAGAAGTGCTCACTTCAAAAGAAGTGCAAAAACAAATTCGATCGCACAAAGTCGATGACACGGTCGACTTCCTGGTCCTCCGCAACGGTGCCATTACACCTATTACTGTCAAACTCGGCGATTATCCAACAAAAGATAAATAGAGAAAGACAGTCGATAGAAGCGTGAAAAAATCGATAAAATGAGGTCCTTATGAAGACCTTATGAAGGACCTTATGAAGGCCCTTATGAAAGCGATGGTTCTAGAATCAAACGGCGGTCCGCTTGTAGAGGCGGACCGCGATGTGCCGGCTGTGCAAAGCGGCCATATTCTTATCAAAATCTCTCACTGCGGGGTGTGCCGCACCGATTTGCACATTGTCGACAATGAATTGCCCGAACCGAAGTTGCCGCTAGTACCAGGGCATGAAATCGTCGGGACTGTCGTCGAGATTGGAGCGCAAGAGGCGGTTGGAAATCAAGCTAAAGACAAGACACAGAGTTTCAAAGTCGGCGACAGAGTAGGTGTGCCATGGCTCGGCTCTACTTGTGGGCACTGCCGGTGGTGCATAAGGGGCAAGGAAAATCTTTGCGACAACGCCAAGTTCACCGGTTACACTTTGGACGGCGGCTATGCAGAATATTGTTTGGCAGACGCGCGTTTCTGCTTCCACATTCCGGATGGCTACGACGATGCAAAGGCGGCACCGCTGCTGTGCGCCGGTCTCATCGGCTACCGTTCCTACAAAATGTGCGGCGATGCACAAAAGATCGGCATCTATGGATTCGGGGCGGCGGCGCACATCATTGCTCAGGTTGCAGCAAACGAGCGTCGAGAAATTTACGCGTTCGTAAGACCACAAGATAACGACGCCAGAAGCTTAGCCATGAATCTGGGCTGCAAGTGGGCCGGTGATTCGGACGGCGCATCGCCGGAAAAGCTAGATGCCGCCATTATTTTCGCCCCGGTCGGCAAGCTCGTGCCTTACGCACTATCGAATCTTGATAAAGCTGGAAAGCTCATTCTGGGCGGCATTCACATGTCCGACCTGCCGGCTATGCCATATGAAATACTCTGGCAGGAGCGTTCTATAAAATCAGTGACCAATCTAACCAGAGCCGACGCAGCCGAGTTTTTCGAAAAAGCGGCCCAATTCAATATCAACTGCAGCGTCACCGTTTATCCCCTGCAGAGAGCCAACGATGCTCTCAGCGATCTGCGCGCCGGGAAGTTCACAGGGGCCGCTGTGCTGAGAGTTTAAGCGGATAATGAACGCATGTTTGCGTTCGCGAGAAATTTAGGCTTCAATCATCTATGGTGGGTGAAAAAAATAGCAGGCTCAAAGTATGAAAATCGAACCCACAAAAATATTGGTATTGGCAATTTTGACCGTTTTCTTTGCCGGGTGCGCCAACGCATTACCGGTGAGAACCGGAGCTGATGCGGTCAAACTGAAGAAAGGGACCTCATGCGCTCCGGGCATCGGGCCGGCGCATAATATTGGAGAAGGCGATAAGGAGAAGACCGCGGTGACTAATAAAGTCCAGAAGACTGAAGAAGAATGGAAGGCGCAATTGTCTCCCGAACAGTACGCCATTACACGGCAGAAAGGCACGGAAAGAGCATTTACAGGCAAATACTATAATTGCCACACTGAAGGCGTTTATAAATGCGTCTGCTGCGGCGCGGAGCTTTTCAGTTCGAAGGAGAAGTACGACTCCGGCAGCGGTTGGCCGAGCTTCTGGGCACCGCATGCCAAAGAGAATGTCGCCGAACACGACGACTCCAGCTACGGCATGCAGCGAACCGAAGTAACGTGCAGTCAGTGCGGCGCGCACCTCGGACACGTTTTCGAAGACGGTCCCAAACCGACCAATCAACGCTACTGCATCAACTCGGCTTCCATTGAGCTGGACGAGAAAAAATAGCCGCCGGACAATGGTTTGATTGCGAACAAACGTTCGCACGAGATCGGCTCCGTTCCACACTTTTGCCACAATAACCTGCGATTCTTTGAAATCGCAGAGCAATTTTGCGTGTTTAATCAAAAATCTTCTCAAAAACCTTCTCTAAAAACCAACTCGAAAACTTACCAGGTGTCCCTTTAGTGATGAGCAATTCCAATCATCCTATTGAAGAACGCATAGACGTAGATTATTCCGACTGGGTGAGCCAAAAAAACCAGATTCTGGCACTTACGGTCACTTGCCGGGTGCAATTTCTGGCAATCTTGATTCTGGCCTGCGCTTTGGGATTCATCATGCTCGCGCAACCGCATCTGGACTCGCTTCCCTACTCCAGCATCTTCTTCGATACCCCGAGATAGGGGCGTTTTTCGCGATTCGGCCAGTGGTATAAGAGACCCTAAGCAATAAGGGTCTCTATGGCAACGTCAATTCTTCTTGTCGACAACGACCAGCAGCTAACGGCTCTGGTCAAGTCGTTGCTTGGCGGTCGCGGGCACGAAGTCATCCATTTTGAATCCGGAAAGGAGGCTATAGACTCGCTTTCCACGAAAAAGCCCGATTTGATTGTAGTCGGCGAGCAATTGTCGGACATCGATGGGGTCGGTTGGATTCTCAAACTGCGCCAGGTCAATCGAGACACGAAAGTTGTCTTCATCTCCAGCAAATGGCGTGATACGGACTTGTATCAGCAATTGACGAAAGACTTTGGCGTTTCGCTGGTCGTGCATCGTCCCCTGAAGCCACTTCTCTTCGGCGCCCAGATTGAAGGGGAGTTGAAGGCGAAGACCGCAAGCGAAGTGAATGAAGGCAGCGACACTGAGACTTTCTTGCAGTTAAAAACGCGCTTCGCTTCGATATTGCCGGGGCGTTTAAAAAACATGGAAGAAGTCGTCGAACAATCGATTGGCAATCCGCAAGACAGTGAAGCACTGAAAGAGGTCCGGCGCCTGTCGCACAACCTCAAAGGCACCGCCAGTTCATGCGGATTTCATCATCTGGGCGAAACGGCCGCTCAAATTGAACAGACAATGAATGATGTCATCGACGGCAAGAAAACTCTCGATAAAAACACCTGGGACACAATTCGGCGGCTGGTCGGTGTTTTGCATGAAAATGTCAAACAGGATTTTCCGCATGAATTGCCCCCGCCCCCCGAGAAAAGAGGAGAGGGAATTGCCGATAACGATTCGTCGATGGCAAATGTACTTCTGGTAGGGAAGTACATTGAGGAGGAAACAAAAAAATTCGCGCAAAGGGCCACTGTCAGGCTGATTTTTTCCCAAGACCCAAAAGATGCCATCGAAAGAGCGATGGCGACAACGCTCGATGCCGCGATCATCGACATGTCGGACATGTCCACGGACACGTCACTCGAATTGGCATTGAAACTCCGCAGTCTGCCTGGTTGTGAGACTTTGCCGCTGGCCTTCATTCACACCGACGAGGTTGTGGCCAGACGCACTGAAGGCATGCACGCAGGCGCTTCTCTCTATCTGAAAAAGCCGGTCAAAGATCAGGATATGGTGCAGGCGATTGAATATTTGATCGCTCTGCGCGGACGTCCGCGTATCCTCATCGTCGATGACGATGAGGATTTCACAAGAATAATCGAGTCCGCACTCGGCAAAGAATCAATGCTCGTCAAGTCAGTGAATGAGCCGGAAAACGCTCTTTCAATTCTGGAAGATTTCTCTCCTGATTTGCTCTTGCTCGACGTTATGATGCCCAATACGAGCGGCTACGATGTTTGCAGAAAGATCCGCTCGCTGGCTCGCTGGCAAGAGCTGCCGATTGTTTTTCTTACCGCACAATCAGGCCTCGATTCGCGGCTGGCGGCGTTCGACGCAGGCGCAGACGACTATCTGCCCAAGCCGGTTGCCACTGTCGAGTTGCTCGCCCGCGTGCGCGTGCGCCTGGACCGCATGCGGCTCATGAAGGAACGCGCAGACAGAGATATCTTGACCGGACTATTATTGCGGCGCGCCTTTGTCGAAAGCCTTACCGCTCTGCACGCAGAAGCCGAACGACACAAACTCGAATTCAGTCTTTGTCTCATCGACGTCGACCATTTTAAGAAGGTGAACGACACCTATGGACACATGGCCGGCGACCGTGTTCTATCGCATTTCGGTCAATTGATAAGGCGCCGCTTCCGCGTTGAGGATTTGCGCGGCAGGTGGGGCGGCGAGGAATTCATAATGGCATTTCGCCATGAGGGGAAAGAAACTATGAAGGGCGCGCTGACGCGCGTGCTGGACGAACTTGTGACTATACCCTTCACCGGCGACCACAATGAAGAATTTTTTGTCAGTTTTTCTGCTGGGCTGGTTAGTTTTCCTCAAGATGGAACAGAGATAGAAAAACTGATCAAGAAAGCCGACGAACGGCTTTATATTGCCAAAGAACAAGGACGCAGGCGGGTTATCAGCGAAGGATAGATACGGAAACAGGCATCACGGCAGGTGCAAAATCAGAAAGGGAGCCGCAAATGGCTAGAATTCTAATAGCAGAAGACGATCAATTTCTCTCGGATCAAATAAGACAATGGCTTGAATTCGAGCAGTTCATCGTTGATGCAGTTTATACCGGTCCGGAAGCGGTTGAGCATCTGCAATTCGAATCATATGATGTTGTCGTTTTGGATGGACATTTACCCGGCATGGACGGTATCGACGTCTGCAAGAAATTTCGCTCTGATGGCGGAACAACTCCGATTCTCATGCTTTCAGGACGCGACCAGGCAAAGGACAAACAAGCAGGATTAGAGGCAGGCGCCAATGATTATCTGCTCAAGCCGTTTCACCTGAAAGATCTTTCCGTCCGATTGCGCAAGTTGATAGGGCCGCCGAAGGAGTGATTTGCTCACTGTGAAAGGCTGTCAATGCCGCAAATGTACGCGCTGGTCGTGCGCAATGTGTAATCGAGAGCTTCTTTGTGCGGAGTGTGTCTGGCGTACTTAACCATGTCTTTGGTTGAAGGACCGCTTACTTTTTCAGCGATCGCATCAACTTGCTTTTCCGAGCCATATTCATCGCCCTCGCCCTGTATAACCAGAACCGGGCACTTGATCGCGGGCAAAAAGTGCTCCATGTTGAAATCGCGGAACTGAGGCGACAGCCATGTATCGACCCAGGCGCTGATGACGCCATCGGTTTTTTCTCCATGATATTTAGTGATGCGCTGTCTTAGATCCGTTTCGGCAAACAATTTTTGTGCCTGCCTGATACCGTTCAAAGTGATTTCTTCAACGAATACATGCGCACCTTCGGTAACCACTCCCACTATCAACTCCGGAGTTTTCGCCGCAGCGATGAGTGCAATCGAGCCACCATCACTGTGTCCGAAAAGAACGCATTTTTTGATTCCCAGCTTTCTTATCATCTTAGCAAGAGTGTCTGCTTCTCTTTCCAAATAGTCTGTATCCCTGGATCTGGTGAAGGGCGACGATCGCCCATACCCCTGGCGATCGTAGACAATTCCGTCTCGTTTGGACTGCTCGCAAAGGCGCTCTGGAAAGTCACGCCAGACATCAATACATCCAAGGGAATCATGCAGAAAAACAATCGGTGTTCGATGGGAGCCGCTTTCGATTTTTCGAACCCGCAAGGAAATGCCGTCAATCTCAATATCGCTGTCGACGATGTTGAATCTGCATGTTTCCTGGCAGGAGTCGTCCGGCATTTTTCTTTTCCTTATCCACTAAAAGTTTCCAACTTCTCAATTTCTAAGTGTTTCAAATTCTCTCGCGCCTGAGCAAAAGAGACAAGATTATTGCGCCTAGCGGCAAAATAGATCAAAATCACACCACCTGCGGTGCCGACTATGAGGCAAATTATGTTTCCTTCCGGTCCGAAGGTGCCGCCTGTAAGCAAATGCGGTCCTGATACATGGGCATCAATCAGACTTTTGCCGAAATCCGCACCGGAGACGTGAGTGCCGAAAATCGGACCTTCAAAATAATTCCACATCCAGTGCGCTGCAATCGGCATCCAAATATCGCGAGTGAAAACATAGCAAGCAGCCAGCGACACTCCGGCTTCCAGAGACAAGAATGTACAAAAGAGCAGCTTGTCACCGAAAGCGGCTCCACCTGCGTCGTTGAGCATGTGAGCAAAACCGAATCCGACAGACGAAATCAGAATTGCAGCAATAGTTCCCCAGTGTTTCTCGAGGATATTGAGAAAGTAAGCGCGAAAGATAAGTTCTTCAGTAGCAGCAGCGAAGAGCAATGTCGCTAAAGACAGAAAAAGATCCGGCGCGAAAACGATCTTGAGCGGATGGTATACGTCCAATCCATACATCACAAGAACGATCAGCACAACAAGAAGTGATCCGAAGCCGGCTCCTAAAAGGAGATTTTTTCCAACGTTCGTGCGTTTAAGTCCAAATTCCTCCAATTTTGCATGCTCGAATACTCTCGTGAAGAAGACGAACAGGCCAAGGCAAAAAAGAAGATGATAAATCTCAGAAAATAAGAGCACGGGCAACGGACCTTTGATGCCCAGGCCGCCAAGCATGCTCAAGAGCATGGGCTCTGTGAGAATCAGAGACACGAGCAGAATGGTCACGAACACAAAGAAGCGCGTAATCGGAAATGACCAAACAGCATGTAGAAAATTTCGAATCACGCTGTGCGCGCCACCAGTGAAAAGTCCAACACATAATAACAAAAGCTCCCGCAGCGCCGCTTGAGAACCGTCCGCCTCAACAATTCGCGCCCTGGATTCATCTATACTCTATTACCAAGAAGCTCGTAGTATCCCTAGAAACCCAAGAGAGAGCCATGACCAGCTATTTGCATGTCATCTGCGATTACGCAACAGGAGACCTGGCGTGGGCAGAGGTCTATTCAGCATTTAAAGCCAAGTTGACTGAAGATGTGCCGCTGCATATGACGGCGGTGCATTCGTTCGATACCGTCAGCACAGGCTTCATCGTCGGTCAGTTGAGCTGCGCGACCAATGAGCTGAAACCGGAAAGCCTCACTATTTTTGCCAATTGCGCTCCCAGAAAAGATGTCAAAGAAGCGCGGCAGGACAATGAAGGCGAAGGACTGCTCTATGCCAGCTTGCGCAACGGCGTTCATGTGATAGCAGTCAACAGCGGTTATTCGATGTCTTTCATACGCGATGAAATTCTCGAACTCTGGAGCACGGACGCTGAGGAATTCGGCAGCCAATTTCGTTCTCGAGATTTCTTTCCGCGCATTGTGGCGAAAGCAGTAAAAGGCGATTTCTCATTCCTCGTCAATAAGCTTGATCCGCACAAGGTGATTTTGGAAGAACCAAAAGAAGTAATCGGTTATATAGACTCTTTCGGAAATTTGAAAACCACATATAGAGAGGGACATCCGCTTCTGGCCGAGTTGAAAGACGGTCAGCGTATAAAAGTAACCATAGGCTCCATAATCCGCGCCGCCACGGTCGCAGCAGGCAGTTTCAATGTGATGGAAGGCGACCTGGCCTTTGCTCCCGGAAGCTCAGGCCACGACAGGCGTTTTTGGGAATTGTTCAAACGTGGCGGGTCCGCGCGGGAAGAATTCGCATTGCCACCCGTAGGCACAAGGATCAAAATCGACATGACCTATTAGGGCGAATTTCCCGCAAGCATGTGTGAGTATGTTAATGAAACCCAGATTCGCACGCATCACGCAAAGCCTGCACTGGCTTGCGATTGCGAGCGCTTGAAAACCCGCGTTAACGGACATAAAACTGCTTCTTGGCTGCAACAAATCTGCAACAAGGGCTTCCTATTATGAGTACAGAACGCAAGAGACAACGCGTTCGACAATGTGTGAAGGGGAAGCTGGGGTTTCGGATTTAACGATCCGAAACTCAAGCGCTTTTTGGCTTCTTTTCAGCTTCTTCAAAGAGTGCGGTATTAGCCGGCATTGACACGGCATAACATAAATTGATTTGGCAATCCTGTATTATCAGTAGCGCCCCGAAATCAACGAGATGCAACTGTGAAGTTCGGAATTTTTTCCGTTGTCGATCACTATCCAAATGAATTGCCTCGCGACGTCGGCACGTTTTACGATGAGCTTCTCGAGCAAGTAGAAGCGGCAGAAGCTCTCGGTTTTGATTCATTCTGGATCGCTGAACATCACTTCCATGAATATGGCGCCATCCCGCGTCCGGCTATCTGGATGGCAGCAGCAGCACAGCGAACCAAGCGCATTAGATTAGGCTGCGCAGTGGTTGTTTTGCCTTTCGACAATCCATTGAGAGTCGCAGAAGATCTGGCGATGGTTGATGTCCTTTCGAATGGCCGCTTGGAGTTGGGAGTTGGCTCCGGCTATCTTGCTCACGAATTTTCCGGTTTCAATTTAGACCCGCAAGAAAAGCGCGATCGCTTCGACGAAAGCCTGGCAATTCTCCAAAGAGCGTGGACAGGAGATAAGTTTTCGTATACGGGGAAATTCTACGATTGTAAGGACGTGCAACTAAATGTGGTGCCTGTGCAAAAACCATCACCTCCGATTCACATTGCTGTCTTGCGCAATGAAGTCGCGCCGTTCGTCGGCGCTCAGCAATTTCCTATGATGATGATTCCCTACGCGACAACAGAGCGCCTGGAAGAATTGCAAGAAACGACAGCTAGTTATCGAGCCGCTTTTGAAAAGGCCGGTGGCAATTCACAAACGACAGAAATCTCATTCGGACTGCACACACATTGTGCGGCCAGCACTGAGCAGGCAAGAGGCGAGAGCCAGGAAGCTATGAACAGATATGTGCGCACAAGGCTGTATGCTCGACAGAGGTCGATAGATAGCCTGCTCGAAAAAGACCTTGTCGCTTTCGGTGATCCAGAGGAAATCCTTCGCGTTGCCAGGCGATATGAAAAGGCGGGTTTGACAAACTTTCTGGCAATAAACAATTTTGGCGGAATGCCGCACAAGCAAGTTTTGCAATCAATGGAATTGATCTCGAAAGGAGTATTGCAGCCATGCTCATCTACGAAGTAAATCTCGAAGTAAAGGAAGAAGCGAAATTCGGATTTGCCGGATGGCTGCCGGATCATATCGACAAAATTCTAAAGTGCGAAGGCTTCAAGGCAGCGCAGTGGTTTTTCCGCAATCACGAAGAAGAGGGTAAAGATCCTGACGGCTCGCAGCTCTGGACGATTCAATATATCGTCGAGGACCAGAAGAGTCTGGACAATTATCTGAAAAATCATGCTGAGAAAATGCGCAAAGAAGCGCTCGATAAATTCGGCGATAAGTTCTCCGCCAGCAGACGCGTGCTCCATCTGTTAAGCGTCGCAGGCGACTTTGGCCAACTGGAATAGCTGCCTAAACAGCCGCTTTAGACGGTTTCACAACGATAGTCTCGTCCATGCTTTCGATAATTGCCAGTGACTCGATTGGCACCGTCACGTCTTTCAAAAGCGCGCGGCCGCCCTGAAATTCTTTTTCGATAACGGCGCCGATTCCGACCAACGTTGCACCGCTGGTCTTCACCAAATTAACAAGCGCAACAAGTGTTTTTGCACTGGCAAGAAAGTCATCGACAATCAAGACTCGATCAGTCGACTCTAGGTATTCCGAAGATACAATCAAGTCAACAACGCCGCCCTTTGTATGCGAAGGCGCGGATTCGACATAGGGCTCAGCAGCCATTGTCACAGGTTTGTGTTTGCGTGCAAATACCAGAGGCACTTTCAATGACATCGCCGCCGCAAGCGCCGGTGCGATACCGCTTGTTTCCGCCGTCAAAATTCGCGTCGGGTTGAACTGCTTGAATCGCGCTGCGAATTCTTCCCCGACCGCCTGCATCAAAATCGGATCGATTTGATGGTTCATGAATGAATCGACTTTGAGAATGCCCTTACCCAGATGTTTTCCATCTGTCAAAATGCGCTGGCGCAGTATTTCCATGACGTATCCTCCGGTCAGCCGATTATAAGCCAGCCGGAGAATACAGGATCATGTGTGATTCAGACCGTAACGAACCGGATCAGATGGTAGTTAAGCTGATTTTTCTCCGTCGCTGCCCTTCATGAATTGTTTCAAGCCATGAGGGTTCAAATCGGGCTTAACAGGCGGATAAGTACCGGATTGCGTAGGCCGCTTTTCAGCGAGTTTGTCCGAAAGTGTCGGATTCGTCTCGTGCTGCCACTGGTGAAAACCAGCCAGCGGAAAGAAGGTACCGGAAACTGTTGCAGCGAACTTCGTTTCAGCAAACTCACCTTTCAAGGGGCGCACAAGCAAGCTTCGGTGCTGACCTGTAATCGTCTGCGAGTCGCTCATACGTGGAGCGATACTCATACTGTTAGGCGCAAAATGCGTCTCAGTCACTACTGGAAGACTGACTGCAGGCTCGACACTATGCGGAACGCCGGGGTCGACGGCTTTGAAAGTTCCTGACGTGCAAGCTTGCATATTTTCATAAGTGCGCTTGGGATCGAACTTCACACCGGCGTACTTGTCCGCATAGAATTGCTGAGTGCATGCGTCTATATAAGTTTGAGTGAGTTGATTCTTGGACTTGGCGCGCAAATCCTCGACCACCAGCTTATCTCGGCGTTGGTTCGGGCGATAGAACACCCGTTGCGCCAATTCAAACGGTGCGGCCACAACGTCCAAAGCAGTAACGATTACGGGACGAGCAAAGCGCGAGAAACGCTTTCCTAGCTTTTGCTCCATCCAGGCATCAAGCCCGTTTTCATCATATCTCCAAGCGGCAAACATCTAATCCCCCTTCCGCCTTATTCTTCGAATCACTGCGAGCAAAAGCTTGCTGCCAACAACAGTTGGAGCGACCGAAAAACAAGTATCAAAACGTGTCTCTACCGCGCAAACAGAGGCTGCGCTGTTCAGAGAGTTTTGCCCACCAGATGAAGTCGTCTCATCCGACAATTACTAAGACACATCTGCGCTTGAAATGTTCCGAAAAGGTCTTACCGCGTGAAAGCCAAATGTGATGTAGCGTAATGTTTTGCCGTCGAGCCGTGCGATAATTCTTGACCTAAAGGGGATACATCCGTTCGTGCAGGCTAGCTCTCTATAGGTACGAAAAGGTGAGTTTTGACAATCTGTCGGCATTAGTAATCGGCTCATTCAACACCGACATTATTGGTTACGGTTTCTCGTCCTTGCCTGAAGTAGGCGAAACCGGGTTCGGCAGCAAGCTGCAAGTTTGCCCGGGCGGCAAATCCCGATTTGTCGGACAAATGCTGGCAGCCCTTCTGGGGCAGGGAAAAGTAGCGATGGTAGGTCGCACTACTCAGGACCCATTCGGTCTCTGGCGCCCGCCTGTGGATGCTCTTATAGACGCCGGCGTCGACTGTTCTGGCATCCGTTTCGTCCGCTTCGATAAGGAGACCGGCTGGCCAGGCATATCGCTTGTGGTCATGGATGAAAGCGGCAATCGGCACACCTATGTCTTTGAAGGGGTAAACAACGAACTCTCGCCCGACGATTTGGGTCAATCGGACCATCTTTTCCGCTCTGTTTCCAGAAACAAAGGCATGCTCATTCTTTCTATGGAAGTGCCGCTGGGAACAGCTATTTTCGCAATACAGAAGGCACAGGAACACAACATCAAAGTGATGATGGATCCAGGAGGAGCACGAGGGCGCGTTGATGTGTCGTCACTGGTCAACAGTGACATTTTTCTTTTAAAGCCTAATGATGAAGAAGCCAGTCATCTCACCGGCATCACGGTAAAGGACGATGAAAGCGCTCTTGAAGCAGCTCGCAAGTTGATTTCGATGGGACCGAAGAATGTCCTTCTCACCCGTGGCGATAAGGGTGCAGTCCTTGCTTCAAAAGACGGAGAGAAACTTATAAAATGCCCGACTGCCGATTCAAGCTCGCAAGGCGACGCCACCGGGTGCGGTGAACAGGTTATGGCGGTCATGTGCGCGGCTATCTATCGCGGCAAAGATTTGCACACGGCTGCAAGCATGGCGGTATTGGCAGGAACGCTGCAATATCAGCGCTGCGGAGTCGTTCCAATCACGGAAAGCGATCTCGCCGTCGCTGCTAAGTGACGATGGTTCACCATTTCATTCGCCGGCTCTGTCGCTGGGCTAAAATAATCGCTCGGTCCACCCGGCTCAAAACGAGAGGTTTATATGGGTCTTTTCGGCACAAAACCACCTAAAGGCACTGTCGAGAGCGTTGTTTCAATGCTCTCGGAATACTTCAAAAGACGCCATTTGGACATTAACGGGCACGCCCTGGAAGGCGACCACGAAAGTTGCGGCTGGTGGCTCAATGAAGGCTCCGCCAAGGTTTACATCTTTCTGCAAGAGGACAAGGGTGGCAATATTGTCATTCGGGTTACCAGCCCGATTGTGCATTTTCCCGACTTGGACAGAGAGAAATTTTTTCAGCGCTGCCTGGAGCTCAATCAAGAATTGAGCTGTTGCTCTTTGAGCGCCCACGAAGAAATCATCCTCGTCACTTCCCAGAGACCGATAGCCGGTTTGGATCCCGAGGAGCTCAATACACTTATCTGGAACGTTTCGCACGCCGCGGACGTAATCGACGACCTGTTTTCCGGGGAATTTCGCTGTCGCGTTTACCAGGACCGATAAGCCAGAACCTGCTGCCTGATTGACTTTACGGACCCGCGGCGTGTTTTATAGGACGCCCGGCGGGTGCGTTAATCTAGGCGCAAGACGGGTCACGAGTTAGATTAGCCGGGGCCTGGTGGAATAACATACATGGATACTCTTCGGCGATTTAATAATTCTCCAGCCTGACCCCAAATAAAGGCGAAGGTGATAAATGCACGAACGAACGACTCAGGTCGATAGCTTTTACCAGATAGTAGTCTCAGCAAAAATAGTCGGTCCGGAAGAAGCCCAGGAGGCGCAGGCAACAGCCAAGAAGCTGGGCATGTCGCTGAGCCAGGCGATTCTAATTCTGCGGCACGCCACAGAGCCGACCTTGCGTTTTGCCATGGACGCCAATGAATTGGTGAAGTCCGACCGCATCAACGTGGATACGGCGATAGCCGCTGTTATCTGCGCTCGGCAGAACGAATTTTCCATATTTCAGGCGCTGGACATGATGGGCATCGTTTTGGATAAACCGCCGCCGCCTAAAGTTGAGACCAATGCCCTCACCGAGCTCATGATCGAAGCTTCGGCAATTACTATGGACCAGTTGGACAGCGCTATTAAGAAGGCAAACGAAACAGGAATGCCTCTGACGCGTTCGATCATTTTCAATCGTTACCAGAGCCGCCGCGTAGTGCTCGAATCGATCTCTCTTTTGAAACTGATAAGAGAGGAGAAAGTCGAGCGTGCCGAGGGTGTGCGCTGCCTCAAAAAGGCATGTGAAAAACGCCAATCGGTATGGCAGATCATGTTCGAACAAGGCGTCTACAAAGACTGCGCGGGCGCCAGCCTGCGGTTGCCGGAGTTGCTGGCAATGTCGATGGTGGTCTCCGAGTCCGATCTCATGGACTGCCTGGAGCATGAAGTGATGCTGGAAGTTCCGCTGCACAAGCTGCTTTTGGACGCGGGATTGATATCGCATTCCGTTCTCGAGGCGGCAATGACTATGCTGGATCTGGTGCAGAGTTATCTGAAACCATATCAGGCAGCCGAAGCTTTGAAGAACGTCAAATCAAAAAATGTCGGGGTATATCAGGCGATGGCGGAATTGAACCCGCCGCCTCAAGTGCAGACCGAGATGATGCGATTTGGAGATCTTCTGGTTTCAGCCAAAGTCGCCGACCGGGAAACTATAGAAAAAATCGCCAAAGAAGGCGACAAACCGGTGAAGGTAGGCAAGAAATTGCTGGATGCCAATATAATCAATGATCAGATGCTCTACAGCGTTCTGCGCAGCCAGTCTCTGTATAAAGAGGGACTTCTCTCCGCGGATCAAACAATTGAATTGTTGAAGATGTGCGTCAAAACCACACTCACGGTAGACGAGGCAATCGCCAAACTGGGCTGGACAATACCTATTCGCATGCAATGGAGTTGGACATAGACAAATTCGAGAAAAGACGCAGAACAAAGCACTGCCCCCAAGCAGGTGTTTTGACTGCTCTCTTTTGCGCTATGCCCTTCCACTCGCCTTTCGCCCAGGCTCAACCATGCGACGGACAAAAGTCGCTGCCGGCGAAGGCTGTAAGCGATCGAGTCACGAGTCCGGAGACTGGACAGAATTTGACCGTTACCGCCAAGCCTCGCCCGAAGATCGGACTTGCGCTCGGCGGTGGTGGCATGCGCGGTGCCGCCCATATAGGCGTACTCGAGGTGCTGGAGCGCGAAGGCGTGCACATAGACTACATTGCCGGCACCAGCATGGGATCGGTGGTCGGTGGACTTTATGCAGCAGGTGTACCGATTTGCCAGCTCGAAGACAAGTTTACCCACGGCATCGTGATGAGACATTTCATGACCGCGCCGGTAGGTGTAAGACTGGCTGTCGCTCCTGCTTTCCTTCCGATGAAGGCGCTGGGCTCGCATCAGTATGACGGTCTCTATCGCGGCAATATTTTTCGCAAGTATCTGGATAAATCAGTGCCGCAAGACGATAAAAACATCGAGTCTTTCAAAATTCCATTTTGCGCTGTCGCCTTAAATTTGATTGATGGAAAGCCTTATGCTCTGGCGAAAGGCAATTTCGGCAGGGCTTTGCAGGCAAGCTGTGCTCTGCCGGTGTTGCGCCGTCCGGTGAGAATTGACGACAAATTGTTTGTCGATGGCGGCGTGCTTGTCAATCTGCCTACCCAGCAAGTTCGCAGTATGGGCGCGGATATCGTCATCGCCGTCGATGTCGATGAGCGTATAAACGACCTGCCGATGAGCGAATTCGAGAAGCTCGGCAGCGTAGTTCACCGAGTCATTTGCTTGCATCTTTCTAGAATCGATCAAGAGAATTTGAAATTGGCGGACATTGTGATTCATCCTGAAGTCAACGGCATAAGGATGGTTTCCACCAAGAAGAAAGATGCAAAAGCGGCTGTGGCAGCCGGTATTGAAGCGTGCAAAAAAGCCATGCCCGACATTCTCAAATTGGTTGGACCTGAGAATTTAACGGTTCAGGGAAAAGTGATCGGCAGTCCGCAAACAGAATCAGAGACCGCGCAGAACTGAAAGCGATCGAGTCTTACGCCAGAAAGAGCCAATTACGTGTAAGCAGGCGAAGGTGCCATGGCTTTGGCCGTCGCTGTTTCCAGCAAGTGAAGCTCATCTTCGATGTAGCTTTGCAGATCGCCCTCAAGAAGTTTTTGCACATCCTGCATGAATCTGGCAGCAGGCGCGCCGTCAATCAAGCGGTGATCGAAGTTGAGGATCAAAGTCATCATCGGACGCACAACGACTGCGCCTTCTCTCACTACGGCGCGAGGCTCGACGGCGCCTACACCGAAAGTCGAGGTGCTCACGCAGGGCGGGATCAAACCGCGGCAGCCAAACTTGCCCAGAGAAGATAGACCAAAAGTAGCGCCCATGTAACGCAGGCGAACCTTGGGAAAACGCATGCCGAGCCAGAGAATGAATCGTCTGAAGAGCCACGGCATATTGTTGAATCTGTCCTCGATATCGAGCTGGGGAATTGCTGATATTTCTTCTTCGCCGTAAGCGCGAAGTTCTTCGGCGACTTGCACGAGCGGCTTGGAGTCAGGCGAAGCGATAGCGCCGAAAAACACCGCCGGTTGCTGACCTACATACCTTTCGACAGTAAATCCGGCGACGATATCGTTAAAGGTCACAGTCCGCCCCCAGGGCAAAATTGCCGTGCGGCTGGCGGGATGCAGTCGCTGCGCGATGCCGATCGCCTTGAGAAGAATCGCCGTGGCGGTCACCTTGACGCCCTTCTCCTTCAACTGCTCGCGCAGGCTTTCCGCCCACGTCATATCGATTTCGTAAAACATGTATGTTGGGACCGACCCGCGACCAATCACGTTGATCATGTCGAGAACGTTCCAACGGCAGCGTGCTAACCACGAAAAAGATAAGTTGTTTGCCACCCTTAAATGCTCCTGAAGGATGTTAGGGACTCAAATTGATTCCGGACTTCAATAATAATATAGAAGCTATCTAAAGTACTCCTATTATAAGTGCACGACCGGTTTTCAAGGTTATGTTTTACGATTGAATATCAAATCGACCATCTGGTCCTAAAAAATAGGAATTCCGGAGATAATTCTCAGTATCTTTCGTTTACGAAGAAGCAACTCTTTCGGGAATACCGAGACTAAAAGCGTCAGTCTTAAAACATTTCCACTTGACTAGCAAGACGCTGATTCGCCGGCCCGGTTCCGAGCTCATCAACCTCTACAATAGAGGCTTGCCGATTATGGGGTTTTTCAATGCGTTCCTACATTTGCACAACTGCTCTTGTCGCGGTGACCTGTTTACTTCAAAGCTGCAGCATAGACATGACACCAATGAGCGCCGAAAGCCCGGAGAGCTGGCAGCACCATTTGAAGTCCCTGGATAAAAAGGACCTCTCCTCTTATCCAAAACGGCAAAGGGTCTACGTTCCCGTCTACTCGCATATTTATACCGACGACCGCGACCGCGTGCTCAATCTTGCTGAAACGCTGAGCGTAAGAAACACCGACGATGTTAATCCGCTGATCATCACTTCAGTTTCCTACCGCTCGAATACAGGAAAACTGATTAGAGATTACGTCACCAAGCCGATCATACTGGACCCGATGGCGGCAGCCGATTTCGTTGTGCGTCTGGATGATACCTCCGGCGGCTCTGGTGCCAGCTTCACTGTGGATTTTCAAAGTGCCGAAACGCTGAACCCGCCGCTTATAGAAGCCGTGATGATCAGCACGGGCTCTGGAAAGAATCTGTCTTTTGTAACCAGAGCAATTGCCATCCCGCCGTCCAAAGCCGGCAGCGCGACAACGAAAGATACGACCGCACCGGATGCAAAACCGGCAGTTGAATCAGAGACGAAAGAAACGGCAAAGCCTTGATTTAATTCTCTTGTCTATTTAATCGAATGGGCGTGCGCTTCCAGGCTCAATGGAATATGTTTTCTCTTTTGGTATTGCCTGAGTGCGCCGGACAAAAGTTTGCCCTGTGCAAATCGATTGTTTCCGCCCGGCGGCACGGCCGCCAGAGCATCTGAAAATGCTGATGGGCGCGACGGTATAGAGGACACTGTGCCATTCAGTCTGCCAAGCACATCGCTCACCATTCTTTGAGCCGATTGGACCAGAGAAACCATTTTCATTCCTTGGCCCGCGGAATCGAGATTGATTGTGGGCTCTTCGTCGACAGCGGCTTGCACTGCGGAAAAAACATACTTTCGCCGTCCCAAATCGAGAACGTCGTCGTTATTGAGCAGAGCGCGAGAGTGAATTTGCTTGCCATTTAGAAGAGTGCCGTTGGTGCTGGCTAAGTCTTCAAGAAAGTAACAATCGCCTACCCGGGTAATGCGCGCTTGCTTGCGGGAAGCAGTCAGGTCTCCTTGCAGAACAATGTCATTCTCGCGCGAGCGCCCGATTCGAATTTCAGCGTTGTGGAGGCTGGTTTGAGCTCCGGTTGCTAATTCCACAAGGGCAGCACACCGTTGAAGAGCGGTTTTGTTAGTAAGGTTTGACACGGTAGTAATTTTTTAGAAACAGAAGGGTAGGAACAGGGAGTTCTCTTTGGGTATCAGGAGCTTATTCTGCAATTGTGATAACAATGTGGCATCAATCTAGGTCCAAGGTAGAAGATTTTTGTAACTGACTGGTGACAGTCACATTGATTGGGACCTGAACCTGAATTTCGATTGCTCCGGGACCCGCGCCGAGCCTGTAGCTTCAATGCCAGGCATGACCTAACCAAACTCGACTCCTGCAGTCTAGGTGTTGAACATAACACCTACGTGACTGTCCTGGCTGATTTAATGATGTTGAAAAAACTTACGCAGCTTGGCTGCGGCGAGTCGGACGCCAGTTCAACTGGCAAACACCACCTGGGCAGGACTCGGCGGGCTCAATCTTATTAGAGAGCAGTTGCTCCAACTCGTTATCCGTAACTTGAGAGGTCAAATCGATGACTGTTTCGTTGGACAGTTCAGACTCGTTATCTACTTCTTGAAACGACATTTTCGTTCACCTGCGACTAACTATGACTCCAAACGACACTGAGCACCGTCGAAGAGGATTCTTTCCAGCCATCGACCGGACTCTACAACTTGCGCTTTTGGTTTGCTGAATTGCAAGACAATTTTTGGACGCTATTGTTCCCGGTGCAAATATGAATGTCTTTAACAATAGGCATAGGGGGGACCTCACGGTCCCTCCCTGCCACACCACCGTACAAGCGGGTCCGCATACGGCGGTTCGGTGGATTAAGCGGTGTTTGAACATTTGAGGGTCGG
>Ga0268299_1001906_pt1 | contig 29785 bp, 19 predicted proteins | sample NOBtaG_FD_193484 | JGI IMG/M metagenome (GOLD analysis project Ga0268299, IMG submission 193484) | Activated sludge microbial communities from bioreactor in Nijmegen, Gelderland, Netherland - NOB reactor | ecosystem: Engineered > Bioreactor > Aerobic > Activated sludge | place: Netherlands...
TCGTAGAGGCGATCGCTCTCGGCCGGCAGCATCTGGCGGAGCTCGGAGATGTGCCCGGTGTTGAGGTGCGTGCAGCCGTGCGACATCGGGCCGCGTGACAGGAGCCAGAGCCGCTCGAAGGCCCGGCCGTCGCGGCTGCCCCGATTCACGTTGCGCCACGCGGCGGGGAGGAACTTCGCCTCGTCGGCGCGCATCCACCACCACGGCGTGTGGATGGAATTGTGCATCGTCGGGGTGACGTGCATGTACGGCAGCCACGGCGAGTAGCTGTAGGATTCGTCGACCGGAATGTGATCGGCGGTGAGGCTCCGCTGATGGTTCGTGATCGCGCGCCGTCCGGGCGTCGGGTAGAGCGGGATCTGCCGGCCGCGCCACGTGGTGTACTGCGCGACGCTGCCGACGGGATAGATCGCGGTGAACTCGGCGAACGCGACGACCCCGTCGCGCACGGGATAGCGGCCGTCGCTGACCCGCGTCAGCAGCGCCGCGTACGCCGGCGTGAACGCGTCGAGCCCGGCCGTGTCGGCGGCGTCGCGCGGCGCGCGGCGCACCAGGTCGTCGAGCGCGGACGTCACGCCGTCCGGCATCTCGGCGAGCCAGAGCCGCGTCGGGAGGAGCGCGTTCAGCAGGACGAGCTTCCGCGCGGCGTCCGTGCGCGTGCGGTCGGCGTCGGTGAGCTCGCGCACCCACTGCGCGGCGAGCGCGCGGAGCGGCATCTCGATGCGGAAGACGCGGCCCGGGTTCAGTTGCTCGAGGAGGGCGAGGTTGCGCTCCCGGACCACGGACGGCGCGAGCGTCGTTTCCTCGTGCACCAGCCGCTCGACGCCGGCCGCGTCGAGGCGATGCTCGAAGTCCTCGAAGCTCCGGTTCTGGCTGAGCACGACGCGGCCGTCGGCGATGAGCTTGCGATACACGCGCCGCCGCTCGGCGAGGTCGCGCGCGTACTCGCGCAGCACCTCGTCGGACAGCACCGCCGTCACGCGCAGCTGGTTGCCGCGGCCGAGATGGATGTGGATGCGCGTCGGATCATCCGAGCGGGGCGCGAAGCCGGTGTAGAAGGTCGGCTCGCGGTCGTCGTAGAAGACGCCGTAGCGCGGCGGCTCCTCGACCATCAGGCCCTTTTCGGCGCGATCGCCCGCGAGTGCGGGCGCGGCGAAGTCCTTGGCCGCGATGTTGGCCGGCACGCACAGCAGCGCGGCCAGGGCGACGACGAGCGTCTGGATCGTGACGTTGGGCATCGGTCCTCCTTCGAGGGGGCGAACGGGCTACGGGAGCTGCAGGGCCTTACGGTCGAGCGTATGGCCGGCGCCGATCTTCCGGATCTCGCGATTCAACTCGAATCCCGGGGTTGAGTCGAACGCCGCTTTACTACGAAAAAACTGGATCGGCTCGGGCGCGAAGGCGGCCTCGTAGAGCGGCAGATCGCGGAGCGTCGTCACCTCCGTCGAGCGCTTGCCGACGAAGCGGCAGACGGGCACGGACTTGATGCGGGTGGCGCCGACCGCGCCGAGCTCGACGTTGTCGCCGTAGAGCCAGCGATAGTAGGGCTCGCGGCGGTTCGTCACGTACGCCTTGATCGGCGTGTGCTCGCTGCTGCGGTAGGCGAGGTAGTACTGCACGCCCATCACTTCGTCCGTGCCGTCGCCGTCGATGTCGAAGACGTCGTAGCAGCCGGGATGGTTCCGGTACGTCTGCACCTCGGTCAGCACCGGCGATTCCGACGGCACCATCTGGCGGAGCTCGCTCATGTGGCCCGACGCGAGCCGCGTGCACCCGTGCGACGTCGGCCCGCGGCTGATGATCCAGAGATTCTCGTACGGCTTCCCGCTGCGCTCACCGGCGACCTTGCGCCACGACGCGGGCAGGAAGGGCGTGCTGTTGAGCTGGCAGCGGACGCCGGCGTTGTGGAACGCGTTGTACGTGATCCCGCCCGCGTGCTGGTAGGGCAGCATCGAGATGAACCCGTAGCCGGGGTTCGGCGACAGGTAGTCGACCATGCCGAGGAGGCCGCGGCCCTGCGTCCGCTTGATGAGCGGCCAGACGCCGGTGACGCCGAACTCGGGCAGCTTCTCGCCGCGATAGACCGTCGTCGCCTCCGCGGTGCCGGCCGGGTAGATCGTCGTGAATTCGGTCGCGACGAAGGCGTCGCCGACGACGCGGTAGCGGCCGCCGGTCGCCTGCTCGACGAATGCTTGCGTCGCGCTCTTCATCGCGGCGCCGTCGGCGGGACCGCTCCGGGCGGCGTCGATCGCGCGCGTGAGCGTGCCGTTCAACGCCGGCGTCAGCGCCGAGAGCTCGACGCGGCCGGGGAGGGCGGCGTTCGCCCAGTCGAGCCGCAGGATCGCGTCGCCGGCGTCGCCGCTCGCGAGCGCGGCGTGCCAGCGCGCCGCGACCTCGGCGAGCGGACGGCGGATCTCGAAGACGCGTCCGGGATTCAACGCCTTCATCGTCGCGAGGGCTTTCGCGCGGTAGGCGTCCGCTCCGCCGCTCGCGCGGCCGGCAACGGCCGCGGCGACGCCGGCCTCGTCGAGCTTCTGCGTGAAGCGCTCCCACTCGCGGTTCGTGCTGAGCGTGATCGCCTTCGTGCCGATCATCTCCTCGACGATCGTCCGGCGCTCCTGGAGATCGCCGAGGTAGGCGTCGAGCTCGGCGGGGCCGAGCACCATCGTGACCCGCACCTGGTTGCCGCGCGAGAGCTCGATGTGGAGCCGCGTCGGGTCCTGGGTGCGCGGCGCGAAGCCCACGTAGAAGGACGGCTCGTACCAGTGGAAGTAGACGCCCGGGGGAGGCTCGCTGCCGTCCCACGTCGTCTCGCTCGCCTCGAGCGCGGCGAACGCCGGCGCGGCCGCGATCGGAAGAACCGCGGCGCAGGCGAACGCGATCGCGCACGCCGCCCGCGCTACCCGCCGTCTCACCGGAGCGCCTCCGCGAGATCGAGCGTCGCGCTCCGATTGCCGGGCGTCCCGTCGAGTGCCGCGAGCGCCGGGATGTTCTTGAGGTCGTCGTTGCCGAGGAACGGGCGGCACTGGAAGAGCCAGAGCTTCCCGTTCGTGAAGCCGAACTCGATGTCCCACGGCCGCGGCTGGCCCGCCGGATTCAGGACCGGCGTGAAGACCTTCGTCACCTCCTGGCCGGCGGCGATCAGCTGCTTCAGCTCGTTCGGCTCGAGCACGGTGTCGCGGCCCGTCGACGGGACCGTCTTGCTCCCGCCCTGCGCGTCGAGCGCGTTCTTCCAGGGCGATTTGAAGAGCGTGATGATCTCGACCCCGGCCGGCGACCAGAGCAGCGTCTCGGCCGACGTGCCGTCGACGGCGCCGCCGACGCCTTCGGAGGTCGCGACCAGCATCTTGCCGGGGTCGCCGCCGTTGACGTCGGCGGTGACGAGCACGCCCGACTTCTCCGACGGCACCGACGCGAGGATGACGACGGACGACAGGACCCAGATCGGATCGTCGATCAACGTCTGGCGCCACGAGAACGAGCGGAACTGGAACGGCGACGCCCAGACCTCGGTGAGCCCGGCATAGATGTCGTCGAGCGTCCGGCGATTGAAGACGGTCAGGTTCAGGCCGGCGCCGTTGAAGCTGTCGAGGTCCTCGACGTTGGTGTCGCTTCGGACGAAGCAGCCGACGGTCGCGTCGCCCGACTTGAGCACGCCGTTCTTCGCGAGCCCGTCGCGGATCGCCTGGCGGAGCGCCGGGTCGAGCGGGGTCGAGCGGATGGTGTGACGGACGATCTCGAGGCGCGGCTCGATCCAGGCGGAGAGCTCGCGCTCGCTCGTCTTCGCCGGGACCATCTTGCCGAAGAAGGTGTCGTAGGTGCGCTCGATGAAGGCGGGGAGGGGCTCGCCGTCGGAGGCGATGCCCTTCCCGGCGAGCGCCGGGGGCACGATGAGCGTCGCGCGCGAGTAGTGCTGGTGGTAGGCGCCGAACGGCACGACGATGCCGTCGGCGACCTTGTCCGGAAAGTGATGCTTCAGCTCGCCGAGGTACGCCGCCTTCGGGCCGCAGAACACGCCGGAGTCCTTGCGGCGGACCTGGGTCAGATCGATCGGGAGCTTCGGGCCGAGGTCGAGCTTGTCGCGATCGATGTGCAGCTTCTTCGACGCGCCGCCGAGCGCGCCGGCCGACGCGCGCGTCTGATTGCGGGTGAACTCGTCGTAGGCGGTGCGCATCTCGGCGTCGAGGCGGTCGGGGCGCTCGATCAACACGCGGCCGCCCGGCGTCGCGATCAGCACGACGAGCTCGTTGTCGTGCATGCGGAGGCGGTCGAAGGCCTTGGTGCCGAGCACGACGTTCGGGATGCCGAGGGCGCGCGCCAGGAGCTGGACGTGCGAGAGGACGTTGCCCTCGCCCTGGGTGAGGATGCCGGCGGCGGGGTCGAGATCCGCGGGCGTTTCCGGGAGCGCCACGATCTCGTCGCGCTCGTAGCCGTGATCTTTCGGGCCGACGCGGAGACGGCCGTAGGCGAGGCCCGGATTGAGGGCCCGGACGTCGCTCTCGACGGTCTCGCCGAAGAAGCGGTGCTTCGGCCGCGTGCCGCCCGCGACGAAATCGTCGAGGCGGCGCGCCACCTCGGCGTAGAGGATGAGCGGGGACCCGCGGAGGACGTCGTCACGGATGCCGGCCGAGTCGGGCAGCAGGAACGTCCACGGGTCCATCACCTCGGCGAAGGCGAGCTCGGTGTTGCCCTGCGCCCATTCGACGACCCGCTGCGCCTCGCGGAGGCGCTTCCCGAACTCGACGCGGTCGGGCCGATCCTTCGCGACCAGATCGCGGAGCGCGGCGCTCGCCGCGGTGTGCTCGCGCTCGTTCAGGAGGCCGGCGCCGTACGCGCCGTCAGTGAGCGCGCGCAGCATCTGCACGTGCTGCTTCGCGGTGACGGCGGGGTCGGCGAGGAGCGTACTGCCGCGTTGCTGCATTACCTGCGCGGCGGTGATCGCGAGGTCGACGAGGCGACGCGCGTCCGCGCTGGAGACACGGCCCGCGATGATGGTGCCGCGGACGTTCGCCATGAGCTTGCCGAGGCTCGCGAGCGCGTCGACCGGCGGCGTGTCCTTCGCCGGCACGAGCGCCGTCAGGACGTCGCGTGCCTCCTTGGACTCGATGGCGCTCACCTGCGGCGCGAGCGCGGTCTCGTCGAGCACCGTCAGCTTCTGGATCTCGCGGATCAGATCGTCGACCTGATCGCGGAGCCCGCCCGCCGGGAGCTTCGCCCGGTACGCGGCGATCCCGGGGAGCAACCCGGCGGACACCTGGTTGTGGACGGCGTCCTTCATCGGCTTGAAGTCGGCGCGCTGCGACTCGATCCGCACGGCCATGTTGCGGACCTTCTGCACCTGTCCGACGTCGTCGCGGACGAAGTACCGGCGCTGGAGCTCGTAGGCGAGGAGGAAGTGCTGCCGCGGGTCGAAGTCGTCGCCGCCGAGGTACTTCTCGAAGAACGCCATGCCGGCCGGCGTCTCGTCCTCGGCGCTCATGAGGCCGCGGTACTGCTTCATGAGGGCGAGCTTGTGGTTCGGGTGGGTCTCGATGAAGTACTTCTCGAGCACGTAGCCGCGCACGAGGTCGTGGTGGTTCGGGAAGGTCGACCAGAGGTGCACGTCGCGCGAGAAGATGTTCGCGATGTACATCCGGTGCTTCGCGAGGGCCTCGGCCCAGGGCGCCCGGTAGGCCGAGCAGAAGATCGGGTTGGCGCAGGGGACGCGCACGGCGCCGTTCGGGGCCTGCACCGGGAGCTTCTGGCCGTCGCGGCAGAGGCAGAAGTTCTCCGTGTAGGGGCCCTTCATCTTGCTGAGACAGGGCGCCCAGTTGCGTTTCAGCTCGGCCTGCGCCGCCGCCGAGAGGGCCGGGGGTTGAAAGGCCTCTGCTGCCGGGCCGAGGGCGAGCACGCCGAGCCCCACGCAGGCCACCACCGCGACGAGCCCGCGTCGCCATCGCATCCGCATGCGTTCCTCCATTCGAGGGGGCGGTTTGTAGCCGAAATCCCTGAGAGGAGGAACCGGATCGCGGGGTGCCGCGCCGCTCCGTCTCCGCTATTGTGCAGGGCTCATGCGCGCCTATGCTCGTACGCTCGTCGTCGTCGCCGCGGTTCTCGGTCTCCCGGCCGTCGCGCGTGCCGCGGCGCCGCCGCCGGCATCGGCGGCGCGCGAATACCTCGCCACGGTCCGACCCGATCCCGCCCTTCAGGAATTCCTCGACCGCAGCATGGGCGCGCTCCGTGTCGGTGACCGCGCGCTCCAGAAGGCGCAGGTCGGCGTGGCGCTGCTCGATCTGCCGAAGAACGGCCCGCCGCGGCTCGCGCACGTCGGCGGCGATGAGGCGATCTATCCCGCGAGCGTCGTGAAGTTCGTCTACCTGATGGCGGCGTATCGCTGGCAGGAAGAGGGGCGGCTCACGATCGATGCCGGCCTGGATGCCGAGCTCGAAGCCATGATCCGCGCGAGCAGCAATCAGGCGACGCAGAAGGTCTTCGCCCGCGTCACCGGGACGACGCCCGGCCCCGCGCTCGCGCCGGGCGAGTATCGCGACTTCCGCGAGCGACGCTTGATGGTGAAGCGCTGGCTCGAGTCGCTCGGCATCCACGATCTGCACTGCGTGAACCCGACGTACGACGGCGGCGGGGACATCGCCGGGCGCGACCAGCAGTTCTTGAAGGATCGCAACGTGAAGGGCGGTCTCGCGAGCGGCGACGGCGAGTACCCGAATCGCCAGGCCATGACCGCGATCGGCACCGCGAAGCTGCTCGCGCTCCTCGCGACCGACCGCGCGCTCACCCCCGAGGATTCCGCGACCGTCCGCCGGCGCATGAAGCGCGACCCGAAACAGCAGCCGCACCTCGCGCGTCGGATCGCTGGCGGCGCCGCGCGCATCCCGGGGCTCGAGGTCTACGCCAAGAGCGGGACCTGGGGCCCGAACTACGCCGACGCCGGCATCGTGCGCGGGCCCGACGGCCGTCAGTTCGTGCTGGTCGTCTATACCGAGTCGCAGCCCGCCTACCGCGGCGAGCTGATCGCGCAGCTGACGTACCGCGCCGCGACGCATCTTTTCGGACAGCCCGACGCGAAAGACGCGGTCGGCATGCCGCGCAACTGGCCGATGGCGCCCTCGGAGCTCGACTACCGGCTCGCGTTCGAGGACTTCGTCATCCGCGAGGTGAAGGGCGCCGGGTCGGGGGTGACCGGCGCCGCGCGGTTTCTCGTCGAGTTCCCGGACGGCCAGACGCTGAAGGTCAAGTGGAAGCGCTTTCCCGAGCGCACGCTCGACGGCTGGAACAACTCGCCGCGGAAGGAGTTCGCGGCCTATCGCATCCAGCGCTGGATCTTCGACGAGCAGGACTACGTCGTCCCGACGCCGGTACCGCGCTGCATTCCGCTCGACGTGTACGCGCCCGTCGACGCGAAGGCCAAGCCGACCGTCGCCGGCACGAACTGCGTGCTCGGGCTCTTCGCGGTGTGGATGAACGACGTCGAGGTCGTCGACGATCTCGACGACGAGATCAGCGACGACGACGGGCGTTTCAACACCGACCCGCACTTCGCCCAGCATCTCTCCGACCTGAACCTCCTCACGTACCTGATCGACCATCGCGACGGCCGCGAAGGCAACTTCCTCATCTCGAAAGATCCCGCCGATCCGCGCGTGTTCGCGATCGACAACGGCATCGCGTTCGAGGGCTTCCCCTGGAACTTCTTCGTGCCCAACTGGAACAAGATCCGCGTCCCGTGGTTCAGGCGCGACCCGATCGAGCGTCTCCGTGCGCTCCCGAGCGACGAGATCGATCGTCTCGCGGCGCTGTTCGATCTCGATGCGGACCAGCAGGGCATTCTCCGCTTGAAGCAGCCGACGGCGGCGCTCGACCCGAAGAAGGGTGTGCGGGTCGTTGCGGAGAAGGTGCAGCTGGGCCTCACGACCAAGGAGATCGGCGCGCTCAAAGAGCGCGTCGCCGCGCTCATCGCCGACGTCGACGCCGGCAAGGTCAAAGTGAACTGAGCCTTCCGCGCGCGGACCCCCGCTCCGCGCGCGGTCTCGTGTGATACACGGGGCGCGTGCGGATCCTGCTGATCGCGACCAATCGGGAGAAGTCGCCGTTCCCGGTGAGCCCCGTCGGCGTGCTCGCGGTCGCCGGCGCGGCGCTCGCGGCGGGGCACGAGGTCGATCTCGTCGATTGCATGTTCGCGTCGTCGCCGACCGCGGCGGTGCGGCGCGCGCTCGCGCGGCAGCGCTACGACGTCGTCGCGCTCGGCATCCGCAACCTCGACAACTGTTTCTGGGCGGCGCCCCGCCACTTCTTCGAGGACGTGCGCGCGCTCGTCGAGGAGGCCCGGCGCGGCACGCGCGCGCCGATCGTCCTCGGCGGGTCCGGCTTCTCGGTCGAGCCGCGAGGCTGGCTCACGCGGCTCGACGTCGATTACGGCGTCGTCGGGGAAGGGGAGGCGGCGTTCACGGCCCTTCTCGCGGCGCTCGCCGAGGGCCGTGACGCGGACGCGATCGTCGGGCCCGACGGCATCGTCGGCGTCACGTCGCGTGCGGATCTGGCGCGCCGGAGCGCAGTCACCGGCGAGCGGAAGCCGCGCATCCCGACGTCGTTCGTGCCGAGCATCGAGACGCTCGCGCTGCCGGCGCACCATCTCCTCGACTATCGGCCGTACGTGAAGCGCGGGGGATTCGTGAGCGTGCAGGCGAAGCGCGGCTGCGCGTTCAAGTGCGAGTATTGCGTGTACCCGCAGCTCGAAGGCACGAAGTACCGCAACCGTCCGGTCGAGGCGATCGTCGACGAGATGGAGCGGGTCGTGCGGACGCAGGGCGTGCGCCAGTTCTTCTTCGCGGACTCCGTCTTCAACGTGCCGCGCGCCCACACCCTCGACCTCTGTGCCGCGATCGTGCGCCGCGGGCTCGACGTGCGCTGGATGGCGTACACGAACTCGGCGCGCTTCGACGACGAGCTCGCGCGCGCGATGCTGGCCGCCGGCTGCCTCGGGATCGAGTTCGGTCTCGATGCCGTGACCGAGAAGATGTTGCACAACTGGCAGAAGCCCTTCCGGCAGCGCGACGTCGCTCGGAGCCTCCAGGCATGTCACGACGCCGGCCTCCCCGCCGCGGTCCATCTGCTCTTCGGCGGCCCGGGCGAAACCGTCGCCGACCTGCATGAGAGTCAGGCCTACCTCGACGCGTGCGCGCCCGTCGACGCCGTGTTCGCGTCGCTCGGTGTCCGCATCTACGAGGGCGCCCCGATCGTCGCGACCGCGCGCGCGGAGGGCGTGATCGACGAGGACGCGGATCTCTTCTTCCCCACGTGGTACGTCTCGCCCGGCCTCGGCGCGACCCCGATGGCGACGCTCGACGCGATCGCGCGCCGCCGCGACCATTGGACGACGGCGACGGATTGGACGAGTCGCGTCGTCCGCTTGGTGCAGATGGTGACCAACCGCTTCGGCGGCCAGCCGCAGTGGAAGAACATCCGCGAGTACGGCCGCTACATGCGCCGGCATCGGGCGGCTGCGTCGTAGTTCTGCCGGTTTCCGACTCCTCCGGTCGCGCGTGCGCGGACCTGGCTGCTCAATCTCGGCTGGCGCCGGTACGGACTACTCGAGCCGGCCGACGTTCCCGGCTGACGTTCTCCTTCAGTGCCCCGCGTGGTCGCTCGCCGCGACCTCGAACGTGAACGGTACCGTCAGCACGCGGCCCGCGTGTTGGAATTGGGCCCACGCCTTGTAGGTGCCGCCGGTCGGGAAGCGGCATTGGAAGCTGATCGTGGGGCCGCGTTCCGGACGGCGGTTGCGGTGCTCGACCGGGTGGCTGTGCACGAAGTGCTTGCCGTCGGCGCTCACGATGATGAGGTGTCCCATGGCGCCGAGGAAGGGCTCGAGGTCGGTCACCGGCGCGTCGCCGCGGGCGAGGGAGACCGCGAGATCGAGATTCCGCTCGGCGACGAGCGGCCGGTTCGAGGCGAGCCGGGCGGTGAAGCCGTCGACGGTCTTCGCGTCCCGATCGTCGACGACCAGCGGGACGGCCGGCGGCGGCGTGCCCTCGACGGTGAGCTCGACCGGGACCACCTGCATGCCGACGCGCGGCGGGGTGAAATCGTGGAAGAGGGTGTAGCGGCCGGGCGCCGGGAAGGTCATGCGGAGCTCGAGCTCGCCCTTGGCGTTCCGCTCGGGATGCTCGTGCGCGAACCAGGAGAGATCGGCCGACGTGATCAGCAAGTGCAGGATCTTCTCGTGGACGACCTCGAGCTTCCGGACGGGCTTGCCCTTGGGATCGCTGATCGCGAAGCCGAGTGTGGTCGGCTCGCCGGGGCGGATGGGCCCCGCGAGCGGCGTCACCGTCACCTGGTAGCGCGCGCCGTCGACGAGCGAGAGGGCCATCCCACAGACCGGGCAGCTGCGCGGCGCATCGTAGTGCTTGGTGCCCTCGCAATGCATCGGGCACGTGAACGCGTCCGGCGCCGGCGCGGTCGCTCGCGCCACGGGCGGCCCCGCGTCGGACACGGCGGGGACGGCGGTGACCAAGCACATCGCCAACAGCAGGACGCGACGCATCGGCGGTCAGGTGTAGCGAGGAACGCCCGCGGCGGCGAGAGGGGTTTTGCGCGTCAGACGAGCAAGGCGGCGCGCAGCCGCTCGCGCATGTCGTCGCTCACGCCGAGCGCCTCGCGGATGAACCGGTCCGTCGAGCCGTGCGCCTCCTCGATCGCCGCGAGCGCGGTTTCGAGATACGCCGCGCGGGCTTCCAGCAACGTCCGCATCTCACTCGGCCGGACGGCGAGGCGCGACGCGAGGAACACGAGCCAGACCCGCCGGAGCGTCGTCCAGCGCGTGAACTGATTCGTCAGGAGATAGTCCTCGACGATCGTCTGGCGCGGCACGCCGAGCGTGAGCAGCACGAGCATGACGGCGAACCCGGTGCGGTCCTTGCCGGCATTGCAGTGGACGAGGGCGGGAACGTGTCCGGGATCGGCGAGCGCGCGCACCACGCCGCCGAACGCGGGGGCGAGCTCCGTCGCGTACGCGCGGTACGCCGCGAGCACCGTCTCCGCGAGCGCGCCGGCGGCGAAGTCGCGTCCGAGGAGGCGCCGCCGCACGAGCCCGGGCTCGAGCGCCGGAAAGTCGACGGGGAGGCTCAGGACCTTGCGCGTCGTCGAGGCCGGGAGGCGGCTCGGGAGGTCGGCCGCTTCCGACGGCGCGCGGAGGTCGCAGACGAGGCGGATGCCGAGCCGCTCGATCGCGTCCACGTCGGCCGGGGTGAGGCTGCCGAGGTGGCCGGAGCGGAAGAGACGGCCCCACGCGACGGTGCGCCCGTCGCTCGTCGCGTAGCCGCCGCAGTCGCGAAAATTGTCGGCGCCGGCGAGGAGCAGCCGGCGCGGGCGCGGCGCGGGGTCAGTCGCCATCGCGCTCGCCGCGGATCGGTCCGGCGTCGAGGCGCTCGTCCAGCAACTCCCGGATGCGACGGCTCAGCGTCTGACAGATCGCGACGGCGATCGCGGGATGCTCCTCCATCACCTCGAAGAGATCCTGACGGTCGAGGCGCAGCAGACGGACCGCCCCGTCCGCGATCGCCGACGCCGAGCGTCGCTCGCCGTCGAAGACGGCGATCTCCCCGAAGAACTCGCCCGGACCGAGCACGTTCACGGGGATATCTTCCTTCATGATGCGGATCTGACCTTGGACGATGAAGTACATCTGCGCGTCGAACTCGCCTTCCTGCACGACGACCTCGCCGGATTCGACGGTGCGCTCTCCGACGACGCGCGCGAGCTCCGCGAGCTGGCGCGTCGTGAGACCGCTGAAGAGGTCGAGGCTCCGCAGCAGGAGGATCGTGTCGACGTGGGTCATGCGTTGGTCCGTGCGCTCGTATGACACGCGCTCGCGGTCGGCGTCGACCGCGGTGCCGGTCATGCGTGCCAGCGTGTCGGCCGGGAGCGTGCCGCGCAAGAGGTCGCTGCTGAGGCTGTCGCTCGACGCGAGGGTCTCGGCGACGGCTTCGTCGAATGTGGGGATCGGCCGCTCGAGCGCCTCGGCGGCGACGCGCGCGAGCGTCGCCGGATTGCCGTCCTCGAGCAGCGGCAACAGACGGTCCCGATCGCTCGGCGGTAGCAGCGCTTCGAGCGCCTCGAGCACGAGGGCGCGGTCGCGATTGCTGTGCGTCCGCCCGAGCAGGCGCCCGACGCGCGCCAGGCGCTCGTCGTCGTGGACCGCCGCGATCAGGAGGACGGCCGTGTGCGAGCTCTCGTCGATGCGCTCTTGCAGGCGTTGCAGGACGGCGTCGTGCACCTCGCCGGAGCGGAGGGCGGCGATCTGCACGATCAAGCGGCGAATCACGTCGAGCTCGCGGTCGACGAGGACGTTCAGGCGCTCGGGGTCGATCGGGAGGCCGATCAGGATGGGCAGGACCGCCTCGCGGGCGCGGAAGCGTCCGAAGCGGAGCGTGTGCAGGAGGACGTCGACGGCCTGCGGCCCGAGCGATTGGAGCGCGTGGCGCGCGGCCGTCGCCTCGCGAGGGTCGTCCGCGGTGAGATGCAGGACCAGGGCACGGGCCGCGTCGTCGAGTCCGACGTGTCCGATGAAGCGCAGGACGGCGATCCGCACGTCGACGTCCGGGTCGAGACGATGCGCCACGACACGGTCGCCCTGCGGCGCCAGCCGTGCTCCGTGCACCGCGGCGATCTCGGCGAGCGTCGCCGCCGTGTGCGCGCGGTCTTCGGGAGCGTCGAGGTGCGCGAGGAGCATCTCGAGACGTTCGTCCCAGACGGCCTCGGCCAGCCGCGGGCGCCGGAGCTCCGCGCAGAGCTCTTCGCGGCCGAGCCGGCGCGCGATGGGGTCGGGGCTCGCGAGCGCCTCGGCGGCAACCGCGTCGAGCTCTGCGGTCGACGCGGCGCCGACGCGCGCCAGTGCCGCCGTCGCGGCGAGGCGGACCGCGGGATGCGGGTCGGCGAGTGCCAGCGCCAGCATCGCCGGACGCGTTTTCGCGGCTGGCCCGATCAGGCGCCCGTACGCCTGGACGAGGTGGGCGCGGTCGAGCACGTCGAGACCCTGCGGGTCGGCGAGCACGCCGGCGAGGTGCCGCGCGCTCTCGTCGTGCACCAAGCTCGCCGCGGCCTCGCTTGCGAGCACGTGGTGCAGGGTCGCGACGAGGACCGTCCGATGGGCGACCGGTGCGACGCGGAGCGCGCGGCTGAGCGCGCGTACCGCGCGCCGCGGATGGGCCTCGACGACGAGGTCGCAGGCGGCGCGGCAGCGCTCGAGATCGGTGCTCACGAGGCTCTGCTCGAGAAGGCGGACCGTGCCGCCGTCGAGGAGCTCCGTCAGCGGCGGCGGATCCTCGAACTCGCTGCGGCGGGCGGTCGCGACCTGCAGCAGCATGTTCGGGTAGAGCCGCCAGAGCACGAGCGCCAGGACGAGCCACGCGGCGGCGATCGGCAGGCCGGCGAAGCCGACCCAGAGCGGCGTCCCGAACGTGAGCGCCGCGATGATGATCAGGTTGCCGACCACGCCGCCGGCGCGCTTCACGGGGCCGTCGATCAGCGTCGTGACGGCGGCGCGGACCCGCTCCGGGAAGAGCGTCACGAGGATGCGCTGCGCGGGGTCGTAGACGGCGTGATCCTGGAGGTTCGCGCCCGCGACCGCCGCGATGCCGGCCGCGAGGCTCAGCTGGAGACTCAGGCCGACGAGCCCGAGGAGATAGATGAGGGGGGAGAGCGCCGAGGCGAGCGGTACGCCGAGCCGGCGGAACACCGCGGGCGTTCCCATCATCTGAATCAAGAGGACGCCGACGTTCAGCCAGCCGCGAAAGAGCGCGTACAGGTCGAGCAGCTGCTGCTCGCCGTTTTGTCCCTGCGTCGCCCGGTCGGCGACGTAGGCGAACTCGAAGTAGAGGATCGGTCCGAGCACCCCGGCGAGGAGCGACGCGAGGACGAGCACGCGGAAGAGCGCGCCGGCGCGCCAGAGCGGTACGAGTCGGCGGCTCGCGTCGTCGTCGGCGAGCTCGGTGCGGACGGACCGGTGATACCGCGGCCGCTGCATGCGCACGAGCGGAATGACGGCGAGCGCCGCGGCGCCCATCGTCAGGCCCGCCGCGGGGAGGAGGCTCGGGATGCCCAGCTGGCGGCCGAGCCATCCGGAGGCGAAGCTGCCGGCGATCGCGCCGAGGGTGCCGCCGGCGCTGATGCGGGCGAAGAGCCGCTTGCCCTGCCGGCCGCTCACGAGCGTCCCGATCGCGGTCCAGAAGATGACGAGCGCGACGGCGTCGAGCTGCTTGGCCGCGATCACGAGCAGGACGAAGGCGCTCGTCACGTCGCCGACGACGAGCATCCAGAGCGGCACCATCGCGAGGCCGAGAAGCCCGAGTGCCACGACCAGGAGACGGCGCGGCTCGTAGCGGGTCGCGAGGCGGCCGACCGCGAAGGTCGTGCCGGTCAACAGGACGGAGTTGAGGAGAAAGACCCACGGCAGGTGGTCGACGCCGACCCGCTTCAGGAAGAACGTCTCCGCGACGTTCGAGACCGAGATCGACGCCCACGACATCAAGAAGAGCGCGGCGGCGCTCCAGGCGAGGACGCGCTCCTCGCCGCGCTCGATGCCGAGCGCCCGCACGAGGCGCACGGCCGGTCCGGTCGAGGAGGAGGTGGCGGGTGCGTGCGTGTGCGCTGCTCCCTACGCGGCTTTCGCGTCGGATCGCGGCGCGGTGAGGCGGTCGTGCTCGCGCACGATGACGACGGCGGCCGCGAGCCACATGATCACCAGCGCCACGTTCACGAGGAAGAAGCTCCGCGTCGAGAGCGCCAACATCTGGACGCCGAGCAGTACCGTGAGCGCCGCGCACCCGTCACCGAGACGGACGAACAGCGAGTCCACGACGGGCTTGGCCTTGTACTTCATCTCGGCGGTGGTCGGGATCCAGAGCACCTGCCGGGCCGTGTTGTAGATCGAGTAGTCGACGCTGTTCTCGGCCACTTTCATGATGCGGACCATCCAGAGCACCGGCAGGATCGCCATCGACGAATACGACACGAGCGCGATCCCGGGTAGCAGGAGAAAGAGCGCGCCGAACCCTCCGTACGCCAGAAGCCGCGAGGCCACCAGAGCCTGGAGCACGAGCGCCGTGACGTTCACCCAAAAGTAGAAATTGCCGTAGAAGGCCGCGGTGTGCTCGCGGACGAAGGCGATCGTCTCGGCGTCGCCGGTGATCCCCCGGGCCTGACGCTCGCCGTCGAGGGCCTCCTGGACCACGCGGAAGAGCAGGTTCTCGCCGTTCGTGTTCACCCAGTTGGTCACGAGCGCGACCAGAGCCGTCGCGAGGAGGTAGCGATGGCGAAAGACGAACGCGATCGCGCCGTGGCCGTCGCCTTCGCCCGCCGCCTTCGTGGATCGCGGGCGCTCGGTCCGCGGCGTCCCGAGCGGGCCGCGGGCATCGGCGGCGCGTGTGAGCGCGATCGAGACGGCGAGGGGAATGTTCGCGAGGAGCAACAGCGTCCCGCTGTCGAACCACTGCGACTTCACGAGCTGCTCGGTGAGGAACGATCCGGTCGCGGCACCCGCGGTGGCGCCGATGCCGATCATCGGCAGGAGTCGGCCGCCGCGCTCGTCGGAGTAGACGTCGGCCGCGAAGGCCCAGAACTGCGCGACGATGAAGACGCCGAACATCCCCACCCAGAGGTAGAACGCGATGCCGGCTCCCGGCAGGTTCGCCAGCAGGAATCCGGGCTGCGCCAGCCAGAAGCCGACGAGGCACGCCATGCAGACGAGCGTCGCGCGCGTGATGAGCGTGCCGCGCGGCCAGCGGGCCGAGAGCCGGCCGTACATCGAGACGATCCCCACCAGCAGCAGGCTCTGGCCGAAGCTCGAGTACGCCTTCACCTCCATCTTGGAGAGGCCGGCGATGTCCGAGACGGCGATCCAGCTCTCGCGGAGGGGCTTGATGAAATAGTACGCGCAGAGAATCAGGAAGACGTTCAGAAACAGCAGAATCCCCGTCGGACCCTCGCCGGGCCGGATGTCCGTGAACACCCGCAAGCCGCGTTCGAGCATCGATAGCCGGGTTTGTCGTTCCTGCACGCCACCTCCCGCCGTTCGATGCGCGTATGTCACTCGATCAGCCGGATGCATTCTCTACGACGGCGACCGGACGGTGACAAAGGGCGGCGCCGTTCGGTTGTGGCCGTGGGAGCCCGATGCTACCTTGCCGCCGGTCGCAGTACGCTCCGGCAACGGCGCGTGCATCTCCCGCGGCGGCGCCGCGAGTCTCCACGAAGGAAGGTACATTCATGGGCGGTAAGTCACGGACCTCCGTCACCAAGCGCCAAAAGGAACAAGCCCGGGCTCAGCGTCGCCAGAGCAAAGCGATGAAGCGCGAGCAGCGCGCCACCGAGAAGGGCGAGCGGCCGCAGGGCATCGACGGCGAGGATCCGGACATCGCCGGCATCGTGCCGGGCCCGCAACCCCATCCCTTCCTGGATGCGGACGAACAAGCGGCCGACGAAGAGGGCGAAGAGAATCCGTAGCCGCCGGCGAGCGGCTACCAGCCGATCGCGTACGAGGGCATTCGCCGGCTGACTTCGCCCCGCGGGTCGGCGCCGCCGCGCAGGATGTCGTGGCGCTCGTCGACCCTGATGCAGAGCACGTCGCCGGCGACCCAATCCTCGTCGCGGGCGACGACGTGGCCCCGGCGCGTGAGCTCCGCGCCGACCTGTTCGGGAATGCGGCCTTCGAGACGGAGGCCGCCCGGGATCGCGTGGTGCGGATAGAAGCTCGACGGGAAATGCACCGACGAGAAGCGCGGGGCCTCGATCGCGTCCTGCACGTCCATCCCGAAGAGCACCTGATTCAAAAAGACCTGGAGCGACCATTGATCCTGCTGATCGCCGCCCTGGGTGCCGAGCACCATGGCCGGCGCGCCGCCGCGCGTGACGAGCGTCGGGGTGAGCGTCGTCCGCGGCCGCTTGCCGGGAAGGAGCGCGTTCGGGTGGCGCGGGTCGAGGTAGAACGTCTGGAGCCGCGTCCCGAGCGGGAATCCGACGCCCGCGATCACCGGTGAGGTCGGAATCCACGCCCCGCTCGGCGTGAACGACGCCATGTTGCGGCGGGCGTCGACGGCGGCCACGTAGACGGTGCCGCGGCTCCAATCGCGGGCCGCGAAGATCTCCTCGCCCTCGAGCAGCGCGCCGCCGCGGCGCGGATCGCCCGGGCGCTGCGCGAGCGACGCGTGCGCGCGATCGACGAGCGCCCGGCGGATGTCGGCGTAGGCGGGCGAGAGCAGGCTCGCGAGCGGCACGTCGACGAAGTCCGGGTCGCCGTAGAACTGCTCGCGGTCGGCGAACGCGAGCTTCGCGGCCTCGGTCACGAGGTGGACGTAGTCGGCGCCGTTGTGCTCCAGCGATCCCAGATCGAACCCGGCGAGCAACGCGAGCTGCTGGAGGAAGACGGGTCCCTGGCTCCACGGTCCGCACTTGTGGACGACCCACTCGCCGAACCCGAGGGACACCGGGGGACCGATGTCGCTCCGGTACTCGCGCAGGTCGTCGAGCGTGAGGAGCCCGCCGTGCGCCGTCGCGTGCGCGACGATGCGCTCCGCGATCTCGCCGCGGTAGAAGGCCTCGCGTGCGGCGTGCACCCCGTGGTCGCGCCCGTGCCGGGCCGCAGTGTCCTCGGCGCTGATCATCAGGCGGAAGGTGCGGGCGAGGTCGGGGTTCTTGATGCGGGTGCCGACCTCGGGGAGCTCGCCGCCGGGCAGGTAGATCGCGGCCGACGTCGGCCACGTCGACCGGAAGAGCTCGGCGCTCCCCGTGAGCGAAAAGTCGCCGAGGATGTGCGACGGCGTCGGACCGCGTAACGCCGGGTGCATCGGGAAGCCGTCCTCGGCGAGCTCGAGCGCCGGCTCGACGACGGCCGCGAACGAGAAGGTGCCGGCGCGCGCGAGCGTCGCGAGGAGCGCGTGCGGCGCCGCCGGAGGGCCGGCGGCGAGCACCCCCGCCATCGGGATCGCCGCGAGGTCCCGCGCGCGGAAGGCGTCGATCGTCGCGGCCCGCGGCGCTTTCGTGTTGCCGTTGACGGCGAGCACGCGGCAATCGTGCGCGGTGTAGAGGAGCGCCGAGAGCTCGCCGCCGAAGGTGTGCATGTGGGGATTCACGACGCCTTCGACGAGCGTCGCCGCGACCGCCGCGTCGACGGCGTTGCCGCCCGCGTGCAGCATCCGGAGTCCGGCCTCCGCCGCGAGGTAATGTTCCGCGACCACCATCCCGCGCGGGCAGAGGAGCGTCGGCCGCTGACCCATGAGGGCTGCATAGGGTCGGCTCGCGCGAGAGTCCAGCTCCGCGGTTCGGCCGCCCCGACACCCGCGCGGCGGCCCGTTTCGTCATCCGACCGGCGGCAGCAAAATGGCCGAGCCGGGTTGCGCGGGAATCCGCCGGGCGAGACGATGCGCGCGATGGACGAGCCGATCCTGCACGTCGAGGCGGAGGGCACGGGGCCGGTCCTCGTGCTCGGCCACGGCTTCGGCGGCAGTGCCCGGAACTTTCGCGCCCAGTCGCGCGCGCTCGCCGGCGTCGCGCGGGTGGTTCGGTTCGACGCCCGTGGCCACGCGCGGAGCGCGGCACCGCGGGACGCCGACGCGTACACGCCGGAGACCTTCGTCGCCGACCTCGGACGGGTCCTCGATGGCGAGGGGGCGGCACGCGCGGTCGTCGGCGGCCTCTCGATGGGCGCGGGGATCGCGCTGCGCTTCGCGCTCGCCCATCCGGAGCGGACGCGAGGGCTCGTGCTCGCGGCGTTTCCCGCGGGGGCGGGGACCCCGGGAGGCTATGCCGCCGTCGCGGAACGGTTCGCGGATCGCATCGACGCGGACGGACTCGACGCCGCCGGTGCCGAGTTCGTGTGGGGACCCTCGTCGGGTCTCGACGCCGCCGGCGCCAAGCTGGTCCGCCAGGGGTTCCTCGAGCACCCGCCGCACGCGATGGCGCACGTCCTGCGCGGCGTGATCGCCGCGCAGCCCGACGTCGCGACGCTGGCGCCGGCGGTCGCGGGACTCGACGTGCCGACCCTCGTCGTCGTCGGCGCGCGCGACCGCATGTCGCTCGGCGCGAGCCGCGCCCTCGCGGCGGCGATGCCGAGCGCGCGGCTGGTCGAGATCCCCGACGCCGGGCATCTCGTGAATCTCGCGCAGCCGGCGGCGTTCAACGCCGGCGTCGCGGAGTTTCTCGCGGCCCTCGCCTGAAGCCGAAGGGCCGCGCGGCGATCAGTCGCCCCCGGCGGCCCCGGCACTCTCAAGGAGGTTCGGCTCGCCCGGGGACGGGTCGCTCAGCCAGGTGAACGTGCGTGCCGTTCCGGCGTGGGAGCCGACGATGCGAAAGGACGTCGCGAGGCTCCCGCTATTGCCCGGAGACACGGCGACGGTGACGTCGCCGATCGACAGTCCGTCGAGGTCCGTGACGTTCGCGGCGTAGAACCGATTCGCCGCGTAGAAGGCTTCCTGGCTCGTCGCGACGCCGCGCACGACCGACGCGACCTTGCTGTCGACGCCGCGGGCTCTGAAGCCCGCGTACTGTGCGATGGCGATGCCGGCGAGCACGCCGACGAGCACGATGATGACGAGCACTTCGATCAGGGAGAAGCCGCGGGTGTCTCGCATGGGAAGGCCGTTCAGCAACCGAGGTGCCATGCGAACTTCCACGCGAACGGCGCAATGATGACGGTGCGCCGCGGGGCTAGCCCGGACGCGCACTTCGACCGCCGCTGTCGTCGGGAGCGCCATGGCGTGTGGACCGCCACGCGCGCACCACCGGCAGGCGGGTGGTGCGGTTGCAGCGCTGCGCGATGCTCGAAGGCTCGCGCAGCGCCGCCCGATCTCACCCCCCTAAGCGGGGACGCCTGCCCGTATCTTCATGAGCGTCTCGACCAACTCGGCGGGAGACGCGACCTCGGGATCTTCACTCGAATCCTTCATGTGCTCGAAGCGCAGGAGGTCGAGCTTCTCATAGGCCTCGCGCACTCTCGGAGTGAGCAGCCCGAGACGTTTCAGGTTCGGCACGATCTTCGAGAAGAGCATCTGCCGGAACCCGGACATGAAGGGCGTCGTGATCGACCAGTCGACCCACGTCTTCACGTCGAAGCCCATGCGCTCGTAGACGTCCTCCATGAGGAGGCGATCGCGCATCAGGTGCGTGGCTTCGATCACGAAGTCCTCGCGTTCCTTCAGCTCCGCCGCGGTGAGCTCCTTCGTGTAGAGGTGCTCGAGCGAGAGCACACCGAACGCGACGTGGCGCGACTCGTCGGCCATGATGCGGGTCGTGATGTCCTGGATCAGCGGCTCGTCGGGCCATTGCAGGCGCATCATGCCGAAGGCCGCGAGCGCGAGACCTTCCACCATGATCTGCATGCCGAGGTAGGTCATGTCCCAGCGCGAATCCGAGATGATCTCGTCGAGCAGCACGCGCAAGTGGCGGTTGACTCCGAACGACACGCCGAGCTTCTCGGTGAGGTAGCGGTGGTAGACCTCGACGTGGCGCGCCTCGTCCGCGACCTGGTTCGCCGCGTACCACTTCGCTTCCTCCCACGGCACGCCCTGGACGATCTTGGCGGTCGCGAGGAGCGCGCCCTGCTCGCCGTGGAGGAACTGCGAGAGCATCCAGGCGTTGATGTTGAGGTTCAGGTCGATCGCTTCCTTCTGATCGAGCGCCCGGGGCGGGTTCAGCATCTGGTTGAAGACGTCCTGCGACCCCATGCCCATGTAGTCGCGCTGGATCTTCTCGAGGTTCACCTCGGTCGACCAGTCGAGGTCGCTCGCGTTCCAGGTGTTCGCTTTCCCCTTCTCGTAGAGGTTGAGCAGGTTCTCGCGGTGGAGCGCGTACTCCCAGTCGAAGATCGACGTCATGGTGACGTCGATCGGCTCGGTCGGGCCGATGTCGGGAATGGGAAGCGGATTGTGCTGGGTGTACTTCATCGGGTCCTCCTCGCGGCGTGGGGGCGTGCGCCGCGAGGTGCGTAGCACGGGGCCGGAGGCCAGTCACGATCCGCGGACGGACGCTCAGTCGCGATCCGGTGCCGACGGCAACAGCGGTTGCCAGCCCATCGGGCGCCAGATGAGGTCGGTCGTCACGCGCCAGCCGAGGATGTCGTGGCGGCTCGTGACCGGAAACTCCGCGGCGGCGCCGAGGTCGACGGTGTCGATCACGCGATAGCGCGCGCCGAAGGCGACCGACGCGACCGACTCGCCGCCCGCGTCCTTGGACCCCAGGTTCACGAGGTCCCAGCCTTCCTGGTCGATCGGGAAGCGGTGGCCGCCGCGGAGGGCGTAGCGCCAGTTGAACTCGAAGAGCGGATAGAGGCGCTCGAAGAGCCGATAGTCGAAGTGCAGGGCGACGTCGTAGAAGTGCGAGTCGTCCACGGAGAGGGCCAGAACCGGGCCCGTGTAGCCCTGGACGTGGAAGTCGCCGAAGCCCTTCGCGAGCGTGAGAAAGGGGTTCAGCGTGCCCTTGCCGTTCCCCTGGAGCACGTCGGTGTTGCCCCAGGGCGCCTCGTAGCGGAGGCCGCCGCTCAGGATGAACGCGCGGTCGTCGTCGCGGTAGAAGACGCCTTTCAGGCCGAACGCGTAGTTCGCGAAGCCCTCGTCGTCCGGCACCGCGTCGTCGGGGCGAAGGAAGATGTACCCGTCCTTGGTGGCGATCAGCGCGAAGCGATCGGTGAGGGCGACCCGCGCTTGCGCCGCGACGACCGAGTAGTTCCCGCCCCGGGTCACGAAGTCGTTCGAGATCTTCGTGTACATGTACATCGGACGAAGCTCGGTCGTGACGCGCGGGTCTTCGTTCACCGTCGGCATCGACACCGCCGAGATCATGTCGTCGAGCGGGCGCGCCGCCACGCAGGGCGGCGCGACGATCGACACCACCAGCAACGCCAACGCGAAACGTCTGGTCGTCGTGCGCATCGGAACCTCCACGTCGAAAGCGTTCGGAGGTCGACGCGAACGTCGGCCGCCGCGCGTCCGCGGCAGCAAGTGCTGTACCGCCCGCGTTGCGATTCGTTGGCGGGCGAAATCGCCGTGCAGAGTCCCGTGTCTACGGGGTGCAGCGGCTCCCGCCATCAAGACGGGAGCCGCTGACGAGGTGTACCGAGTTCCGACGAATCGTCATGAACCCGTACGGTCGGGTGTGACGCGTCGACCGATCAGAAGCCGGGGATCACCACCCCGAGCAAGTCGGCGAGCTCGCGCGCGCGCGGGACTTGGCGTTCGACGACGTAGGCGCCTTCGCAGAAAGCCTGTGCGCCGAAGCACTGATCGATGCCGGAGGCGCCGAGGAGATCGCAGCGGTCGATCAGCGCCGAGAGGCCGAGGCCGGACGTGCCGCCGAGATCGATGAACGACAGGTTCGGGCCGGGGCTACAGACCTTCAGGAACTTGCCGGCGATCTTCGCGATCGTGCCCTTGGTCGGATTCTGGAGCTTGCCGAAGCCCTTGGCGCACTTCGCCTGTGCCTTGGTCAAGCACGCGGGATCGGTCGGTTTGACCTGGAGACAGGCGATGCCGGCATCCAAGCAGCCTTGCACCGTCTTCGCCGAGGCGCCGAGCAGGGAGAGGGCGAGCTTGTCGATGGTCTTGCTGCACTTGAGGAGCGCCTTCGCGTGCGTCGGGTCGACGCTGCTGTTGCCGCCGTCCACGACCTGTCCCGGGTAGTCGTCGAGGCACGGGAACACGCTGTCCGGATCGAGCCCGCCGAAGATCATGAGCTCGCGCGCCCGCGGCGTCGCGATCCCCACCAGGTGTTCGGCGCGGCAGACGTGGTGGTCGACGACGCAGTTGCCGGCGATCAGTCCCGTCGTGCCGTTGTTGCAGTCCTCGGCCGAGAACCCGAGGCCTTGCAGCGAGAAGAGGTCCGGGTGCGCGATCCCTTCGGGATCGCACTTGATGATCGTGTCCTCGGTCTTGTTGATGCCCGTCCGGATCGCTCCCTGGACCTTGTCGCAGATGGCGACCGCCTTGGCCTGGCACGCGGCGTCGCCGGGCTTCAACTGGATGCAGGCGGCCGCGGCCTGTGTACACTTCTGCATCTGCTTCATGGTGCCGAGCACGAGCTTCGCACCGGCCTTCTGGATGGTCTTGGCGCACTTCGCGATGACTTTGCCGCGGGTGACGTCGCCGAGGCCGACGTTGCCGCCGTCGGCGACGGGTGAGTTGCAGTCGGGATCCTCCCGATCGACGAGGTCGTCTCCGTCGTCGTCGAGGCAGTCGCCGCAATTGATCTCGTTGACGATCGCGGCCGAGGCGGTGAACGGGGGCAGGGCCAGGGTGACGGCGAGGGCGCCGATCAGGAACAAGGGGGAACGGGACATCGAACGGGTCTCCTTCTGAAGAGGTTGCCGGCCTTTACCACGAGCGGAGCGATCCCGAAAAATCCGCGCGCGCGCCGTTTGCGCACCTCGAGCCGGCGCGGACGCGGCTCAGGGGTGCAGGAGGTACGACCAGGTCTCCGTCAGCGTCTCGCTGCCCTGGTCGAGGTACGCCCGGAGGTCGATGGCGCCGCTCGTCTTCGGCCGGAGCCGGAACGTGAGCCGCCAGCCGCCGGTCACGGGGTTCTTCACGACGTGCTGGTCGACGATCTCGGCGGCGTCCTCGCCGCTCGCGATCGTGACGTCGCCGCGCAGGATCTGGTCGCCCGGGACCGCGTCGAGCGCCTTCCCGCCGAAGTCGATCACGAAGCGGCGAGTGTCCTCGCGCTCGCCGTTGTCGCGGCGGGTGGCGGTGACGCTGCCGTGCGGCGGCAGCTTCGGATCGGTGCCGTACCACGAGAGCCGATAGCCGAAGTCATAGGGCTCGCCGACCTTCGGCTGTTGATCGGGCACCCAGTAGGCGACGATGTTGTCGTTGGCGTCCGATTTGGTCGGGATCTCGATCAGCTCGACGTGGCCGGTGCCCCAGTCGCCGTACGGGACGACCCACGCGCTCGGCCGGAGGTCGGGCCGGGTCTCCAGATCCTCGTAGCTCCTGAAGTCGCGGTCGCGTTGAATGAGGCCGAAGCCGCGGAGTGCGGGCGTCCGGAGCGAGCTGATCTCGAGCTTCTCGGGGTTGTCGAGCGGGCGCCAGAGCCACTCGCCGTTGCCGCTCGCGATCAACAGGCCGTCGGAGTCGTGCACCTCGGGACGGAAGTCGTCGAAATGCCGCGTCGTGTTCTCGCCGTGGAAGAACATGCTCGTGAGCGGCGCGATGCCGATCTTCTGCGGCTGCTTCCGAAGATAGAGCCGGCCCTGGGTCTCGACGATCGTCTGCTCGCCGGGCGTCACGGTGAAACGGTACGCGCCCGTCAGGCTCGGGCTGTCGAGCACCGCGTAGATCACGGCGGCTTCCTTCGACTTCGGGTTCGGCGTCTCGACCCAGAACTCGCGGAAGTAGGGAAACTCCTCGCCCGACGAGAGGCCGGTGTCGATCGCGATGCCGCGGGCCGAGAGGCCGAAGACCTGATCGCGGCCGACGGCGCGGAAGTACGTCGCGCCGAGGAAGACGATCACCTCGTCGTAGTACTTGGGGGTCTTGAACGGCGCGTGCAGACGGAGGCCGGCGTACCCGAGGCTCTGCGGCACGCGGCTCGCGAAGTCGTTCCGGCCGTAATCGAACTGGCTCGGCGAGAACACGAGCGGCTTCGTCTTCTTCCCCTCGATGACGTTGATCGCGACCGTGCGGTCGTAGAAGAGCCCGGGGTGGAAGAGCTGCATCTGGAACGGGCCCGCGGGCTCGCGCCAGAACGTCTGATCGGTGCGGAACCGGATGTCGCGCCACTGATCGTAATTGATCTTGGCGAGCCACTCGGGGACGATCGGCGGCGCCTTGAAGGGCTCGGCGGCGAGCTGTTTGGCCTTGGCGGCGACCTGCTCGAAGCCGAAGCCGCGGGCCGGGGTGGTGGTGGGCACCGGTGTGGCCGGCGCCGCGAGGGCGGCCGATGTGGCGATCGCCAACGACAGCGCGATGGCGACGGCGACGGCGCTCCGCCGGCTCGATGGGCTCACGATGGGGCAGCCTTCTGGTACACGCGAAGACGGTGGTCAAGGGGCGCGCGGCGCATGCTACGCTCGAGGCGATGCACGGCGGCGGTCGGACGGGTCGAGCTGGGTGCCTCGCCGCCTTCGCCGTGCTCGGTGTCGTGGCGGTCGCCGGGTGCCGTGGCGCCGCGACCGACGCCACGGTCGTCGAGTTCTGGGCGATGGGCCGCGAAGGCGAGGTCGTCCAGCGTCTGGTGCCCGAGTTCGAGCGCCGGACCCCCGGCGTGCGCGTGCGCGTGCAGCAGATCCCCTGGAGCGCGGCGCACGAGAAGCTCCTGACGGCGTACGTCGGCGGCGCGCTCCCGGACGTCGTACAGGTCGGCAATACGTGGTTGCCCGAGCTGGTGGCGCTTGGGGCGCTTGCGCCCCTCGATGAACGGCTCGCGCCCCTCGGTGAACGGCCTGCGCCCCTCGGTGAACGGCCTGCGCCCCTCGGTGAACAGCCTGCGCCCCTCGGTGAACAGCCTGCGCCCCTCGGTGAGCAGCCTGCGCCCTCTGACGCGCAGGTCGGGTCGCTCGACCCCGCCGACGAGTTTCCCGGCGTGGTCGCGGCGACGGTCATCGACGGCGTCCGCTACGGGGTCCCCTGGTACGTCGACACGCGCGTCCTCTTCTATCGGACGGATCTGCTGCGCGCGGCCGGCGTCGCGACCCCGCCGACGACGTGGAGCGGCTGGGTCGACGCGATGGCGCGGCTCGCGCGCGGCGGCGAGCGCTACGCGATCTCGCTCCCGGCGACCGAATGGGAGCCGCCCGTCATCCTGGCCCTCCAGCGCGGCGCCGGGTTGCTCCGCGACGGCGACCGCTACGGGGACTTCCGGAGCCCGGCGTTCCGCGCCGCGTTCGAGTTTTATCGCGACTTCTTCCGGCGCGGTCTCGCGCCGACGGGTGGCGCGGCACAGTCCGCGAATCTCTACCAGGACTTCGCCGACGGCTACTTCGCGATGCTGCTCAGCGGGCCGTGGAACGTCGGCGAGATCGAGCGGCGCTTGCCGAAGCTCGCCGACGCGTGGGCGACGGCGCCGTTGCCGGCGTTCGAGGGCGACGCGCCCGGGCTCTCGCTCGCCGGCGGCGCCAGCCTGGCGCTCGTCCACGACAGCCCGCGCCGCGACGCCGCGTGGAAGTGGATGGCGTTCCTCGCCGAGCCCGCGCAGCAGCTCGAGTTCTGGCGTCTCACCGGCGATCTCCCGGCGCGGCCGAGCGCGTGGCGTGACGGCGGCCTCGCCGACGCGCCGCGGACGGCCGCGTTCTGGCGTCAGCTCGCGCGCGTGCAGGCGACGCCGAAGATCCCCGAGTGGGAGCGCATCGCGGCGACGATCACGCGCCACACGGAGATCGCGCTGCGCTCGGAGGCGCCGGCCGACGCCGTACTCGCGGCGCTCGATCGCGACGTCGATCTAATCCTCGAGAAGCGCCGCTGGATGCTCGAGCGTGCCGCGACGCGTAGCGCGGCCCGCATAGCCGTGCCCGGCGCGGCGTTCGGAGAGTCCGCCTCGTGACCGGCCGTGCGCTCCCGAGCCCGGGGTGGCTGTTCGTCGCGCCCGCGCTCACCGCCATCACCGCGTTCTTCTTCGTGCCGGTCCTGGCCGCGGTGGTGCTCAGCCTCACCGACTTCGACATCTACGCGGTCGCGAGCCGCGAGAACCTGCGCATCGTCGGCGGCGCGAACTACGCGCGGCTGCTCGACGACGCGCTCTTCTGGACGGCGGTGCGAAACACGCTCTACTTCGTCGTCGTCGCGGCGCCGCTCTCGATCGCGGTCTCGTTCGGCGCGGCGCTGCTCTTGCACGCCCGCGTGACGCGCTGGAAGCCGGCGTTCCGGACGGCGCTCTTCCTGCCGGTCGTCACGACGCTCGTCGCGGTCGCGGTCGTGTGGCGCTACGCGTTCCACCCCCGCATCGGTCTCCTGAACGCGCTCGTGGCACCCCTCGGCATCGGCCCCATCGATTGGCTCGGCGACCCGCGCTTCGCGATGCCCGCCATCATCCTGATGACGATCTGGAAGACCTTCGGCTTCAACATGGTGATCCTGGTCGCGGGACTCCAGGCGATTCCGGAGGGGCTCTACGAGGCGGCGCGCATCGACGGCGCCGGCACCGTGGCGCGCTTCCGGCACGTCACGCTCCCGATGCTGGCGCCGACGCTCACCTTCGTGACCGTGATGACGGTGATCGGCGACCTCCAGCTCTTCGCCGAGCCGTACGTCATGACCCAGGGCGGCCCCGCGAACGCGACGCTCTCCGTCGTGCTCCTCATGTACCTGGAGGGCTTTCGCTGGTGGAACATGGGCCACGCGGCGGCGATCGCGTTCGTGCTCTTCGCGGCGATGCTCGTCCTGACGCTCGCGGCTCGCGCGGCGCGGCGCGTCGCCGGCGGCGATCCGGAGGCCGCGTGAAGCGCGGGCTCGCGACCGTCGTCGTCCACGCGGTCCTCGTCGCGGCCGCCGTGCTGACCCTGGCGCCGCTCGCGTGGATGGTGTCGGCGTCGCTCATGCCGGCGGGTGAGGCGAGCATGGTGCCGCCGCGCTGGCTCCCGAGCGCGCCGACGCTCGCGCACTATCGCGACCTCGTCGCGCGCCTCGACGTCGCGCGGGCGTTCTTCAACAGCCTCCTCATCGCGACCACCGTGACGGTCGTCTCGGTGACCCTGAACGCGCTCGCCGGCTACGGGTTCGCGCGCTTCGCGTTCGCCGGGCGGGACCGCATCTTTCGCGTGCTCCTCGCCGCACTCGTGATTCCGGGCCAGCTCGGCATGCTGCCGCTCTTCCTCATGCTGCGCGAGCTCGGGCTCGTGAACTCGCTCGCGGGCGTGCTCGTGCCGGGGCTCGCGAGCATCTTCGGGATCTTCCTGGTCCGGCAGTACGCGCTCTCGATCCCGCAGAGCCTGCTCGACGCGGCGCGCGTCGACGGCGCCGGCGAGCTCCGCGTGTTCTGGTCGATCGTCGTGCCGATCTGCCGGCCCGTCCTGGTGACGCTCGCCCTCTTCACGTTCATGGGCACCTGGAACGATTTCCTCTGGCCGCTCGTCGTCTTGAGCGACGCGCGGCTCCAGACCCTCCCGGTCGCCCTCGCCAATCTGCTCGGGGAGCACGTCCAAGACACGGAATTGATGATGGCCGGCGCCGTGCTCACCGTGCTACCCGTGGTGGTGGTCTTCCTGGCGCTGCAACGCTCGTACATGGAAGGCATCGTCAGCGGGAGCGTGAAGCAATGAGGGGCGGAGGCGGAGCGCGGATGCGGCGGCGGATCGTCGGGACCGGAGTGGTCCTGCCGGCGGTGCTCGCCGTGCTGACGTCGCTCGCGGCGCCGGGCGCTGGGGGGGATCCCGCGCAGACCCTCGACGAGTTCGAGAACGTCCAGGGTTGGACCGCGCAGGCGTCTCCCGGCGCGAGCCTCGAGATCGCGCAGGACGCCGGCAAGACCGGCAACGCCATGCGCCTCGACTTCGATTTCCGCGGGGGCGGCGGCTTCGTGATCGCGCGCAAGGCCTTCGATCTGACGCTCCCCTCGAACTTCGCGTTCAGCTTCGAGCTCCGCGGCGAGGCCCCCACGAACAACCTCGAGATGAAGCTCGTCGAGCCGACCAACGACAACGTCTGGTGGCGGGTGCAGCGCGACTATCGGTTCGCGCCGGAGTGGCAGCACGTCGTCGTGAAGAAGTCGCGGTTCGAGTACGCCTGGGGCAAGCGCCGCACCACGAGCCCGAAGAAGGTCGCCTTCCTGGAGATCGCGATCACGACGGGCGAGGGCGGGAAGGGCTCGGTGTGGATCGACGACCTCAAGCTCGAGGAGCGCGAAGCCCCGAGCCGCGCCGACCTGCCGCCGGCGGTCACCGCTTCGACGTTCGCCCCCGGGCACGTGCCCCGCATGGTGCTCGACCAGGATCCGCAGACGAGCTGGCGGAGCGGCGAGCTCGCGGCCGAGCAGTGGCTCCAGCTCGATTTCCAGAAGCGCCGCGAGTACGGCGGCCTCATCGTCGACTGGGACCCCGAGCACTACGCGACGAGCTACCGCGTGCAGGTCTCCGACGACGCCGAAACGTGGACGGAGGCGTACGCGACGACGGCCGCGGGCGGCGGCCGGAGCTACGTCTACATGCCCGACGGCGAATCGCGGTACATCCGCCTCGAGCTGCTCCAGAGCAGCCAGGGGAAGGGCTACGAGATCCGGGGCCTCGCCGTGCAGCCGATCGCGTTCTCGGCGTCGCCGAACCAGTTCTTCGAGGCGATCGCCTCGAGCGCCTTCCGCGGCACGTACCCGAAGTACTTCACCGGCCGGCAGTCGTACTGGACGGTCGTCGGCGCGCCCGACGACGACAAGGAGGCGCTGCTGAGCGAGGAGGGCATCGTCGAGGTCGACAAGGGCGCGTTCTCGATCGAGCCCTTCCTCTATCTCGACGGCGCGCTCGTCACGTGGAGCGACGCGCAGCCCGTCCAGGCGCTGACGGAACGCGCGCTCCCGGTGCCGTCGGTCACGTGGCAGCAGGGCGACTTGAGCCTCCGCATCGAGGCGTTCGCGGGCGGCGCCGCCGGCGCTTCGGTGCTGTACGTGCGCTACGACCTCGCGAACCGCGGCGACAAGGCGCGCGACGTCGATCTCTTCCTGGCGCTGCGGCCGTTCCAGGTGCTGCCGCCCTGGCAATCGCTCAACATGATCGGCGGCGTCACGCCGATCCGCACGCTCGAGCTCGACGGACGGACGGTGCGCGTGAACGGCGAGCGCGCGGTCGTGTCGCTGACGCCGCTCGATCGCTTCGGCGCCGCCGGCT